>ERZ773228.395-NODE-395-length-53857-cov-5.145850_pt1 | contig 53857 bp, 35 predicted proteins | sample MGYA00580524_ERZ773228 | MGnify/ENA primary metagenome ERZ773228 (study PRJEB29015, sample SAMEA2737768) | human gut metagenome | biome: human gut; feature: human-associated habitat; material: faeces | place: China | collected 2012 ... | reverse complement strand
TCTATGTCCGCGGCCATAATCTGTACGATATTTTCTATGGAAAATACCGCAGCGAGGAAGAGAAAATTCTTCGTAAATATGTGGATGCCGCACCGAAAGAAGTCTTTGCGGATATTTTAAATGCCATAGACCGGTTTGTGTATTTTGAAAACCGGAAGAAGGAAGATATATAAAATGAAGACAAACAAGGGGCTGTCACACTAACCTGGTTAGTGTGACAGCCCCATTATTTCAGGTATAAATCTTATTTATTCGCCAGTTCGCAAAGTTCTTCCAGCATCTTAGGAAGCTCTGTCTCCATGTTCTCATCGGAAAACTGGCAGGTACCTACGGCTTTGTGACCGCCGCCGTTGTATTTTAACATCAGGCTTCCGACGTTAATATCACAGGTTCTGTTTAAGATACTGTAACCAACTGCTGCGGAACAGCCCATACCGCCACGGCCGCTGACAATCCATGCAGAAATATTCTGTTCCGGATACATGCTGTAAATCATGAAACGATTGCCGGTATAGATCGGGTTTACACCTCTTAAATCGGTGATAATAACATTGCCTTCTGTTCTGGTATACTGGGATACCATCTGCTTGAACTTCTCGGTCTGCTCATTGTACACTTCGATTCTTTCCTTCACGTCAGGAAGTGCGAGAATCTCAGCGGTAGTCATGGTACGGCAGGCATCGATCAGCTTCTCCATGAGCTGATAGTTGGAAATGGTGAATTCTCTCCATCTTCCAAGACCGGTTCTCGGATCCATCAGGAAACCGATCAGAATCCAGCCCTTCGGATTCATTACTTCGTCAATGGTCAGATGACCGGAGTCAACCTTGTCAACTGCTTCCATCATATCATCAAACTGAGGGAATCTTTCTTTTCCGCCATAATATTCATAGATAATTCTGGCACAGGAAGGAGCGGTACGGCTTTCCCCCTTATATTTTCCAGCAAGTTCTAATCGCTCATGCTCGCTGGAGTGGTGGTCGAACCATAGTCCGCAGCCTTCCACATAAGGAACATTGGCTAAACAGTCATCTTCATTTACTTCTACAAGCCCATCCTGCAAATCCTTTGGGTGGGCGAATTTCCAATGGTCAATTACACCGGCCTCTTTCAAAAGAGCACCACATGCAAGTCCGTCAAAATCAGAACGTGTTACTAATCTCATTCGTCTTCTCCCTTTCATTCTTACTCGTCAATAGCTCCATAGCAGAGCAATAACTTATAGCATTTGTCATATTATACTACGAAACTGCGGGTGTGTCCAGTAAAAACTGACTTGTCACAGAGCAGTATAATCAGATGGAAGATACCTCAGAGTGAATCGAGGCATAGTATTCCAGTGCATTTTTCAGTACCATCTCCGTGTGTTCTGCCGAATAGGTAAACGGCGAATGGACGAGAAAACTGCTGAAATTTGCAAAATGCTTATGAATCACAGGATTCATGGTAGCGGCAATGGACACGTTCAGTTCTCTGGTATCCGGATGATATGTCTTGAAGTTAAATCCAAGTGTCATGCCGTTTGGCAGTGCATTGATGTGGAAATACTTCGGCAGACGTATCTTTGAAGTGTTCAGCAGATGAGCCTCTCCGCGACCGGATGTAATAAAATCGTAATATGACTGAAGAATCGTCAGCTTGTGTTTCGGCTTCAGGGCAAGCCCGTCAAATGTAACATGATGGTAATCACTGATGGGAGGTTCATTGTTAATGAAGTCCAGAAGTGAATTATGTTCAAATGTAAATACCAGATATTTTTCCCGCATGGCTTCATAGAAGCGGCTGATGCCACTCGTGAAATAAGCCTTGTATGGAAGGGTATCCGGAAGCAGCTCATTGAGTGTGTCATTCGTGAGAAACGCAGCTGCACAGATGTTGTTTGATGTATCAAACAGGCAGTTTTCCGTCCGGTCGGCTGCCTGTTCGTTCGGAATAAGCAATCCTTCAAATTTTACAAAATCTGCGGGTGCATCAATATGCTTAGCAAAGGAAGAGCAGACATTGTAAATATCATGGAAGTAATTATGCATCGAATTAACTGTATCAGCATTCATATTTGAAATATAAAAATTCATATCCTCCGAGAAGAACAGAACCACCCGGCTGGTCAGAACAAAGTATGGCAGCGGTGACAGCAGGGCCATAGGCAGATTGCTGTTCATCGTGTAATGCCATGTGTTATATCCGCTTCCGGCAAATTCAAACGCATCCAGGAAATTATTGATCTGGATAAGGCTGTTGACATCCATTGGCGTCAGATGAATATGACGGAAATCGATGTAGCACTTTCGGTTCTGGATGATATTCAGAAAATATGACTTCATAGCCTTCTGACGGAACGAAAAATTCGTGTAAACCAGAGGAACTTTTTCCTCCAGTTCCAGGTTGATAATTGCCATAAGCTCATCCATCAGCATATGCTGTTTCCGGTTCAGGGGGATGAGGCTTTCGGTCGGGGAAAACCCGCTAATGCCCAGATCTCTAGGGGGGGGCAGAACTTATTTTCAGCCTTTGCCATTTTGCAGAGGCGGTCGATAATGTGCTGTATCACATCATAATTATCTTTCCCAAAATGTTCTACAGCATATGCCACACGCAAATCTTCGTTTAACTTTTCAGGGACTGTAAGACGGGAGCAGATAGATTCAAATGTATCATAGTCCATATGCCGCTCGCCGGACAGAATCTTCTGGAAACGGCTGCGGTCAATATTAAGAGTCTGTGACAGGCTCCGGTTACTCACATCATTCATAGATAAAGCAGATTTTAATAGTGTACTAAATTCTGACATAACATACTCTCCTCTTGTACTTGTAGCGTAAATTTTTGTTCTTTTGTGAAAATCATCTAAAATATTCCTGGTAACAAATTTCCATTATTTTACAATCTTTTACCATTTCATGCAATATGTGACAGATGTGATTCATTTCCGGAACGTGCTGTCACATATGAAAATCCGGCAAAAAGTAACGAAAGATTTTCGTGAACAATATATGAATATTTGAACATTACAGATTGTATTATTTAATTTCAAATTATGCAATATGTGACAGGGTGGCTGAAATAAAAAAACACCCTTGTCACAAATTGCCGAAAAGGTGAAAATGTGATAATTTAGTGAATAAGATAAGTTGTTTATAAAAATTATAAAATTGGAGTGAATTCTATGAAGATAAAGATAGCAATCCTGGAGCAGGATAAGAATTATTTGCAGAGACTGATTTCCGCATTTGAGACAAAATATGAAGACAAAGTGGAGATGTATTCCTTTACAGATGAGAGGATTGCACTGGAAGCAGTCCGTAACAATAAGATTAATATCCTGCTTGTCAGTGATGATTTTGTGGTTAATCGGAAAGCAATTCCGGAAAGATGTGGATTTGCCTATCTGGTCAATACACCGGATGCGGAAGTAGAGAGCGGGGCAAAGGCAATTTGCAAGTTCCAGAAGATAGACCTCATCTATAAAGAGATTGTCAGCCTGTATTCGGAAAATGCTCTGGATCAGGTGAAAAATTATGATGAAGGAAGTGCAAGGATTCTCGCATTTACATCTCCGGCAGGAGGTACCGGTGCAAGCAGTATGGCTGTAGCCTGTGCAAAATATTTTGCAAAATGTGGAAAGAAGACATTGTATTTTTCAACCGAGGAGCTGGGTGTCAGCGATTTGTTCTTTATGGGGGAAGGTCAGTTCACTTTTGATGATGTTATCTATGCAGTGAAAAGCAAAAAGACCAATATGACACTAAAGTTTGAGAGTACGGTAAAACAGGATATTAGTGGGGTATATTTCTTTTCCGCAGGAAGTAAGGCGTTGGATGTCATAGATTTATCAAAAGATGAGATCAGACAGATGATTGTGGATCTGAAAATGTCAGGAATATTTGATGTGATTATCTGGGATATGGACTTCCGCTTCAATTCATTGCAGAGTGATTTGATGCAGCTGGTATCAGACATCATCATAGTCAGTGACGGATCTGAAACGAGTAATCTCAAATTTAAAAGAATGTACGAATCGGTAGAAGTATTGGAAAAACAGGGGAAAATCGATATTTCTGCAAAGATGTGGGTATTATATAACAAATTCAGCAATAAGACTGGAAAGGGAGTATCTATCGGGGAAATAAAGGAATTAGGCGGAGCACCACGTTACGATCATGCATCCGTCAATCAGATTATAGAACAGTTATTGAAATTAAACATTTTTGAAAAGCTGTTAGTTTAATTAAAAGGAAAGAGTATTTATGGATGCGATAGAAGAACAGGAATTAGTAAAAGAAGTACGAAACTATGTTACGGAAAATCTTCCGCTCAGTAAAATGTCCGATGAAGATCTGGAAGACAAAGTCGAGGAAATTGTTACAGAAAAATTAAGAAACAGATATTGCCCGGTGGAACAGAAAGTATCAATTGTGAAACAGGTATACAGCTCCATCCGTGGTTTTGGTCTGTTAGACAGCATTATCAGTGATGATAGTATTACAGAAGTCATGATTAATGGTGCTGACAATATTTTTATCGAAAAAAATGGTAAATTACAAAAGCTGGATAAACAGTTCGAAAGTCAAAGGCGGCTGGAGGATATCATTCAGAGAATCGTCGGTCTGGCAGGACGAGAAGTAAATCAGGCAAATCCGATTGTAGATACCAGACTGCCGGACGGTTCGCGTGTGAATGTGGTTCTGCCTCCTATTGCTCTATGCGGACCGACGATGACGATTCGTAAGTTTTCGAAAACTCCTATGACCATAGAACGTCTGATACAGTATGGTTCCCTGACGCAGGAAATAGCGGACAAGCTGGAACTGCTGGTACGGGCCAAATACAATATATTCATCTGTGGAGGAACGGGTTCTGGAAAGACAACTTTCCTGAATGCATTATCAAACTATATTCCAAAGGATGAACGTGTCATCACAATAGAAGATTCGGCGGAGCTGCAGATTACGGGAGTAGAAAATCTGGTCAGTCTGGAAACGAGAAATGCAAATGCCAGCGGTGCCGGTCAGATAACCATCCGTGACCTGATCAAATCCTCTCTCCGAATGAGACCGGAACGTATCGTAGTCGGCGAGGTCAGAGGCGGAGAAGCACTGGATATGCTGCAGGCGATGAATACCGGACATGACGGATCTCTGTCAACCGGTCATGCAAACTCCACAAGAGATATGCTCAGCCGTCTGGAAACCATGGTACTTCAGGGAGCGGCAGGACTGCCATTAGAGGCAATTCGTCAGCAGATCGCATCGGCGGTGGATATCATCATCCATTTGTCAAGATTGAGAGACCATTCCAGAAAAACCATGGAAATCACAGAAGTTGTGGGATACGAAAATGGTCAGATTATACTGAATCCGCTCTATGTATTTGAGGAGGATGAGAAAAGTACATTGGAAAAAGTGCATGGAAGTCTGAAAAGAACGAAGAATCCGATGGTGCATACATTCAAATTACAGCTTACAGGAATTAAGGAGACAATATAGGAGGAGAATATGGCGAAACAGAAAAAGGTGAAACTGCAGGAATATCAGTATGTTAATTCGTTGATAAACAATGCTGTTATGGATTACCGGGTGTATGTCATGAATCCGATGGAAAAAATTATAGTTAGTATAGCGTTAATTATCATTGGGGGACTGGTGGGATTGGTTTTTTATGGAGGATTATTTAAAAGTGACGGCGAAGCAACATTGGCAACCTATATTTCAAATCTCATATTCTTTATGATAGTTGGTTTATATGCAAGAAAGATGTTCCTACCTATATACAAGAACAGTAGATTAAAAAAAAGACAGGATAAGCTAAGAAAGCAGTTTAGAGATATGATGGAATCTTTATCAGCTTCATTATCTTCGGGAAGTAATGTTCTGAATGCCTTTAATTCAGCACTTATTGATTTGAAAATGCAATATACAGAGTCTGATTATATCATTATAGAATTACAGGAGATTATTGACTGTATGGGCTCTAATGTAAATGCAGAGGAAGCAATGCATTTTTTTGGAGAAAGAAGTGGAATTGAAGATATACAGACTTTTGCAGATGTATTTGAGATTTGTTATCGAAGAGGTGGCGATATGAAGAGAATTGTCAGGAGAACCTACGATGTTATAAGTGATAAAATGGCAATTAACGATGAAATAGAAACAAAATTGACATCAAATAAAATGCAGCATAATGCGATGAGTGTTATGCCGATAGCAGTAGTAGCTCTTTTGCGTGTTACAAATGCGTCTTTTGCTGAAAGTTTTGCAACAGTGCAGGGAGTGCTTGTAAATACGGTTGCTATAGTAATTTTTGTCTCAGCATATAAGTATGGAAAAAAAATAATAGATATAAAGGAGTAAGCTATGGTTATAAAATTAATTGCATTAATTTTGGCAACACTTTGTATCGGATTGTATACATATGGTGTATCAAAAAGTAAAAATTATGAATATTTGTCAGAAGGATTGGATAATAAGGAATATCCTTTGAACGAGATTTATAGCATAGGCTATGCAATAAGTGCGATAGAAATGTTCCGGTTAAGAGGAAAACTTAGAGAAAAACTTGTAAAAAATGCAAAGTTATTACATCAAAACGTTTACGTTGAGTATTATGTGGAGTTGGCATGGGCACAATTCTTGTCTTGTTCATTATTTTTCTCGTGTATCTTTTTACTGTTTGCCGGACTTATGCCACGGGAGATGGTGTCAATATGTTTCATTTTGATAATTCTGATTATTGCAGTATTTTGGAATATGTTTTTATCAAAAATGGGAGAACAGATACAAAAGAGAAAAGAAGCATGTATGATAGAGTTTCCTGATATGGTATTAAAATTGTCATTGTTAATTGGTTCTGGAATGGTACTAAGAGAAGCGTGGAAGCTGATTGCATATGGAAAAGATGGAGAATTATATCAACTTATGAGAGTCTGTTGTGATGATATGGAAAATGGTGCATCAGATGCGGATGCGGTGTACCAGTTTGGTGTACTGACAGATGCGGATGTCATAAAAAAGTTTACTGGAATTATTGTACAGGAACTGGAAAAAGGAAGCGGTGAACTTGAAAATATTCTATCAAGTCAGTCCAGTGAGTTATGGGCACATAAGAGACAGATGTTATTACAGAAAGGTGAAAAAGCGGCAGGAAAATTGATTATACCAGTCGGCATAACATTTGGTGGAATTATATTGGTAATAATGGTAGCAGCTATGAGTGGATTATCTTTTTAATCCATTTATATACAATAATAAAACAAAGGAGGACTAAAGAAATGAGAAAAGCTTTAGACAAAATGGCACTGTCGGTGATGAGTAAATGGAACAGATTTGTTCAGGAAGAAGAGGGGGATACAAACTTTATATCTATCATAGTAATTCTTGGAATTGTTTTAGTAGTAGGAGCATTATTTGTTGGATTTAAAGATCAAATAATTAATGCTGCAACAGGGATGATTAATAATGGTTTGGCTGGAATTCATTAATGAATAACAAAGAGTTGCTGCAGAAGGATATTATAATCCTTCGCAGTAACTGCCTGTAAAGAAAGAGAATAATATGCATGAATATTTGATAATTATGTTGTTTATAGTGTCAACAGCATTAACAGTAGTAGGGAGTAATATACAAGTCAATCAGAGAGAAGAGCACAAATATAAGTATGGATTAAATAAAAAGCAAATTATTATAGTTGTAAGTATTATGTTGCTATCTGCAATTATAGTAGTGGTCAGCAAAGACTGGATTCGTACTAATATGTGGAATTGGTTTGTTTTGTGGAGTATTTATCTGGCAGTGGTGGCTGCGATGGTATATGACAGTCAGTTGAAAATTATTCCTAATTATATAATTATATTGCTGGTTTTAGCAAAATTAGGAATCAGTCTGGCACAATATATATATGCTAAAAGTTCATTGGTAGAAATAGGAATCAGTTGCATAATTGCAATAGTATGTATTCTGGTATTAGCAATAGTATCAGTAATCACACATCATGGAATTGGAATGGGAGATATCAAGCTTTTGGCAGCAATTGGATTTACTGGTGGAGTAACTGTGATATGGAGTACATTATTGTTTGCGTTAGTTATTTGTACAATAGTAACTGTGATATGTTTGATAGGAAGGAAAAAAACAATGCAGGATTCGTTGCCGTTTGCTCCGTTTATTATGGGTGGCTATGTGGTTGCATTTATAATATATATAATATAAAAATCAGGAGAAAAGAATGAAAGTAAAAAAAGGACTTAGTTCGGCTGTTTTTATCATACTGTTAATTTTAGCATGGGGTATTACAGTAATGGGAAGTTTGTCAGAAAGTGCTAAATATAAAAATTATATAAAACAAGCAGAGGACAGTGTTGATAAAAAATTGTATTTACAATCAGTCGAATATTACGAGAAAGCATATGAAATAAAAAATAAGAAAGCGGTTTATAAGGAAATATTGACTTCGTATAACAAATATTTAGAGGAACTCCAAACAGAGGACGGAGAAATACTAGATCCGGCTGGAGCAGAAACTAAGTGTCTTGAGTTTTTGGAAAAAGCGGTAAGTATATATCCGCAGGACAGTGAGTTCTGGACAAGGTTAGTCGAGTTAAATATAGAAGAGGAAGACTATAATAATGCTTATTTGTATGCAAAAAAAGGGAAAAACAAAGGAATAAGCACGGATGAATTTGATAAATTGTATAAGCAATTATATTATATGACGGAAGATGAATTTGAAAATAATGATGGATATCAGTTTACTGGTAATTATTATGTGCTTTTAACCGGAACGACCTATGCAGTTCAGGATTTAACTGGAACAGAACTACTAAGTGGGTATAGTTATATAGCAGCTGTTTCGGATAATGGATATACTTTGGTACAAAATAATGAAGAAGCATATATTATTGATATGAAAGGGATTATTCGTGGCAGATTCGGATATCTTGTTGAGGAAGCGGGATGTTATTCAGAAGAAAGTGAATTAATACCAGTAAAATTAGAAGATAAATGGTATTATGCAGACTTGAATGGAGAAAAAAAATTTGGAGATTTTGATGAGGCTGGAACATTTATAAATCATAAAGCTGCGGTAAAAGATGACGACAGTTGGTATTTTATAGATGAGGAGGGGGAAAAGATTTCAGATAAAGAATATGAAGATATTAAATTAAATCAGAAGAAAGAATATATTACAGATAAAATTGTTCTTTTAAAATCAGATGAAAAATATAAGATTTATAATGAAAAGCTGGAAGAAGTTTCGGATTTTGAATGTGATGATATTGATATATATATGGGGAACGAATACATTGCCTATTGTGAAGATAAAAAATGGGGATTTGTAGATACAAAAGGGAAAATTGTAAAAAAAGCTGAATATAAGAAGGCAAAAAGTTTTTCCAATGGATTTGCAGCAGTATCTGATGACGATGGGAAATGGGGATTTGTTAATAAAAAATTTGAGGAAGCTATAGACTATATTTATCTAGATGCCAGTTACTTTGATTCAGCATACAGATGCATAGTCAGTAAGGAAGAAAACAGATATTATTTTATAAAGTTTCGGAATGCATAGGTGGGTGAATTAATGGAGAATTCAATCATAGTATTTTGTGGGATAGCTGCTTTTATGGCAACAAATATTGGAATAAGAAATTTCGACAAAAAAAGAAAAAATAAATTTTATCAAAACGCAAAAAAAAACAGATGTGTTATTCAAGCAACCAAAATAAAGGAACGTTCGGTTATAGAGGATCGCTCAGAAACGGTTGATACATATAGAACTGCAAAAAATATAGCAGTATATGAATATTATGTGAAAGGATGCAGATACAGAAAGAAAGTTACTTTTTATGATACGACAAGTTCTGTATGTACATCGCCGAATATGCTTCAGGTATATTATGATCAAAAGAGACCACGACATGCACTAACAGATGAGGAGATTCGAATGGCAGGAAAAAGTCCCGAATTTATGATTTTAATTCCTTTATTGGCAATGGGAGTAACCATATATCTTCTTTCACATATATAGAAAGCGCAGGTGACAAATGGTATGAAAAAAAGAGAAAATACAGAACGGGGAATGATTATGATTGAAACATTATGGGTCTTATGGGTAACATCCATATTATTCTTTTTGATTTTTTGTATTACATTTATTTATTATCAGCAATGGACCATAAAAGTAATAGCAGATGAAACTGCTGCAAAAATTGCACAAACATATAAGTATCCGGATGCAGAAATGGATGGATTGTTGAATAAATCCGATTTTGTAAAAGTTAATCCATACAGATATGCTTTTCATAAAAGTGAAATCGAAAATAGAAATAAGACAAGAGCAGAAAATTATATAAAAGAAAGTTATCAAAAGGCTACAATTTTAAAACATTCGGATTCGCCGAAGGTTCAGCTGGAGTTAAAACATGATTCAATCGCACGAAATCATATTGCAATTACCTTACAAGGCAGTTATCAGGTACCTCTTCAAAAATTGTTTGAGTATACTGGGTTAGGAAACAAAATTACATATGAAGTACAAGGCAATGCCGAATGTATAGATATTATAGATTATATGAATATGATAGATTATGTAGATCAGGTAACAACACTTAATACATTAAATAGTGCCATTTTAAAAGAAATGAATAGTGTATTCAAGTTATTAAATCATGTAGTGACCAGTTTAGGAAGCTAAAACAGAAAAGAGGTGAAAAAATTGAGAAAAAAAAGAAAAAAGTGGAAATATATAAATGGAACAAAAGGAGTTATTTCGTTGTTTTTGGTAATAATTATGATGCCGTTTTTTTCTATTATTACAGTATTTACTGATATGGCAAGGTATAACAGTAGTGTAAATATCATGAGAGAAGTTATGGGTGTAGCGGCAAACTCTACACTTGCAAATTATGATACTTATCTTCAAGACAGATTTGGATTGTACGCAGTAGATCAGAAAACAGATATAAATAGCACCTATAATTCTTATCTTGAAAATAACGGAACTTTATTAAATAATACATTAAATATTGACAGTTCTTCTATTGATGGTAATTATGCACTGTCGGATGTGGAAGTATTATATAATCAGATTATGGAATATAGTAAATTAAATGCACCAACAACAGTTGCAACAGATTTATTAAATGTATTTGATTTTATTAGTCAGCTCGAAAAGAAAGTAGCAGGATTAAAAGAAATAACAAATTTAATTTCTTCAGCTTTTGATACTGTAGATAAAACAATTACACTTTTGGAGAAAGCAGAGGAACTAAAGGGAGCTATTAACGAATTTCAAACTACAAAAAGTAATTGCGATACCGCTTATAATAATATGAATATTGCTGTAAAAGCCGTAGCAGCATATCTGGAAACAGAACGGCCAGAAGTAGATCTTGATAATGACAGTGATGAGGATGAAAAAGCTGCAAAAAAGTGGGATGACGATCTTGCAGTAAAAAGATATGATTATACAGCAAAAAGGACAGCATATGTTACTGCCATAGGAAATGTAAAAAGCGAATTGACCAATATTGAGAATTTAATGAATGAATGTAATGCTACAATAACAGGAATCGCGGGAAGTGTGGCTTCTGTGGGTATTGATTCGATAAGGTATAATCTTGCTATAGAAGAGTCGAATTTGTCCGATATAGAAAAAAAATTGAAGGAGATGAGTGATGCAGGAGTAGATAAAGAAAGCGATGCGTATAAGGATGAATTAAATAATAGAGCAAAGAAAGAAATAGAAGTAGCAGAATTACAGTCACAGAAGTCTGCCTATGATGCAGAGAAAAAGGCGACGGAGTCTTTAACAACAGATTGGGATAATGCCACAAAAAACTATTCAGATGTAAAATTACAGTTACAAAAATCAGCATTAGATACAATTATTACCAATATTAATAATCTTGCTCCGACTGATATTGATAAAGATATACATAAATATGGTCTTGATGATGCTACATATAAGTGCAATTTGGAATCACTTGTAACTGCGAATGATATTCAGGCATATTTGGATAAACAAAATTCTGAGGGAAAAAATGAAAGTGGATTTTATAGTTTGGTAAAAGGTCTAACGGAGACTATGGATAGTTTGTTTAAGGCAGAGTTGTTTTATGATACAGATTTATCTGCCTGCATTAATACACAATTTTATACAGATAAATTTGGAGGATTACCAGCTGCAAATTCAGCTGAGGGAGGAGTCTATAGTATTGTTAGAGATCTTGGAGCAATAAATACAGGTGTAAAGAATATAATTGATAATTTTTCAAGTTTTAAATTATTGAGTCTGTTAAATGAAATCAAAAACTTATTAGTTAGTATCAATAAGTTTTACACAGATATTATAAACTTTATGATGGATATTATAAATAATATAAGAAATTTGTTTACAGGATATGGGCAGATATATACAAGTATGTATATGGCATATAATCTTCCTTGCAGAACGACACTATCGGGAAAAACAATGACAGGATATTCTTATGGAAGTATTGGTTTGCCGGATCAGGGGCCTTTGGTAAATGCACCGATTATAGGTAATATAGCTGCATTGGCAAATCAGATTGATGCAATAAGGAATGGGACAGGAGATGATTATACATTTAGCGGTGCAGAACTGGAATATATACTGTTTGGTAGTACAAATGAAATAGCAAATCAGTTATATGTATTTACGGCAATTTATTTGTTAAGAATGGTTTTGGATCTTGGCCCTATATGTACAAGTGTAGATGTGCAGGCAATGGCGGCAGCAGCAACGATTGGTTATGGTGTTGTAATGGCACTGGTAATTATAGTGGAGCCTTTTTTAGATACTGTAGTTTTGGTAAATGGAGGAACAATTCCAGTATATAAAACAAGTATATTTTTAACTCCATCAGGATTGCCAGGATTTATAGAAAAAGTATTGACGTTTGAAAAATTTACTACGGTAGAAAAAGAAAATATCAAAGGAAAATTAATAAATTCTGTTGGTGCTACACAGACGGGGTATGATTATGAAAAAGAGAAACTAGAAGCGGAGGGAAAAAAAGGGCTGACGGAAATTAAGAGCAAATATTTAAAAGGTTTGATAGATTTGAATTATCAGCAATATTCACTGTTGCTACTAGCGGTAACTGTGACCAAGGAAAGACAGACGGCAAGATTGTGTAATCTTATACAGATGGAAACATATCAGCATTATAAGGATTCATATGAATATGATATAAGAAAGAGTTATACATATTTAGCGGCAAAGACACAGGTAACGATGAAACAGACAATGACAGGGCTGCTTGCCCAGTCACTATTTACAAAAGATTTGACAGCATATAGAGGATATTAGCAGACAGTCAGAGAAGAAAGTTGTGTGATTAATTTATGAAGATAAGTGAAAAAGAAGGCTCTATTACTTTAGAAGCATGTATTTCATTATTTATGTTTACTTTTTTAATGCTTTTTGTTGCAGGACTTATGGTGCTGTATATGGCACAGGCAGGTATGTCACATGCATTGTTGCAGACATCGGAGAGTATGTCATTAGATCCGTATGCTATTGAGCAATTAAATTTAACTGGTGCCGGAGTAGAAGCTTCCATAGGAGTTTATGTAAGTGATCTGGTAACAAAATTGTTTGGAAATAATAATTCAAATCCGTATTTTACAACAAGCCAGCGTTGGTACAGACCGGAAAATAAGTCAATGATTCAAAGTGTAGCAAAGAAACGGTTTGTAGGATATCTGGCAAATGGAGATGAATCACGAGCGGAGGATTTGTTAAAAAAATACAATATAGTCAACGGATTAAGTGGATTGGATTTTTCAGAATCGGAAGTAAAAAATGGTGATTTGTACCTTGTTGTTAAATATAAAATGGAATATGAATTTAACACATTTGGCATAGGACAGATAAATGTAAAACAGAAGGCAAAAGTACGATTATTTGGATATAAATAGCAAAACTTAAACTTATAATATACATAAAGAAAGGATATACGCATATGAATAAGGTCACATATGAAAATCAGGGAAATAATACCTATCTCGTTTATGAGATAACAGAAAATGATATTATTGACAATTTAAGCCTAGGAATGATTAATAATAACCGGATTCCGGGGCTTGCATCCGTAATCTATACTCAATTAGATAACCGGAAATTCTTAAAGTACAATATCACTGCAAAGGTGTCAGCAACTACGTTTCTGGCAGGAGCAGTAAGTAAAAACCGTATGCTCGGTGTATTTTCCGGAGTATCAAAAGCACTGCTGTCCGCAGAAGAATATATGCTGGATGCAAATACTATATTGCTTGATTTGGATTATATTTTTGTGGATGTCAGCACCTGTGAAGCAGAACTGATTTGTCTGCCGATTCAGATGGAGGAAAAGAATAATGATGTAGTATCATTTTTCAAAAATATCGTATTCTCAGTTACATACGATCAGACAGAAAATTGTGATTATGTAGCAAAGATTATCAGTTGTCTGAATAATCATTCTAGCTTTTCATTGTCTAATTTCATGCAGACGATAGATGAACTGAATGGAAAACGTATTAATCTTCAGGAACTTCAGAATTCCCAGCAGCTACATCCGGTGCAGAAGCAGGTTGTTAATACGGAGATATTGCCTAATACAGGTGTAAGATCTGGAATGGAACAGACGCAGCAGGTAAACGTCGTAGATAATCAGAGTAGGAATCAGAATGTAACCCCTGATATAGTGATACCACGGCGCATAGATGATTCAAATTTGTTTAAAGAGTATGATAGATCGGTAAATGCATCGGTAGAAAAAAAAGTAAAACTAGATAACACTAGGAAAGCAAGAGATAAAAATCAGAGACAGGAAATTAAGCCGGATTGGAGTGTGCCTGGAGCACCGTTAGATAAGGGAATACGTTCGGCAGTGGATGGAAATCAGCAGCAAATAAAATCAACAACAATAGAACCAAACAATCAGGTAACCAAAACGTATCCGGTATATCCGCCGATTTCACCATATCCACCACAACCAGTAAAGAAACAGGGATTTTTCAGTAAAATATTTGGAAAAAAGCAGTCACAGCAGCCGCCATATCCACAGCAGCCGGTAACACCACCAGGAGGAAAAGGCCAATGGCCACCGCGACCGGTAACACCACCAGGAGGAGGAAATGGCCAGCAGCCACAGAAGCCGGTAACACCACCAGGAGGAGGAAATGGTCAGCAGTCACAGAAGCCGGTAACACCACCAGGAGGAGGAAATGGCCAGTGGCCACCGCAAGCGGTAAACCCGTCACAACCGGCTCGATATATGGATTTTGGAGAAACGACGGTATTAAGTAGTGAAATGACAAATGGGGAAACATCCGTATTAAGCAGCTTACAGGAAGTGAAGCCATATCTTGTGCGTAAAAAGACAGGTCAGAAGGTTACGATAGAAGGACCGGTATTTAAAATCGGAAAAGAGCATAATTATGTAGATTATTTCATTGCGGATAATTCAGCAATCAGTCGCAGTCATGCCAATATTGTGGTAAAAGGAAATGATTACTTTATTGTAGATACAAATTCAAAAAATCATACCTATGTAAATGGACGGATGATACAAAGCAATGTGGAAACACCATTAACACATGGAAGTATGGTAAAACTGGCAAATGAAGAATTTGAATTCAAGATGTATTAAGATACCAGGGACGGATTGTGGGAGTGCATAGCACGGAACAATCCGTAGGTATCATATTATTAAGCAAGGGAGAAACGGCTTATGGAATTTAAGATAGCGGCGGCTACGGACGTAGGAATAAAAAAGAAAACAAATCAGGACAGCCTGATGGTCAGGCATTTTGAAACCCATGCGGGAAATATGGTACTTGCGGTACTGTGTGACGGCATGGGGGGATTTGATAAAGGCGAGGTAGCCAGCGCTACCGTAGTAAAGACATTTGAAAAATGGGCAGATGAGCAGCTGGCATATTATAACGAGAGTGAAGAATATTTTTATGTGCTTCAGAAACAGTGGTTTGACCTGATCTCAGAGTTAAATGAACGGATTATGCGGTACGGAAAATCACAGGGAATCAAGCTGGGAACAACGGCAGTGGTTATGCTGCTTACACAGAAGAAATATTACCTGATGAATGTAGGGGACTCCAGAGCATATGAACTGGGAAATCAGATGGTGACACAGCTGACAAAGGATCAGACCTTTGTGGCAAGGGAAGTGGAAGCCGGACGTATGACACCGGAGCAGGCACTGACAGATCCGAGAAAGAATGTATTGCTGCAGTGCGTGGGAGCATCGGACAGGGTATATCCGGATATGTTCTCCGGAGATGTACGGAAAGATGCAGTATATATGTTCTGTTCTGACGGGTTTCGGCATGAAATCACACAGGAAGAGATTTACCGGATGCTTGCACCGGAAGTAATGACGGAAGAATCTGTTATGCAGGCGAATATCCAGTATCTGATTCAGCTGAATATGCGAAGAAATGAAACTGATAATATTACGGCAGCAGTGGTAAGAACTGCGTAGAAGGGAACAGGAGGTGAAGATATGCTGCAAATAGGTTCGCTGGTAGATGGAAAATATAAGATATTAAGTGAAATAGGGCGCGGCGGAATGAGTATTGTATACATGGCGATCAACGAAAAGGCGAATAAGACATGGGCAATCAAAGAGGTCCGTAAGGAAGGTGTCAATGACTTCAAAGCGGTTAAGCAGGGATTGATCGTGGAAACAGAAATGCTGAAACGACTGAAACATAAATTCCTGCCGAGTATCGTAGATGTTATAGACATGGAAGATACTTTCATTATCGTTATGGATTATATCGAGGGTAAATCCCTGAGAAACAGACTGGAGCAGTATGGTGCACAGCCGCAGGAGAATGTAATCCGGTGGGCGAAGGAATTATGTGATGTACTGGGATATCTTCATTCCCAGAATCCGCCGATTATCTATCGTGATATGAAACCAGCCAATGTAATGCTTCGACCGGATGGACATATCGCATTGATTGACTTTGGTACGGCGAAAGAATTTAAAGAGTTTAATGTCAAGGATACCATTAGTTTTGGTACGATTGGATATGCCGCACCGGAGCAGTTCGGCGGAAAGACCGACGCAAGAACGGATATTTACTGTCTGGGAGCTACCATGTACCATCTGGTAACGGGAATGGATCCATCTGCACCGCCGTATGAGATTCGTCCGATTAAGCAGATTAATCCGGCATTATCAAGTGGTCTGGAAAAAATCATATTGAAATGTACGCAGAAAGAACCGGCGAATCGTTACCAGTCGTGTGCGGAACTTCTGTATGCACTGGAGCATTATACGGAGATAGATGATATTTACCGTAAAAAACAGAAGAGAAAAATGGTTGTATTCGGATTATCCGCAGTACTGACCATTGCCTCGGCGATTACGACAGTGGCGGCTTCGCAGGGTGCAAAGAAGGTATTAAGTGAAAACTATGATTATCTGATTCAGCAGGCCGATGATGCGACATTGACGCAGGATAAGAAGCAGGAGTTATATATAGAGGCGATTCAGACCGATGCTACCAGAACAGAAGCATATCTGAATCTTGTGGAGATGTATCTGGATTCGGATAAAGACGAGGAAACCGGAAGTTTTACAAGGGAAGAATCTTCGCAGATTACACAGTTAAAGGCGGGAATCGACAGTAAGAGTAATAAGGGCTATTCCAGTACCCAGAAGCCGCTGCAGGAGTTACAGACGAGGAATCCGGATGGATATGCAAGGGTGTGCTATGAGATAGGAATGGCATACTGGTATGATTACCAGGTAGAAAGTGACCGTTATAAGAATGCTGTGGAATGGTTCCAGAATGCGACCGGATATTCCGATACAGCAGCCATCTTTGTAGAGATTGGTCAGTGCAGGCAGAATATCAGCAAGTATGAAGGCCAGTCCAGAACAACGGATGTTACGAAAGAATATACGAATATGTGGCCAAGCCTTGTATCACTGGTAGAAAAGATTAATGACAGTAAGGATGAGGATACAAAGCGGCTGGTATGGAAAGAGATTGTAAATACCATTACCAATCAGGCGGCATATTTCATAGAAGTAGACAAAGATGAAATGCAGAATCTTTTACAGAAAATCAGTGATTCTGCGGAAGCAGAACTGACGGATGCATATGACTCTGTAAAGGGAGAATTACAGGATTTGATCTGTACGGAAGCAGATTATCAGGATGAGTCGTTTGAAAACAGCATGAAAAAGGCTATGAAGAGAGTGGAGGCAATCCGGAGCAGCGATGAGAAGAAAGCAGAAGCGGGAGGAAAAGAGAATGACATATAGCAATTATATGCTGATGTATTATATTGCATTGGCAGCAACCATAGTATTACTTCTGGTTACCGTACTGCTGTTCTTCGTGCTGAGGATTCCAAAGGCATTTAACGATTTGACCGGACGTACAGAAAGAAAGGCAATTAAGAGTATTAATGAACAGCGGGAGGCAGGAAAATTATCCCATGATACCGCAGGTGCGGAAACGGATCGTATGGGTATGCCGGCAACGGATAAAATATCGGAATCAGGAAGAATCCTGGACGAGAATCCTGCCAATACGGTAGTGACAGAGAAAATACAGACAGATACCCTGGCAGGAAGTGCAGAAACCACTGTATTACAGGATGGAAGCGGAGAAACTACGCTGTTGTCTGATAATACACAGGCAGGAGAAACAACACTTCTCCAGCCACAGATGAATCAGAGCAGTCCGCAGTACAGCGGAGAAACAACACTGCTTGATGAGAGCCAGAGACAGGAAGTATTTGGAAACGAAACCGCTCCACTGACCGGAGCAGATACAACAGCACAGGCAGAAGGATTTGTAAAGGAAATAGAGAATATTACTTTTATTCATACTGCTGAAATCGTGTTGTAAGCGGGCAGAAAAAATAAAAAGAAAGGAAACAGACGAAATGGAAATAAGTAAGAAGCTAAAACGGATTATTTCACTGGTGCTTGTATGGGTGATGTTTACCACCTGCATACCGGATAGTTTTATATCGGTAGTGCGTGCATATGCGGAAGAAGCATTAATGAAAAAGACTGCGGACGTAACATTGAAGTTCCAATGGAAAAACGCTGAAACAGATGCATATGCACAGGATCTGCGTTTCTATTTGTATGAGAAAACAGATGGTGGATATGTAGAAGCATCAAAGGCGGATGCCGATAGAGAGATAATATATGAATATGAGGAAACTGGAACAGATGCACCGGAATCCACAAAGACGGATGGCACAGACAAAGACGGTGACAGTGAAGAAAATGAATTGGCTGTGCAGGCAGAAAATGCCGGTCAGATAGCGATTCGCATTACAAAAAATCCGAATGAATGTACAGTAAAAATAACAGGTCTGGATTCAGACAAAGAGTATGCTTATGAAGTAAAAGATGAGACAGTGGGTACGGATAAAAAATTAAGATCTGTGTTCGCGAAGCTGAATACATCAGAAAATGAGCAGGAAATTCGACTGGCAGAGGATTACAGCAGCGAGGCAAAAGTAACTATTCAGGCATATATAGCATTGCCGGATGAATATAAGAAAGCAGAAGAAGTTATTACATGGAATATATATTCTGTAATCGGAGAAGGAGAAAACAGAACTCCGGGGAAATTATTATCTTTTGGTAAAGATAATAAGGTTACGGTAGTTAAAAGTAGTGTTAAAGATGTTAAGATTGAAGATATTACGGAAATATATTCAGAATATGCTGTAGAATTTGAAGGGGAAAATATAAACTCCGTATTTTATGTAGATTCATCTGATTTGAATGAGGAACAATATATATACACACTGGGAACGGAGAGTGAACCGAGAGAGTTAGATGCGATTGATTTAGAGGCTCCTGTTATTACTGCTTCACCAATAGAAGTAGAGAATGGAAATAAATTACTTACAGTTGATAATGATAACAGAATATACACTTATGCAAATCCAGGTGATGGAAATAAGATTACACGAACTTATACAATAACAGATGCAAACATAACACAGAACAATCTTTCTAAGAGTTCTTTTTTGGTTAATGGTGAGAAGACTACGGTAAGCTGGTCAGAAAATAATAACAATGGTAGTTTCAGTTGTGCTTATGACTTTACCGGGGAAGAAAATACAGTAAAAATTACATGTGCAGATAGTTATGGAAATGAGACAACGTATACAGAAACAGTGAGAATTATAACAACAGCACCGGTTGTTAATATAAGTTTCAGTGATTCAGGTTTGTACAGTAAAGATACAGGCGAGTATTACTATAACTCACGAACTGTTGCTATTACATTAGAATCCGGCTATGCAGAAGATGACCTGAGCGATTTAAAAACCGCCATTATAAAAGGCATAAAGGTAAAGGATTATAATGGAAATGATATTAGCTTAAGTTACGATAGTGATAAGAGTAAAGAAGAGACATTTTATGAAAACTATTTTACAATCACTGATATAAAAGAAAATAATAAGATTATCGGTTTTGAAGTAAGTTTTAATAAAGACTGTTTTTATGAAATGACTTTGGAATATACAGATAGAAGTAATAATACCTGTACGGCGTATAAGACGGCTCCTGATGAAAAACTTGTTTTTTACATAGATACGACGGCACCAGAGGTAACGGCAAAATTGACACTCAGAAACTATAAAGGTGAAAATAAGGTGTACAATTCACTGGGAGAAAATCCATATTATTCTACCGGATTACCTTTAGTGGAATCACAGCTTCAGCCTGCTAAAATCATGTTAGAAGCGAAGGACAACGGTTCAGGGGTAAATGCGGGATATTATTATGATTCAGAAACAATAATGACACCGGGCGATCTACAAAAGATACATATATCAGAATGGGTAGAATATACGAAAGAAGCAGATATCACGGAAGAAGGAAATCATTATATTTATTACAAAGTAGTAGATAATACAGGAAATGTGGGATATTATAATGGACTTGGATTTGTAATGGATAATACTGCACCGGTTATATCTATGTCTGTAAAAGATAAAACAGATAAAAATGCTTTTTGGAATGGAACTGAGGATGTATACACATCTGGAAAGGATGTAACTCTTAAAGTAGATATATCAGATGCAAATCTGGATACAAAAACAAAAAAGGTTACAATTACAAAAGATGGAAATATAGTTACAGATTACACAGTTGAGCAATCGGATAAAAATGAAGAAACCGCTTTTATAGAATTAGCAGGAGCAGATAAACAAACTCATAAATATGTGGTAACAGTCGAATGTACCGATGAGGCAGGAAATCCGGCAAGTTTAACGAAAACGATAATTATAGATAAGACTGCACCATGCGTTACCATTGATTTTAAGGCGGTAAATGGAAATGGATTAGATGTATCAGAAACAACAAATTATACATCAGTTGGCATTACCTTTACTTTGTCAGAAGAAGACTCCTATAGTGAGGACGGTTTTAAAACCGCAGTAGAAGCAGTATTTAAAAATGTTGAGAATGTAAAATTTCCAGAAGTTGCTAATAATGCTGATGGAACACACAGTATTTTTGTAAAATTAGAAAATGATGGAATTTATAAGTTAAATGGTTTCGAATATGAGGATAAATGTGGCAATAAAGTTGTTGTTGATAATTCAGACCAATTAAAAACATCATTTACGATCGATAATACTGCACCAAAAGGTGAGATAGGCATCTGGTTAAATAAAAACGAAAAAGCATCAGAAGCAGCTAAGAAAGATGCGTTGGTAGGAACCGAAGGAAGATTTAAATTAAGCAATATCACGGATAAAACTGCAGGAATTGTTTCAAATGAATTAGGTGCGTATATTGAATACAAATTAACCAATAGCAGTATAGAGCAGAAAAGTCTAGAAAATGTAACAGATTGGGATGTGGAGAATATTGAATCAGATAATTCAGTAAAAATTCAAGTACCTGATAAAGATGGACAGTATTATATTTATTTCAAAATAACAGATAAGGCAGGAAACTATTGTTATAAAGATGCTACCCTTGTAATAGATAGAACTGCTCCGGAAATAACGATGAATATCCCAGAGGCAATCCTTACCAAAGGAAATAACGAATTGGTTTATAATGATACTGTAGAAGTAAAAACTAACATTAGTGAAAGTAACATTAGCAGTAAAACAATTAAAATATTTAAAAATGGTGAGATTTGGGAAAAAGATACAGATATAAATGAATTATCAAAAACAATTACGTTAGAAGCTGTGAAGGATGAAAGCACAAAGTATGAGATTGTAATCGAATGTGAGGATAAAGCTGGAAATTCTTCGAGCCAAAGTAAAGTAATTATTATAGATAAAAAAGCTCCTGTTATTACAGAGAATTTTACAGGAAAACAAAAGAAGCAAGATAACACATATTATTATGAAGAAGCTGCATTGACAATAAGTATAAATGAAGCTAATTCTTTAAATAAGGATAAATTTTTAGAAGCAGTGACATCAAGTATTGCGAGTAGTAGCAAAAATGCAATGGAAATAGGAGAGTTATCAGAGAATGATAATAAAATAACAATTAATTTTAAAGGAGATGCAAAATATACTTTAAAAGTTATAGACTATACTGACGATTGTGGAAATAAAGCAACAGTAACAGTAACTCCTGAGATAACCGAGTTTACCATTGATAACACCTTACCAACAGCTTCATCATTCAGTGTAAGTACATTTAAAAATGGAAAAGGAGAAGAATCAGAAACAATTAAAGAATGGTCTCCTGAGAAGATACTGAGTGAGAGTATTATTGAAAATCCATATTATTCTTACACAGATCAGGATGGTAAATATGCAAGTTATACATTAGGCGGTATTTCGGATAACCTGAGTGGTATTCAGAAAGTAGAATATAATATAACCAGTACCATTTACACAGATGAGGAAAAGATTGGAACGCTTAAAGATTGGAAAGATGCAACAGCCGATGTAAAAGATAATAGTTTGAATATTAAGCTTGAAAAAGAAAAAGCAGGCATAAACTATATCTACTACAGATTAACCGATAATGCTGGAAACGTAAGATATTACAGTGGTGTGGGAATTGTTATTGATGTAACAGCTCCAAAGATAACATATACATATGTTAAAGAAAACAAAACAGACAATGAAAACAAAACATACGAGGAAAAAAAGCCAAAAATTTCTGAGCCAAAAACTTTTGAAACAAACGTTGTAGTAAAAATACAGGTAAAAGAGGTTAATTTAGAAAACACGACAGTCAAAGTTCAAAAAGATAATAATGCGGAAGTAAATTATGATAATTTGACTTGGAAGGGCGTTGACGATACGAGCGATACGAGAACTGCCGACTTAAAATTTGCAAGTACAAAGGAAGGAGAGCGTAACCAGTACACAATTACAACCAGTGTTACGGATAAGGCTGGTAATCAACAGGAACATACGGAAATTGTGATTATCGACAGAAAGTCACCAGAGATTACCCTGACAGCGGATAATATTGATAATAAAAAAGCCCCACATTACTATGATGGAGAAAGAAGTATTTTTGTTAAAATTGTAGAACAGGATTCGCTGGACAAAGGAGCATTTCGTGAAGCAATCGTTAAAGGAATTTCTGTAAAAGACATTACAGATAGTGTTATTACTGGTACAAAGCGGACAGATGCGGAGGGTACACAAGCTGTATCTATAGTGGATAAGAATAAAAAGGTCCTTTATACTATCAGTGAATGGAAAGAAGTTGATGAAAAAACTGGTGGTTATACAGTTACTTTTAAAGCGGATGCCATGTATACAGTTGATCTTTCCTATTCAGATTTATGCGGAAATCCGGCAAATGTAACGGCTGCAGATGATATAAGATCATTTGTTATAGACAGTCAGGCACCGGTTATAGAAGTCACATATAACGATAATAGTGAGAATAAAGTAAAAGACCATTATTATAAAGGTAACAGAGAAGCAACCGTAACCGTAAAAGATATCAGTCTGTTATATGCCAATACAGTTGAGAACACAGGTAAAGAGATAAAAGTCAGTGGTATCACAGAAACAGTAACAGCAACGGATATCGAAGGAAAAGAAGTGACCAATCCGGTTCAGACAGATGCATGGGAACTGGATACAGAAAAGAATGTATTCAGCCAAAAGATAACATTCCAGGCAGATGCAATTTATACCTTTGAGGTAAATGGAACGGATATCTGTGAAAATACATCAGAGTATAAAGATGAGAAATCCGACATTACTTATAAAGCAGCAGATGGAACATCTTTCGTGATTGACAGACAGGCACCGGTTATAGAAGTCACATATAACGATAATAGTGAGAATAAAGAAAAAGACCATTATTATAAGGGCGACAGAAAAGCAACCGTAACCGTAAAAGATTTAAGCTGCATCTATGAAAATACGATTCAGAATGTTGCAGTTGGTGCAGATAACACAGGTATTACCGGGATTGGTTACAGCATAACTGCAAAAGATGAAAAAGACATTACAGTATCAGATAATAAATCAGGCTGGGTTAGCGATGGTAACTGGTCATATGACAGCGATAAACGCCAGTACACCAGAGATATTATATTTACAGGTGATGCAATTTATACCTTTGAGGTAAACGGAACGGATATCTGTGGAAATACATCAGAGTATAAAGATGAGAAATCCGATATTACTTATCAGGCAGCAGACGGAACATCCTTCGTGATTGATACACAGGCACCGGTCGTAACTATTGAATATAATGACAGCAGTAAATTACAGGATCATTATTATAGTGATACCAGAACAGCGACCATAAGCGTAAAGGATTTAAGTTATGTTTATGAGAACTGGATGGAAAAGCAGAATGATGCGGCAAAATCAGATGTAGAAACCGTATCAAAGCGCATGAATATCACTCTGACAGCAAAAGATGCAGCCGGAAATGATATAGATGCCGTTACAGAGAGCGGATGGAGCTTTGCAAATGGAACATACCGTTATGTCATTACCTATGGGGAAGCAGGCGGAAACAAAGTAGATGCAATCTTTACAAGTGCATTTAGCGGAAACGATATTTATACAAGGAGAGCTTCGATAAGCTATCAGGACAGCAAAGGAATTGTTGTAACAGATTATGAATCTTTCGTGATTGACAGGGAAGCACCGGTCGTAACGATTGAATATGATGACAGCAATAAATTACAGGATCATTATTACAGTGATACCAGAACAGCAGCTATAACGGTAAAAGATATAAGTTATGTCTATGAGAATCAGCAGGCTAAACAGGGTAAGGTAACAGAATCAGATGTATATACGGTAAGAAATCGTATGAATATCACACTGACGGCAAAGAATGCAGCCGGAAATGATATTACTGCCGTTACAGAGAGCGGATGGAATTTCGCAGATGGAGCATATCATTATGTGATTACCTATGGGGAAGCAGGCGGAAATAAAGTAGATGCAATCTTTACAAGTACATTTAGCGGAACTGATATTTATGGCAGGAGAACTTCGATAAGCTATCAGGACAGCGAAGAAAAGAACGTAGAAGATAGTGCTTCTTTCGTTATCGACAGGAAAGCACCGGTAATTACCGTTACTTATACGGACACCGGTAAATCAAAGGATCATTTTTACAATGCGGACAGAACGGCAGTGATAACCGTGGATGATTTGAGTTATGCATATGAGGATCAGAGACGTACAGCGAAGGATGTATTGACACCGCAGGAAAGAATAAATCTGGAGATTACGGCAAGAGACAGTCTGTTAAATGCATTAACCGGTGAAAAGGCGCAGAGTGAAAGCAACTGGAGTTTTGCAAATGGCAAGTATACAAAGACAATTACATTTGCAAATGAAGCAATCTATGATTTTGCAATATCAGGATCCGATATTTTTGCTCATACAACATTGGATGAAGCAGTAGGTTATAATACGACGGCAGATAATCATTCTTTCGTAGTAGATAAGACAGGACCTCAGGTGTCACTGGCATACAGCGATAGCAATAGGACATATTACAAGGGCAGCAGACAGGCGGTGCTGACACTGACAGATTTAAGTATGATTTATAATGACAGAATATTGTCAGGTACATCCTTATATCTGAATGATGCACAGACAGATGGCACGAAATCTGATTCTGTGAAGACAACCATTCGTTTGAGAAATGATGATGCAGCATCGGATTTGAATAATGCAGGAAATGCATATTATACGGATTCTGCATGGAGTCTGAGTGGAAATGTGTATACAAGAACCATTCTTTACACAGGGGAAGCTCATTATACCTTTGCGATTGCAGGAACGGATCGTTGCGGAAACACAGCAGACATTGCGTATAATGGTAATATGGATGCAGGAGAATTCTGGATTGATCTTACGAATCCGACGGCTCAGATCAGTTATGATAATAACAGTCAGACAAGAGAAATCGGCGGAAGAGGATATTTCAGGGGCTTAAGAACAGCAACGATTGTTATCACAGAAGGTATTAGTACTTTTGACAGCAGCAAAGTAAATATTAGCATTACAGCAAAAGATGCATCTGGAAATCCGGTAGAAGCACATACAACCATGAGCGGCTGGACAACCAGACAGCAGAGAGATACGGGAAGTGCAACCACACATACCCTGACAATCACTTATCCGGGCGATGCAAATTATGACTTTGGCATCAGCTACACGGACAAAGCAGGCAATGTGATGAATACCGTAGATACCGGTTCAAGTATGTCACCATATCACTTTACCGTAGATACAACCAGTCCATCCGGTTCTGTTACCGTAAGTGGTCTTGGCACATGGAATACACTGGTTTCTTACAGAACCTTTGGATTATGGTCAAGAACGGCAGTCGATATCGGTGCAGGATACCAGGATGCAACAAGTTCTGTTTATTCGGTGGAATATTATAAGACTGCCAGAACAACAGCAATGACCGTATCAGAATTAAATGCACTGGGCAGTTCAGAATGGACAGCATACAGTCCGTTTACCATTCGTCCGGATGATCAGTTTACGATTTATTTAAGAATCGAAGACCGTTCCGGAAATGTAACTTATGTAAGCTCGGATGGAGTAATTCTTGATATTACCGCACCGGATGTAGAAAGTATTGCACCGGAAATTACGGTAACACCGGTTCAGCAGCCGGTAAATGGTATTTATAATACCGATGTAACAGTAGATATTAAAGTAAGTGATCCGATCACAAATGGTACTTATTCCGGTCTGAAGAATGTGCATTATCAGGTATTGAACATGGGTAATGTAACGCAGGAAGGAGATCTGTATAACTTCAGTTATACAGGAGGAAGCCCGCTTCAGTCACAGTTAGTACAGCAGTGGACAGATCAGATTATTGTAGACAGAAACTTAAACAACAGCAATGACGTACAGATAGTAATCAGTGCACAGGATAATTCAGGAAATTATGCATCCGCATCAAATTCTGTAAAGATTGACGTAACACAGCCGCAGATAAACATTACTTATGATAATAATAATGGTGACACTTCATTTGGCGAGGCAACTTATTTCAAAGAAGACAGAACGGCAACGATTGAAATTACGGAAAGGAACTTCAATCCGGATGATGTGCAGATTACACTGACAAATGCAGACGGTGCAGTTCCTTCTATTACAGGATGGAGCAGTAGCACCGGTTCAGCAGCAAATGGTGATGAAAACGTATATACCACAACACTGACCTATTCCGCAGATGGCGATTATAACTTTGATATTACATATGCAGATATGGCAGGAAACCAGAATACAGCCACAGATTATGGCAGCTCACTGGCACCACAGGTATTTACCGTGGATAAGACATTACCGGTAATCAATGTAAGTTATGATAATAATGCAGCAACAAACGGTAATTATTACAGTGCGGCAAGAACAGCAACCATCAGCATTACAGAGCATAATTTTGAAACAGGCAGATTTACCATCACAACCACAGCAACAGATAATGGTGTATCAAAGACTGCACCGGGCATCAGCGGATGGACATCAAATGGCGATATCCATACGGCAACCGTATCATTTACCGATGATGCATATTATACCATCGGAATGTCATATACCGATATGGCAGGAAATCAGGCAGCAGCATTTACAGAGCAGAACTTCTATGTAGATAAAACCATGCCATATGTAACATTACAGGGAATCAGAAATAACTCTGCAAATAATGGTGAAACCATTGGATTTATATTAACCTGTACGGATACAAACTTCGATGTATTTGCACCTGTATTAACAGTGGCACGTCTGGTAGATGGACAGAATAAGGTAGAAACTTACAGCTTTGACCGGACAGTAAGTGTTGCAAATGGTATCCAGTATGTCATAGATAACCTTCCGACCGATGGTATCTATTCACTGGTATGCACCGTATATGATAAGGCAGGAAATGCATTCAACAAGATCATTTATCTGGATGATAATGGTCAGGAAGTTTCAGAAATGAATGTTACAGATGCGTCCGTAAGTCTGTTAGACTTCTCCGTAAACCGTGACGGTTCCGCATATAAATTAGATGATGCAACCGTGGCAATGCTTGGTTCTTACTATATCAGAGAAATAGGTGACAATATCGTTATCTATGAAACCAATGTAGATGATTTAACCGAGTATGTGGTAGAACTGAATGGAAAAGTGCTGGAAGAAAGTAAGGATTACACGGTAGAAAAGTCCGGTGGAAATGGAGAATGGTATGTAAAGAAATATATCATTAACAAAGATTTATTTGAAGAAGAGGGCGAATACAAGATTGTAATCCATACAAAAGACTCAGCAGAAAATGAAGCATACAGTGATATTAAAGGTGCAGAATTGTCCTTCGTAGTCGATAAGACAGCGCCGGAAATCACAGTTTCCGGTGTGGAAAACAATGGAAGATATCAGGTAGAAAGCCAGACGGTAACAGTTATTCCTACAGATGATGGTGGTAAACTGGAAACACTTGATATTTCTGTACTTGACAACAATGGAAATCCGGTGGAAGGATATCCGGTTGCCTATAAGGGCAGCACACTGACAGATGAGCTGGATAAAAACAATGGAAATATTACCTTTGCGATTCCGGAAGGAACAGGAATGAGTGTTGTTATTCATTGTTCCGATGTGGCAGGAAATGAGATGAAAGAACTGAAATACACGAATATCGTTGTATCTACCAGTGGATTGACCATCTTCCTTGCTAATAAACCATTATTCTATGGAACAGTAGGCGGTGTAGTAGCCGTAGTCGGTGGAGGAAGTGCAGTAATTATATTAAGAAGAAGAAAATTATCTGCAGGAACAAAGACTCAGGACGACAAATAAGGTAATTAAAACAAATTAAGATTATTTGAGAAATAGATATCCTAAACTTTGGACGGTAGAGGATGTCTATTTCTTTTTGTTATGATTATCTATGTAAGACAGTATCTCCTGTTCTGCCATTTTCTGATCCTGTGACAGCCTGGATACAGATAAAAATCATATTTGTCACAAATTGTCGAACCTGGCAATGTATGATAAATTATAAAAATAAAATAAAGTTTATAAAAATTAAGGAAAGGAAAAGCAGAAGGACATCGTAGGATGTTATTTTGATATATTTACAATGATTAGAAAATAGGAGGATTTTATATGTATTGTACAAAATGTGGCGGAGAGATACCAGAGGGAGCAATGTTTTGCACTTACTGCGGTCAGCCTGTACAGGGACAGAAAATGCAGCCGGCTATGAGATCTGTAAATAACGGTTATGTTGCCAAAAAGCCAAAGATCAGGATACCGGCAGTACCGATTGTACTGGGAATCATAGGAATTATAGCCATTATAGCGATTGTAAGTGTTGCAGGCATTAGCCAGTCGGGAACATCCAGAAGATCAGCTTCCCGGACAGAAAGTAATAAACTTAGTGCCAATATGAAAAAAACAGAAATATCAAAGGCTAAAGTAAATATAGACACATTGTATAAGGCATATGTCGTAGTATTAAGCAGCCCGGAATTTAACAGTGATAAAGACATATGGGGGAGCGTAAATTATGGTGTAATAGATGACGAGATTGATATATATGAAGCAGCTGATTTTGGAGGACCGGAGAGTTTTCTGGATCAGGTAGCGGAATATGTGGGAAGTGACACAATACAGATGCCGTCTATTTATGAAGATGCCACAGTACATATACAAATAGATAGAGATATAAGCAAGAAAAATCGTGTGTCCGTATCTGTTTATACAGATGATGAAGAGTGCAATTTTTCAATAGCTTTATAAAAATAGTATTTATGGAAGAAAAAGGAGGAAATGAATATGTTTTGTCCAAATTGTGGAACAGAAAATGAAAATGATGCAAAGGTCTGCCAGTCCTGTGGACAGGAACTGCAGACAGAGAATCAACAGCAAGTATATGGAAATCAACAGCAGGCATACGGAAGCCAGCAGCAGATGTATGGAAATCAACCGCCGGTGTATGGAAACCAGCCACCAATATATGGAAATCACCCGCCGGTGTATTATACCCAGCCGCCGATGAATAATCAGGTGCCGGAAGAATACCGCCCAATCGGTATGTGGGGGTATTTTGGATATGAATTGTTATTCATGATACCTATCGTCGGTCTGATTATGGTATTGATATTTTCATTTGGTGGGACAGCGAATAAGAATTTAAAGAATTTTGCAAGATCACAGTTTTGTATATGGATTGTTATTGCCGTATTAGCGGTTATCGCATTTTCTTTTGGCTTATTTGCACCGGCATTACTGGGAAATGGCGGACCGGGATTTACAAGTACCCATTATTATCCATATTATTAAGGTCAGGGCAGTGTTATGTAACACTGCCATTTTTTTGACTATGTGACGGACTGGATGCAGAGAAAAATCATATTTGTCACAAATTGAAAAAGTAAAAAAAGTGTGATAATTTAGTGAACAAAGAATAATTTTTTGAGAAAAGGAGAAAAATGAAGAAATACATAGCGGCATTTTTCGTATGTGTGGCGGCACTGGTGATTGCAGGAGTATTACTGCAGAATCAGGCAGATATTGATCGCAGCAGCGGGGAGCAGGACACGAAAAAGGCTGAGAGAATAACAACGGAAAATAAGGAAGAAAGCAGGGAGAGTGAAACAGGGATAAGCCAGGTTTCGGAAGATAAATCGGAAGAAACAGAAGCAGAAGTGACGGAAGAACCGGGAGAACTGCAGAAAACAACGGAACCGGTAACGGAAGAACGGACGGAGAAAGCCTCTGAACGAAAGATACAGCCGGCGAACCGGACACCGGTCAGTGTGGCAGAGGTACAGGCACAGCGGAATACCGCAGACAGTATCAATGTCAGCTGGACGAATGAAATGGATGGCTGTGTCAGCCGGTATGTGGTTCAGAAAAGAAAGGCAATGCGGAATGAAAATGCTGTGGAATGGACGGAGGTTGCCCGGGTAGATGCCGGCTTGGCAGAACAGACAGATGGTCAGTACATGATTACGGATGTTCTTGCTTCGGATCAGCCGGTCAGATATGAATACCGCGTACAGGTGGAAGTGAAGGATGAGAAACAGTATGAACCGCAGGACGGTGGAAGTGTGCTGGCATCCAATATCATGATTTGCATTGATCCGGGACATTATGCCGGAAAGAATGAAGTGACGGGAAGTGAATCCTACGGATATGCGGAAGGCGATTTTACATTGAAAGTTGCTACGGCTTTGAAGTCGGATCTCAAAGAAATATATGGGATTGATTCTTATATGACAAGGACAACCGGAACGATTACACTGGGCGGTTATACGAATCTGAATCTGGATCGGGCGCATATTTCATTAAGGGGAGAATATGCCGCAGAGCGGGACAGTACGCTTTTCCTTTCGATTCATACGAATGCAAATGAGGAAAATGCAAATGGCTATGACACCTGCCTGCAGCCGGTTTCCATCAATAAGTCACTGGTATTTGTAAATATGGTGGCGAAGAAGTCGGATACCATACTGAGTGTCAGTAATGCGATTGGTACAGGACTTACCAGAGTGAATTATGACATGGGTTTAAGCACCGTTGGAGAGTTCCGGACTGCGACAGCGGATACGGTTCTGGAATGGACAAAGGCATACAATGACAGTCTGAATACGGGTGGAACTGTGGTATGCCGCACAGACGGGAAGGAAGATTATTATGGGGTATTAAGAGGTGCATCATCGGTAGGAATTCCGGGACTGATAGTAGAACACGGAATGCATACCATACCGGAGGTGCGTAAGGCTGCACTGGGCGATCTGGCAGAGCAGTGGGCGGATGCGGATGCATATGGCATTGCATATGGATTTGGATTTGCCGGAGAAAAATAAAAGAGAGGAGAAGAAAGGTCATGTTCTGTAGAAATTGTGGAAAAGAACTGGAAGACGGAAGTATGTTCTGTGGAAATTGCGGTGCAAAACTGACACAGGGGATCTATCCGTACAATGAAGAATCGGTTGAAATGCCGGATCAGAATATGGAAAATACAGAAAATACACCGCGGAAAAGTCCGGTCGGAAAGATTGTGGCAGGAGTGGTAATTGCAGTGCTGGCAGTCTGCATCGGTGTGGGAGCATTCCTGGGCATACGCGTAAATACGTATCAGTCAAAGTATAAGAAACTGACGAAGAATATTACGGAGTATGCGATTGATGCCTGCACAGATGAGATGAATGATCTCGCAAAAGACTGGAAGAAAACAGGTTTCTTAAGCTTTAAAGACAAGCAGGATTTGCTGGACAGCCTGCAGGAAGTATGTGATTCCGCAGAGGAGTCCGCACAATGGCTGGAGGATGCACAGGAGCAGATAAAGGAGGCCATTGATGCAAAGGAAGATTATAATCTGCTGGAAGACTATAAAGATTATGAAGCTATTTTAGATGAGTGCAAGGCAGCATTGGAAGCAAAGAATATCGAAAAGGGAAAGGAACTGCTGGCAGATGTGGACAGTGAATTTGAATCCCTGAAAAAAGAAACGAAAGATTATGTGGATGGGAAGCTGGACGAATACAATGGAGCGGATCTTACCCTTGCGGATGCAGATGATAAGTCGGCGATTACAGATGGAATCAAGAAAATCAAAGAGTTACAGCAAAAAGAAAATTATAAAGATATGAAAGATCTCTTTGACAATTTAGACGAGCTGGCATATCAGTATATGAAACCAAAAAAGGCATTAAATGTACAGATTCAGCAGGTAGATGCGTCAGCATATCCAAATATCAAACTATATCTGCAAATTGAGGATCAGATATCTGGAGAAGTACCTGCTGCGCTTGATAATACACTGTTTTTCATCCGGAAACAGGATGCCAGTGCAAATTATATCAAACAGGAAGTAAAGAAAGTATCGCAGTTAAATGAAACGGAAGCACTGAATATCGAGATGGTTGCCGATGTAAGCGGAAGTATGATGGGACAGCCACTGATGGAAGCACAGAATATTATGTCGAATTTCGTATCCAGTGTACAGTTTGCTGCGGGTGACAAAGTAGAACTGATTTCATTTAGTACAGGGGTCACACTGGAAGAAGAATTTAGTAATTCTTCAACATCACTGATTAGTAAGATAAATGGACTCAAGACAGGGAATCTGACCAGTCTGTATGATGCATTATATGCATCTGTCAGCAGAGTGGCTGCACAGTCGGGTGCAAAATGTGTCATTGCATTTACGGACGGGCAGGATAATCACAGTTCCTGCAGCAGTTCGGATGTAATCAGTACGGCACAGAGATACCATGTACCGATTTTCATTATCGGCATTGGAACATCGAATTACTCCGAAGCCAGCAATATCGCAAAGCAGACCGGAGGAGCATATTATAACATTAATACCGTTACATCCATGTCAGATATTTATAAAGAGATTTACAAGCAGGAGAAGGAACTGTATCTCGTGGAATTTGAGGATACTACGGGAAGCATTATGGATACCGCCAATATTCTGGTTGGATATCATTCTGCATTATACGGAGGAGAAAACACTTACAGCTACACACCGAATGTATTAATGAGTGTTTCGGGAAGTGGTCTGTACAATGATGGACCGGAAGCAGTTGTGGAGGGATACATGAGAGGATTTGACGATGCCATGACATATTCGGATTTCTCTTATATATCAAATTATCTGAAAGTGGACAGTCCGATTTATAATGAACAGATTGAATATGTAAAGAGGAATATCACGGAATTACTTGATACATATGAAATTGTTTCAACCGTCTATAATGGCAGCGATGAATGTGCCATCACCACGAGGGAAACCTACTATGTACAGAAAGCAGGTGAGCCGCTTGAGTTAATGACGCAGCAGTGTACCTACCGTGTGATAAGGGAAAATGGAAGCTGGAAGATGACGGAATTCATAGGAGATATTGATATTATCTCCAGAGTAAACCAGTAAATAATTAGGTAATTGCGAAACACTTAAATTTTTGTAAATGCATATGCAAATGAAACATTACACGAAGGCACGCTCCCGCTACATTCGGCTAGTAGCGGTACTAAGATGCTAAAATACAGCATCCAAGTACCGACTGCCTCATAGTACCTTCTTAGTAATTGTTCAATTTGCATATACAATAAAGATAAGTTATGAGTTTCGCAATTAACTACCAGTAAATAATATAACAAAGGAGAGAAGAGAGATATGTTTTGTCAGAATTGTGGTCAGGAGATACCTGACGATAGCCGTTTCTGTGATTACTGCGGACAGCCGCAGCAGGTGTATGACGGGCAGGGAACAGGAGAACAGCAGGGATATGGACCGTATGGAGAACCGCCTGTGAATTATGATACACAGGGATATGGAAATCAGCCTGTGTATGGCACAGAGCCAAAGAGGAACAGTGGAAAAATGATAGGAATAATTGCATGCCTGCTGGCAGCAGTTGTGATTATCGTGATTTTGCGAGCATGTTTTGGCGGAAAACCGACAACTCCGCTGAACAATATACAGAAGATTATCAATAAGCAGGAAACGGATATCACAAAGATTGTAGATGCCACTACACCGGGCTTTGTATCGGATGCTTATAAGGATATGCTCAAGGTATTAAAGGGAAATAAGCAGTATAAGAAAGAGATGAAAGAGATTTTAAAGAACAGCGAAGACCAGATGGATGATTTATGGGCTAATATGTTTGACCATTATGAAGATAAGTATGGAAAAAATGTAAAGATTTCTTATAAGGTTAAAAAGAAAGAAAAACTGACAAAGGATGAGAAGAAGTCTATCTCAGAAGGATATGCTGCATTTGCGGATTTATCTTCCGGAGTAACTGCCTGCATTGAAAATCTGGACAAATGTACGGAATTAAGTGATAAGGAAATAAACAAACTTGTTAAAATTGTCGAGAAACTGGAAAAGAAACTGGAGAAGATAAAAGTCACGGACGGATATCTTATGACGGTGGATGTGATAACAAAGGGAAAGGACGATGATGACAGCGAGAAGGTTGATATAGTGGTTATCAAAGTGGACGGAGACTGGACCATTGACTATCTGTCAACCTATCTGATCAATGATTCGGACTATGATCTGGATGAAGTGGATGAAGCAGTAGATCAAATGGAATTAAAGACCATAAATGCGCAGATGAAGCTTGCAGCAAAGGCAATGAAGGAAGCAGATGAAGATTTAATTGAATACTTTGCAGATTCCTTTGATAATTATTTCTATTAATCAGAAGGAGGAGATTTTAAATGAATAAAAAGATGCACGCATTGGGTGTGGCTATAATCGCAGCGATTGTGTACCTGCTCGTTTTCATACTGGCATTTACACCGGTTATTACAACCCGTGGCACTCAGAAACTTGGAATTATAAGTGGCAGGATATTATTGAATACTGCAGATCTGGATGAGGATGATTATGACGATCTGAGGGAGGATTTGGAAGATGATATTGCAGATGTGGATGATGCCAGCATAGTATCACTGGTTAAAATATGCAAGTATTATGTGCAGTACAGTGATAGTCTGTATGAATCAGGAGTATCATCGTTTATGCTCATATTTGTATTCCTGGCATTACTGCTGTTTGCAGAATGTCTGCTGGTACTCTGCAGTGCAGTATTTCTGATACAGGCAATCGTGGCAGTCATTAAAAGAGATGAAACGGAGAACAGTTTCTGTCAGAACTGCTGTGTGTTACTCGGATTCTGGCTGCTGGAATGTTTTATAGTGGATATCTGGGATAAATCAGATGTCTGGAAAATGAATTATACTGGAACGCATAAGGCAATCGCGGTTATTCTTATGATTGCAGTGATTTTATGTGTGGGAAATGCATTAATACGGGCATTGACAGGACAGAATAAGAAATTATTCCCGGCACACATTGCATCCCTGGTTTTCCTTGTCATAGCAGTTGCAGGATGTTTTGTAATGCGAATGGATGCGTTTAATATTGAGCAGAAGATGGAAGTTACATATTACGATAGCCGGGGATATGAAGATAATAATTATGATGACAGGGAAGATGAAGATGTGTCACTTGCCAATGTTACAAAGAATACGATATTTACGATTACAGATGAGGCGGTTAATATAGGCACTAAGGTTGCAAATAATTCCAGTGTGGCAAAAACCAATGTCCTGACGAAATATACAGGTGGTGTGGTTAATTTCGGTGTATGTGCATTGATTATTCTGGTACTGGTAATTGTACTGCTCTTCTTAAATATTGGCAGTGTCAGAACTTTTGCAGCAGGCATCTGTGCGGACAGCTCCCATATGATAAAGCAGATAGTGGTCAGTGTGTTATCCGTGATTATACTGGTCGCAGTTTATATTCTGTTAAATCATGCGTATAGCGGACTGGAAGATACCGTTTCTAAATTCTGTACATCAGCAAAGGAAAAATATGATAGTACTTATGAGGCGGATTTATCCTTTGATATTACCATGAAGTTTGGATTTATTCTGATGATCGTTCTGCAGGTTGCCTATGTAATCGGTGCGGTTCTTCAGAATATCCTGCTTGGCATGGCAAAGCAGAATGTACCACAGCCGGAAATCGGGCAGAACTACGGTTATTACAATAATGCCGGAAATAATATGAACCCGGGAATGAATTACGGAAACAATAATGTAAATCCGGGAATGAATTACGGAAACAATAATGTAAATCCGGGAATGAATTATGGAAACAATAATGTAAATCCGGGAATGAATTATGGAAATAATAATGTAAATGCTGGTATGAACTATGAAAATAATGACGGCTGCAATGAAACGGTGCAGAACCCGGATGCATATGCACAACAGCAGTATGCCGAACAGACGACGGCTGCAGCAGGCGAAGAAGTCCAGAAGATATGTCCGAATTGTGGAACGGCAAATAATCCGGAAAATAAATTCTGCAGAAAATGCGGCAGTCAGCTGGGATAAGGAGATGCGAATGAAGAAAAGCAGATTTTGGGCGGCAGGATTCCTCATGGCGGGAATCCTTGCGGTCAGTACAGGCAGCCGGGCAATGGCGAATGAACTGGTAACAGGGGATAAGGACTATGGAATGAACGGGCAGATGGTGTCCAATGATGGCTGGGCTTCCAGTCTGAACGGTCAGTTCCTGATTCAGGAAGGGCAGACGGTCAGCTTTCATTTTGACTCTCATAGTTTAGATGATTCAAGTCCGGTATTTGGCTGGGTGGCAGAAGTTACGGATAATGAGAATTATTTCACAATCACACAGGGAGCAACCTGCTGGTTCGCACCGGATGGAACGGACTGGAAAAAAGGGTTTGATAACGGAAAAAACTCATGGGATATTCAGAAGAGCTGGTCTGATAATGAAAGTTGGGCTAGTTTGGGAGTGAAATTAGCAGATGGTACTGTGGATTTGGAAGTAACGCGTGCAGGGCAGCAGATTATTTTTGACTCCGTTACCCAGAGCAATGACGGCAGAATTTATACCCAGAAGGTAACTGCCACGTTTCAAAGTGCAGTTCAGGGAGATTTGTATATCCAGCTGGGTGTAGATCATGGAAGTATGACTTTGTATAACGTAAAGTACAGCGGAAATACTGCACAGGCAACCACGAAGGAAACAACGACAAAGGAAACAACCACAAAAGAGACTACGACAAAGAAGGAAGAAACAACAAAGAAAAAAGAAGAAGCAACGACTAAGAAATCAGCATCAAAGGAAGGAACAACCACGAAGAAGTCTGATACAAAAGATTCTGATAAAAGTACATCATCAGCAGATAAGAATCTGTCCGTCAGTCTGACAACAAACAGGGAAGAATATGATGCGGACGATACGATTCGGATGGAAGTATCTATTAAGAATATTTCTGACAGTGATATAAAGAATCTTGCATGGAAGGCAGTTGTACCATCCAATATGACTGTAAAGTATCAGGATGATGCAGAGTATTTCCGTCTGGATAAGGGAGAAACCCTGACGACGAAGGTAAAGGTGTATTCCGATGAAGACTCAAAGACAGATGAGGACACGGAAAATACGTTTCCGGTTATTCTTCTGATTGGCGGCGGCATTGCAATAGTTGTCATCATTGCAGTTATTATTCTGATTATCATTAAGAAACATAATAAAAAGAAGAGAAATAATAATCAGTTCATTTCTTATCTCTTAATCTTTGCATTGCTGGGAGCTGCGATACCATCCTTCTCCGTTCAGGCAATGTCAGCAGTTGAGAAAGAAACGACAGGCAGGACAAAGACCCATACAGCAACGGCTTCCCAGACCGTAAAAGTCGATGGAAAAGATGTGGAACTGGCTGTTGAGATAACTTATGAAACCACAATGGCACAGCTGGATGAAAGTACGAATATGACATTGACGTATCAGTTCTGGGAAGATGGACCGATTGTAGATACCATGTTAGAGGACTGGTCCGAGAAACATCCGAATATCACAATAAAGCCAATTGAAGTATTAGCATCTGATAATAATCAGGCTCTGCTTGCTTATATGGGAACCAGCAATATGCCGGATATTTTCTGGATTCTCGGTTCACCGGATTTTGCTCTGACGAATGAGCTGCTTATGAATATCACAGGTATGTGGGATGCGGATGAAGATACGATGGATGTAATCGGCGGAATCAATGAATATGAATTAGGCTATTTTGGAACAGATAAAAGATGGGCATTCCCGGTTAAATTCTATCCTTATGCAGCATGGCTGAATATGAATTCATTCCTTCAGAACAGTATAGATATGCCGTCAACGGACTGGACATTTGAAGAGATGGAAGATTATGTAGAGAAATGTACGTCAGGCGACGGACAAAACTGGGGAATATACGAAGGATATTTATCCGTTGTGGACTGGTATCCGATTGCTTCTGATTCTGACTCAATGGGAATGTTCGGATGGAATGGAAAAGAATTCGATCTGACAAACTGGGCAGAGGGACTGGAGATAAAAAAAGACTGGATTGATAATGGATATAAAGCACCTGCAATAATAGACGGAACAGGGATTGTTTATCCGCAGGATGAAGGCAGGGTAGCCATGGTATTGAATGACTGGATTTGTTGGGAACGTTACTGGGATCAGTCAGATATGTATGCAAAACAGATATATTATGTACCATATGTACTTCCGCATACAGAAGATAATATGAAATCAAAAGTTAATTTTGCACTTATGCATTTCGGTGGAATCTGTGAAGAAACAGAGCATCCGAGAGAAGCTTATGAAGCTTTGAAATATTTTACATGGAGTGCGGATGGATGGAAATATAAGCTTGCACACAAAGATGAGATAGAAGCGGTAGGAACGGATTCTGATAAATCTTCTGTGTCAGGATTAAAACCTGTAGTAGTTGGAGATTGTCCGATTACACTGGATCAAAGCATATGGAAAACATATGAGAAACAATTCCCGACTACGGTTGCCAGAGGTGATATCGAAGGACAGAGCACTTATGGCATCGACAGAAGTACATATTTTGATGCATTTCTTGATAATGTAAAGACGGCAGAATGGACATGCGGTGTAAGGCAGCAGCTGTTAGGCACAGGAGATTTCCTGAATAATGTATATAACTCAGACGAATCGGAACTGAATTATAATGGCTATGATAATATAGAAGATGCAGTCATAAAAGGCGGGGAAGATCCGGATGATTATGTAAGTGGTTTAACCGAGTTAATCAACCAGTATCATGACGATATGGTCAAACTGTGTCAGTAGACACGGAGCATAGGTAATTGCGAAATACTTAAATTTTTGTAAATGCATATGCAAATGAAACATTACACGAAGGCACGCTTTCGCTACATTCGGCTATGGCACTAGGGAATCTTCCCGGTTTACCGGGTCCCTCCCTAGTGCGTGGGTAGCGGTACTAAGATGCTAAAATACAGCATCTAAGTGCCGACCGCCTCATAGTACCTTCTTAGTAATTGTTTGATTTGCATATACAATAAAGATAAATTATGAGTTTCGCAATTAACTAAGACACGGAGCAGTACGAAAGGAGAAAGGGTATGGGTATGACATGTCCGAATTGTGGTGCTGAGAATGAAAATGGTTCCGCATTCTGTGTGGTATGCGGAAGCAGACTGGATGTACAGGATACTGTATCACAGGGATATCAGGAACCGGAAGGATATCAGCAGCAGACACAATATGAGTATCAGGAACAAACAGAATATCAGCAACAGCAGAATCAGCAGCAGGCAGAATATCAGCAACAGCAGAATCAGCAGCAAGCAGAATACCAGCAGCCGAATAATAATCCGGGGCGTAAGGATGTAAATCCGGGGTATCTTCCAAAATCAGATCCGATTTTTCTGAAACTGGGAAATGGACTGGATGCGGAAGATGAATATGTTGTGGCGACATTGAGCAATGGAGTGGTAAGAAATCTTATGACAGGTGACGGTGTCATGTCGGAGTCAATATTTGTGACAAACCGTAGGTTGTATTATAATTATAACAGTGGTATCTTTACAAAGGACAGAGTAAGTGAGAGAGTGGATATTAAGGATATTACCGGAACAAAAGTCAGAGCATTTAGTCCTAATTTATTACTGGTGCTTGCTGTAATAGCTATAATTGGAACAATGTTTTTTGGCGGACAGGTTGTCATTATAATTGGAATACCAGCAGCAGTAGTATTTCTGATTATCTGGGCGGCATCAAGAAAACAGGAGTTGCTGATACAATATGCCGGTGGACACATTGCTATGAATGTACAGGGTTATAGCCGTAAGCAGGTGTTGAAATTCCAGAGCATTATTCATGCACTGAAGGATCAGGTAGAGAAATAGAAAGGCAGTATTATAAAATACAGGATTTGGTCTTGATTTTTGAGCAGATGCATATTATAATAATGTCAGGCGCAGAACGTGCCGGAAATAAAGTAAACCATTATGTACAGAAAGAGCATCCAAGACTGGGAAAATATTGGATGCCCTTTTGCTGTACCTATTTATTTTTTGCTGTCAGTTTTATCTCTGTCTAAAATCTTACATATGTAATAGGTCACTATGCCAGCTGCAACAGAGATGATAAAGGAAATAAAGTATTCCACTATGTACACCTCCCTTCTGTGTCAGTATAGGGAGCGACAGCAGAAATAGTATATCATATTCCGCCAGGTTCGACAATATTCATCTTTGATTGTTATACTGATGTGAAAGCGAGAACTGTGAAAATATAATAATTAATATTGATTTTTAAATAAATATATATTATAATAATGTTTGATAAAAGAAAACATTGTTATACAAAAGTAACATAGAAAGGGCATCCAAGAATGGCAGAGTATTGGATGTCCTTTTTTTGTGTTTAGAAGTAATTTTTGTGATTGACAATTTTTCTAATTGTGCTATAATGATGATACGGAAAAATAAAAAATGCAAAAAACGTACCACTTAAGAAAGAGAGGTAAAGCATGAATGGCATGAATGAAGAAAAATAGGGCACCTGGCAAAGCTTCCTATTGATGCGATTGATGAAGAGGTATCAGCGGAACCAAATGTTTATTGTTCTGAATCAGAACTCAGTGAGATGTTAAAAGACTTAAGAAGAGCTGTTGACGAAAGGAATTATCAACCACAGGCTCCCACAGAAGAGAATCCTGCACTATCGGATGACTATATATTTGATTCAGAGGATGAGAATATAATTTTAAAAGATTTGAAAGAAGCTAATTTTGTAGGAAAGATAAAAGATGTTGGAAAAGGTGCTAAGAAGAGGTTAGAAAAGGGATTGCCGCAAGAATATTTATATGTATTTAAATATCCCTGTGAATTGAGAAGAAGAGATGCTGATGATAGTGGCATTGTTAAAGAGAAATTGATAATTTATATTAAAATTAATAATAGGAAAATACCATATAAGAAAGTTTTTATTGTATCATTTCATAAGAATAGAGTAAAATAGGAATATTAACAGCATATGGAAGTGTTTCCATATGCTGGATACCACATATATATAAAACATAAAGATAAGTAAACCAGAAAAGAAAGTAAAACAAAAAATGAAAGAAGTAGGTGGAATTATGAATGACAAGAATTTAGCTTACTGCAGCGAATGTGAAGATTTAGTGGAATTTACAGAAAAAGAAGAAGTAATTGAAGAAACTTATAAAGGAGAATCTGTTAAATTTATTTTTAAAGTAGGTCGTTGTAAGGAGTGCGGACATGAAGTTGCAACAGATCTGGATTATAATACAAGAAGATCATTAGAGAAGATAGAAGCATATAAGAAATTAAAAGGGATTATTTTAGAACAGGAAATAGCTGAAATTTTAGAAAAATATGATGTTGGAAAAGAAGCACTGGCGGATATTGCAGGGTTTGGCAAGGCAACGATAAAAAGGTATTTTGAAGGATATATTCCTGCCAGACAGTATTCGGATACATTACATGAGTTTTTAAATAATGAAGAGGAATTTTATAATAAAGTAGAAGAGAATAAATATAAGTTAAAAGAAAATGCTTATAGAAAGCTTATGGTCAGATATTCTGCGTTGAAAGAGATTTCAGATTCTAAAATTAATCAGGTAGCTAATTATATTATTACAAGACTGGGGGAGGTTACGCCACTGGCATTGGAGAAATTATTAGGTTTTTCTAATGGAGTTAATTATGCATTAAATGGAGAAAAATTATTATCGGAAGAATGTCAGGCATGGCAGCATGGATATGTATATCCGGAGATATATAATAAATACAAAAAATATAAATTTAATCCGATTGACAGTGGAATAAAAAGTACACATGGATGTATGCTGTCAAAACTCTCACAAGATGAGATGCAGGCAATAGATTTGGTAATAAAAACATTTGGAATTTATTCTCCTAAGACACTTGAATTGATAAGCCATTCTCAGGATCCGTGGATTGAGAAAAGGATTGGATACAGAGATGACGAACCTGGAAATGAAGTGATAGATGAAAATTCATTAAAAAATTACTTTATAAAGAATCGATTAAATTCAGAAGAAAATATTATGTCGTATATCATGGATGTATTAAAAAAATAAACAGGTCGTACAACGGAAGAGAAAAAACCACCCTGTCACATCTTGCATTTATTACTTCATCTTGCTAAAATTTAATAGAATTATCAAAAATTCAAAAAATAAAATTAAATTACAATCAAGGAGGAAACGAAGATGAAGAAAAGAAGTATTTCTTTACTGGCAGGTCTGTGTATGCTGACATCCACACTTGTTCCGCTGAATCTGTATACAGCTTCTGTATCAGCAGCACCGGCAGCGAGTCTTGCAGAAAGCACAGCCACAGATGCTGACAGGGACTCTCTCGAAGGAAAGTATGTGAATATCGCACTTGTAGTAGATACCACAGGTTCTATGTACAGTGATATTCAGGCTGTAAGAGAGAATTTAAGTGAATTTGTACAGAAGATTAAGGATAGCGGAGCGAAGCCGAGAATTTCCCTGATCGATTACAAGGACGTGCAGATTGATGAGCCGACCACACTGCACAAGGCAAAAGACTATAGTGTATGGTTTGATGAGAGTCAGATTGATGAATTAAAGGTTCAGATTGGAAATCTTGAAGCAGACGGCGGCGGTGATACACCGGAAAGTCTGGTTGATGCACTGGGATTTGTAGTAAATGATAAAGTAATGACATGGAATGACTATGCTGCAAAATTTGCCATCGTTGTAACAGATGCAGGTTATAATGAAACAAACCAGTGGGGCTATGCAGGCATGGCTGATGTCATTGATGAGTTAAAGGCAAAAGGCATCCGTACTACTGTGGTTACCCATAAAGGCTACACAACTAATACATGGGATGATAAGACCGGTGGTTATTTAAGAGATGACAGAGATATTCTTTTAGAGGATGAATACAAAGATCTGACAGAGAAAACAGATGGAAAGATTATCGACCTGACCACTGATTTCGCTGCTGAATTAAATGAATATGCTTCTGAAATCATTGCAAAGACAGCAGGAACAGAAGTTCCGGATGATTATGTAGGTGTTACAGGTGTCGAGCTTGGCGATGATGTATCCATTCCGACAGACAGTGTATACAACTATCCGGTAACCGTAAAACCGGTAAATGCTACCAACAAGGTGATTTACTGGAGTGTTGAGGACGAGAGTATTGCAACCATCAATACCGAACTCACGGATGAGAAACACTGTGTAGTAAACGCACTGAAGCCTGGTACAACAAAATTAATCGCAAAATCAGCAGATGGCGGTTATACAGCATACTTTACAATTACCATCGCTGATGTAGTAAGTAAAGATGATTCTTCCGTTACTACAAAGGTGGACAAGGTAGTAGATATTTTATCAGACACAGAGTCAAAGACAACAAAGGCAGTATTGAGATCTTCAGAGGACAAGACTGAAATCGATGCAGACACCTTAAAAGATATCTTCGTTGCTACAAAGGATAATAACAAAGAGATGGAATTCAACTTTGTAGATGAAGAGGGCGATGACCTTTACAGCTGGACATTCAAGGGCGAGAACATCACAGATACTTCAAAGACAATCACAACATTTAAGATTAATCCAGATGCAGCAAGCAAGGATCTCGAAGGAAAAGATGCGGATGCAGTTAAGAAAGTAGAAGAAGGTCTTGCAGCAGTAAAGGCGGCAGAAGATTCTGAGATTATTCACTTCAGACATGAAGGAGAACTTCCGGGTAAAGCTGAAATCAAAGTAAAAGTCGGATTTGACGATGCTGACGACATGGGATTATATTATTTTAATCCGGAAACAGGAAAATTTGAACTTGTAAATGCAAAGGTTATCGTAAAAGACGGTTATGCTACATTTGAAATTGAGCATTGCTCTGATTATGTACTTTCCAAAGTTGATTTAACAAAGACTGCGGAAACAGAAACAAAAGCAACAGAAACCGTTGCAGGTGCGGAAGAAACAAAGGCTGAAACAACTACAGCAGCAAAGGATGCATCCATCCCTAAGACAGGTGATAATGCGGCACCGGCAGCAGCAGCTCTGGCAGCAGTTATGTCCGCAGCAGCAGGTGCTGTAGCATTTTCAAGAAAGAAAAATGCCAAATAATCAATTCAGAAATATTTTTCGGTGAAATTATTACCCTGTCGAATATGGCAGGGTAATTTTTTATTTCTTTTCCGCACAACACCTTGTCAACTTCACGGGATTATGCTAAAATTTAACAGTCATTGATCGGAAAGACAACCATCCGGGGTATATTTCCCCGGCAATATAGATTTAGGAGGATTTTAAAATGGCATCAGATAAGAAAGTCGAAGCAATTACGTCCATGGATGTTGATTTTGCCCAGTGGTATACCGATGTGGTAAAAAAAGCAGAACTGATGGATTATTCCAGTGTAAAGGGATGTATGATTTTCAAACCCGCAGGATATGCACTCTGGGAAAATATTCAGCATGAATTAGATAAAAGATTTAAGGAAACAGGCGTACAGAATGTGTATATGCCAATGTTTATCCCGGAAAGTCTTTTACAGAGAGAGAAGGATCATGTAGAAGGTTTCGCTCCGGAAGTTGCATGGGTAACACACGGAGGTTTACAGCCATTACAGGAGAGAATGTGTGTAAGACCTACATCTGAAACATTATTCTGTGATTTTTATAAAGACGATATCCAGTCTTACAGAGACCTGCCGAAGGTATACAACCAGTGGTGTTCCGTAGTAAGATGGGAGAAAGAGACAAGACCGTTCCTGCGTTCCAGAGAGTTCTTATGGCAGGAAGGACATACCGCTCATGCAACAGCAGAAGAAGCAGAGGCAAGAACACAGCAGATGTTAAACCTCTATGCAGATTTCTGTGAAGATTTCCTTGCTATTCCGGTTATCCGCGGACGTAAGACAGATAAGGAAAAATTCGCAGGTGCAGAAGCTACTTATACCATCGAAGCTTTAATGCATGACGGTAAGGCATTGCAGTCCGGTACCAGCCACAATTTCGGCGACGGATTTGCAAAGGCATTTGGTATACAGTATACAGACAAAGACAATAAGTTAAAATATGTACATCAGACATCCTGGGGTATGACCACCAGACTGATCGGTGCAGTTATCATGGTTCATGGTGATGACAATGGACTGGTATTACCGCCGAAGCTTGCACCGGTACAGGTAATGATCGTGCCAATTATGCAGAAAAAAGAAGGCGTGTTAGACAAGGCATACGAATTAAAGGAAGTATTGTCAGGATTCAGGGTAAAAGTAGATGATACGGACAAGAGTCCGGGATTCAAGTTCGCAGAGCAGGAAATGAGAGGAATTCCGCTCCGTGTCGAGATTGGACCAAAGGATATCGAAGCAAATCAGGCAATTATCGCAAGAAGAGATACCGGAGAGAAGGTAACGGTTTCCCTCGATGAACTTCAGGCTAAGGTTGGCGAATTACTCGAAACCATCCAGCATGAGATGTTAGAGAGAGCAAGAAAGCACAGAGATGCACATACCAGCGTTGCTGTCACATATGATGAGTTCAAGGATGCCGTAGCAAATAAGCCTGGATTTATCAAGGCTATGTGGTGCGGAGATCAGGCATGTGAGGACAAGATTAAAGAAGAAACCACTGCCACTTCCAGATGTATGCCATTTGCACAGGAACAGTTATCTGATGTATGCGTATGCTGCGGAAAACCTGCAAAGAAGATGGTTTATTGGGGCAAGGCATACTAAAATGAAGATTATATTACCGGACAGTGTAAAGAGAATCATCGGGATTCTGGAAGAAAACGGTTACGAAGCTTATGCGGTGGGCGGATGTGTACGTGACAGCCTTCTTGGAAAACAGCCAAAGGACTGGGATATTACCACATCTGCAAAGCCGGATCAGGTCAAGGCACTGTTCCACAGAACCATTGACACGGGCATTGAACATGGCACGGTTACGGTCATGATGCATCATGAAGGGTATGAGGTAACGACATACCGGATTGACGGAAAGTACGAGGACGGCAGACACCCGAAAGAAGTGATTTTCACACCGAGTCTGGAAGAAGACCTGAAGCGCCGGGATTTTACGATCAATGCCATGGCATACAGCGACCGTACCGGAATTGTCGATAAATTTCACGGAGTAGAGGATCTGCAGTCACACATTATCCGCTGTGTGGGTGTGGCAAAAGAGCGGTTTACGGAAGATGCCCTGCGGATCTTAAGAGCGGTGCGGTTCAGTGCCGCTCTGGATTTCTCCATCGAAGAGGAAACCCTGCAGGCACTGACGGAATTAGCACCGAATCTGCGGAAAATCAGCCGTGAGAGAATACAGGCAGAGCTGGAGAAACTGCTTATGTCCGACCATCCGGAACGTGCAGAGCTTCTGTTTTTCACCGGAATTATTCCGGAGATCTTTGACGGATGTCTGCAGGTAACGGCACAGGAGAGCCTTGCGGATATGCTCGTACAGTTATGCCGATCGCCAAAGCAGCATTATATCCGCTGGAGTCTGTTTCTCGGCGGTCTTGCATATGAAGGTGTATTAAAAAGTCTGAAATTCGACAATAAGACGATACGGATCTGCGAAAAATACCATGCATACCGGCAGGAAAAGCTGCGTGCGGACAAATCAGCGATCCGTCATCTGGCGGTAAGCATAGGCAGTGATATTTTCTTCGATTATCTGGATTTCCGCCAGGCAGTCGGGAATGAAGATCCGCAGGTGCTTGAGCAGGTACGGAGACTGTATCAGGAGATCGTGGACGATGGAGATGCACTCAGTCTGAAAGAACTGGCAGTCAATGGAAAGCTTCTGGCGGAGTGCGGAGTCGCCCCCGGTGCAGAGATGGGCAGGATTCTGAATGAATTATTTGACCTGGTTCTGACCGATGCTGGATTGAACGAAAAAGAAATTCTATTAAAAATTATCAGTTCTAAAAAAACATCTTGATAATATATTAAAAATAGGATATACTATCAGTAGATGATAAAGAGATACGATTCCTGGGGTGTTCGATAACCCCGTATATTTTGAACCTACATTTGTTTAAACGGGATTCCTATATTGCTGACAGGATGGAAAGCCTCCTGCGAGTGGACTTCAGAATGTTTGGCTGCGGTTGCCCACCTAGCTTCGCTAGGACTCAAAAGTGCGGGACCGGCATCTTGGGATTTGTGCAATAAGAGAAGAGATAGACTGTCGTAAGACAGTCTGTTTTTGCATTTGAAAACTTTTATTTTAAAGGAGGAACTGTGTGCGGAATAAGAAATTGATCACTGCGTTATTTGTCTGTATTGCGGTGCTTATACTGGTGCTGGTGTATAGGGGAATGGGAGGAAAGGAGAAAAGTCCGGATGGAAATTTCGTGACCACCGGTCAGGCGGCGCGTGCCGTGGCACTTCTGGTCGCAACCCGGGATGACTGCGAGAGTGCGGCAGGGCATTTTTCAAAGAACGAGGAATGGTATGTGCCGTACATGAATCTGCTGTATGAGCGGGAATATTTTACCGAGAAACAGTTTATTCCTTCCAAAAAAGAGGCAGAATCGGTATTTACATATAAGAAACTGGAAAATCTGTATGAAAATATGGGCATTACGGATAAGAAACTGCTGTCTTTCGTGAAGAATAACAAATCTTCCCAGGGCATTACAAATGAGAAATGGGCGGAGGTTGTTTCTGCGATGGCAGAGAAGCTGGCGGGGGACAGCACAAAGGAAATCGACCTGACCGTGATTGCCAGCCAGACAAATGTCACTTCCATGGAGAAATGGACGGCGGTAACGTCTGTGGGAAATTATAAATTTACCGGTCTGGAACTGGATTATTACATGGATAAACATATTAAGGTACTGGTGAAGTCGGATGAGATTCTCTGCGTGACGGAACTGGTATCTTCCAATATCACCTATCCAAATGTACTTGTTACCAGTGTGCAGAGCGGCCAGCTCAACGTCTTTATTAACGGCATCGTACGGACGTTTGAGGTGGATGACAAGGATCTGTCCGTCACGAATGCGATCGCCGATTTGTCCCTGAAGAGTGGAAAAGTCACGGATTATAAGATAAAGCAGGGGTATGTCAGTGGAAAACTGTTAAAGTATACGGACCATATGGTGGAAATCGAAGGACAGGGTAGCTATGAAATAGCGGATGGATTCCGGGCATATAAAACCTATGGAAATATTGAGTCAAAGACCTTGTATGATATGGTGGTCGGTTATGATGTGCAGAAGTTCCTGATTGAAGACGGGAAATTATGTGCGGTGCTGATTGACCGGAATTTTGTGGCACAGAATATCCGTGTGGTATTAAAAACGAACGGATTTCAGGATATTTATCATGACAGTGTACGGATTACGTCCGCAGGGGAATATCAGTTTACCTATGGAACGGAGACGAAGAAATTCACTGCCGGAGAGGAATTTACCATTACGCAGGACAGTAAATATCTGGAAGCGGGCAGTCTGACGATCCGTCCGATGACAGCGGATGGGAAGATAACACTGGCATCTTTGGAGCGTGGTTACGGCAGTCCGTCCTACCGCGGTTCAATCGAGGTCATTAAGACGGAACATGGTCTGGTTCTGGTCAACGAACTTCCGTTAGAGCAGTATTTATATGCCGTTGTGCCGAGCGAAATGCCGTATACCTATCAGACAGAGGCATTGAAGGCACAGGCGGTCTGTGCCAGAACATATGCGTATAAACACATGGTATCGAACGATTATGCATGGCTGGGTGCTCATGTAGACGACAGTACCGCATATCAGGTATACAACAATTCCGAAGAGCAGACCACGACATCGCAGGCGGTGGATGACACATACGGACAGATTATGACCTGTAACGGCGGGCCAATCAGTGCGTTCTTTTATTCGACTTCCTGCGGCAGCAGTACGGATGCCACGATCTGGGGTGGAAGCGGTTATGAATATATCCGTGGAAAGTTGTTAAGCCAGGAAAACCCATCCCTTGATCTGAAGGACGAAAGCCAGTTCCGTATGTTTATTACGAACAATTATGACACCTGGGATAAGAATTATGCATGGTACAGATGGAATGTAACCATGCCGCTGGCAGAGATTTCCCAGGGAGTAAATCAGATCATCAGATCGCTGTATAGCTCCGGTCCGGAGAAGGTACTGACACTCGAAGGCGGTCAGTATGTGAGCAGGGAGATAAGCAGTGTCGGAAATGTGCAGTCCGTGGAAACGGGAACAAGAAATACCGGAGGTGTCCTTGATTATGTGATTATCCACGGGGATGCTGCTACGGTAATGGTGCGTACCGAGTCCTATATCCGTAAGATATTTAATCCATACGGACTGGATATCAATAAGAATGACGGCAGTACCATAAATACATTCACAGGACTTCCGAGTGCGTTCTTTGTACTGGATGAAGTGCGGGACGGGGATAATAACCTGACCGGCTATCTGATACAGGGCGGCGGCTACGGACATGGAGCCGGCATGAGCCAGAATGGTGCAAATACCATGGCTGGTGACGGTTATTCCTGTCAGGATATTCTGCAGTTCTTTTATACAAATATTAATATTGAAAACCTGTACTAATTAAGGTTACGCAGCATAATCTGCTTGCGGATGCCCTGATTCTGTGCAAGGGTGTCGAGGACTTCTCCCAGATGAATCTGCTCTAAACCGGACAGCAGATGATCACAGGTACGGGGGAAGTCCTTTTTCTGGAAAATCAGTGTTTTTCCGGGGATACGATAAGCATCGATTAGTGCATAAAAATCACCCTGTGTAAAGTCATCCACCGGATTGTCGATAAGAATTGCACGGATGTGGGAAAAGTCCAGCGGCTTTCCGCCAGAAAGTGGATAAGCATCTAAAGTACTTACTTTGATATAATGGGAGGACAATTCCCCCGCACCCTGCGAGTAATCCGCCAGTTCACAGGTATAGAGTATTTCCCCATTTTCCTCGGAAATAATAAGGGACAGTACAAAGCTGCGGTTTTCCAGTTCCCTTGCATCAATGATTCTGGCAGATCTGTCGTAGAGTGTGTGAAATTCAAACCCGGATAAGTAGGTGTACAGATGTGTGGCATGAAGGACGGATGGAAGTATCAGCAGGATTATGCTGAAAATAAATGCAGCACCGGTAAACGTCATTGCAGGAAGCTTTTTTAATGGAAGTCCGTAATACAACTGGGCGGAAATATACATCAGCAGGCTGAGGGTAATGGAAAGCACCGGTTCTACAGTGTAGGTCATTTCTGTCAGGAAGAACTGGGTCAGGCACAGGAAATACAGGAAAACAGTGGTCCGTTTCATACAGTGTCTGGCAGTGTACGCATCATGAAAAAAACTCTCTTTCGTCAGCAGATGACTCCAGGGGGACAGAATCACAAAGGAAAAAAATATTACAAGAAGTATTTTTAATATATTAAAAAAGGATAATTCCCAGTCCGGAAAAAAGGATTCACGGAACAGGGAAAAGAAACTGCGGTAGTCAATACAGAAAAATTCATAAATAACGGTAATAGTAATCGGGACAATGATAAAAAGGTACAGGAATTCACTTAAACGGCTGCGGATTTCGATAGATTTGCGGGCAACCAGGAAGCAGCAGAGAAATATGCACAGGGCAATGAATAATACCATCGTTCCGGGAAGCAGATTTTCATGGACGTATTTAATCAGCATCAGCACGCCGAAAACCGCCAGCAGAAAGGATTTGACATATCTCTTAAAATGGATATAGAGATGGAGCTTTCCTGAGACTTTTTTCTGTTCGAGCAGATAGAATACCAGTTTTAAGTACAGCAGGGAAAGGACAAAGATGCCGGTCAGAATCATGGCACCGGTCAGGATGTCCAGTCTTTTTGCAAAATACACGGAAAAGAGAAGAGCAAGCCCGGTTTCTTCCGTAAGCAGCAGCTTCCAGATGCCGTTTGTGGATAATTTGTGGTTGTCAGCAAACATAATAACTCCTCTACAATTTTTTTAATGGAAAGCGCAGAATAAGGTCTTTCATATCCCTGCGTTTGTTCACATCTCCTGCGGCAATCGGCATAAGATACGGCAGGGAAAAGCTTTTCAGCGAAGCAAGATGCAGCCCGATCATTAATACCCCCAGTACGATTCCGAAAAAGCCTAGGAAATAGGACAGGAGTAAAAGGGCATATTTTAAAATACGGAAAGCCGAGGATAATTCATTATTCGGAATGGCAAAAGAAGACAGTGCCGTGAAAGCGACAACTACAACGATTACCGGGCTGACAATGCCGGCGGACACTGCTGCCTGTCCGATGATAAGACCTCCGACGATGCCGATGGTACTGCCCATCGGTCCCGGAATACGGATTCCAGCTTCCCGCAGAAGTTCAAAGGCAAATTCCATGATAAAGACTTCCACCACACTGGGAAAAGGCACACTTGCTCTGCCGCCGGCAAAGGAGAAGAGCAGGTTTGCCGGAAGAATGTCTGGGTGGTAATTCATGACGGCGAGGTATACCGCGGGCAGACACAGGGAGAAAAATGCCGCCAGATAGCGGATAATTCTTGCAAGTGTGACAATGGTATAGCGTTCGTAATAATCATCCGGTGTTTTCAGGAAATCATTAAAGTTTGCAGGAAGAAGCAGGGCAACCGGAGTGTTGTCCACGAATAAGGTAATGCGCCCTTTCATGATGGCATGGACGGCGGTGTCCGGACGTTCCGTGGTCTGGTACTGCGGAAACGGGGAGTAGACATTTTCTTCCGTAAGCTGTTCGATGATACCGCTGTCTGTAAGGTTAGATATCTCTAACTGGTTAATCCTGGAGGTTATTTCCTGTAATACCTGCGTTCTTACGGTATTGTCCAGGTAGACCAGTGCAACGGTTGTGTTGGACTCTTTTCCCACGATAAATTCTCTGACTTTCAGATGATTGCTGCGGATTCGTTTTCTCATCAGGGCGGTATTGCATTTTAATGCATCGGCAAATCCTTCCCGTGAGCCGCGCATGACCTCTTCCCGTTCTGACGAGGATACACCCATCATGGGATAGCCTTTGCTCTTTATCTTGATCGCTTTGTCATATCCGTCAATGATTAGAACGGCATCTCCGATCATAACACCCATCAGAACCTCGTTGTAGGTGCTTAATTCATTTACATCCGTAATTCCGAGGGCATTTGCGGCGAGAAAACCATAGATTTCATTTTTTGGAAGATTCATCAGTTTGCCGAGCAGTTTTCCGATCACCGATTCCTCAACGGACATATTATCGACCGCCACTTCCACATAGTAAATGCAGGCATCGACGGTTTCGCTGCCAAGCTTCATAGTGTGTTTCTTTATGTCATCGCAGCCCTGGAACAGACGATCCAGAGTCTGGGAATTCCGGGCAAAAGAGAGGGATAGATTCTGGTTCATTTTTTCCACCTTTCTTTTTGGGTTATATATTAGGTAATTGCGAAACTCATAATTTATCTTTATTGCATATGCAAATCAAA
>ERZ773228.378-NODE-378-length-55187-cov-7.046779_pt1 | contig 55187 bp, 43 predicted proteins | sample MGYA00580524_ERZ773228 | MGnify/ENA primary metagenome ERZ773228 (study PRJEB29015, sample SAMEA2737768) | human gut metagenome | biome: human gut; feature: human-associated habitat; material: faeces | place: China | collected 2012 ... | reverse complement strand
GCCGAAAAATCTGACAACGCACCTTACGCACAAGCTTTGTGCGGTGTTGCCTTAGATTTTCTTATTTTGTTGTGTAATCACCGTTGGCATAGAAAATTCTTGTGCATAAGATACACATGCTTTTGTTAAAGGAGTACTTGCCTTATGAAAGAACGTTTTGAAAAACAATTGCAGAGCGATTTCCCGTTTATGCAGCAAAATCGGGACAAAAAAGAAAGAAATATATATCGCCGGTGGGGGTGCGAATGCAGATCAGGCTGGTTCGAACTGATCTATGAATTATGTCAAAGAATCACGAATAGATATGCTGAAGAAGGTATTCCGGCAAATGAGATTGACTTGGAAATTCTTCAGATAAAAGAGAAGTTCGGTACACTCAGGTTTTATTACAAATTTAAAGGCGTATCTGGCGAACTACAGGCTATTGATTTCCTCGGTGTTGCTTCTTTGAGATTTGAACCTCAGAATTGTGAGGATAACGAAGCAAAGAGGAAACTCAGGCATGATATATCAGAACTCGTTCGAGAATATGAAAAATGGTCTGCACATATCTGTGAATACTGCGGTGAGAGAGGTATGTTCAGAATGGATATGCCATGGAAAAAAACGCTTTGTGATGATTGTTATAACGCATACTTGAGAAAACACGAAGAGAAAACAAAATCGTAAACAACAGCATTGCTTTATGAGCATCTATCTAAGAACCCGTCTTCACAAGCGTATACACGTGTCTTTTCGGCAAATTTTGCTGCATACTGCGTGAAAAATACTTGCCGGGCGACAGCCCGCCTGCGTATTTTTCCCTTGTCTGCAACAAAATTATGCTCGAAAATCCACATATATTTCTTGTGAAGACGGGTTCTAAAAATCCCCTTACCAGTATTCGCTGATAAGGGGATTTTGCATAGATGTGGTTTTATCTTGTGGTTTCTCTGCGGATCAGAATCGGTGTAAGCACCTTGTGAATCGGTGCGACAAGCGGCTTTGGTCTGCGTTTTTTTCGTTCGCTGATTTGCAGTGAAAGCAGTTCTACTGCCTCCTGTGCGATTTTGTCCATTTGTTGGCCAACTGTGGTAATGGGAAAAATCGCCTCCCTGGAAACGGGAGAGTTGTCGAAACCAATGATTTTATACCGTTCCGGCAATGTGCCGTATTTTCGTATAATAAGATTGAGCAGAATGTTGGCGTGGGTGTCATTGGGCATAAAGATTCCCACTTTTTTCTCTGCATATGTTTCTTCGATCTCTTGTAAAAGCTTTGCGATCTCTGCATTGTTTTCTTCAAAGTTAGCACCAAAATCCCGAATCATGATGCGATGTTCCACCCCGTTTGTTTCGCAAAAATCCTGAAATCCCTGAATTCTTTCATGAGCTGGAATGGTACTTGGAAAATCTGCATTTGCATGGAGCAGAATGTCGCAGCCGCTTTTGGCGAGGACGGTTGCAGCCTGCACGCCGCCCATGTAGTTGTCTGTATTGACACTGCACACATATTCGTCTTCCCGCTCAATGGTAACGATAGGAACGTGATATTCTGCCAGTTCTTTGGAAGAAAGCGTGTGACTTAAAATAATCAGCCCCTCTGTCTTATAGGCGAGAAGTTCCTGAATATATCGCCGTTCCACATCGGCGTCTTCGTTTCCTGCAAATACGATGAATTTATAGCCGTATTCCTCATAGGTCGAGATGATGTGATCCAGCATATCCGAATAATAATGCATATATAAGTTGGGAATGATCACGCCAACCATTTCTGTTTTGCCATTTGCCATGACTCTTGCCAGCTTATTTTCCTTATAGTCCAGCACCTCTAAGGCATTTGCGATCTTTTCCTGATTTTCCACAGTGATGGAGTCGGGATTGTTAAAATATCGGGAAATCGTTGTTTTGGAAAAACCGGTATATGCTGCAATATCTGCAAAGGTTACATTTTTTTTTGCCATTTTTTATGCCTCCTGTTTCTATGGCAATACCGCACAAAGAGCGTCTGGTGACTTTGCACGCCATCTGCTTGCAAATTTTCCGTCATATTTCACAAAAATGCTCGTGAATACAGCAAGTATTCACTCCGCTTTTTGTTTCATCTGACGAAAAATTTGACGACGCATCTGTCGCACAATCTTTGTGCGGTATTGCCCTATCTTCATTATAGCACATAATAGTTTATGAATCAATAAAAGAATTAGTAAAGTAACTGGTTTCGTAGAATTGCACAAAACGTTTTCATATTTTTTAGAAATTACTACAAAAATCAGAAAAAGGCTTGACATGTAATCGGTTTCATGATATACTGTGATTAGTAAAGTAACCAATTACTTTAAGAGGACACCGTACAAAGCCTGCCTGACGGCTTTGCACGCAATCTGCTTGCAGATTTTCCGTCATATTACCCAGGAACCCCTTGTATACAATAGAGTGAGGTGCAGATATGAACTTAAAAAATGAAATTATGCTGATTACTTATGCAGACAGCATGGGAAACAATTTGAAGGAGTTGCATGAACTGCTGAATCAACACTATCAGAATGCTGTTGGCGGTGTGCATATTCTGCCTTTTTTCCCGTCTTCTGCGGACAGAGGGTTTGCCCCGATGTGCTACGACAAGGTTGACGAGAAATTCGGCGACTTTTCAGATGTAGAGGCATTGGGAAAAGAGTATTATCTGATGTTTGACTTTATGGTCAATCATATTTCAGCAAGCTCTGTGTATTTCAAAGATTTTTTAGAAAAGAAAGATGCTTCAGCCTATAAGGACATGTTTATCCGGTATAGCCAGTTCTGGAAAAACGGAGAACCTACACAGGAGCAGACAGATCTGATCTATAAGCGGAAACCGAGAGCACCATATGTGGATGTCACTTTTTCAGACGGCAGCCGCGATAAAGTATGGTGTACATTCTGTGAGGAACAGATCGATCTGGATATTCGCACAGATGTGACAAAGAAATTTATCCGGGATACACTGCTCTCCATGTGTCATCACGGGGCATCTGTCATTCGACTGGATGCATTTGCCTATGCTGTAAAGAAACCGGATACCAATTGCTTTTTCATTGAACCGGACATCTGGGAACTGCTGCATGAGATCGAAGATGTTGTCAAAAAGGAACATGTAGAGATTTTGCCGGAAATCCACGAACATTACACCATTCCCATGAAAATTTCCGATCAGGGCTTTTGGGTTTATGACTTTGCTCTTCCGGTGCTGACACTGCATGCCCTCTATAATCATGACGGACAATATTTGAAGCATTGGCTGGAAATGTGTCCCATGAAACAATTTACGACATTGGACACGCATGACGGCATTGGCATTGTGGATGTAAAAGACCTGCTGCCGGACGAAGAAATTGAAAAGGTCAAAGAACAGATGTACAGCCAGGGGGCAAATGTCAAGAAGATCTACAGCTCCGAAGCTTATCATAATCTGGACATTTATCAGGTAAATACGACGTATTATTCGGCTTTGGGAAACAATGATAAGGCGTATCTGCTTGCTCGTGCAATACAGTTTTTTGCACCGGGAATCCCGCAGGTATATTATGTAGGAATGCTTGCCGGAAGCAATGATATTGCTTTGATGGAACAGACGAAGAACGGCAGAGACATCAATCGCCATTATTACTCAAAAGAAGAAGTGGCAAAAGAGCAGGAACGTCCTGTTGTACAGGAACTGAAAAAACTAATGACACTTCGGAATACCCATCCGGCATTTTCTCTGGAGGGGACGATTCAGGTAAATTCTGCAAACGATTTGCTGACAATTACAAGAACCTTTGGAAATGATTCCATTACATTGCACGCAAACTTGACGACCTATGATTATACGATAGAATGAGGGAAATGCAGTGAAAAAATATGATGTAACAGCTTTGGGTGAACTGCTGATCGATTTTACCGAAAATGGAATCAGTCCGCAGGGGAACCCCTTACTGGAAGCGAACCCGGGCGGTGCTCCCTGTAATGTGCTTGCCATGCTTTCCAAGCTGGGAAAGCATACGGCGTTCATTGGAAAAGTCGGAGCAGATATGTTCGGCAGGCAGCTTTCTGAAACCATAAAAGAGGCTGGAATTTGTGCAGACGGACTGGTGGCAGATGCAGGTGTTCCCACGACGCTTGCCTTTGTGCATACCTTTGCCGGCGGTGAACGGGAGTTCAGCTTTATTCGTGATCCGGGTGCAGACATGATGCTGACCAGGCAGGAAGTGCGTACAGATTTGATTCAGGATTCCAGAATCTTTCACTTTGGCACACTTTCCTCGACCCATGCAGGCGTTCGGGAAGCCACCAGATTTGCCATAGATACCGCAATAGAAAGCGGAGCGATGCTCTCCTTTGACCCGAATCTGCGGGAACCGCTCTGGAACAATCTTGAAGATGCAAGAACTGAAATCGAATACGGGTTCTCCAAATGCAATCTTTTGAAAATCTCAGACAATGAAGTGGAGTTTATGTTCGGGCATTCGGATTATGACCGGGCAGCAAGGGAACTCTTGGAAAAATATCCGCAGATACAGCTGATCTGCATCACGCTGGGCGGAAACGGAAGCTGTGCTTACACGAGAAATGCAGCAGCAAAAGCACCGGTCTATGATGTGAAATCTGTGGAAAAAACCGGTGCAGGAGATACATTTTTCGGTTGCGTGCTGAACTATGTGCTGGAGCATGAAGTGAACAAGCTCACAAAAGAGCAGCTTCTGGAACTGCTGCGTTTTGCAAATGCCGGAGCATCGCTGATTACGACGAGAAAGGGTGCGTTAAAGGTGATGCCGAATCGGCAGGAGATACAGGATCTGATGAATTCGGAAATTATTACAGAAGCATAAAAGTATAAGAAAGCTAAGGCAATACCGCACAAAGATTGTGCGACAGATGCATCATCAAATTTTTCGTCAGATGAAACAAAAAGCGGAGTGAATACTTGATGTATTCACGAGCATTTTTGTGAAATATGACGGAAAATTTGCAAGCAGATGGCGTGCAAAGTCGCTAGACGCTCTTTGTGCGGTATTGCCCTAAGAGGCACATCACTTTTTGCAGGAAATGGCTGCAAAGAGTGATGTGCTTTTTTGTGTTGCCTTATGTCATTATAATGCACTGCTGTCAGAGTGCAAAATGTGTGTTTGTAAAAAAACACTTGACTTTTTTCATAAAACGTGCTATAATAATTATGCTGTGTTTGAAAATGATTTCTACATTTTCTGACAGTTTTCGAAAGTGAATTTTTTGCCGCTGTGGTGGAATAGGCAGACACAAGGGACTTTGATGTTTGTACGCATGAACAGTGCGTCTGCGATCTGTTCGCAGAGAGTGCCCACAGAGAAATCTGTGGTGTAGAAGTCGGCTAAAACGGCGAAGGCACAAACAGAACGCCGTGCTAACTCGCAAGAGTGAGTGTAGAGACCTTACACCGACTACCTAAGTCCGAAAGGATATGGTAAAGACCAAGTCCGGACTACAACATACAATTTTGTGTGGCTATGGTAACATAGAGTAGTGAGAAAATCCCTCGGTAGCGATACCGTACCGGTTCAAGTCCGGTCAGCGGCACCAAAAAAGGTACAAATCTTGTATTTGTACCTTTTTATTTTTTGATGTTTCTGCAAACTCATCTGGATAGAGTGACTGTATCCTGAGCAACAGACCGCCGGCTTGATTCCGGTCAGGAACATCAAACAGTGAATTTTATGCAGTCTTTGACTTTCTGTCATTGACTGCTTTTTTGTCTGCATCGTCTTTCATTGATGTATTGCCTTGAATATATCACTCGGAAAATCCTTTTAAATTATAGCCGAAATAACATCTAATACACTTATCTTCCAAAAACCGAAATGTTGTTGATACTAAACTGTTATAAATTTCAAATTCTTCATATCGGATTCCATAATCATCATCTGTCTTTGTTCAAAAATGAATTGATCGGAATTTTGGAGTTGGTCATGTTTCTACTTGTGAGTGGTGGATCAAGAAATTAGAAATTAGCATTAAGCAGTCTTTTTAAGTGTATACGACTTCTTTCTTCTATTTCTGTAACCATTTTATCCAACTCTGTTGTAGACCTATGCAATATATGATTCTGTATCTTTTCATATGTGGCAATTTTCTCTGCACAATCTGCGATCCATTTTGTCAGCTCTTCCGCATAATCCGGATTTTTCTTTAAAATAACCTTATCCCGATTCATGAGTGTACCAGTATGCAGTCTGTTCTGTGTCTGGACATGATCCGCCATGATACGGCGACAATTAGATATGCGATATTCAATACAGCGCAAGGCATCTTCATAGTGGTGCAGTTTCAAAGATAGTCCATAATGTACAGGATCTGCAAAATTCCATGTTTCACTTTCTTCCGCATAGAAATATTCCAGATCTGCGAACCGATGGAAATAAGGCAGGATGTATTTTTCCATGTCACTACAAGCATTTCGAAGGCTGTTTATTGTTCTGTCTTCGTCATAAAAATCTGCGTATAGCCTGGATGCATAGTATTCCTTTATGATTTCCGGTTCTGGATGAAACAGAGATGGTTCAAGTTTTTTCATCAAACCCGGTAAATCAAAACCAAGTTCATCTGAAATATCACAAACATCTTCTATTTCTTTTTCTATATCCATACAATAGGGAAGCATATCCAAATATACAGTATAATAGGGTGCGTATCGTTCTTTTTTTGCAGTGATAAAAAAACACTGTTCCTGATTAATTTCCTTATAAAACAAACTTTTATGAAGTTTATATCCATAGGGAAACAGTAATTGCCGAAACATCTTTTTGTACAATGTGGAAAATGCATGCAAATTCAAACTCCTTTCAACATATAGCAATATAGTTACTAGATAGCTGGTTGCATAGCCGGTGCTGGCTGTCCAACGCCACTTCCGGAATAAGCGGCACCTGCTAATAGCAAAATCAACAATGTTTCGTATGCCATTTCTTCTGCATTTAGCTTTTTCCGTGAATAATTATAAAGAATAACTCCTTCTTCTAGTTGCCAATATGTAACATCATAATACTCATAGGCTCCAGCTCTATACACAAAGTTGCCATTCATATTTTCATCGTCAATATTTTTTCTACACCGAATACATCATAAATATACAACTTCACTATCTCGCCGTCTGCATCCGTCAGATCAACAACATCTCCATGTGCATTCTGCGTATAATACTGATAATCCGTCTTGACATTGCCGCTCTGCTTGCTGAATTTCGCCAGCAGATTTGTACCACGAACATAAACCTCAGTGCTGTACCAGTCACTGTCATTCTATATCTCTCAGATAATCTTTTACAATCTTTTCTTCAAAGCACCTCCATATAACACCATCTGAAGCTTCTTCAATATTTCCACCATCATCAACGGGAATATATTCAGCAAAATTTCCAATAAAACGAATGCTTTTAGGAACGGAGCGTATAGAAGATGCAATCATAAAATAACCGTAATTATAATTTCCATCATTCCTTGGAATACTACTCCATTTCACACATGTTGTTTTGGGAGGAAACGTTAACTCCTCTGCAATCCAACAGCGAACCACAGGATACTCATCGACATTCTTTTTCATTTTTCTCTTTGCAGCAACTTGAAATATAATAAATTTTCCATGTAACCCGTTTTCTTTTGCAAGATTGCTAATCAATGGATAAGCAAAAACATCACCAATATTCCAGGGGCACTCATAGAATTTCTTTATCCGAATCGGTTTTGCCTCTGGCTGCGGTGAAAGTAATTTGGCCTTTAATTTTTCCAAAACTGTTTTTCTTTTCTTTCCCAGAGCAGATGACTCTAAATTCCAACGTTCAACATCTGAGTTGCTTTCGATATATGCTAGTGCCGTCTGTTTAATATCTTCGTCTAAGCGGCCTTTTTTCCATAAAATGTCCGCACATACAAACCAAAATACTGGTATGTCCGGATCGTCATTATATGCATTATCCACATATGTTTTCTTTAACTCCTCAAATGCTTCTCGATATGGCTTTCCAGAATTGATTGCATCTAAAAATTCACTTTTCACATCCAGTGCAAAATCATCGGAATACAATCCCGTACCCCATGCACCCATAATTCGTTCCTCTCTTTCACTGTTGTGGTTTAAACTTATTTTTTTGTGCAAAACTTTTAAATTAATTTGTTAACCTCGCTTTATATGGAGATTCCGAAGTCTTGGGTTATGACTTTTTTGATTCGTTGTTTTTCAACTTCTTTCATGGATTTTCGCTCCTTTTCAACGCTTATTTAAAATTGTTTATCACAATATCAAAATTTAAAACAATCAAAAAATATTGCTTAGTATTACTTAAGATCAAGAAGTGTCTTCTTTACGTTTTCATCAAGGCCTTCTAATATAGTTTTTGATTCTGTTAATTCTGACAAAAATTCAATCCATGCAAGATCATTATTTTGTGTAGCTTCATTAATTGTTTTTTCTAAATCTCTTATTATGAATTTAGGTTCAACGTGCTTTAAACGTTCTAAGACAAGTAATGCACCTGGCCAATTTAAATCTTGAAGCCACTTGAGTAATAATGACATATATGGTGCCAATTCTTTATCTTTTTTTTCAATTATCACTCTAGCACAGTTATCCCAGGAATATTTATACCCATCTGGCTGAATCCAAAATTCAATATTTTCATCCTTTTTTGCAAGATCAACCGCTTGATTTTGCGTTTCCTGATCTTGATCATCATCCATCATTTTTAATAGCATAGCTCTGTCAATTCTGTCCATTTTTTATGTTCCCTTTTATTGCACTTAATAAATCATTTTTCACATCCAGTGCAAAATCATCGGAATACAGTCCCGCACCCCATGCACCCATAATTCGTTCCTCTCTTTCACTGTCGTGTTGATTTTATTTCCTTATGGCTCGCCTGAAAAATCCGTATATTTGTCAGACAGCCCTATTCCACTTTTCCGATCAATGGCAATCTTACGGCGAAAGTCGTTCCTTTTTCTGAACTTGATTCCACACAGACATTCCCGCCATGCAATACTGCAATTTCTTTCACAAGGGCAAGCCCTAAACCGACACCGCCCATTTGCCTGCTTCTTGATTTATCCACACGAAAAAACGGCTGAAAAATACTCTCTCTGTATGCTTCCGGAATCCCACAGCCTGTGTCTGTAATATGCAGCAATGCCTGATGCTGTTCCTTCCGGATAGAAACTGTTACGCTGCCGCCTGTATGATTGTATTTGATCGCATTCTCAATGAGATTAAACAGCAGTCTGTAAATCAACGCATCACTGCCGATCATATGAACGTCCTCACAGTTTTGATGCAGTGTAATATTTTTCTGTTCCGCAAGCGTGGTGAGATCTGTCAGGATCTCGTCAACCAGCGGTGCCAATTCGATTTCATCGGAACGTGAAACAGACTGCAAATTGCTCATTTCCAGAAGCGTGCGGACAAGGGCAGTCAGGCGGTCCACCTGATCGATTTGAAATTGGACCAGTTCTGCGGTTTCTGCACAGCTGTCAGAATGTTCTTCGGCGAACAGTTCCAATTTTGTCTGCATCATTGCCAACGGTGTACGCAATTCATGTGCAGCATTTCCTGCAAACTGACGCTGTAAGTCGAAGGAAAGTGCCAGCCGGTCAAGCATATGATTGACTGAGCGGCTCAGCTGCTGAAATTCTGCTGCGGTGTTTTCATCAAAACGGGTGCTGGTAAGATTGTCCTGATTGATGTTTTCTGTCTGCTTTGAAAATTGTTTCAGCGGTTTGAGTGCTCTGCCGCTTACAAAATATGCGATTGCTGCACTAAGCAGTGTGACTGCGGCTGTGATATACCAGCATTTTCTTCCGAATTCTGCTTTCACATCGTAAATTTCCTGCGAAAACTGATGGAGAAATGCGGACATCTGCTGATCATCAAATTCAATTTTCAGAACATCGGAACTTTCAGGATCATATTCCATGACAAAGCCATTCAGCGAATCTATGCCGACCGTACCGGAACGATAGAGCAGAAGATTGGAACATATACAAGTTCCGGCAATCAAAATGGCAGTCAGCAGTGTGATTCTCCATTGAAAGGACAGTCGTTTCATTCGCTTCATTTTGATTCTCCTTCTATTTCATAACCCTCTCCGATACGATTCCGAATGGGGTCATAGCCAAGAACTGCACGGAGTTTTTTCCGGAGTGCAGAAATGTGGACACGAATCGAATTGCTGAAACTGTCCACGCTGCTGTCCCATACATGTTCAATGAGTTCCTCCTGACTGACGGGTCTGCCCTGATGCAGCATCAGATATTCCAGTACGCCGGTTTCTTTGCGTGTCAGATTGATTACAACGCCGCCTGCTGTTGCAGTACGACTTTTGGTGTCGTATACGATCTGTCCGCATTGCAGGTGTACATCCCGCTGAATGAACTGCCGGCGTGTCAGGCTGCGGATTCTGGCTTCCAGTTCTGCAAGGTGAAATGGCTTCGAAAGGTAATCATTTGCCCCTGCATCCAGTCCCTCCACTTTGTCAGCAATTTCGCTTCGTGCGGATAAGATCAATACCGGCGTTTCCTGATTTTCTTTCCGGAAGCTGCGGAGAAGCGTCATTCCATCGATCTTAGGAAGGTTCAGGTCTAATAATATCAAATCATAATATTCCACAGACAGATATTCTGAAGCTGTTTCTCCATCGCCGCAGGCATCGACTTCATATCCTGAACGCTGTAATTTTTTTGTGATGTCCTCCCGCAGGGATTGTTCATCTTCTATCACGAAAAGTCTCATAGCATGCTCCCCAGAGATTGTTCTGTATCTTTTTTCACATGGTTTACCGTTAAAAAACTTGCCATGCAGCGGTGTTCGGGGCGGGATACAAAACAGGCTCTTATAATTTTTACCTTTATTATAACAGACGCAGATAAAATCTGTGTTAATTTTCTCTTAACGCAGATTTTATACCGCATGATGTATACTGGTGTCATCAAAGCATTGGAGGGAAACAAATGGTATTCAAAAAAGCAACAGTGCAAGTGATGCTTCTTCTTGCGGGAATAGCGATGCTCATCTTTGGCATCTGGCGGGAGGAAGCCCAGACTGTTTTTTCAAAAGCGATCCGCCTGTGTATGGAGTGTGTTGGAATTGGCTAAGAACAAACAGATCAACAAAAAAAATGTGCACATTCTTGCACGGTTTCGCGGTTGGATTCAGGCAGCAGCAGCACTTCTGACCAACATGCATCTCCCCAATTTTTTGAATGGTTCTCTGAATCGGGGAAAGGGAAAATACGCCTGTGTGCCGGGATTGAATTGCTATTCCTGTCCGGGAGCAGCAGGCTCTTGTCCCATCGGGGCATTTCAGGCAGTTGTAGGGTCATCGAAATTCAAGTTTTCTTACTATGTCACCGGAATATTGATATTGCTTGGTGTTTTGCTGGGGAGATTTATCTGTGGATTTCTGTGTCCGTTCGGCTGGTTTCAGGAGCTTTTGCATAAGATCCCGTCGCCAAAGCTCTCTACTCAAAAGCTGAAACCGTTGCGTTATCTGAAATATGGTATTTTGCTGGTGATGGTGATTCTTCTCCCGATGGTAGTCGTCAATGAGCTGGGAATGGGGGATCCGTTCTTCTGCAAATACCTTTGTCCGCAAGGCGTGCTGGAAGGTGCGATTCCGTTGTCGATCACCAATGAAGGAATCCGCACGGCACTTGGTGCACTTTTTTCATGGAAAGCATTTGTCCTGCTGGCTGTGATACTTGGCAGTGTGTTTTTCTACCGCCCGTTCTGCAAATGGCTGTGTCCGCTGGGAGCATTTTATGCACTTTTGAATCGGGTATCGCTTTTTCAGATGAAGGTGGACAAAGACAAATGCGTATCCTGCGGAGCTTGTGCAAAGGCATGCAAAATGGATGTCGATGTCACCAGACAGCCCAACCATGCCGAGTGTATCCGCTGCGGCATGTGTATGAAATCCTGTCCGACCCATGCCATATGTTATCAATATGGTTTTGGAGATCTATCAAAGGCAAAAGAAATTTCAACAGAAAAAAAGGAGCTTAAAAAATGAAAATGAAAAAGAATCTGATGATGATGTTAGCAGCTTGTCTGGCACTTTCTGTCCCGCTCAGCGGATGCGGCAGTACGGTAAAGGACACTTCTTCAAGCGTGTCCAGTGAAGTATCCGGAGAAGCAGAAACATCCGGAAAATCTTCACAGGAACTTTTGGATGAGGAAAATGCGATCATGGCGAAAAACAATGATCTGTGGGAAAAGGTGTTTGCATCTATGAGCAAAAATGTCACAGATGACACGCTGAGTTCAAACTACGGCGATGTGCTGATGGCTGCTGTAGACGGTGCAAAAGACCAGTTTACTGATGCAGAATATGAAACGCTGAAATCAGATGCAGAACAGATCCGCAAAATTGAAGAGGAGATCGCAGCACTTCCGACGGATTCTTCTGAGGAGCAGACCAGCGATGCGTCTGGCACTGCATTCCCGCAGTTTGAGGGAAAAGATCTGGACGGAAACAAGGTGGACAGCAGTGTTTTCGCAGAGAATGCTGTGACAGTGGTGAATTTCTGGTTCAACGAATGCAAACCCTGTGTGGAGGAGCTCAGTGAAATGAATGCCCTGAATGATCGCATCAAAGAACAGGGCGGTGAAGTGCTTGGTGTAAATGTCGGTGCACTTGACGGTGATGAGCAGAATATTGCGACGGCGAAACAAATTCTGGAAACAAAGGGAGCGAAATATCGGAACATCTATTTTGATTCTGACAGCGATGCCGGAAAATTTGCACTGGGTGTCACTGCGTTCCCGACAACGTATGTCATTGACAGAAACGGCAATATCGTGGGAGAAGCACTTATGGGCGGCATTGACAATGACGAAAATCTCAGTACACTTCAGAATACCATTGATGAGGTTCTCGCAAAAGATGCTCAAAAGTAAAGGCAATACCGCACAAAGCCTGTGAGTAAGATGCGTCGACAAATTTTTCGGCAGATTGCATAAAGTTCCGTAGATATACATTTACACAAGATCATATGACAATGATGCAAAAGTACATGACAAAAATGATATACACCGCGATGTGAAATTGCTATAATAGACACAGTAAGCAAGGCTGTACGCTACGAAAAGTCTGTAGGAGCATTGCACAGCATTTCTCTAATTTATGACATTTTGTTTCATCTGATTTCCTATAAAAACCCGAGATTCTCATGTGGGATCTCGGGTTTTCCTTTTGCAGTGGATTTTTGTATATTGACATACTTTACAAAATATAGTATAATATTGTTATCAATTATGATTGTATTGACCAAAGCTTCGCCAGTGAGAATTTTAGGCAATACCGCACAAAGATTGTGCAACAGATGCGTCGTCAAATTTTTCGTCAGATGAAACAAAAAGCGGAGTGAATACTGGATGTATTCACGAGCATTTTTGTGAAATATGAGAGTCTGTTTCGTATCTGACGTATGCAGATTGCGTGCAAAGTCGCCAGATGCTCTTTGTGCGGTATTGCCTTTACAAAGAGAGGAGTGAAAATTCTGCCATGTCTGAACAATCTTCTGTGCAGCACGTTTTGACCAAATCGCAGCTCTGCTATTTCAGTCGGCAGTTTTCCAATATGTTTGGACTGCCGGTACGCCTCTACCGACAGCGGGAGGAGATCTACACCTATTCTCCGGTGCAGCTGGCAGCAGACCCCGTGACTCTCTGCATTGATGCACTTTTGCAGGAAACCGCACCACTGGGCTATTTTTCCTATCACGATATGTTTTACTATGGCTATGTCCGGCATCAGTCGTACTGCTTTGTTGCCGGACCAGTCAGCGAACTGGCAATTTCGGAACACGAATTGAAAAAGCTGGGAGGTTCGCTGCATTTGCAGCCTGAACAGTTTTCTGTGTTTGCAGCTGAGATAAAAACGCTTTCGGGAATGCATCCGGATACCCTTTTGCAGGCAATGATCCTGTACAATTTCACAGTCAACCGAACCATGTACGACATTTCTGATCTGCGGATCCAGCAAAGGGAACAGAAAACCATTACAGCAGAAATGAAAGAAAATGAAATCCTGTCCGGTCCGGAAAACAGAAATCCAGAAGGGCACATGCGTTCTCTATCGATTGAGCAGGACATCATTCGGAAGGTGCAGCAGGGCGACGTAGACGGTCTGATCGATGGTGCAACAAAAATTCCGGCAGTTCGTTCCGGACAGCTTGCACCGCAGCTGCTGCGGCATCACAGGAATTTTTTCATTCGGCTGGAAACCATTGTTTCCCGTGCGGCGATCCAGGCTGGTCTGCCTGCCGAAGAAGTTTTAGAAACGGAGGAACGCTACATTTCCAAATGCGAATCCCTGCCGGACATGGAACGAATCAAGAACTTGCAGTATCACATGATCCTGGACTATGCCGATCAGGTGCGAAAGCTGAAACAGTGCGGCGGCAGCCAGTCCCGATTGGTGCGAGATGTGTTGCAGTATATCCGCAGCCATATGGCAGAACCGATCCGCACCGCAGACATCGCAGCATACTGCGGCAAAAGCCGCGGCGGACTGACTACGGAATTCAAAAAGCAAACAGGCAGGACGCTGTCTGATTTTATCCAGCAGCAAAAAATGCAGGAGGCAGAAACACTGCTATTGAAAACAGAGCAAAATCTCTCCCAGATCAGCAGTCTGCTGGGGTTCTCGTCCCAGAGCCATTTTACACGAGTTTTCAAAGAAGTTCACGGCATGACACCGACAGAATTTCGAAAATCGCAGGGATAAAATTTACTTTACAAATATATAAATTGCATGACAATCCTGCAATACAAGAGCTTTGCTTTCTGTTACAATAAATGTAGTTTGAATCGAAGTTTACATCAACAAAAGGAGGAATTTTTTGTATGAACAAGCAAAAATGGCTGGCAGGACTGACTGCGGTACTGTGCAGTGCAGGTGCATTATCCTGTTTTCCGGCAATTTCAGGAACAGTTTCTGCGGCAGAACTGGTCAGCAATGACTTTGAAGTCAACTACGGCGGCTGGCACGGCAACGATGATGCTGTAGCTTTGACAGCAGAAGACGGCATCGGTCGCAACACGTCCCGTGGTATGTCTGTTACCGGACGAACCAGCACGTCTGACGGTGCCAGTGCAGAAAAGGGCTTCTATCTTTCCGGCGGAGAAACCTACACATACAGCGTGTGGGTGTACAGTGAAACTGCGGAGCGTTTTCACCTGTCTCTTTCCTGTGCAGATCTGGACACTGCACAGGAAACGGAAACCGAACTGACGGCAAAACAGACCAGAGCCGGCAAATGGACAGAACTTTCTGCTTCTTATCGTGCACCGGAAAACAGCGGCGAATTCCGGCTGACCATTACCACAGACAGCACTAACGATTTTGTGTTTGATGATGTCACCGTAACAGGAAAGTCGGACAGCAGCGAGGTTTCTGCAGCGGCTGCGGAAAAGGGACTGAAAGACGAGTTCGCCGACTATTTTCGGGTGGGCAATATTCTCAACGGCAGTACTGTGAAAAACTCCACCATTATTGCCAGCGTGCTGAAGGATTATAACAGCATTGAGTGCGAAAATGAAATGAAACCGGATGCAACGCTGGTGCAGTCCCAGTGCAGCGGAACAAATATCGGCGTTTCTCTGAACAATGCTGCCAGCATCATGGACTTCTGCGTCAATAACAATATTGCCATGCGTGGACACACACTGGTTTGGCATAGTCAGACACCGCTGTGGTTTTTCAAGGAGAACTTCAATGCCAGCGGAAACTGGGTTTCCTCGGCAGTCATGGATCAGCGTATGGAAAGCTACATCAAAAATATGTTTGCGGCAATCAAGACCCAGTATCCGGATCTGAACCTCTATGCCTACGACGTGGCGAATGAGTGCATCAGCGACGACAGCAACCGTACTGCCAACAACGGCGGCACCAGAGAGCCGGGCGAGAACATCAGCGGACAATCGCCGTGGGTACAGGTCTACGGCAGTAATGCCTTTGTGGAAAAAGCCTTTACCTATGCACGGAAATATGCACCGGAAAGCTGTGCCCTCTACTACAATGATTACAACGAATATTGGGATCACAAACGGGATGCCATCTACAGCATGTGTAAATCTCTCTATGAAAAAGGCTTGCTGGACGGCATTGGCATGCAGTCCCACATCAACGCCAATTATGACGGATTCTCCGGCGTGTCGGCATACACCACAGCAATGAAAAAATTCCTGTCCATTGGCTGTGATGTACAGATCACAGAATTGGACATCACCATGGAAAACGGCAAGTATACGCTCCAGCAGCAGGCGGATAAGTACAAGGCGATCTTTCAGGCAGCCATGGACTGGAACAAAAATCCCAGCTCAGACGGCAGAGTGACCGCTGTGTGCATCTGGGGGCCGAACGATGCCAACACATGGATCAAAACGGAGAACACTCCGCTGCTGTATGATACCAATCATCAGCCGAAGCTGGCATATACCACACTGACCTCTATGATCCCCCAGTCGGAGTGGGGCGACGGCAGCAACCCCGGCGGCAATGACAAACCCATTGAACCGAATGAATACGGCTGGTATTTCCACAGCACATTTGAGGGCGATACAGACAGCTGGGAAGGCAGAGGCAGTGCAGATGTTCTCACCAGCGGCAGAACCGCCTATGTGGGCAGTGAAGCATTGTTGGTGCAGAACCGGACGGCTGCGTGGAATGGTGCAGGAAGAACACTGAATCCCAAGGCGTTTGTGCCGGGAAAAGAATACAGCTTTAGCGTTAACGTGGAATATTTTGACGGCGATGCAACTGACCAGTTTTTCCTGAAACTGGCATATACCGATGCCAACGGCGAGGCACAGTACGCCACCGTGGCAGAGGGAACTGCTGTCAAGGGTGAGTGGGTACAGCTTGCCAACAAAAACTATCAGATTCCGGCAGATGCCACGAATATGGTGCTGTATGTGGAAACCGCAGAAAGTACAAATAACTTCTATCTGGACGAGGCGATCGGTGCTGTGGGTGGAACGTCCATTATCGGTGCAGGGGAATCCAAGCCGTTTCATCTGGGCGATGTCAATGCAGACGGTGTCATTAACGGCATGGATCTGGCATTGGCACGGCAGGGCGTTTCCGGTGCATTCTCCGGCAATGCAGCAAGTCTGGCGGCAGATGTAGACCAGAGCGGCAGCGTAAACGGTACAGATCTCCAGCTGATTCAGGATTATCTGCTGGGAAAAATCACAGAATTTCCGATTGCAGAAAAAACAGTGGATACAGCAGCAATGGAAAAGCTGTTTGCCGGAATTACGCCAGCTGCCAGCTATAAAGCAGAAGGGGAAAATAACCCGCTGTTTACCCAGCGATTCGGAGCTGACCCTGGTGTCATGGAGTATAACGGCAGAGTGTATGTCTACACCACCAACGATGTCATTGAATATGACAGCAATGGAAATGTTACCGAAAATACCTACGCACAAGTCAACAAGATCAACTGTATCTCCTCTGACGACATGGTAAACTGGACCGATCATGGTGCGATTCCGGTGGCAGGTACAGAGGGAATCGCCAAATGGGCAACTTGTTCCTGGGCACCCTGTGCCGCACACAAGACCATCAATGGCAAGGAAAAGTTTTTCCTCTATTTCTGTAACGGCGGAAATGGTGTCAGCGTGCTGACCGCAGACAGCCCTACTGGTCCGTGGAGCGATCCGCTGGGAAAGGCACTGATTACCAGAGCCACACCCAATTGCGGTGATATAACATGGCTGTTTGATCCGGCAGTTATGGTAGACGATGACGGAACCGGTTATCTCTGTTTCGGCGGCGGTGTGCCGGACGGAAAAGATGCTATGCCGGGAACTTCCCGCGTGGTGAAACTGGGCGAGGATATGATTAGTCTTGCCGGAACGCCGGTGACCATTGAAGCACCGTATCTGTTCGAGGATTCCGGTATCAATAAAATTGGTGACACCTACTATTACACCTACTGCTCCAACTGGAATACTTCCGGAAATTCCTACGGAATGACCAGCGGTGCTATTGAGTATATGACTGCCAGCAACCCCCTTGGTCCGTATACTTACGGCGGAGAACTGTTCCCGAATCAGGGGAAGTTTTTCGGACTGTACGGCAACAATCATCATTCCATCTGTGCGGTAAATGGACAGCTGTACTTGTTCTATCACAACCGCAGCGTAGAAAAGGCAATGGGGATCGAGGGCAATTATCGCAGTCCGCAGGTGGATCAGATCACAATGACCGGTACGAAAATCAATACGGTTACCGGCACAATGAAAGGAATCGCACAGCAGAAGTCTGTGAATCCCTACGTCAAGAATCCGGCGGAGATGATGTCCGACCAAGCCGGCATCAATGTCCGTGGACTGGGTGATACAGTTGTCACGGAAATTGACAAGGGCGACTGGATCAAGGTCAGCGGTGTTGATTTTTCCAAGGGTGCATCGCAGATCGTTCTGACAGCATCTTCAAAGTCCGGCTGTGCAGTGAAGATCTGCACTGGTTCTCCTACGGGAAAGGCTGTGGGGTATGCCGAGATTCCGGCAGGCGGTAAGCTGTCCGAAGTTTCGGCTGCGGTGCAGGGACTTACCGGAAATCAGGATTTGTACTTTGTATTCAGCGGTCAGGCAGAAATGGATTGCTGGATCGCAAAGTAAAGGCAATACCGCATAAAAATGTTCTTCTCCCCAATGGGAAGAATCATTTGCAATAAATCTCTGCGGCTCTGTTCCAAGCCGCAGATGAAAAGAAGCTTCTGAAAATTCATGCTGTTCCAAGAATTTTTAGGGAAACACTGTATAAAGCCCGCCTGACGGCTTTGCAGTGTTTCCTTAGGGAAACACCAGTTGCCCTAAAGAAAACAAAAACGCTGAACGATCTTGTGCATAAGACCGTTCAGCGTTTTCTTATTGATTATGTCCGCGTAAAAATGAATACATGTAAGGCAACACTTTCAGTGTTTTTCTCAATTTTGGCCGAGGCAATACCGCACAGAGAGCGTCTGGCGACTTTGCACGCCATCTGCTTGCAAATTTCCCGTCATATTTCACAAAAATGCTCGTGAATACATCAAGTATTCACTCCGCTTTTTGTTTCATCTGACGAAAAATTTGACGACGCATCTGTCGCACAATCTTTGTGCGGTATTGCCCTGATTATTTTGAAACCGGAAGCGTGTCGATCACACGAATCAAAAATTGCAGAAGATAGATCGTGTCAGACGTATCAATTTCATTATTCTGGTCGACGTCAGCATTTCGCTTTGCGGTTTTGTTCAGTTCCACAGCTCCGGCAAGGCACTTGTTCAGTAATACGCAGTCTGTGATGTCGATTTCGCCGTCCAGATTAACATCGCCGTACAGTGTTTCCAGTGTGTTGTTTTCCGAAAGTCCATAGGGATCCAGTGTGTAGAATGTCAATGCAGTATTATTGGAAGCATACCACTGTACGCATTGATTGCTGCTGTTGAAAATGGGCTGACAGTCGGATAACCGATAATTTAAGGTTTCTACTTTGGATGTCGCAGTTCCTTCACTATCGATCGTAACCGCTTTGACAGTGATGTTATGCTCACTGTCAACTTCTTCCCACATCACAAGGAACTGTTCTTCATTGAGGGCTACCAATTGCGGTGTCCGTACACTGATGCCGTCCTTTCCTGTATGCTTTGTAAGAAAGATGGTGCTTTTGACATCGAGATCTTTTGAGAGTATGGTGACAAAGACGTTTCGCTGTCCTGATGCAGAATAGTTATTCTCGTCTGTCATATCTACAGAATTTCCGGCAATGATGCAGTTTTGTTTTGAAAGGGCAAATCCGCCGACAGAAACACCGGTGGCATTGTCCCCGATCCCGCCAAGAATGGAATAGGCATAATTGTATCGGACATCTGTGATTTTTCCGTCCACATCACATTTCGTGATTGCAACGGCACGAGGATTTGCATCGCCGTGGTCCACCCGATAGACCGATTTTCCATCAGTACAGATAAACTGGTTGAAAGAATGGCTGACATAACCTGCCTGTGCGAGGTTCATGACATCGGAATAGGAATCTAAAACTTTCAGTGTATTTTCATCAAGAACAAATGTCATATTTGCCTGATGATTCAGTCCGTCACTGGAAGTGTACATTTTATGGCAGGTGTGGATGTAAAGCTTTCCGGCAGTTTCCGTCATTCGCAGAGAACCGGCATCGAATGGAATATATGTGTTTTCTCCATAGATTGATTTGGAATCTAATTTTTCCCAGTCCTTAGAGTATTTTACAACACGCATTACTTCTACGCTGTCATCATTATCAGGATTGGACTGCCCATAGACTAAAAAGTTGTAGTCGCTGCCGCTGTAATAACCGCCGAACAGTTTTAACTCATCAGAAATCGTCTGGGAATCCAACAGCTGGAAATCTGCGGAATAGTGTTCGATGACAAAGCCTTTATTGCGAATATGTTCTCCTCGCGTCAGTGTACCGTCCTCATTTTTGGTGAGATAGGAATTGACAGTGCTGGACCAGCCGCTGTAATTGTTGGCGGAGAGATTGATGCTGGAAGCACCCGTTGTAGTTTTGATGCCGTCTGCCGCACTTTTTGTGTGCGGTAATACAGTAATTGTAATTACCGCAGAAAGCAAGCCGTTTTTGCTGGTGCAGGTGATTTCTGCGGTACCCTCATGCCATGCAGAGATCGTGCCATTTTCATTGACGCTGACAACGCTGCTGTCACTGCTTTTCCAGATATATTTTGCCGAAGAAGAAACATCAGAAACTGCGGTGAGTGTTTCCGTGTCGCCGGCGTTCAGCGTTGTTTTTTCAGCAGAAATGGAAAGTTTTGTTGCAGATCTCCAGTCCATGAATTCGAGAGAATAGGTGTTGTTTTCTTTTTCTACGACAACGACAACATCATCCATTTTCAGTAAGTTGAAAACATTGTTTTGCGTTGTGTTTCGGGCGAGTTCTGCACCGTCCTTCAGGCGGTATTCCACCAGGGTATTGTTATTGGCATAGACGATCAGACTATCGTTGGCGGCATTGTAGACAGTTCGCACACCAATACTGTTGTAATCGGAGTAACTGCTGGAATCATCTTCGACAGGACGCGACACGGAAAGAACTGTATCCATGCTCTTGCCGTTGAACTGATAGGCATAGAGCATGCCTACCAGTACACTTTGTGCGACAATGTATTTGTCATTCAGAACTTCCGCAGAACGCTGATGATTCATATAGGCATCTTGGCAGAGATACAGAAGGCAGTCCATATCCCGCTGAATCAGACCGCTTTCCATAAAGGAATTAGAAGAATCCAGCAGATACAGTTTGTTCTCTTCTACCTTTCCCATTGTCAGTCCTTTTCCGGGGTGATGATAGCCCCATGAATAATAGTCATAATAGCTTTCCATGTAAAAGGTGCCGTTCTGACTTTCAAAACCGTCAAAGTTATAGATTTTCACGCTGGGATCGACCTGTGAAAGGACATCGCCCTCAGGGCTTAGCAGATAGATTCGATATTTAGAGGTTTTATCCGTATTGTATCCTGCGAAATAAATACGTCCCTGTGCATCCGCACCGATCGCTGTACCAGAATATCCGGATACCCAAATTTGTCGGAGCAGGCTCTGCGTTTGCAGATCGTAGACAGAGATCCGGCTCTGAGAAACTACATAGAGCATATCGCCGGTAGTGTAAGCGTTTGTGCAGTCAGAAAAATTGTAGACTTGTTCATAGGTCTGGGTCACCAGAGAGTAGAAGAACAGCGAACTTCCCTGTAAAAAGTAAATGCCGTGGAGCTTTTCAGAGGGGATCTGCATCGTTGTAGTAGAAATGCTGGTGTAATTTAAAATCGTCTGATCCAGCTCCAGTGTTCCGCTGGTGGGCATGGTGAAACGTTCTCCGGTTACAGTGACAGCAATAGAATCAGTATATTTTCCGTCGCCGGCAGATGCAGAAATTTCTGCGGAACCCGGTGCCACTGCAATGATGCGTCCGGTATTGGACACTACAACAGTATTCGGATCGGAGGATTCCCACGTAATGTCATCTGCAAGAAGCGGATTCAGGAATGCAGTGACCGATGCATTTTCTCCCACATGAAGGGTCGTGCTTTCTGCTGTGAGTTTCAATGTGTTGTCAAAGGTATCCAGATCGTGCCAGTTGACATGGTAACTGGAATTGTCCATTGATTTTTTCAATGAATCCCAGTCACTGGAAGAGGAAAGATGGGCATAGATGTGCAGATCGTTTGTACCAAGGCAGCTGGTAGAATATAATGATGGTGCATTTCCCTGAAAGATCATCGTTTTCAGAGAACGACAGTTATAAAAGCTGTAAGAATCGATCATGGTCAATCCAGCCGGCAGAATCACTTTCTGAACTTTCTGGTTGTTGTCCATTGCCTCGCTTGCGATCTGCGTAACCGTTTCGGGCACTGTCAGTACGGTTTGATTCCATGCGGACGGCACGACCAACAGGCTGCTTTTCTTTTTGTTATAGAGAATGCCGTCGACAGAAGCGTAACTGGGGTTATCTGCATCAACAACGAAATTTTCCAGACCATTGCAGGCATACAAATAAGAAACGTTCTCACAGTTTGTCAATGAAGCCGGAAATTGCAGGGTTCGCAGGGCATTGCAGTTTCTAAAAGCAGAACCGCTTAAAGATTCTGTTCCCTCCGGAATCTGAATGTCGGTCAAATGACTGCAACCGTAAAATGCATTTGAATTGATCGCATACAGGGTGTCCGGAAGTGAAACACTCGTCAGACGATTGCAGCCATAAAACGCGTTTTCGCCAATGCTGGTAACACCGTTTTCTACAACAACAGAGCGGATTTGATTGGCATAGGTCAAAAACGGCGTAACTGCTGTAGTTTCATCGTCAGACCAGTGTGAAGACACATAGTCGTACATAGCACCAATACCAGAAATGGTCAATGTACCGGTGGCAGCATCCAGCGACCATGTCAGTTCATCTCCGCAGAATCGGTTTGCTGTATTTGCGACAAAAGAAAAATTTTCTGTTGCAGCATATGTTTCTGCGGTGCTTCCGGTACTGCCAATGATCGTAAAACCACCGATGCTATAAAAATCGCCATAATCGCTCACGTAATAGCCAACGGCGTGATCTCCGATATAAGTAACACTTTCCGGAATTTCCAATGATACCATAGATTCACAGCCCAGTATTGCATAATACTCAATGCGTTCCAGAGAATCCGGAAGCGTAATGGAACAAATATCTGTATTGAAACTAAAGCACTCCGGAGAGATTGAAACCGTTCCTTCTGGTACCACAACATCTTCTGCGGAGCCGCGATATTCGTAAAGACAGCTGCCGATCATGACCAGATCGTCTGAAATGGCATTCAGATAAGCTGTTCCGTCAAAGGCTTTCCGTCCCACACTACGCAGAGAATCCGTTCCTGTGACAGATGCCAGATCTGTGCAGTTCCGGAATGCGGCATCGCCTACATAAACAGTCTGATTGAGATCCAATGAAGTCAGAGCAGATTTGCATGCAGAAGCAGTGATTACAGTGACACCGTCAGGTACGGTAAAGTCCGTTTCTGTTCCATCAATCGCATACAAAATATAACCGCCCAGTATGATCGTATCTGCATCAATTGCATTCAGCATGGCGGTTCCGGAAAAGGCATCTTCATCGACACGGTGGATGTTCGGACCAAATTGAACACTTTCCAACATGGTACAGCCGCTGAATGCATCTTCCCGAATCGTTTCCAACGTTTCCGGTAATGTGATACTTGTCAAGGAGCTGCAGTTTGTAAATGCATAGGTGCCGATCTCTGTCAGATGCTCCGGCAGATTGACACTTGTCAGCTGAGGGCAATCCCAGAATGTGCCGTACGGCAGCGTGGTCATCTGTTCCGGAACATGAGCACTGGTCAGTGCTTTACAGCCATCGAAAATACTGTATCCCATTTTGGTGATGGTGTTTGGAAGATCAACTTGCTGTAAACTTTCGCAGCCGTAGAATGTTCTGTCGCCGATTTGGGTAATGGAATCCGGAATGGTAACGGTTTTGAGTTTTTTCAATTCGCAAAAAATGTAATCGCCGATAGAAGTGATTCCATCACTGATAACAACTTCCTGAATGACATCTTTATACTCATAAAATGGCATTGAAGAATAATATGAAGTAGCATCCTGAATTTCTCCGGAGCCTGTCAGCGTCAGAAGACCGCTTTGTGTATCCAGTGTCCACGAGATATTCTCTCCATAAGTGCCGGAATAAGAATCCTCCCGTGTCGTGGCATCATCATTCTGTAAAGGGATTTCTTCTGAAGTCAGACCAGATTCCGTTTCTCCGGCATCATCTGTGTCGTCCGTCAGAGCATCGTAAAAGTCTGGTGTGTGCTTGTCAATGGGAATCTGATCGCCGTTAGTGTCTGTTTCGGGTTCTGTTGGTTCCGGAGAAGCTTCTTCTGTGGAGTCCTCCGGAACTGTTTCTGCTGCGGTCGGTGCAGATGCGGTGTCTGACGGCACAGCATCTTCGGCTGCCGCTGGGAAAGCTGACAATGTTCCGGCAGTCAGCACGCCCGCCAGAAGCAGTGCAGCAGCTTTTTTCCAATGCAAATTCATGTAAACATTCCTCCGTTTCTTTTGCAGCAGGTTCTTAGGAAAACGCCTAACGGCTTTATTCAGTATTGCCTTAGAGTTCAAGAGATTCCTGCATACAATTCTTTGAAAGCAATCAGTCATAAATTATTGTGATTGTTTCCAATTTTATTTTACCATAATTTTCGCATTAAGTCAACAAAAAAATCCAGCATTCTGAAGAAATGATTTTCCTGAGATCAAATAAATATTGGAAAGCTTGAAATTAACAAAAAATATATCTTTTGTTGAAAATAAAAAAGAAACACTGCATAAAGCCCGCCTGACGGCTTTGCACGCAATCTGCCGACGCATCTTACGCACAAGCTTTATTCAGTGTTTCCAAAAATATCCTTACGGCAACCCCGCACAAAGCCCGCCTGACGGCTTTGCACGCAATCTGCGTGCAGATTTTCCGTCATATTGCCCAGAAATCCCTTGCCATACGGCAGTATGCCTGCGGAATTTCTAGGCAATCTGCCAAAAAATCTGACAACGCACCTTACGCACAAGCTTTGTGCGGTGTTGCCTTACAGCTTTGCAGCCAGTTCTCTCTGCACACCCTCGTCCGGAATATCGACAATGCCGTAATCCTTTTCTTTATAATTCCAATACGCACGACCAATGCCGTACTTATCGAACACTGCACAGATGTCTGCTGCCCAGCGGATCTTGGAATCGTTGTCCGCCAGATCGATCACGCCGTATTCGCCGCAGTACAGCGGAATGTCCCGTTCCTCTGCAATGTCCAGTGCCGGACGGAACAAGGTTTCAAAGAAGTCCGGTCCCATTTCCGGCAGTTCGCCCTCGAAAATTGCTCCGGCGAGCTTCTGCGAAAGCATTTTGCTTGCTTCCCGATAATTTTCAATGGTGTTGGGATAGGAGATCCGGAAATCCGACGGCATGCCCTTTACCCAATACGCACCCTGATGTGTAAAGATCAGCGGCTCATAGCTGTGGAACGTATAGGCAACCTTAGGGTCGGTGACCTCCGCCAGCATTGGCACGCTCAGCACATTGTTGTACATGACACCGCCAAAAATGATCCAGCTTTCCGGTGCAAACTTTCGGATCTCTGCAATGGCATGCAGGGCGATGCCGTTCCACGCCTCCGCCACCTCCGGTTCAATGATCTCGTTCAGCAGTTCGAATGCCACCAGTTCCGGTTCGCCGCCGTAGCGTGCCGCGAGGATTTTCCACAATGTGTAAAACCGTTCCTGCAATGCCGTGTCATAGAAAAATACCGTCTTGTCGGTTTCGTCCAGCGGGTCAAAGGAATAGCCAAAGGTTTTGTGCAGATCCAGAATCATACGGATTCCGTGGGTTCTGCACCAACGCAGGCAGTTGTCCAGATAGAGATAGCCCTCTGACTTCGGGGTGCCGTCTTCTTCTTCCAGCAGTATGTAGTCTACCGGTACGCGGACGTGATCCAGTCCCAGCGATGCAATGTAGGCAATATCCTTTTCGGTGATGAATGTTTCGTAGTGTTTCTTAGAAGTGTCGCTGTTCTGGGACAGCCAGCCGCCCAGATTGACACCGTGGAGATAATGTTCGAATTTCCGCATGATTTTTCTTCCTTTCTGTGATTGCTTTTCGAGTGCTTTGCATTTGGTGATTTCATTATACGGATTTTTTGCAGTGCCGTATATTGTTTTTGTTGCATTTTTCGCAGAAATGTTGTATAATAAGAGAAATGCTGAATAGCTGAATAAAGGTAAGGCAATACCGCACAAAGATTGTGCGGCAGATGCGTCGTCAAATTTTTCGTCAGATGAAACAAAAAGCAGAGTGAATACTTGATGTATTCACGAGCATTTTTGTGAAATATGACGGAAAATTCGCAAGCAGATGGCGTGCAAAGTCGACAGACGCTCTTTGTGCGGTATTGCCATAAAACCAATCAAGGGGAATTGGGGGATTTTTCAATCCATATGAATAGTATACCGGAAAAAGCTTGAATCAGGCTTAAAGCCTGCCGAAAACAAAAAAGTCTGTATGCCTCGCGGCACACAGACTTTTCTCATTTCAAAACACAGTTTCCCGAAAGTTCCAATCAGTTGATAATGGTTTCTTCGGTTTCCTTGTCGAACAGGTGAATCTTGTTCGGATCCAGAGCGATCTTGATCTCATCCTGCGGACGAGCAGTAGAACGCGGATCAACGCGGGCAGTCATAGAAACGCCGGCACAAACCAGATACAGATAAGTTTCTGCACCCATCATTTCGGTGATTTCTACAGTTGCATCTACAACACCAGTGGAAGCGTTGGACAGGAACATTTCGTCATCGTGCAGAGCCTCCGGACGGATACCCAGAGTCACTTCCTTATCCACATACTTTGCCAGTTCCGGTGTTACCTTTGCAGCCGGTACTTCGACCTGATACTTGACAGCCTTGCTGGTCTTGGTAGCTTCAGCACCGAATTCTACATAGTAGTTGTCTGCCTTCTTCAGAACAGCATCGATGAAGTTCATCTGCGGAGAGCCCAGGAATCCTGCAACGAACTTGTTGCCCGGACGCTCATACAGAGCCTGCGGTGTATCGATCTGCTGAATGATACCGTCCCTCATAACTACGATACGGTCACCCATGGTCATAGCTTCGGTCTGGTCATGTGTTACATAGATAAATGTAGTACCCAACTTCTTGTGCAGCTTGGAGATCTCAGTTCTCATCTGTGCACGCAGCTTAGCGTCCAAGTTGGACAGCGGCTCGTCAAGCAGGAATACCTGCGGATTACGAACGATCGCACGACCCAGTGCAACACGCTGTCTCTGACCACCAGACATTGCCTTCGGCTTACGATCCAGCAGGTGGCTCAGGTCCAGAATCTTTGCAGCTTCTTCTACCTTGCGAGCGATTTCGTCCTTCGGAACCTTACGCAGCTTCAGACCGAATGCCATGTTGTCGAATACGGTCATGTGCGGATACAGAGCGTAGTTCTGGAATACCATTGCAATATCTCTGTCCTTCGGAGCGATGTCGTTTACCAGACGGTCGCCGATGTACAGTTCGCCCTCAGAAATTTCTTCCAGACCGGCGATCATACGCAGGGTGGTGGACTTACCACAACCGGAAGGTCCTACCAGAACGATAAATTCCTTGTCCTTGATCTCCAGATTTACATCCTTTACAGCAACTACATTGCCCGGATACTTTTTATAAATATGTCGAAGTGATAAACTTGCCATTTGCACAGTTCCTCCTAAATAAGATTTTCCAGAACGTCCCCGCGGCTGAGCCGCTTGCCGTTCCCGGTGACATATATATCATACCAAAAATAAAAACATTTTTCAAGTCGTTTATTGCCCAAAATTCTGCTTGTACATTTATCCATTATGACGAATGACTTTGGAGCGTTTGTAGCAAACTTGCAAAATCGGTTTCACATTTCAACAATTTTTGGACATCTTTTTCAGACAGCACACAACACGCTCCCAGCGGCAATTCCGGCGGCAGCAGCAGTCCGCCCATTGCAACACGTGCCAGTTCACTGACATGATTTCCCAGTGCGGCAAACATGCGGCGTACCTGATGATACTTCCCCTCATGCAGGCAGATGAGGGCTTCCCGATCGGTGTCGGGAACCGGTGCCGCCTTTGCCGGCAGGCACTGTGCCCCGTCTGCCAGCGTGATGCCCTGTTCCAGTGACTGGAGGTAGCCGTCCTCCCATGGACGTGCCAGCACAATGTGATAGTACTTCGCCACATGCCCCCGTGCCGCGATCACCTGATGGGCAAGCTGTCCGTCATCGGTCAGCAGCAGCATGCCGGTGGAGTCCTTGTCCAGCCGTCCCACTGGTCGCAGATCTTTCCGGCACAGTTCCGGCGGCACCAGTTCCAGCACACTTTTCTGTCCCGCCTCGTCGGCGGAGCTGACATAGCCCTTGGGCTTGTGCAGCAGCACATAGAGATACTGGTCGCCGCAGATCTCCCGTCCGTTCAGGCAGACCGTGTGGGCTTCCGGCTGTACTGCCTGATCGGCTTTCCGGACAACTGCACCGTCTACGGTGACTTTGCCCTTTTGTATCATCTGCCGTAGTTCCCGACGGGAATACATGGTGCGTGCAGAGAGAAACTGATCCAGTCGCATAAAAGAACCTCCGTTCTATTTTTCATTTGGTTACATAAGCTGTACAAGCAACATTTTCTGAAAGGTGGTTTTTACATATGGGAAAACGCAGTGTACTTGCTCTGGGAATTGCAGGGGTATTGTTCGGGTGCGGGTTTTTGTGGCAGTGGCTGCACCAGCCGGAAGCAGAACCGGCACCGCAGGAGATCGTGCTCTCCGACGGAGCACAGCGGCTCGCCTTTCTGGAGGCGAACGGGCAGCCGGAACGCTGCTGTGTTGCCACAGAAACGGTGCAGCTGCCTGCCGCTGCCGATGATACCTACCGCCGCTATCTGGCTCTCCAGCAGGCACAGGGGCTGCCTCTGGCGGCACATCTGGGGGAAGCCGCCGCCCGATACACTTACACACAGAACAGCTCCGGACAGGGTTCCCTGTACACAGAGCTGCTTCTTAGTGAAGATCAGGTTTTGCTGGGAGCGATCCAATACGACAGCACCGCACCGGAACAGTTCTCCCCCGTCCTTTCCACAGAATAATTACTTGTCAAATACGTGCAGCAGATTGCCGATCAGGGGCAGCTGCTTTGCCTTGCCATTGGCAGCGTTGAGGATTCCGATAATCATCAGAGCCAGAATTGCCAGAGAAAGCAGGGCAGAGAGAATGCCGCCCAGCAACGGAATCTTCCCCAGAATCGCATTGGCAATGATAACCACAGCTTCCGCAAGGAACAGGATAAAGCCCTGATTGGCATGGTACTTGGCATAGCGGGACTGCCCGCCGTTTACCAGCAGCGGCAGAATGAACAGGATCCCCACGTAAGACAGGGCCGCCCAGACCTTGTTGGTCTGCACGTCCTGTGTGTCATACAGCATGGAATCGTCCTGCGTGTTCATGAAGTCGTTAAAATCTTTACTCATCGTTTTTCCTTTCCAGTCAAGATGCACATTCCCTGATGCATCACTTTTCGTCCGTTTTATCCAGTGCACCGATCACCGCCAGAAAGCCGGCGACATCGGTGAAGTCCTGATACACCGACGCAAACCGCACATAGGCGACTGCATCGATATATTTCAGGCGTTCCATTACCGCATTGCCGATCTCCGAAGAAGTCACAGTACTCCGCATCTGCCGGCTGTATTCGTCCTCCAGTTCTTCTACCATGGCAACGATCAGATTAGAGTTGACCGGTCGTTTCTTGATGGCGTTGAAAATGCCTGTCACCAGTTTATGCCGGTCAAAGGGTTCATAAGAACCGTCTTTTTTCTGTACCATCAGCATGGGACGGTCTACGGCTTCATAGGTCGTAAAGCGTTTGCCGCAGCCCAGGCACTCCCGCCGCCGGCGAATTCGTTCATCGTGAGGACGAGAATCCAGCACACGGGTTTCCGTGTGCCCGCAAAATGGACAATTCATGACACCACAGTTCCTTTCTTTCGGACAGCACCGCACAAGCTTTATTCAGTGTTGCCTTAACGTTTTCCCTCGATGCGGTTTCGCAGCAGCGTGTAATTGGCGGCAAGTTCTGCCACATCGGAAAAGCCGCTGCGGTATAGTTCCAGAATCACAGAGCAATCCGGACTGACTGCCGCCAGTTCCTTTAGAAATGCATCAAACCGAAACCGCCCTTTTCCCAGCGGCAGACAGTCCCCGTATTCCCCGTGGTCGCTTATGTGCACATGCACAATATGGCTGTTCAGCCCGCGGAGCATGGCGAAAGGATCTTCTCCGGAACGCACTGCCTGCTTGATGTCCAGCACAAAGCGTGCCTGTTTGCCCAGTGCGTCCCGCATCTCCAGCAAAAACGGCAGCGAGGCACTGGTACAGCGTGCCACATTTTCCTGTGCCACCTGTACCCCGTAGGATTCGCCCAGTTCTGCCAGCCGGCGGAACCGTGTAAAGTACATGTCCTTGTTCACCGAAGCCGCAGGCACCTTGTTGCCGTGCAGGACAAAAACCTTTGCCCCCAGCTGCTGCATGGCGGTGAAATAATTCCGGCAGTATTCCAGATAATCGTCTACACGCCTTGCGTAGTTGGAAAACAGCATATTTGGTTCGATCTCACAGGTGTATGGGTGCAGCGAAGCACAGGTCATGTCAAACCGCTGTAACAGCCGTGCCAGCGTGTCCACAAAGCTGCGGCGTAATTCGGAGTGACTGTTGATGAAGATTTCCACGTGGGGAACGCCGGAAAGTGCCAGATCATACAGGGCTTCTTCCACCACGCGGGGATAAAGACACGCCGTAGAAACACCAGCTCGCAGCATAAGATCACTCCTTCCAGTTTGTTTTCCTATTATAGCACATCACCACGGAAATTTCAATAGAAAGACGCAGATTTTCACCAATTTTTCAGTCAGGGCAGCACTGCGTGAAAAGCAAAAACCGGTACAGGCACAACGCCCATACCGGTTTTTTACAATTTTGGAATCACGAACAAGTTATACGCTTGTTTTTGCCTTTTTCTTTGCAGGCTTCAGCACGGTGATGCCACGCTTGGTCTGCCACCATACCCACAGGCTGGGAACAAAGCAAATGGAGTTAAAGGTACCCATTGCAATACCTGCCATCATCGGTATGGAGAAGCTCAGGATCGAATCCAGTCCCATTACCAGTGCCACAATGGTAACCACCAGCATGGAACTGAATGTAGTAACGGAAGTCCGAATGCTTCGACGCAGGGACTGGGAGTCACTGATGTTGACCAGATCACGGATCTGGATTCCCGGCAGCAATGTCTGGTTTTCACGGATACGGTCGTAGATAACGATCGTATCGTTGACAGCATATCCCAACAGGGTCAGAATAACTGCCATGAAGTTGGAGTCGATCTCAAACCGGCACAGTACCACGCAGCCGTAAGTAACGATCAGAGTGGAAAGCAGTCCCAGCACGGCACAAACGCCGGCGGACCAGCCGCTGATCTGCTTGAATCGGAATGCAATGTAAATGATCAGGAGCAGTGCGGCAAAAACAGCTGCCACAATACACTTTGCGAAGAATTCGCCGCCGGAACGTGCGTTGACATCGTTTGCATCCAGCAGTGTCACGTCATTATCCGGACAGAGTTCCTTGACCTTGTTGGTCACGTCGTTCTGGCGGTCAATCGTCAGACCGTCGTTGGAAGTGAAGGACAGAGACAGGGTCTTGGTGTCGCTGTCCAGACTGTCGCCCTGCTGCACCTTGACGGCAGAGCCTACCAGACTGGTCAGTTCCTTGGAAATGCTGTTCTCGTCCACATCGCCTACATAGCTGTAAGTGATAATGGTACCGCCCTTGAATTCCAGTGCCACATTGACACCAGTAAAGGTGGAAAGCAATGAGATCAGAATCAATGCAAGGCCGATAATGAAGAATACTTTCGACTTGCTGCAAAAGTCACGCACTTTTACGTCAACATCAAAATGCTTTGCCTCTTTTGCTTCTTTAGTCTGCTTTGACATCGATACCACCTCCATAAAGTTTCTTGTTCTGGAAGCACTTGAAGCGAGAGAGCGACATGGTCATCAGTCTTGCAGCAAATACGCCCATGATGAAGTTCATGATCAGACCGGTCATCAGTGTGAAGCCGAAGGAGTAGATCACGCCCTCTGTGGTCGCACCGAAGAACCAGAAGATCGTATGGTTGAAGATCTTTGCCCAGATGCTGCTGGGAACACCAAATGCACCCATCAGCACGATGGAAACCAGAATACCTGTGAGGTTTCCGTCGAAGATCGCACTGAATGCACGGTGATAACCGGAGTACAGTGCTGTATCCAGCGTCTTGCCCTTCCGCAGTTCTTCGCGGATACGCTCGCCGGTGATGATGTTTGCATCAACGCCCATGCCCACAGACAGGATAATACCGGCAATACCCGGAATGGTCAGTGTGGTGCTGGACATAAAGCCGAACCAGCCGGAAACTGCTGCCAGCATGCCGGCAACCTGTCCGATCAGGGTGATCGAAGCCACAACGCCCAGCAGGCGGTACAGCACGATCATGTATACCACGATCAGAAGCAGTGTGATCAGACCGGCGATCACCATAGCGTTCAGTGCACCCTCACCCATGGTCGGGGAGATGGTCTTGAAGCTGGTGGTTTCCAGAGAGAACGGCAGTGCACCGGAATTGATCTTATCTGCCAGTTCCTTGGCACTCTCATAAGTAAAGTTACCCGAAATAGAAGCCTTACCGTCCGAGATGACTGCACTGACAGACGGTTCAGAGATCATGGTATTGTCCATCCAGATCGAGATCTTACCCTTGGACTGATACAGTTCAGAAGTTGCCTCATAGAACTTTTCCTTACCGCTGTCGTTCAGGTCCAGTGTTACCACCCATGTGATCTCACCGGTGGTATCGTCCTTGGAACCGCCGGTAGATGCCTGTGCCACATCGGCACCGGTCAGGACGATGTCGCCTGCCGGAATGGTATCTCCGTTTTCATCGGTAGAAGTATCGGTACCCTTGCGGAAAGTCAGTTCTGCGGTTTCGCCCAGTTCCTTGACGGCCTGCTCCGGATTGAAATCCGTTTCGCCCGCCTGCCACGGATACCGCACGATAATACGGTTGCTCTTGTAATCCAGATACGTTTCGCTGTCGCTGATGTTCTGGTTTGCCAGACGCAGCTTGATGGTTTCCAGTGCTGCGTCCATTTGTTCCTCCGTTGCATCCGCATCGCCCGCCGGTTCAAAGGTCACGTCTACGCCGCCTTGAATATCGATTCCAAGACGAATGTCGCCAACACCGTGTACATAGGTCTTGACAATATCACCATACTGCGAATGTACGCCGAATATGGTGGAAAGCGTAAACAGAGCGATCACGGCAAATACAATGAAGAAAACAGGTTTTTTCACTTTTCTCACGATTTAGCCTCCTGTGCTGCGGTCCTGTCTGTCCCAGTACCGCATATTAAATTGTGCCGTCGGCAGAATGCACGATCGACAATTACCTATTATTATATTCCAATTTTCGCAATTAGTCAATAGGTGCGGCAAAACTTGTACAACATTGCCGATTTGAAAGGGCTTTTTTCGGCGACTTCTCCAAAACACCGGGCAAAACTTTTCGAATTGCCGTTGCAATTCAGGGATACTTATGATATAATCAAAAGGAAACAAAAGGAAAGACAACACCGCACAGGCTTTGTGCAGTGCTGTCCAAACACGCAAACAGAAAGGACGAACCTCACATGGTACACTTCGGCAACGACTGGGACACCATTTTAGACGGCGAATTCGCCAAGACCTACTACCAGAACCTGCGGCAGTTCCTGTTGACGGAATACCGCACCCAGACCATTTATCCCGGCATGTATGATATTTTCAACGCCCTGAAATATACCCCCTATTCCCAGGTGCGGGCAGTGATCCTGGGACAGGATCCCTATCACAACCCCGATCAGGCTCACGGGCTCAGCTTTTCCGTGCGGAAAGGCGTGGCTCCGCCGCCGTCGCTGGTGAACATCTTCAAGGAGATCAAGGACGATGTGGGCATCGACAACACCGGCAAGCACGGCGAGCTGACCAACTGGGCAAAACACGGCGTGCTGCTGCTGAACACCGTGCTGACCGTCCGTGCCGGACAGGCGAATTCCCACAAGGGCAAAGGCTGGGAGCAGTTCACAGACGATGTGATCCGGCTTCTGGATCAGCGGGAAGAACCGGTGGTGTTCCTGCTCTGGGGCAACAATGCCAAGGCGAAAAAGGCTCTGATCCAGCACCCCCAGCATCTGGTGCTGACTGCCGCACACCCCAGCCCTCTGTCCGCCTACCATGGCTTCTTCGGCTGCAAGCATTTCTCCAAGGCAAACGCGTTCCTGCGAGAACACGGGCTGCCGGAAATTGACTGGAGCATCTGACATGGCATATTCCTATCACTGGCAGTACTGCGACATGGATTTTTTGCAGCACTGTCTGAAACAATACGGCCTGCTGCTGGAGAAGATCCCATCTGCGATTCTCACGGAGGAAACCACGGGAACGCAGATGTTCGTCACAGGATACCTCTCCGACTGCATCAAGCGGTGTGATGACGGATTCGATGATTATACCATGACGGCACTTTTGCCGGAAGGGGCAGTCACTGTCTCGCTGCAAGGAAATGGGTGGACGGTTCGCCGTCTTTCCACCCACTACCGCGGCGAATATGCTGCACTGCTGCCGGAAATGGCAGCCTATTACTTTTCCAAAGCCGGCAGACAGCGGCGGCGGGATACGGAACAGGCTCTGGGAAGCCGGTGCTTCGCTTTTTTCGATCATGTGTACAACAGAATGTTGGAAACGCAGTTTCTCCGGCACGATTTTCGCTGGGTGGGCGGCGAAATCCCCTCTGTCAACCATTTGGAAACGCTCTCCGATGCTGCCGGTCTGACCGAAGCACTGGGGCAATTCCGGCGGGAAGAATATGACAGGCGAAAAAAGCACGATCTCTCTCATGCAAAGCTCTGCACTTTTCTGGAAACCCAGTTTGGGGTGCTGTATTTTGATAATCGGTCTGCTTCGTACCTGTTGCAGCCGATTTCCGGCGGTTTTTCCGCAGATGACGACAGCACAGAAAGCTGGCTGCTGTGGAGGTGCAACCGACTGCTGGGCGGCATTGCTCTCACGGCAGAGCGAAAGGTGTGCCGTCTGTTTGGAACTGATGAAAACGAACGGCAGCAGGTACTGGCGGCATACTTCTGTTTCTGCCGGCAAAAGGGGATTCTCTTTTCCGGAGAGATGCAGCTGTGCCAGCCGGAATACCCCGAACCGCTGGGGAAAGATTTCCTGCCGTGGAAGTGGGAGTCCGGCAAGGTCACGCCGCAGCTGCTGCAAACCATAGCCGACCAACTGCGGCAATGTGCTCCGGAACAAGCTGCGGACTGGTGCTGGCTGCTGGGGACACGGCTGGTATTTACTGTGCTGCCGCTGGCAAAAGAAGCATTGGCAGCACTGCCCCAGCTGGAACGAGATGCCTTTTTCGTACAGGCGGAGCAGTTCCTGCGGGAAACGGCGACTGCCTTAGGCGACCAGCCGCAGCCGCTGACGGAGCCGAACTTCGAAAAGCTGACGGCACAGTACGGCAAGCTTTTGCTAGTAGATTCCAAGGAAAAGCTGCGGCGGTATGCCCGCCTGTATCCCACATTGGCATGCACCAAGTTTCCGATACGGCAGAAAAATGGCTATGTCTGGCTGCCGGAGCAACCAGTACGGCAATCAGCAAAAGCTGCCTCAGACGGCATCACCCTGCCGGAAATCCGCAGAGAACTGCTGTTGAAACAGTTGCAATTGCCGCCGGAAAAAATTGCTCTGGAACAGGTCTATCCCCTTTGCTATGAGGATATGGGATTTTTCTCTGAAAATGGGAGCCACCGCAAACGTGGTGAAGATTTTCTGAAAGAAGCACCGCAGCTGCTGCAGGATTATGAAGCACAGCATGGCAAAGTTCTCCGGGAACGGTACTCACCAGAGGAATGGGACTGGTTCCGGCAGGCTGCCGATTAACCCGAATCAGCTATAGGAAAAATTGATAACAAGCGATATGATTTTCCCGTCTACTCAAATACCTACAATTATGCTATAATATAAACAATATCATTATAAGCAATACCGCAAATTGCCGCAGAAAGGACAACACCATGAAAATCGCATCGTTATTTTCCGAAAAAACCGTTTTTTCGTTTGAAATTTTTCCGCCGAAGAAAACTTCTCCCATTGAAACTGTCTATGACACGCTGGAAGCCTTACAGGATCTGAAGCCGGACTTCATCAGCGTGACCTTTGGTGCCGGCGGCAGCGGCAACGGGGAAAACACCCTCGCCATTGCACGGCGGCTGAAAGAGCACTACGGCGTACTGCCGATGGCACATCTGCCCTGTATCCACTATACCAAGGAGCAGATCGATAACATTCTGAAACAGTTTCAGGAAAACGGCATCGAAAATGTGCTGGCTCTCCGGGGCGACCGCGTAGAGGGCATGGAGCCGGCAATGGACTTCGTCCACGCTGCCGACCTCATCAGCTATATCCGCAGTTTCGGCGGGTTCGACATTGCCGGAGCCTGCTATCCGGAGTGTCACCCCGAAGCTCCCAACATGGACACGGACATCCGTCACCTGAAAGAAAAGGTCGATGCCGGTGCAAGCCACCTCATCACCCAGCTGTTTTTCGACAACGATTCCTTCTACGACTTCCGGTATCGGGCAGCCCGTGCCGGTGTCAACGTGCCCATTGAAGCCGGCATCATGCCGGTGACCAACCGGAAACAGATCGAGCGTATGGTCACCATGTGCGGTGCCAGCCTGCCCCGAAAGTTTACCAAAATGGTACAGCGGTTCGAGGACAATCCCGATGCTCTGCGGGACGCAGGCATTGCCTATGCCATTGACCAGATCGTTGATCTGGTGACCGACGGCGTAGACGGCATTCACCTGTACACCATGAACAATCCCTATGTGGCACGGAAGATTAGCGAAGCGGTAAGCGGCATCATCAAGGCGGCTCCGAAATGCTGACCCTGCCGCTGGAGGAGATCGACAAGCAGGAGGCTCTCCGCTATATGGGCTGCCCCGCAGAACCGGACAAAGCCCTGCGGACTATCGTGGACACCTGCGAGCAGCAGCTTCGCCGGACGGTACAGCCCCGCGTGGTCTATCGGGTACTGCCCCTGTGTCGGGAAGCGGGAACACTTTCCGCCGGCGGCATGCAGCTGACCGGTGAGGACATTGCACGGCATCTGGCGGAATGCGACCGCATGATCCTCATGGCGGCAACCCTCTCCGGACAGGCGGATCAGCTGATCCACCGTGCCGGCATCTCCGATATGACACGTTCGCTGGCAATGGACGCTCTTGCCAGTGCCGGCATTGAACAGGTCTGCAACCGTGCGGAAGAATGCTTTCGGGAGCAGCTGCCGGACACTTATTTTACATGGCGGTTCAGTCCCGGATACGGCGATTTGCCGCTTTCTCTCCAGCCGGAGATCCTCCGGCTGCTGGATGCGGAAAAGCGGCTGGGGCTGACAGTCACCGCCGAGCACATTCTCATTCCGCGAAAATCCGTGACCGCGATCATCGGACTGGCAGATCACCCGCTGAAAAAAGGGGCAAGAGGCTGTGCCACCTGCCGCATGCGGGAAACCTGTATGTTCCGAAAGGGCGGTACGCATTGTTAAAACCACTTTCAACATGGACACAGACACCTGTGTCCATATTGTGCTATCTGAGCATGTATCCATACAGCATGTTCCGGACAACAAAAGGAGCCTTATCTTATGGAATACGAAATCGTACCATATACCGAAGCCGATGTCGATGCCATGATCGAGATCTGGAACGAGGTGGTCAATGACGGCGTGGCATTTCCCCAGCTGGACGAACTGAACCACAAAACCGGCGTGGAATTCTTTGGAAAACAGGACTTCGTCGGCGTGGCAAAGGTGAACGGCGAGGTTGCCGGTCTGTATATCCTCCACCCCAACAACGTGGGCAGATGCGGACATCACGCCAATGCCAGCTATGCCGTTTCCTCGAAAATGCGGGGCATAAAAATCGGAGAAGGGCTGGTGAAGCACTCCCTGAAAACTGCCAGAGAGCTGGGTTACCGCATTTTGATTTTCAACGCCGTAGTCAAGGGCAATGACCGTGCAATTCAGCTGTACACCAAGCTGGGATTCCAGCGTGTGGGCGTGATCCCCGGCGGCTTTCTGCTGAAAAGCGGCGTGTATCAGGATATTTATGTGTATTATCATGTGCTGTAAACAGGAGGCATTTCTATGAGTAATGAAAATGAATTGGATACCACCTGCGGTGTTTCCGATGAAGAACTGACCTATCGATTTCGAGAGGCAGTCCGGATTGAAAATGAAATCAAAAAAATAAAGCATCTTCCGATTGCGAAATATGACCACATCAAAAAACAAGCGTATATCGAATATCCGGACGGGAGACGTGAATATGCAAAAGCATGGCAATCGTAAGAAGTTGCTGCTCTCGCTGAAAATCCGCGGTATGAACTCATAGAATCGCAAACCAACTCTATTATCAAACAGTTTCATTCCCATCATAATCACTTTCTGGAAAGGACACTCTCCTATGCTTTCTTCCCTATTTCCGCATCGTAAATTCATTCGCTTAGACGGCGGCATGGGCTCCATGCTGCAAAAGGGCGGCATGCCCGTAGGTGCACTGCCGGAGGTGTACAACATCACCGAACCGGAACGCATCATTGCCGCACAGAAACAGTTCGTGGCTGTGGGGTCGGACATCATCTACGCCAACACGTTCGGAGCAAACCGGCACAAAATGGCGAAATCCGGCTATTCCGTGCAGGAACTCATCTCTGCCGGCATCGCCTGTGCCAGAAAAGCCTGTGCCGGCACGGACACCAAGGTGGCTCTGGACATCGGTCCGATCGGACAGCTTCTGGAACCGCTGGGCACACTCACATTTGAAGAAGCCTACGACATTTTCCGTGAAGAAGTCCTCGCCGGACAGGACGCAGACCTGATCGTCATCGAAACCATGACCGACCTGTACGAAACCAAGGCGGCACTGCTGGCGGCAAAGGAAAACTCCGACAAGCCGGTGATCTGCACCATGACCTTTGAGCCGAATCTCCGCACCTTTACCGGCTGTACCGTGGCTTCTGCGGCAATGACGCTGGAGGGACTGGGAGCCGATGCGGTGGGCGTGAACTGCTCCCTGGGTCCGGACGAACTCTTTCCCATTGTGGAAGAAATGGCAAAGTGGACCACGCTGCCGCTGGTAGTAAAGCCCAACGCCGGACTGCCGGATCCGGTCACCGGTGAATATCTGGTAGACCCTGCGGAATTCGCACAGGCAGTGGTGAAGTTTGCACAGCTGGGCGTTACCGTTTACGGCGGCTGCTGCGGCACCACGCCGGAACACATCAAAGCCGCATACGATCTGCTGGAAGAAGCAGAGATCCTCAGGCGGGAAAACATCGAGATTCCGGCGGCAGTCTGCTCCGCTTCCGAAGTGGTGCTGATCGACCAGCCACGCATTATCGGCGAACGCATCAACCCCACCGGCAAGAAGCGGTTCAAGGCGGCATTGCAGGCAAACGACATGGACTACATCTTGGATCAGGCAGTACAGCAGGTAGATGCCGGTGCCGACCTGCTGGACGTAAACGTGGGCATGCCGGGCATTGACGAAAAGGGCATGATGATCCGCACGGTCAAGGCGTTGCAGTCGATCGGCGGCACACCGTTGCAGCTGGACTCCACCATTCCGGCGGTCATGGAGGCGGCTCTGCGGGTGTACAACGGCAAGCCCATTGTCAACTCCGTCAACGGCGAGGAAGCTTCCCTGCAAAATATCCTGCCGCTGGTCAAGAAATATGGTGCCGCAGTTGTCGGGCTGACGCTGGACGAAAACGGCATTCCCAAAAAGGCAGCCGACCGGTTTGCCATTGCCAAGCGGATCCTCGACCGTGCCACCGCACTGGGGATTCCGAAACGGGACGTGTACATTGACTGCCTGACTCTGACGGCTTCTGCCGAACAGGACGGTGCCAAGGAAACACTGGAGGCTCTGCATCGGGTCAAGACGGAACTGGGACTGAAAACCGTTCTGGGCGTGTCCAACATCTCCTTTGGTCTGCCAAACCGTGAGGCTGTCACCCGCACATTCCTCACCATGGCTCTGGAAAACGGGCTGGATCTGCCCATTATCAACCCTAACATTGCTTCTATGGCAGAGGCAGTGCGGGCATTCCGGCTGCTCCGCGGCTTTGACGTGAACTGTGCCGCTTTTGTGGAAGCATATGCCAACATGCCCACTGCTACAGCAGCCGCAACGCCTGCTGCGGCGAAGCCTGCCGCAGAAAAGGCTCCGGAAACGTTAGACCTGCCCTATGCCATGTCCCACGGACTGAAAAACGAGGGGGCAAAAATCACTGCCCAGCTGCTGGAAACCACGGATGCCATGGAAGTGGTCAACGAGATTCTGATCCCCGCACTGGACAGTGCCGGAAAGCTGTTTGAACAGGGAAAGATCTTCCTGCCCCAGCTGATTCAGACTGCCAGCGTGGCACAGGCGGCATTCGAAGTCATCAAGACTACCCTGATCGAACGCAATGCGGCTCCGGTCAGCCGCGGTGAGATCGTTCTCGCCACTGTCAAGGGCGATATTCACGACATCGGCAAGAATATTGTACGGGTGCTTCTGGAAAATTACGGCTACACCGTGCTGGACTTGGGGCGTGATGTGCCGTGCCAGTTGGTGGCAGACACCGCAAAGGAACACGGCGTGAAGCTGGTGGGACTGTCGGCACTGATGACCACCACGCTGGGAGCCATGGAAGAAACCATTCAGCTGGTGAAACAGTCCTGTCCGGACTGCAAGATCGTTGTCGGCGGTGCAGTTCTAACTGCGGACTATGCCGAGAAGATCGGGGCAGACTTCTATGCAAAAGATGCCATGGAAACTGTCGCCGTTGCGAAAGAGGTTGTTGGGTAATTTTTTCCGTGGATCGCTGTCCTTTCAGGGACTTATTCCGATACATTCCCCAGCCATTTTGAAAATATAAACAACCAGATCTGAAATCCCCCGCCGCCATTCCAAAGGAGGGCATTATGACAACAGAACCAAACGAAACCGAAACCATGACGGATTCTCAAAAGGAAGACGAAAAAAAAGTCCGCAAGTGGGACTTTGTCAACAAACAGTGGGCGGCAACGATCATCTTCAGCGGCGTAGTGCTGCTGCTGGTGGCGTTCCTGTTCATCAAGCGGGAAATCTTCACCGGACTGCTCGCCTATGTGTTCGATGTTCTGCGGCCGATCACCATCGGGCTGGTCATCGCATTTGTCCTGTACCGTCCCACCTGTCAGATCGACAAGCTGTTCCGCAAGGTACAGCAAAAATTCCCGCGGTTCCCTGCCGGTGCAATGGCAGTGTTCTGTGCATACTTCCTCATGCTGGCACTGCTCAGCATTGTCATCTGGATCATTGTGCCGCAGTTCATCACCAGTATCCGCGACTTCGGGGACAACATCATGGTATACTACAACAATATCATGAAATTCCTGAACAGCGACCGCGGCGAACAGATTCTCAAACTGTTACAGGACAACGACATCAATCCGGCAATGCTCCGCACTAAGTTAATGAGCCTGACCACCTACATTCCGGACGCAGTGGGCACACTAAGTACATGGGCAAGCGGACTGATCGGCGGTGTGATCGACTTTTTCATCGGGCTGATCTTCTCCGTATATGTCCTCGCCGGACGGAACAAACTCCGCAGACAGGCAAAGCTGATTTTCCGGCATTTCCTGCCGAAAAAGCACTACGAACAGGTTGCCCACTACGGCAGACTGACTTTTTCCACTTTCTCCAATTTCGTCAGCGGACAGCTGTCTGATGCGTTCATTCTGGGCGTGCTGATTTTCTGTGTCATGAGCATCGGCGGACTGGAATACCCCATGATGATCGCGGTTATCATCGGCATCACCAACATGATCCCTTATGTGGGACCGTGGATGGGTACTATTCCCTGTGCGTTGATCCTGCTGATGGTCAAGCCCAGTCATGCCATTGCATTTGTCATTATCGTTATCATTGTCCAGCAGATCGACAGCAACCTGATCTACCCCCGTGTGGTTGGCACTTCTGTCGGACTGCCGGCAATCTGGGTGCTGTTCGCCATCACCGTAGGCGGCGGCTTGTTCAACGTACTGGGCATGATCGTCGGCGTTCCGATCATGTCTATCATTTACACCGTGATTCGGGAAAAAACCACCGGCAGCACCGATTCGACGGAGAATAAGTCCACGCCCAAACCACGGCAGTGGCATATCCGAAAATCTGTGCAGTCCCTCCGCAGCCGCGTTTCCAGAAAGAGAACGACAACTGAAAAGGACACTTCAAAAAAATAAGAACCTGTCTTCACGTAAAAATGCCGCCTGTTCCCTTGTTGGGAATGGGCGGCATTTGTCTGTCTTGAGGCAATACCGCACAAAGAGCGTCTGGCGACTTTGTGCGGTATTGCCTTGATTATTTCCGCAGTTCCTCCGGCTGTAAGCGTTCCACTTCCCGCAGCTGACGGACAATGGCACGGGTGCGGGTGCCTGCCAGAAGTTCCAGCTGCTGTTCGGCTCCCTGCAGGCTTTTCTGTGCCTTTTCGATCGTGCCGGCAAATTTTTCGAATTCCCCGCGGACTGCTCCCAGCACCACCCATGCTTCATGGCTGTGCTTCTGAATGGCAAGGGTGCGGAAGCCCATTTGCAGGGCGTTCAGAATCGCCGCCATAGTAGACGGACCGGCAACGCTGATACTGTATTCCCGCTGTAACTGTTCCACCAGACCGCTGTTGACTACCTCGGCATACAGCCCCTCAAAGGGCAAAAACAGGATTCCGAAGTTGGTGGTATATGGCGGCTGTACATACTTGTCCCGAATGTCCTTAGCACAGCTGCGGACAACGGTCAGCAGCTTCTGCCGTGCCGCCTCCACCTGCTGAGGATCGCCCTGTTCCCGTGCGTCCTGCAACGCCGCATAAGTATCCCCCGGAAACTTGGAGTCAATGGGCAGCCATACCGGCTGTTCCCCGTCTGCGGGCATACGCACGGCAAATTCCACGTGGTTCCGGCTGTTGGGGAGAGTGGGGATCTCGGTGGCGTACTGCTCCGGCGACAAAATCTCCTGCAAAATTGCCCCCAGCTGTACTTCTCCCAGAATGCCGCGGGTCTTGACGTTGGACAACACCTTTTTCAGGTCGCCTACGCCCACCGCCAGCGTCTGCATTTCGCCAAGTCCCTGATAGACCTGCTCCAGCCGGCTGCTGACCAGCTGAAAGGACTGTCCGATCTGCTGGTTCAGGGACTGTGCCAGTTTCTCATTGACGGTGGTCTGGATCTCTGCCAGACTGTCCTGCTGCTGTGCCTGCATGCGGTGCAGATTTGCTGCAACGGCAGAGCGAATCTGCTCCATGCCCTGTGCGTTGGAGCGTTCCAGATTTCCCACACGACTTTCAAACTGCCGCAGCCGTGCGTCCATGTTCCGTTCCATTTGTTCCAGCCGTTCTGCCTGATAGTCGCCGGACTGCCGCTGATTTTCCGACAGCAGATTCCCCAGCATCTGCATCTGGTTCTGGGTATCGGCAGCGATCTCCTGCCGCAGGGTTCGCAGGGCGTTATCGTCCTGGGGATTCCGCAGCTTCTGTACCTGTAATGCCAGCCAGATGATTGCAGCCAGTTGTATCAGGCAGAGAAATAGTAATATGTACAGCATATGATTCGACCTTTCCCAAGGAAACACCGCACAGGCTTTATGCAGTGCTTCCCGAATTTTCTTTTATCATAGCACAGTCGAGTTCCGTTTGTCAAGAAATGCGGCAAGGGAGGCACGGAAATCAATTTTCATGATAGCCTTCCCTGAAAGGGGAGGGGGACCGCCGTTAGGCGGTGGAGAGGTTTTTTCGTAAAATCCTTTTATGGCGTTTCCGGCATAAGTGGAAACCCCTCAGTCAGTGCTACGCACTGCCAGCTCCCCTTTCAGGGGAGCCTTCCTTGTCAAACTTCATAATTTGGCACAATTTAAATCAACATATTTTTGAAAATTGATTTCCGTGCAAGGGAGGATTTGGATTTTCAGGAATCCGCGACCGACAGTGCCACAAGCAAAGAAACCAAAAAACGCCCTCTGCACGTCATGTCCAGAGAGCGTTTCCCTTGTATTTTTATTGCAATAACGGATTGCTTACCGTTCCAGAATCTGACTTCTGTCCGGTCCGTTGCCGACCATGACTACCTTGCACTCGCAGACTTCTTCCAGCCGTGCGATGTACTTCTTGCAGGCTTCCGGCAGTTCGTCAAAACTCTTGCAGCCGGAAATGTCCTCGTCAAAGCCTTCGAATTCCTCGTAGATCGGCGAGCAGTCTGCCAGAGATTCCAGTGCTGCCGGAAAATCTTTCAGCACTGTGCCGTCCGGCTTCTGATAGCCAACGCACATTTTCAGGGTGCCGATGCCGCTGAGGGTGTCCAGCTTATTGATTGCCAGACCGTCCAGACCGTTGGTGCGGACAGAGTGCCGTACAATGACAGCATCGAACCAGCCGGTACGGCGGGGTCTGCCGGTAGTGGTACCGAATTCGCCGCCCTTGTTGCGGATCGTGTCGCCGGTTTCGTCATTCAGTTCTGTCGGGAACGGTCCCTTGCCCACGCGGGTGGTATATGCCTTTGCCACGCCGATGATGTTGGTGATCATCTTCGGGCCAACGCCGGTACCAATGCATGCACCTGCTGCAATGGGGTGAGAAGAGGTAACATACGGATAAGTACCGAAGTCAATGTCCAGCAGGGTTGCCTGTGCACCCTCGAACATAATGGTCTTTCCTGCCTTGTTTGCCTCATAGGTCAGAACGGAAACATCGTCCACATACTTTGCCAGACGCTTACCGTATTCGGTATACTCTGCAATCACTGCGTCCAGATCAAACGCCTTGCCGCCGTAAACAGCAGTGATGATCTTGTTCTTCAGTGTGCCGGTAGTCCGTGCCTTTTCTGCGAAAATTTCCGGATGTACCAGATCATAGATCCGCAGACCGCAGCGTTCGTACTTGTCCATGTAAGTCGGACCGATGCCACGCTTGGTGGTGCCGATGTCCGAGTTGCCGCGGAACTTTTCCGACAGACCGTCCAGCTCAATGTGCCACGGCATTACCACGTGTGCACGGGGATCGATCTTCAGGTTTGCGGTAGAAATGCCGCGGCTTTCCAGACTGTCCAGTTCAGAGATGAAGTCCTTCGGGTCCAGAACCACGCCGGCACCGATCAGGCACAGGGTTTCCGGATAGAGAATACCGGACGGGATCAGGTGCAGCTTGTACACTTCGCCGTTGTTGACAACGGTGTGACCGGCATTGTTGCCGCCTGTTGCACGAACCACCACATCTGCACGAGATGCCATGATGTCGATGATCTTACCCTTTCCTTCGTCTCCCCACTGTGAACCGACTACAATATTTGCAGGCATAAGAAATTCCTCACTTTTCAAAATAGGATTTGTTTCCGGAATCCAGCTTCCGGTGCAGTGTATCACTGCAGCATACTATTCTATTATAACAGGCTTTTTCGGGAAATGCAATAGCATTTGCAGATTTTTTTCTTTTTGTGGGGTTTCTGCGGGGAAATGCGGGGGTTGTCATCGCCGTTCACCCGCAAAAATCCACCGCTTGTCGCAAACCGCTTGAGGCGTTCTGCAAAATATGCTATGATATAGGCAACACCGCGAAAGGAGGAACAACGCCGCGTGAAGATACAAATACAACTGGACAGCCAGTGCGAAGAACCGGAGATTCTCATTCGCACCGCCGTAACCGCAGAGATTCGCGAACTGGTGGAAAAACTGTCCGAAAAGCGTTCCGATTCCGTTGTGGGCTATGATGCAGACAGTGCCGTCCTGCTGGAAAAATCCCAGATCATTCGCATCTACGGAGCCAGCCAGAAAGTCTATGCCCAGACACCGCAGGGGAAATTCTGTCTGCGGCAGCGGCTCTATGAACTGGAACAGCTGCTGGACGAAAAAACCTTTGTCCGCATCTCCAAATCCGAGATCATCAATCTGCACTTTGTCAGGCGGCTGGATCTCGGCATTACCGGCACGATCGGCATGCAGCTGAAAAACGGCGAAACCGCCTATGTTTCCAGACGCTATGTCAACCACATCAAATCCATACTCGGACTATAGGAGGTTCTCTCTATGAAAAAACAAATCCTGCTCCGCAGTGCCATTGGCTTTCCGGTGGGTGTCTGCGTGTGCAATCTGATTCTCCTGATTATCGCCTTTTTCCTCGGCACCTACGCTCCGTGCAGTCCCGCATGCACCGCCCTGTTTGGCTCGGAACGCACCGGCGTGGCTGTGCAATTTCTGTTGTCCGGACTGGTAGGGGCTGTTTTTGCCGGCAGTTCCGTCATCTGGGAAGTGGAAACATGGAGCCTGTTCCGTGCCACTGCCACCCACTTCTGCATTACAACCCCGCTGTTCTGGGGAGCTTCTCTGCTGCTGGGCTGGTGCGGTCTGAACCTGTGGAACATGCTGCTTTATCTGGGTATTTTCCTCATTGTATACATTAGCATCTGGCTCAGCCAGTACAGCGTCTACCGGCGGAAGATACAAAAGATCAACCAGAAACTACAAGAGGACGCAAAGTAAAAGCAGTGAAAATACCGCACAAAGAACGCCTCCTGCACCCAACCGTGCAGAAGGCGTTCCCTTGTATCGTTTTACTTCGAGAACCGTCCGTCCTCGTCCTTGATCTTGCTCCACATATACCGCAGCATCCAGCCGTCGAAGTCGGTGATCTTCATGGCAGAGCCTGCCATCATCAGAGAATTTTCTCCGCCGGGGAAACCGCCAGGCGGGAAGCCGTTGGATTCGCCTTCGCCGCCGTAGAAGTCTGTCATGCCAAAGCCGTGACCGATCTCATGTTCCAGCACGTGAATGCCTGTGCCGTCCAGCATGTTGAGGTACGCTGTATCCGAAAGCCGCTGTCCCCAGTCACCGCCGCAGCCGCCGATGTTCGGGAAGCCCTGTGTGCCCCACAGGTACATATCAAAGCGGCTGTCCAGCCCGTTGGGATAGACATAGCTGCTGTCTGCAAAGTGGTCAAAACGGGAGATTTCCGACGGGGCACTGGGCAGCTTATCCGGAATGGTATCCACGCCGTTGGAGGTGTCATAGGTGCTGTCATAGTCGGAGATCAGATTGTCATAGACAACTTCGTCCGGCTGCAGGTCTTGCAGAACGGATTTGTCCAGCACTGCCCAGCCTACAATTTTTACGTCCACATGGTCATATTTCCAGCCGTCCCAGCCCTTGAGCCAGTCATTCCAGCCGTTGATGCTGTCGCTGACCAGCTTTTCAAACTGCTGCCGCTGTTCCAGCGTCAGCGTCCGGTAGGACTGCCACCGTACCACATAGTTGATCGTACCGTTTCCGGCATCGATCTGGTCAAAAATGGTGTTTCGCCGTTCCGTGGACTTTTCCGCAGTAATGCGGTTGTTCCAGATCCAGTCTGCCGCATAGGTGTAATCTGACGGGAAATCCGCCATAGTCAGCTCCTGACGGGGTGCTTCTGTGGTGGTAGTCACTGTAGTTTCCGTCGTTGTCGTTGTAGTCGTAGATTCCTCTGTAGTCGTGGTGACAACCGGTTCCGTCGTCACCGGTTCCGTCGGCTCTGGTGCCGGTGGCACGATCGTACATGCCGGCACGGAAACCGCTGCAAGTGAAACCGATTCTCCCAGCAGATACTGCTGGAGCAGTTTCACATCAGCAGCATCTAAAACACCGTCCCCGTTGGCATCGCCCACAGCCTGCTGCATAAAGCTGACCTGCGGTTGTTCCACTGCCTGCCGCAGCTGCACCAGATCGGTGCCGTCCACAACCCCATCATCGTTCCAGTCGCCCATGTGCAGATTGGTCACTGCCTGCGGTGTCACCTGTGCATAGATCGGCGACTCCACACCGCTGCGGAATCCCCGCAGATAGCCGTCCTCTCCGAATTCAAACTGCCCCGCATTTGTGGAGATCTCCAGTCTGTTTTCCTTCGTGTTTTCTGTCAGATAGTATTCGCCTTGGGACAGTGCGGATTTGATCGTAACGCCCAAGTTGGTTTCCGTGAAATACCATGTATTGTAGGGTGCCGCACCGTCTGCCTCATAAAAGCCGACCTGTACACCCTCGCCCTCGGTGCCGCCCAGCACACTCAGATAGCGGCCGGTGCTGTCCTGCAGCATGTATCCCGTCCAGGTGTTGTACGATTCCGATGATACCGCGATCACCGGAATGGACACTGCCCCCAGAACCGCCGCAGTCAAGGCAGCCGCACAGCGTCGCAGTGTTTGTTTCTTCTTCATACTCAAATTCCTCCCGAACCGAAACCCCTTTCGGTTCTGCTCTCGGAGCGATCGCAGCACTGCACACGCTCCCATTTCTGATTTCCAATATGCTTATTATAGCACATCAGAATCATAAATGCAACAATCATTTTCTATAATGAGGAATATTTTTGTTAAAAAATACATCTGCAACAAATCTGACAACATGCCCCTTTTCAATCGCCCTTGGCAATTTCACCGGAAATCTGCATGAAATCTCGTACAAATTGCGGATTGCACCCATGCAGTATTTCATGTTATAATAATAGTATATATAAAGCGGCACTGTATCAGACGAAATTTGCGTCGTTCTGTTGTGAGCTTGTGTAAGACAGGAGAACGTTTATGAAGAAAAGTGCAAGAATCGCCCTGCACTGTCTGCTGGCAATGGTACTCACCGTACCGCTGGCGGCATGCGGTTCGGATACCAAAGATACCACCCCGAAAAAAGATATGTCCACCAACACGCGGGAACAGCTGGCAGAATTGTCCAAGTCGGACGAACGGCTCACCGGTGAGCTGGAAAACAAGACGATCAAGTGGATGTCAGACTGGGACATCAACTCCGATGATACCGGAAAAACCACGCCCATCGAACTGGCAGTGTTTCAGGAACGCTACGGCGGACAGATCGAATTCCACCAGACCACCTATGGTGCACGGTATGACAACCTCGCCAACGCCATTAACAGCGATGAGGGCATCGACTTTTTCTACGGCGGCAACTGGGACGCATTCCCCAAGGGTGCCGTCCGCGGCATGTTTGTCCCCTATGATGATTACATCGATCTGGACTCCGACCTGTGGAAAGACGTAAAGGCTGCCAATGATGCCATGGTCTGGAACGACAAGCACTACATGGCAATTGTAGAAGTTACCGGCGACCAGTGTGCCGTTATCTATAACCGCAAGACTATGGACGAAAACGGTCTGGACGATCCCGCAGAACTGTTCGAAAAGGGCAAGTGGGACTGGGACGCTTTCGAGGATATGCTCTCGGAATTCGTAGATACCTCTGACGAACGTTACGGCATCGACAGCTGGTATTTCGAATCCGGTCTGTCCGCTTCCACCGGTGTTCCCTATATCGGACTGGAAAACGGCAAGCTGGTGAACAACCTGCGGAACGAAGCCATTGAAGATTATCAGAACTGGATGTACGGGCTGTGGCAGTCGGACTATATCGCTCTGGGTGTCGGCGACTACGGCTGGACCTCGCGGGACTACTACATCGGCGAGGGCAAGCTGCTGTTCTACCCCTGCGGGCTGTGGGCACTGGGCACCGAAAAATCCCAGTGGTCCAAGACGTTCGGCGAGGACGTATTCTTTGTACCGGTGCCGAAGTACGACAAGGCAGACGAATACTATATCCCCACCAGTGTCAACGCCTACTGCTTCGTCAAGGGCGGACACAATCCGGAGGGCGTAGGCAAGTTCCTCGACTGCTTCCGGTTCAGCAAGATCAGCGACGGTGCACAGGAGATCAGCGACGAACAGTTCGTCAAGGACTACGAGTGGACCGACGAAATGATCGAGATGAAAAACAAAATGAACGAAATGGCTCTGGCGAATCCGGTATTCGACTACTACAACGGCATTTCCTCTGATGTCACCGACATTCTGGACAGCAGTGTCAACGGCATTCGTGCCACTTCCCGCGGGATTCCGTGGAACGAATCTGTCAACGCGATCTATGACCAGACACAAAACTTCATTGATGAGGTCAACGAAAGGAACGCTGCTGAATAACCCCCTGGTAAACCATAACAACTCTGAAATATTGCAAACAACCGCCGGCAGAAGATTTCCCCTGCCGGCGGTTGTTTTTCCGCAAAAAAGCCGGAACACAGGCGAACCCATGTTCCGGCTTTCTGTATGCGATAAAATTGTCAGAGAAGTTCTCTCACGGTTTTCCTTAATACATACCGCCCATGCCGCCTGCTGCCGGAGCTGCTGCTGCCGGTTCTTCCTTCGGAATGTTTGCAACGGCACTCTCGGTAGTCAGAACCATAGAAGCGATCGAGGCAGCGTTCTGCAGAGCACTTCTGGTGACCTTGGTCGGGTCTACGATACCATTGCTCATCATATCGCAATAGGTTTCGTTGTATGCATCGAAGCCATAGCCAACCTTGCGGCTGCGGCGAATCTTATCCACGATGATGCTGCCTTCCAGACCAGCATTTGCAGCGATCTGACGAAGCGGAGCTTCCAGTGCACGGAGTACGATCTTTGCACCGGTCTTTTCATCGCCGTCCAAAGACGGAACCAGCTTTTCTACTGCCGGAATTGCATTGATCAGTGCAGTACCGCCGCCGGCAACGATGCCTTCTTCTACAGCTGCCTTAGTTGCAGACAGAGCGTCTTCGATCCGCAGCTTCTTTTCCTTCATTTCGACTTCTGTTGCAGCACCGACCTTGATGACTGCTACACCGCCGGACAGCTTACCGATACGTTCCTGCATCTTTTCCTTATCGAAATCAGAAGTGGAAGCAGCAATCTGGTTCTTGATCTCTGCGATTCTCTCTTCGATTGCTTCCGAAGTGCCTGCACCGCCGACCAGAATGGTGTTTTCCTTGTCGATCACTGCCTGACTAACCTTACCCAGCATCTCAATGTTTGCATCAGCCAGTTCCATGCCCAGATCAGAAGACAGAACAGTACCGCCGGTCAGGATCGCAATATCCTGCAGCATTTCCTTTCTTCTGTCGCCGAAGCCCGGAGCCTTGACAGCTGCACACTTAAAGGTACCGCGGAGGTTGTTCAGGATAATGGTGGTCAGAGCCTCACCCTCAATGTCCTCTGCGATGATCAGCAGCTTCTTGCCCATCTTGACGATCTGTTCCAGCATCGGCAGAATGTCCTGAATGTTGCTGATGGTCTTATCGGTAATGAATACCAGAGCATCATCATAAACGACCTTCATCTTCTCACGGTCAGTGATCATGTACGGGGACATGTAACCGCGGTCGAACTGCATGCCTTCTACGACTTCGCTGTAGGTTTCCGCAGTCTTGCCTTCTTCAATGGTGATAACACCGTCGGTAGAAACCTTTTCCATTGCTTCTGCGATCAGCTTGCCGACATTTTCATCTGCGGAAGAAATGGTAGCAACTCTTGCAATATCCTCTGTGCCGTTAACGACCTTGGAATTTTCCTGAATGACCTTTACCGCAGTGTTCACTGCCTTTGCGATACCCTTGCGGAGCACCATGGGGTTTGCACCGGCAGCGATGTTCTTTGCACCTTCGTGAATGATTGCCTGTGCCAGAACGGTTGCGGTTGTGGTGCCGTCACCGGCAGCATCATTGGTCTTGGTAGCAACTTCGCGAACCAGCTGTGCACCCATGTTTTCAAACGGGTCTTCCAGTTCGATGTCCTTTGCGATCGTCACGCCGTCATTGGTTACCAGCGGAGCACCGAATTCGCGGTCCAGAACCACGTTTCTGCCCTTCGGTCCCAGTGTGATCTTTACGGTGTCTGCCAGCTTGTCGATACCGGCGATCAGTCCGTTTCTTGCGTCTGCATTGTACTTAATATCCTTTGCCATAGGTCAAAACTCCTTTTCTCTGTTGTGGAATCATTCTTGTGGGATCACTTATTCTGTGATACCCAGAATCTCGCTCTCATATACCAGTGTCAGTTCCTCGCCGTCCAGCTTGACGGTCTGACCTGCACTGTGGCTGATCAGAACGGTATCGCCAACCTTGACTTCCATGGGAACGCGTGTGCCGTTCGGGGAGAACTTGCCTTCGCCGCATGCAACGACCTTGCCCTTTGCGGGAACGCCTGCCGGATTCTTGGTCGCCAGTACCAGACCGCCTACGGTCTTTTCTTCTTCTTTTTCTACTTTAATCAGTACTCTGTCTGCCAACGGTTTCATTGTCATGATCCATTCCTCCTGCAACATAACATTATCACTTGTTTTCGAAATGTGTTAGCACTCAATATTCCCGAGTGCTAATATCTATTTTACCAACTTTTCAGAAAAAATCAAGGGCTTTTGTGCGATTTTCCGGAAATTCAGACATTTTCACAAAAAATAAATCTTTCCAACGCTAAAACAACAGCAACATCCACAAATACCCTGCCATAGAATCTTGAAAAAACAGCTGCAAATCTGTTTCCATGCAAAAATAAACTAACAAATACACGTGTAGAAATCACTATCTTCACATTTTACAATTTAAACATAATTGAGAAATAAAATATACACCTATCAATCACAGTGCTATAGTATAATAATATTGCAAGAATGTGACAGCGACCGACGGAATTTCTGCGGTCCTGCCGGAAGCAGCTCTGCTTCTCTTTTGTATAACCCCCAATATTCGTAAAAAAAAAGAAGCGGAAAAACAAATCTATTCTGAATTATGAGGAAGGCGTGAAAAATCATGGCATTGGAAAAAGTTCTTGTTGTTGATGATGACCCGAATATTTGTGACGTACTGCGGATGTATCTGGAAAATGAAGGATACAGTGTAATTCTGGCATACGATGGTGAAGAGGCTCTGGTAAAGTTTAATGCACTGAAGCCGGACATCATTCTGCTGGACGTAATGCTGCCCACTCTGGACGGCTGGCAGGTTTGCCGCGAAGTCCGCAAGAAGTCCAGCGTGCCGATCATCATGATCACTGCAAAGGGCGACACCTTTGATAAGGTACTGGGACTGGAACTGGGTGCAGACGACTATATCGTAAAGCCGTTCGACACCAAGGAAGTTATCGCACGTATCAAGGCAATTGCAAGACGTGTGGGCAATTCTCCTGAGGAATCCGAAGTCAAGGAAGTTCGCTATGACAAGCTGTCCGTAAACATGACCCGTTATGAACTGCGTGTAGACGGCAAGGTCGTAGACACCCCGCCGAAAGAACTGGAACTGCTGTTCTATCTGGCATCGAACCCGAACCGCGTATACACCCGTGACCAGCTGCTGGACGAAGTATGGGGCTTTGAGTACTATGGTGACTCCCGTACCATCGATGTCCACATCAAGCGTCTGCGTGAAAAGCTGGAAGGCGTTTCCGACAAGTGGTCTTTGAAGACCGTCTGGGGTGTCGGCTACAAGTTTGAGTCTGAAGAAGAAGACTAAGTCCCGTGGAAAAAGCAGAACAAAGTCGAAAAAAAAGCCACCACTGGCTCCGCATCTGGAGAGCCGTTTTGATCCGGCTGCTGCTGGTCGCTGTAGTTCTCATTATTACGGTAACTGCACTGTCCGGTTATGCGATCTCCAAGTATAAGCAGGATTATTACAGCAATTCCATGCGTGCCTGCGATATTATGGCGAAGGATTTCACCGAATACAACACCCAGAACCCACAGCTGGATCTCTGGCAGGAGTATATTCCGAAAAGTGTGGATAAAGTTGCCGAACAGATGCACGTTTTTCTGTACGTGTTCAATGCAGACGGCAGCTGCCGGATCGCAAGCAGCAACAGCAGCATCGCGGCAGCAGACCTGGCTCTGAGCAACGAAATGCTGGCGGGCATACGGAAAGGCGGCGAATACCTGACGGACAAAGCCTCCGGCAAGATCGATCATTCGATCGTAGAGCCGATGCTCACCCGCGGATTCACATTCACCCTGACGGAAAACGGTGTAGAAAACACTTATTATCTGTTTGGTGCATCATACACCAAGCCTTTGAATCTGTATACCACACATCTCTTTTTGTTTATGGCGATCCTGTCGTTTACACTGCTGCTGATTGCGGGCGTTCTGATCTTTTATCAGGTATGGCGAGGCAATTCGCAGCTGGAACAGCTGGAAGCTGCATTGCAGCGTTATGCACAGGGCGACTACAGCCAGCCCATTCCTGTGGAGCAGTATACCAGTTCCAATCTGGAACTGATCGCCGCACTCAGCGAACAGATCGGCAGTCAGTCCGGACGGGCTGAAGAATCCAGCCGCCAGTTTGTGTCCAACGTTTCTCACGAACTGCGTACCCCGATGACCATTATCAGCGGGTTCGTAGAGGGCATTCTGGACGGCACTGTTCCCAAGAACAAACGCATGGAATATCTCTCTATTGTGTCGCAGGAAGTCCAGCGGCTGAAAATGCTGGTCACTTCCATGCTGAATCTGACAAAGTTTGATGCCGGCACCATTCAGCTGAATTACCGTATGTTTATCCTGAACGACACCGCATTCCGGACGATTTTGATGTTTGAAAACCGACTGGAAAAGCGGCATATTTCCGTAGAGGGACTGGACGGCGAGCCGGTTCGCGTCTGTGCTGATCCGGATCTGATCGGACAGGTGGTCTACAATCTGGTGGAGAACGCCGTGAAGTTCGTCAACGACGGCGGCACGATCTCGTTCACCTTTGCAGACGAGGAAGACTGCTGGGTATTTGCAGTACGCAATACCGGAAACGGTATTTCCAAAGAAGAACTGCCGAAAATCTTTGAACGATTCTACAAGTCCGATGCCTCCCGCAGTCAGGATAAGACCGGACTGGGGCTGGGGCTGGATATTACGAAAAAGATCATTCACCTGCACCACGCACAGATCAGTGTCCGCAGTGAGGAACATGCCTATACGGAGTTCGAAGTGCGTTTGCCGCACGTAGAGCCGCCGGAACAGGAACATGAATGATATAAGGCAATACCGCACAAAGAGCGTCTGGCGACTTTGCACGCCATCTGCTTGCAA
>ERZ773228.358-NODE-358-length-56303-cov-3.810269_pt1 | contig 56303 bp, 69 predicted proteins | sample MGYA00580524_ERZ773228 | MGnify/ENA primary metagenome ERZ773228 (study PRJEB29015, sample SAMEA2737768) | human gut metagenome | biome: human gut; feature: human-associated habitat; material: faeces | place: China | collected 2012 ... | reverse complement strand
ACTCTATGTACCTCGATTCTTTAATTTTGCGTATAAAAATAAGACCTTACGGTCTCGCTCTGATCTCCATATAATCCCCTCTAGCAAAAGCAGCCACATTTGTGACTGCTTTTGTTATATACATGTTTCTTCTAGCTTATCTAACATAGTGCTGATTTTATACAAAACTTCTTCTTTCTCATTATTTTTACACTTAATATACATATCAGATAATGTTTTGTAAATTTCAGTAAATGTGATCGCTGGTTCTTTTTCATCCAGCTTATAGTACTTCAATGCGTTTTTTAAACATCCTTTTGTTGCTAATTCTTCATCACTTGTTTCTATATATCTATGGCAACTATTGCATAATGTCACTAAATTACTTGGACTATGATTTCCTCCATTCACTCTTTTTCTTATATGATGAATATGTAAATCAGTCCTTTTTTGACATATTTGACATTCATTATTATCACGTTGAAGTACTGACTCCCTTGTTTTTTCTGGAATATCCGATAGATTCCATACATTCAATTCTTTACCGAATATTTCATCCCCTTCTTGTAAAGGTGTAATATATTTTTTTACTTTTAAGTTTACAATATCCTCAATGACCGACTTCGCAACTAGCGTTTTATTCAAATTCTCATTTAAATCTTCATTTAGTTCATCTAATCTGGCTTTATATTTATAATTTTTCTGACAATCATCACAACAGAATATCTCCTTAAGTCTTGTTTTTCTAGAAAAATTTTTTCCACAATATAAGCATGTATATTCATAGACTCTGTTTTTCGATCTTTCATAGTTAACTTTTCGTTGACATTTTTTACCACAATATTTCTGATCTTTTCTTGATGGAATATATCTTTCTCCACAACACTCACAAGTTTTTTCTTCTTGTTTCTTCTTTTTCATTGGCGTTCTCTCCTTCCACCGCCATTATACAGCAGAAGGAGAAATCTGCCAATGATTAGTTTGTGTGCACCCCTTAAACTGTAATATTCTCATCTATGCCTCCTTATCTGGCGTATAATCTTGTGATACCTCCGTTGTTGTATATCTTGATCTTGTTGCTACCAAGATAAGATATACCGCCGTTGTATGTACTGGAGTAAAATGCCTGATGTGTTCCGGATCCGTGATCGATGCCGGAATGACTCGTTAATACACTTGCTGGTACAATTGTGCTTCCAAGTTCTCTATAATAGTTTCCGTTCGTACTACTTGCCAAGCCACAGGTTATCAGGAACTCGGAATATTGCGATACGTCTACGGTGATTGTGGAGTTGCCTACAGTTGCCTGGTTTTTTAATCGTGTCCAAGCTTTATTTGCCTTGTTACTTACCTTTGTAAATAAAGCGGTCATACTCTCGCCGTTCACATACGTATCTGTATCATTAACTACTACTGATGGTACTGATGCCGATCCACCCTCATGAGATGCCTTCGTTGAAATTCTCGTAGATGAATTTCTAAGATATGTTTCTGCTCCATCTACACCTATTTCCAAATCTCCTATAAATACCTTTGCGCAATCGACACCCTCTCCTAATCGAATCTCGTCACCTTTGAAGGATGCAAGTTCTTCAGTCCCCTTCCTAACTTGTACACTGGTTCCATCTATAAACACATTGAATCCAGCAGCATTACCGATAGTAGCTGTTGGCGCATATACTGGTTCGGATGCTACTCTCCAGTTTATGCCGTCATATGTGAAGGTTACGGTTGCTCCGTCGGTCCAATATACATCCCGGACACCTTGGATATACATTGCTTTTGCACCTGTACCAGCAATGTTAAGTGTTGGGCTGGATACGGTGTTCGCGTAAGTAAATTTAACAGCTACGGTTGCTCCGGCTTTTAACGAAAGTGAACCAGCCGCCAAACTTGCAACTTTCGCTACGGTTCCAGCTGCAGTATCGCATGTCGCATAGAGCATTTGTCCATCTTTACCAGCTGTTCCTGTCTGCCCTTGTGGCCCCTGTGGTCCTTGTGGTCCTGTATTACCTTTTACACCTTGTGGTCCTTGTGGTCCGGTCGCACCAGTATCACCTTTCACTCCCTGAGGTCCCTGAGGACCTGTAGCTCCTGTGGCTCCCTTATCTCCTTTTTCGCCTTTCGCTCCTGTTTCACCTTTGATCTTACTCCATGTATAAGCTCCCACCGTAGTAGGATCCGCCCGATTAAAGTCCGTACACTGTCCAATGTAATCCCCGACTGTTTCTCCAGAATTTGATGTGAATGTCTTACCGCCATCATTGGAGTATTTAATGTGCAAGTATGATGTTTTCCCATCTGCACCATTGGTTCCTGGGATTCCCTGCGTACCCTGTTCTCCCTGTAAGCCTTTGAATCTGTACCAGGTATATTTGCTTGGATCTGTCGAATCCGGCTCTGTATAGTCCACATAGGTTCCAATATAAGTATTCGGGACTTCTGACATCTGAGATGAGGTTGGATTCTCTACCGGAGAATATTTTATATGGAAATAACTGGTCTTCCCGTTCGTTCCGTCTTTACCAGCCGGACCTTGGGGACCTGTTGCTCCGGTGGCACCTGTCTCTCCTGTTGGACCGGGGATACCCTGTTCACCTTTCTCACCTTGTAACCCCTGCAAGCCTTGTGGTCCTTGTTCACCTTGCGGGCCCTGGGGACCTTGAAATTTACTCCACCGATACTTTGTCGGATCTTCAGAATCAGCTTTTTCAAAATCTGCATACTGCCCCATATATGTTTTCCCGACAGTATCTGTTGTCGAAAATCCAGTTTTTCCATCCGCACTGGTCGCATAAGCAAAATGCACATAACTCGTCTCGCCGTTCTCTCCATTTTTCCCTGGAATTCCATCTGCACCATCTTCGCCGTTGTCGCCTTGGAATTTTCCCCACGTATATTTCGATGGATCTGTACTGTCATCCAGTTCATAATCTGCATAGGTTCCAATATATTTGTTTGGTGTTTCCGTCATGTCACTGTATGATGTCGGGTTCGGTACCGCCGAATATTTCATATGGAAATATGTTGTTTTACCATCTTTACCCGCTGTTCCCGGAATGCCCTGCTCACCTTTTATCTTTACCCATGTGTACTGCGTCGGATCGGAAAGATCAGCTTCTTTCGCAAGCCGGTTCGTAGCGATTCCGAGATAGTCTTTTCCGTAAGCATTGGCCGAAATTCCCGTTCCATTTTCATCATCTGCAAAGGCTGTCCATGTATAAAAATTACGATTCTTAGCGATCTTCTCAAATCGCTCTGCCAACTCCATAACTTTTGCATCAATACCGCTTCCCTGTCTTACATAATCCCCTAGCTCTGCTTCTTTTGTATCGTTCGATTCTGACATCTCTAATTTCAACAGTCTTGCAGTAAGATATATATTATCGTCATCATCAACAATGGATACCGTGTCACCTACCTTCACCCCATCTGGAAGATATAACAACTCTACCTCATAGGTAACAGCTTCATCACAGATCTTCTTAAGACTGGATACGGCTCGATTGCACAATTCAGATTTCGATGTCGTATCGTATGTAAAGGATTTTACGATATGTCCAACATCATTCTTATTCTTTTCTGTCTTAATCTGATACCGGCTCCACTTTTCCAGTGCTTTCCGGGATTTCACATAGGATCCTTCTACATAAAAATCTCCATCATCGTACTTATAACCATTTAATGTAATCGGATTTTCTGATCCTTCCGGTGTTCCGCCGGTACAGCGGTATGCTGTTGCAAGATCTGCGATGGAACTCTTGATTCGAAATCCGCTAACCTCTTTGCCAACATTCAAAGTAACACCCGAATCATTCCCCCTATTCTTATACACATTGATGTATTTTCCAGTCACAGCCATATTCTCGACTTTGAAGCCAAATCCAATCTCAGCGTTGTCAAACTGTGTAGCTACACTCAGTAATCTCTTTGTCGCTGTGTCTTCACCATCCCAGGACAACTTTCTTGTAAGATTACTTACCTCATTGATTCCGATTTCAAATCCAGAATCATATGCAAATTTATTAATGTAATAGGCAATGTTATAAGCTTTATCTGCAGCATATTTTCCGACCACTTCATTTAACAGATCCAGTCCCGCATCTTCAGCATAGATGGAGGCATCCCTTTGAATCGGATCTATCGTCGAATCAATAATCGTATATACTTCCACTTCACTGCTGTCCGCACTCTGTTTTAAGATGAAATTTCCTACTGCAGCAAGCTTCTTCACATCAACTTCCTGTTCTTCGTCCTCATCCGGATTTACAAAATTGTAATCCAAATTGCATTCAAAGATTGCCACGCCTTCGGATATTTCTTCTGTCTTTTTATCATTTGTAATTATTAGTCCCTTCGGCAGTCCGGTAGATGCTGATCCAAGAATGTTCATTGCCCTGTCAGCAAAATATATGATCACAAGAACACCTCCCTGTACTTCATTTTAAACGTCGGTTTCTTCGCCCAGCTGGAGCACAAGCATTGAACCTGATTAACTCCCGGCTTCAAGCAAAATGTTTCCCAGTCATTTCCAAGAGCTCCCAGATCCGGCTTTGGCAGACCATTCATCCGGATTGATCCATCTGAACAATTTGCAATCAAACTGCAGTCCTGCGCAAATTTATTCGGTACATCTCTCCATTTTTCTACGTGCAACTTTTGAAAATAAAAAGCATTGATCCCGTTGTATGTAAGATACTTATTCCCTGATCTTGTTCCTCTCTGCTTAATCGCAATCTGAATCTTGGCACATTTCATATCCGCTATTTCCGGAATATTGAAGCTCGGATAACTGCCATTATAGAAAAATGTAAGTTTACTGCCTTCTTTTCTAAGATCACAATGTCCCCAGTTCCAGTACCACGGATTTTGCTTCCGCAGATGACTTGTCATATAAGTGTACGTTTTCAGCACACGTCCCGCCTGCTGATCGGTACTCTTCTTGTTCGGATTGTAGCAGACTAGATCATAATGTCCTGTATTTCCGCTCATATCCGATTTATACCAGTTCACACCGGCAATAAGCTTATCGTCTGCTGTCAGGTAGTTAATACACATTTCTCCGGTCTGTCCCATCAATCCGGCATAAAACAGGATATGGAAATAAGAATAAAAGTTCTGACACCCTTCCTGATCACCGGTTGAGTCCGCCGGAAGAATGATGGTTCTGAGTCCACCGTTTGCGCGGCCAACCTGTTGCCCTGCAGACTTCAAAGAGAGGAACTTGGTATTAAACCATGTTGATGTTCCGAGGGATCCTTTTGCTCCGTAGAAAGGATGCATAAAATCCGTTCCAGATGTATCATCCGGTGCATTGAAAAAGTCCTGAAGCGTAGCCAATGTCTCATTTTCTTTGTACGTCTCCCCATCTTCCTCTTCGATGTTTCCGAACTGTAAAATATGTTTATCCTGATCAACGAATCCGACAAATCCATTCTCTCCATTTTCCATCGCTGCTTCGAACGTTGGATGTGCTTTATACGTTCCTTTATAATCAACAACAAATGTTGTCCCGTCATCTGCAGTTGGCGCAACCTCGTACTCTTCTACGGAATATTTAAATGGATCTGAGCAATAGAACTCAATTTCTGCAGTGATCGCATTCCTGCCATGCGGCACATCGCCGGCATTCACCTTCGTTCCAACATAATACTTATCCGGTTCGTCCAAGAAGATCAGCTTCGCTTCTGCCACATCAAGTAATGAATTCAATTTGTTATAAGCATTCCGGAATTCCGCATTACTCTTAGCGATCAGCTGATACCCGACAGTGATCGTTCTCGGCTTATACCGTTTTCTTCGATATCTGGATCCATCCATAATCTCCGTATCCAAATCTGTAATTTCTGTTTCGATCATCTCCCGGCCGGACACATATAGTGTCCGATATCCGGGGATTACATTTTCAAAATAGACTCCGTTAAAATTGAGAGCTTCGGAGGGCAGTATCTGCTCTTCCTGTCTCTCTGTAGTGTCTACAAATTTATACATATCTGCCCTCCTTATCTCATGCCTTTCTTTCGAAGATCTCTTTTCTGCTGCTGTTCAATTTCTTCTTTGGTGTATTTCGCCGTTGCCTTTGCCACCTGCCGGCCATCTACTTCAACAGGGACGTAAATGGTATAGGTTTCGTTTCTGGTGTAGTCATAATCATCATTCAAATCTTCGATGCCGATTCTTAATCCAGCTCCAATTTCCGGAACAGGAACTAAATCCGGAATGTCTACCAGTTTCCATACTGCCTTTTTCGCATCTGTGACCCTATCAGAAATTCCATTTACCCATCCTTCACCGAAATAGCCGCCCAGTTTATGAGTAACCTTGGACGGACTTCCAATCTTAGCTTTTGCTACAATTGCCGCCTCTGCTGCAGCTGCCAACTGCGCCGCAACAGATCTTACACGCCCAACCTGACTTGCCATACCATTTGCAAGACCAGCTCCTATATATACACCGCAACTGTATGAACCGGATCCAGCTGATCTCATGGCTGATACTGTAGACGCAGACATGGATCTTGCCGTAGATACTGCGCGACTCATGCCACTTGACACTCCACTATTAAAATTATTTCCAACTGCATTACCAGAGCTTTTTGCCTTTCCTTCTGCATTTGTAAATTGACTGATCAGCGCATTGATAGCAGATTTTGCCTTACTTCCCAGTGCATCCAGTCCTGCATTCACTACGTTCACACTGGATCTCATACTTGTTAAAGAGCTCTGAGCACTCTTCGCATTGGATGCAATTGATTTCATGCTTGAATTAACAGACTTTAATGCTACCACCATTGCAAGGGTGCCAACTGCGCCGCCTGCCATAGCAGCTCCAAATGCTACCACTACAACAGCCGATGCTCCCATTCCAGCCGCAAGACCTAATGATAATGCTGTTAAGGCTGTCAGTGCTCCTACCGTTGCTAAAGCTCCGGATGATACAGCAGGGAATGCAGCTCCCATCAACAGAAGTCCTGCCCCAGCTACCGTAAGACCGGCGCCAAGGGCAAGTGCTCCTGCTGCCAGAAGCAACACACCCGCTGCCGCAATCAGGACAGCTGCACCAACCACCGTAAGTCCGGCACCTACCACTACAAGTCCGGCACCAAGGACAATGCATCCCGCTCCGGCTACTGCAGCCCCAGCGCCAAATACGATCATGCCTGCTCCGAGAGTTGCGATGCAAGCCGCTCCCTGAATTCCATATTGCACAATGGTCGGAAGCACACCTGCTACTATGGCAAGCCCAACACTTGCCAGCAGTGCTCCGGTTGAAACCAGTAATATAGCTACACCAAAGGCAACGAGACCTACTGCTCCGGCTGTCAATGCCGGTCCTAGTGCTGCTGCGCCAAGGGCAAGTCCGGCAATTGCCGCAACCATACCAACCATACAGCCTATAGCAAGCGGTCCCGCATTCGCCAGATTAACAGCCGCCAGTGATAATACAGCAATCCCCGCTGCCGCTATCAGGACAGCCGCACCAAAGGCAATGAATCCGGTTGCTCCGACCGTCATAGCCGGCGCCACATTTTTGGCAACAACCATTAAGCCTGCCACTGCAACCGTCATGCCGATCAGTACTCCTGCTGCCAGTGGTCCAGCTTGTGCGATTTGCACGGCTGAATATGCCAAAAGGGAAAATCCTGCTGCAATCAATGCTACTCCTGCTCCGATCGCTACAAATGCTTTTGCTGATTCTACGATAGTCCCTGATGATTCTTTACTTGCAGTGCCTACCGCTTTTTCACCCGCTGCTACGCCAAATAACTTACCTGCCAGCGTCGCTATTCCTTTTCCTGTCATGCTTACAATTGCGCCCGCAAAAGTTTTGACACCAGGGGCGATTGCACTGACTATTTTAAAGCCTTTAAAAGCAACATATAATTTCGGTAACAGCGTAATTGCTTTTGCCACTTCTTTATCATGATCTTTTAGAAAATCCGCAAATGTAGTTAATGCATCTGTTGCTGTTCCCATGCTTTCAGAGAAATTATCCACACTTTCCTTTTTTCCAAATGCTCCGGTAAGTTCCTGTACTTCGTCAATAATCGCACCAGCTGCCTCTCCAAAGGCTGTCCCTACCTCTTTTGCATCTGTTTTCAGCACGTTCCAGTATGGAGATATAAGTTCGATTGCTTTTGGAATTCCAACGGACAATTTGTCAAATCCCGCCTCCACCTTACCGGTCATCCCATTGATTGAATCAATCACTTTAGGCTTTGCGAAAGTATCATAAAGCTTCATCATTCCGCTTACTGCAGATGCCTCTAAGTTACCCATAGCACCTTCAAATGTTGTTACGGATGTGGCTGCTTCTTTCGCCATGTCAGTCATACCAATGTTATTGATAGCCTGTCCGAGCATGTCTGCGGTAATTGCACCCTTTTCCATTGCTCCTTTGAAGTCGTTCCCTAATGTTGGATTCAGCTTAATCAGCTCTTTCCGTAAGCCTCCAGCAAGCTGCGGACTGGCATTAATGATCTGGTTCCAATCCTGAGCATGTAAAGCTCCTGCCGCCATTGCCTGTGAAAACGCAAGTGCTACCGAGGAATATTCCTTTGCACCTCCACCAAATACAGCAACTGCATTACCGACTGCTTCCGTCAACTTGTCTGCGTCTTTGATTCCATTTGCCGAAAGTGAGCCGAATGTACCCATAACATCCTGCAGGGAGAATACTGTTTTATCTGCATATGTTTTTAATGTACCTGTTGCTCCGGCTATTCTCTGTATTTCCGCTTCGGAATACCCGGAAAATCTCATAGCTGCCTGCAACTTATACATGGAATCCGATGTTTCTATCGTCTCTTTCGACAAATCACTGACTGAATTTGTCACCAGCGACATCGCCTTCCCGCCGATTGCAGCCATTGCACCAAATCCAAGACCGCCGGTGAGAGTAGTTTTCAGATTATTTGCATATCCCTGGCATGATTTCATAATGGATGAAAAGTTTTTGTCCTGCGCTGATAATATTGCTTTTACACTATACGACTCTGCCATCCTCTCACTCCTCTCTATCCAGCAGTTTGGTTATTCCAGCAAATCTGGATGGTTTCCTTCGATTCTTCATTTTTTTCAGTTCTTTATCGAAATCAAAGAACTGCCGGAATCTCTTGTAAACTGGTTTGGTCTTGCCTTTGCCAGCTTTCTTTTCTGCCTTTACCGCAAAATTCAAAAATGCCTGACGATGTTCATGTAAACTCTCGTCAAGCATCCGAAGCTCTAAAGCCTCCATCATAAGTTCATATTCTGCCAATGTCAGCTGATCCACCTGTTTAAATGACGTGAAGCCAAAATACCGGAAGCAATTCCTTGCTACGGTCTTATATAGGTCTTCTTCTACAGCTCCTGAGCCTTCTTCTTCGCCATCTGTTCCTCGTACTCTTTCAAGATCTCTTTCACTGCTTTCTTGGTAGCATTTGTTTTCGATAAAAAATCTTTTGTTTTCTCCATGAGCTCATCGATGTCTACCTCTTCCGAATCAATGTAAGAATCTAACATTGCCTTTGTTACTCTTGGATTCTCTCCCTTATTCGCCAAATCTAACAGATCTACCAGTGCATTCGGTTCCTGATCAACCACAACACTAGCGATCAGATACCTTGCTCCTATCTCTTTTGTTGTTCCCGGCATTCCCTGAACCGGAACTACGGTAAGCTTATTTGCTTCTCTTAAGAATCCCATCCCGAATTTAAACTGATATACTGTTCCGTTGATTGTAAGTTCCATCATATTGTTTTATCTCCCTTCCGCGCGATGTCGCACATCAAAAAAAGAGGACGATTCTTCTCGCCCTCTTAAGCTCCTGTCTTCTGAGTGTCTGCAAATACATATGCTGCTACTTCCTGCTGTTCTGCAGTAACTGTTGCATAGCCATCTACGCCTTTTCCTTCCAGTCCAAATGTCAATGATAACTCTACATTATCCTCTGCATTAGATGTCTTATCAATTTCCGTAAGATATCCCTGGAAGTATTTTGCCTTAAATTTATCAGTCGAGCTCGCCTGCGGCTCTGCTAAGTTTACTTCCCAGATCTCCATCTTTTCATCATCGTCGAGTGCTGCTTCCAACTCATCGATGAACTCATCTCCTTTTTTCAAAAGGCTTGATGCTGTGATTTCTCCTTCTGCTGCCCCCGGTGTACGTACTGTACCATCTTTTGTCACTGTCGAATCAGCATCCTTCGACTTTGTACGTTCATTTTCTGTTGTAAACGCAAGTGCTGTTGCATCATGATCTTTCTCTGTACTCAGGATACGGTACAGATATACGATCTTTTTTCCTGCTACTGCTTCTGCAAATAACTGCAGTCCAAATAACTTTCTGTTCTTCACTATTGTCATCTCCTAACTAAATTTAAATGCCACTTCTAGGATTCCCATAAGAAGCGGCTGTTTTGTTGTTGTATCTGGCAAGATTCTCTGTGTCGGCCTTTGCATATTCCAGGCATAATGTTCTGTATGTTCGATTGATCGGCAGATGTTCTTGATATCTGCCAAGATACCAGATACCGTTCCTCTCTGCCGTACATTATCATGCCAGACTTTCAACATCAGATTAGTCTCGCCGATAATCTCATTTTTTGTAGCCTGATCACTCTCGGAGCAATCCGCCAGGTAAACAAAAGGATACGGCGTGTCCTCAGGCGGTAAATCCGTGTCATACACACCAACTCCCGTATCCTCATATTTTTCTTTCAATGCCATCAAAACAGCACTGAACAATTCCTGCTGTGGATCCATCTTATCACCTCACAAGTTTTCCCAAATCCGACTTAAATTTACCTTTCTGCTCATCAAATGCCGGGCGTATATGCGGTTTTCCTTTCATGAATCTCGTTCCATATTCCTGATAACCTGCATATTCCGCTGTTGATTCAACCTCTGCAGTCATGCCGCCATCTGTAATTTCCAACATAATTGACTTTTGTAAATGATGGGTGAGCACAGGAGCTTCTTTCATAGCTTTTTTCTGCATTTCTGCTCCATTTTTCTTAACTACTGTTTTAACAGCAGACAGATCCATGTTTTTAGTCAGTTTAGCCTCCAACTTTTCAAAACCAATCAGCTTTACTCCCATCACACCACCTCCGACACAACATATACCTGCTTCGTCCGGAGCTTCCTGCTGAAATCTACGCCATATGTTTTATTCCCTACGCGAATCCTGTCAAATGGCCGGTCATAATGATTCTGCAGGTGAATGGTAAGGCTGCCTTCCTTAATTCCGGAATAGACAAGCATCATCGTATTCGTACCGGTATCCATGACTGAGGCAGACTTCATATCTTCCGATATCGTGTCTTCCCCGTAATTACCGGTAGCCGGATCATACTCTCCAGGGGTGAGTTTCTGGAAGTATATAGGTGTGTCATATCTCATAGGAATCTCACCTTACCTTTCTTTGATTCTTTCTGATCATCCAGATATGCCCGGATATCATCCATGTATCCCGCAAAATCATTTTCTGACCAAGAAAGGCTTTCTCCCTCAACACTGTGAGAGGAAAGTCCTTCTGAACCGATTCTGTTGAACCGTATGATTGACACATCCAGAATGATATAATTCATCTCTTCCGGAGGCTCTAACCCCCCAAGAAGGAAACGCAGCCTTTGTTTGGTAGCCTTTAAAATTAACAGCAATTTATTTTCTAAGGCTCCGTCTATTTCTTCCGGCAGTCCCAACAAGACTTTCAGATCTTCAATCATACGCTCCTCCTACTCTGCCAGCTCTTTGTTTTCCGGCATCTTACTCTCTGCTTTCTTCTTACCGGCTTTTGATGTTTTTTCTGCAGTATCTGTGCCGGCTGTATTGTCTGGATCTTCTTCCACAAGTTCGATCAGCGGAGTGTGCTGTTTGTTGTTACTGCCGGCCAGCTCCTCGATTCTTTCTTTGCTGACATCTACTCCTTCACGAGGGAAGATATCTCCCTCGTTATAAGAGTGATCGTTATCATGGAGATCGATAAAATGTTTGATTACCTTATACATACTTCCTTACCTCCTATGCTCCTGGATTGACAGTTACAGCTACATCACCAGAACGAACAGCTTTGTAGTTCTGATCACATTCAACCAGTGTGATATGGTGCCCTGCTGTCGAAGCAATCTCTGATTCACCATCCCACTTAGACCAGTTCTTAACGTCCATGCCGTAAGTTACTGAAGTTGCGGCTGCAGCATCTTTGTATTTCCAGCAGTTTCTTAGTGACAGCAGTTGCTCTTTCACCGTCAGCTTTGTATCCCCTGCTTCTGATCCAGCCTCTGACGTTACGCTTAATGTTCCTAAGGTCTGTGTATCAGATTCGCCTACAGAAATGTATGCGATTGCATCTAAATATTCACAGAACAGACGTAAGCCCATGATTGCGTAGTTATCGGAAATCATACGACTATATGTTCCCTCTGTATGGAACCCAATGAATCCTGTCTCTGAATCCGTTGTGAACGAAAGTCCTGCTTTTGCGAATTCTGAATCTCCCGGATCAACATAATATGCAATCATGTTGTTGAGCGGTGTTGCAATTACAACATTCTGCGGAACCTCAGATGTAACAAATACAACATCCGCTCCGAGGAAATTTGTCAGATACTTGAAGCCGAATGCAGTCTGCAGTGTAATATCTGCTGCACCGAGATACTTGTACACATCCAGAGTGTTTACCCAAACAGCTACTCCGGTTGCCGTTCTCTTCATCTTCTGGAACTTAGCCACAACCTTTCCGATCGCCATTGCAACAGCCATCTGCCAAGTTGTTTCGTGTCCTGTAAGAGATCCGGCTTTTAACTGTGCGTAGAATTTATCAGTCACTACATTCTGCAGATCGGACTTGAACTCATCATCCGTATCCTGTACTGCCGCCTCATAACCTTTTTCCGAAATGGCTTCAAGAGATACGCCTTTACGATATTTTTCAATCTTGATCGTATCAAAAGGCTTTTCTTCTACTGTGTATCTGGACATCGGGATTTCTTCGCCTTCTCCAACATCTCCTGACTGCAGTTCACCTTTTACCGTTTTGGTCTTTAATACCGAATTGTTTTCCTTTCTGATCATTCTGGTAATTCCCAGAATATCTAACAGTGCCTTCAGGTTCTTACCAAAGGATGTGACAAAGTCAATCTCTCTGGCTTTTACCTCGATCTGCACTTCTCCTGTCAGGTTATTCGGTGCTGCAAATACCTGCAGACCTAATCTTCTAATATCATGCATGTTTCATACTTCCTTTCTTACTGAAATAATGTGATGTTCTCAGCGATCAGCTTCTGTCTTTCTGACGGATTCTTCACTGCTAAGATCTGTTCTTTTGTCATCGGTGGTTTATCTCCACCATTACCTGCTTTTGGAGCTTTCCCCTTTAACGCATCTTTCACTGCTTTCTGGACCGCTTCTTTATACATAGTTGAAAAGGCTTCTACTGCTGCCTTAGTTCCATCTGCATCTTCTGCCACAAGGTTCATAACCAATTCATCCGGAATAGTGATATCCTCATCCGCCAGCATCTTACGTGCTTCTTTCGCCATGTCTGATCTGGCATTCTGGCGCTTCATTTCTTCCAAAGCATCCTCTGCTTTCTTCGCCCTATAGTTTGCCTTTTCTTCATTAGTCATCTGAGCGAGCTTTTCTGCTTCTGATACCTTATCATCCGTCAGTGTCTTCCATTTGGTCTGTGCATTTGTCACAGCCGTATCAATTGCCTTCTGGACACGCCGGTCGAACTCTGACTGATTGCCTCCCAACTTCAGGAAATCATCAAATGACATTGTTGTGTTACCGTTATTTCCAGTATCTGCCCCAGCTCCAGCACCGTTCCCTTCTCCGGATCCGCCGCCGTCTCCTCCAGGTTCTGTAAATAACTGCAGGTTGCTCATTGGAATTCTCCAGTGATTATTCATGTGTTTCATCTTATCTATCCTTTCCGCCCCGCCCCATTCATTTAAGCCCAGGTCGTTGCATCTTGAATGTGTAGTTTAACGACATCCCGGTCACATTAAGTTACATGATCCGGACATACTCCGGAAACTCCTCGGCAATCATACAGATGCCAATGAAAAAGGAATCCACCAGAGTTTTCGACTTCTCTAATAGATTCCCATACTTTATATCCACCCTCCCGGGAGATATCTCATATTCAATTTTATCGTCTGTCAGGTCCTTTATGGACTTGATCAGTGTCTGTGCAAGTGCTGTTACACCGGCGCACACGATATCTGATCCGGAAACAGCATAATTTGCATGCCCGGATATCTTTATTTCATCCTTGCGGACGGTTACTTCAATCAAATTGCATCTATCCTTTCCGAGAAAAATGAGTATAAAAATACCACCAATCATTATGATCAGTGGCTTTTCTAAATAAACGGTATCATATCTTTTACATCTTTCAATGTTTTCTTGGCTTTCTCAATCAATGAATTTTCAAATAAATACTCTATTCCCTTTGGAGTGATAATAGCTTCTTGCAAATCACCAAAAATTACTCCATCTTTTGTATGATTAACCCTAATCCCTTTAATATACTCTTCGTTAATCAAGCTTAAAAGAATGTATATCCAATAATTTTCCGGGATATTGTACGTCGATGCAACTAAATACTCTGGCTTCTGGTTTTTCGCCTTTTTTCAGGCAATCGTAAAGGTACTTTAAAACTCGGTATACAATCACAAAATAATCATTTTGAGCCATTTATCTCACTTCCTTACTCTTGAAGTAATTTACACTTATTCTACAAACTCTGGCAATTCTTTTTTCAGCTTTAATGATTTTTTAATATCTCTCACATACACTTTATATGAGCCTTCTCCGTATTCCAGCTCCATATATCCATCAGGAGTACGACCGAACATTTTGTAGTAATCGTCATATAGCTTTTCCAGCTCTTGTGTCATTTTTCCATACCACATTACTTCATATCCATTCTACTCATTTTAACTAGTGACACTTATTTCTGATATAAATATCCGTTTTCATACAGATAATCATTTTCTTCTACAGTTAAAACCGAGAATGGATTTACCCAAGTATCGTCTTCTTCTATCGGTCCATCATATTTATACTCTGATGGAATGAATCCCAGTTTTTTGCATATTCTTTCATATTCTTTATCAACTGCCATATCAAAGCACCTCCAAAGACATTCCAGCATCGCTACTTTTGAATTGGTTCAATTCCTGGCAGGCAGCCGTGATTCACTATATAATTCATTTCTTCATTAGTCAATACTTTAAAGGGGCTTTCCCATGAATCATCCTCTGTATTGAACTCCGGAATTGCAATATCTTTAGGTTCACAACCCAATTTATCGCATATTCTTTTATACACTTCATCCATGCTACCACACCTCCAAATACACTCCTGCTTGTTCTAGCCATGTTCTTACTTCTTTATCATACCCTTGCGTTTCCATCCGGTCAAGGGCAAATCCAGCATTCACAGAATTGAATTTATTCTTATCTACCCAATATTTGTACACCTTACCGTCATGACAAGCTACCAGTCCAAAATTGTACCCTCGTTTCACACAAGTCATCAAATCTGCAAGACTCGGAGCGCTACTGCCTGGATGATTATGTATCGCGATAATCGTTCCTGACTCTGACTCTTCCAGCAACTGCTTCATCGGCTTATTCATCTTCGCCTTGCTCTCTACATTATAGTCTTTGTTCACTGCATATTTCCCATTAACTACATTGATAAATGCCAAATCTTCAAACTTTGTACCAGATCTATGACTTAGCATATCCTTGGAAATGTTCCATGCTCTACGATTCACCTTTGAATTGCCGGATACCTGATTGAATTTCTTTCGGTACTCCGAAGACGTAAGAAGCAATTTCTTCACAACTGTATCAGCATATTTATATTTCTTTTTACTTTCTTCACTTTCCCTTGAAGCCTTCCAATCTTCGAAATTCAATCCATGTTCCTGATAACTGTTTATCCACTCCTCATAAGCCTCATTATCCATATATGCGGCTGTGCTGCAATGACAGTTCGGATGCATTGGCGGAGCATTCTCACCGGGCATCATATCATCTACCTTGAAATGCTTATCGTCCAGTCCTTTGCAAATCGGACATACATCGCCTTTTGTGCATGCAACATACACATACTCATCAAAGCCGTTACGGATAAAAGACTGCTTCTGAGCCTCTGTCTGCACTCTTGCAAGCTCTGTCGTCATGAGCCTCTGCGCATTATAAGCACTGACACCGAATCTCTTCTCCAGATGCTTTGCAAGTTTCTTCGGATTCTGTCCTCTGATCAGTCCTGATGCAAGTAATCCTTCCAGCTCTGCTTTGAGCATTCCCTGATACATCCAAATACGATCCGAATATGTCGCATTCTTAAATGATGCATTCACGATTGCATGAGCGTATTTCTCATTCTTGAGAACGGACTTACCAAGAATACCGGCTTGTCTCTGAAACTCTTTCAGTGTTCTGTCAGTCAGCTTCTTATCGAAATACTTCTGCATCTCATCAAACCCTGATACCATCTCAAGACCGATATTCGCCTTCAGGAGTTCTAACCGGTTCACCTTCATGGTCAGATTATAGATCCGCATCTCTTCATTCGCCCGATCGGAAAAATCTTTTGTTTCAACATATTTCTTTGCTTTCCGTTCATATGCTGCAATATCCAACTTGCTTACTCTCTTCTTTGCCTCAGCCATCGTAATGCCTTCTTTAGCAGCATACTTGGTATAAAATCCGTTGATCTCTTTATTGATCTCGTCCATCATATTGGCATAGATCTCTTTGATCTGACGATTATACTCAGCTTCTTCCTGAATATTATGTTTCTTTGCTTCCGTTTCCCGGTTCTTCCAGTACTCCTGACTTGCCATCACCTGCACCTCCGAACATCTGCATCATAACAGGATCTGTCTTGGCTTTCTCCTGTTCATTTTCGATTTTTTTCATCTCATTCTGCACATTGTCCACGACAGACAGTACACCAAGCTGTGTCTCCTGTGAAACAATTCCTTCGAGGTTGCCGGCGATCTGACTCTCCTCCAGTACATTCGATGGAATATTCGGTGTGAAATGGTAATGCAGTTTCACCCAGTCATCTTCTTTCACTCCAGATACTGCAGATATTGGATTCGAAAAAATCAACTTATATCTCCGATTCATTCCAGATGTAAACTTTCTCTCCTTCGTCTTCGCCAAGTTGCTCATTCCCTGTAATTTATACTTCATGGCAATGCCCGAGCTTGTACCAAAGTTCTCATCTGAGATATTCGCAACCATACTGATCTGGAATATTAGTTTCTCTAAGCGATCAATCAAGTGTTCCTGTGTGGTATCTCCATTTGGCTTTTGTAAGAAGTCTACAACGAGCTGATTCGCATCTCCATCAAAGTTAATAATACGATTATCTCGGATGTATTTCATCTCGTCATCGCCCAGCGCAGCTCCAAGTATCTTCATGTAAGCATCTGCAAAATAATCTACATCATTTGCCTTCTCGCTGATAGCTTTGTTATAAGCATCAATCATTGACATCGCCGGTTCAAAGATACATGTTCGCTCCTTGTTCTCCACATACTCCGTAGCTGGCACTCCATCAAATCCATGTATCTTTTCTTCCTCCCAGATAAGTTTTCCCTTCTGGGTGAACCACCGAACTTTGGTGTCATCTGACACACTTCCATGCAATACATTATTCGAATCTATGTACAGTCGAACAAAGTATCGTTCTCTGCACAATACCGAATCATCATAGATCATAAAAGCATCAAATGGTGTCAGATATGTAATCCCGATATTTCCCAGTTCATCCACGTAATACATCTCGTATCCTTTGCCATAAATGCAACAGATCTTCGACAGCTCCGCGTTGTTATCGTCCTGATCATTGTACTGATCCAGGAACTCTACATATTTTTTGATATTATCTGTAGCGTCATCATCCACAGATATTTTAATTGGGTTTCCGATAAAGAATCCGTTGAATGTATCTACCGTATACTTTGCAAAGTTCACAGCAATACGATTGTCCGGTTTATAATGCGGCTTTGGTTTCTGGTGGAAAATCTGGTAGTCTGTTTCGTATGCATCTTTCAAACGTTTAAACCGAAAGGCACACTCTGCATCATGCTTTGCTATGAATTCATTCAGTTTGTTATCTGTCAGCTCTTCCTCTGACGGTAATCGAAATAACACTTTACAGTCCTCCTTTCAGGTTTCTGTTTAGTTTCGGCTTAGCCTTACGCTCTTCCTCGATGGAATAACGCAGCATAGCCATTGCATCATCAAAAAATGGAACTGGTTCTTCCAGATAAGTATTAGTACGCTCATCCTTCTTCCACTTCCATTGCTGAATCTCTTTGATTGTATTCACACAGGACGGATGTATGTGGATCCTGTGTTGCTTCAAATAGTCTATCTGGGCATGAACACTGTTTGTCTCTTTATTGACTCCTTTTGCCCTGTATCCGGCTTTCTGCCACATCTTGATACGGTCCGGTTCAGCAGAGTCGCACCACATCCTCAGTTTCTTGTTGAATCTTCCGGCGGCAAGCTTAATGATTTCTTCTGTATCCATCTCATACACATACAGTTCCTGGAAGAGATACAGATCTCCATCCTTGAAGCCTACCTCGCCGATGCAGTTGGCATGGTTAAAGCCAAAGTCCTGTGAGTTCACAATGTAATCATAGTTCTCCGGATTCCGGTCAAATTCCTCTATGACATAATTCTTAAGGATAAGACCGGCAACCTCTCCCCATTCACCTAGACCATACACCCGATAACCTTCAGGATCTACTTCCTTACGCCGGAGCATACGTCTGTGATACGCTTCATCAATGAACCGGTTGTTCTCGTAGGTTGACTGATGCGTCAGTACATCCGGATCAACACGATCAAAGAACACTTTCTTAATCCAGTGATGTGATGACACCGGATTAAATGTTAACCTAATCTGGTAGAATAATCCCTTCGGCAATATACCTCGAAGTCGGTCATCGATAATTTCAAAATCTGACTGTGTAATCTCTGTAGCTTCTTCTATCCAAACATCGGTAAGCTTCCCGCGCTTGAAGGTAATTGATTTAAGCTTCTCACGTTGCTTCTCGTCATTTACTCCGCGGAAGATGATCTGGTTATGATTGTTCTTACATTCCAGGAGCATATTTGAAGTATTGATGTACCAATACTTCTTATAGCTTTCTCCGAACATACGAAAAATAGCACTCTGCAATTCTGCAAAAGTGCTATCTCTATTCGTTACATCTGCTTTTCGAACGCACAAAAGATTACGTCCCGGATCATTCATCAAACGAATGATATAATTCTGTGCCGTGTCCATACTCTTTCCGGATCCGGCAGAACCTTTCATCACGATATATCGTTTTTTACTGTGATCAACCTCTTTAAAGCATGGATTAGCTTGAACATTTATTTTCATCCGGTATCATCCTCGCCGTAATCAATTGTGATGTTCAAATCCATGTCTGCATCTACTTCTAACTTGTCTTTGAACATTCCAAGATGCTTCCCAAGCAATTCAAGAGCCTTCATCTTGTCATTCAATCTGACTTCTCTTTCAACTGACTTTCCTTTTGATCCGTCCATTGTTTTAACCTTTACGGACTGGATACACGCCAGATCATCTTCTGTCGCATCCGCTTTTACTGATGCATCTTTGGGGTTGATTACATTCTGCGGATTCACAAATGCGATTCGTGCTAGTTCCTGAATCACTCGATCCTGACTGATGCCGGTTCTCTTCGATCTCTCGGCCATTGCTTTTGCAATATTTTCTTGAACACAAGTTTTCCCAAGTAATTCAGGTCCGATTCTATCTGCTGTTTTTGACGAATACCCCGCTCGGATTGCTGCCTGAGTGGCATTCAAGTCGATTAGATATTCATCGCAAAATCTTTTCTGTTTTTCAGTCACTCAGACTCACCTCCTGTTTTTTGCATTATAAAAGCACCCCGGAGGGTGCCTGTTGTATCGATATATATATATATCATTAGCTATTTTTAATCAACTAAATGTTTCGGTCCTTGAGAGCCCGCATACTTCGCTATCTTATCTCGTTCTTCTTTTCGAATCCTGTCTGCAAACTCTGTTATTTTATTGCAAATCCACATATAAGCCATCGTTCCTTCTGAATAATCAGCCTCAGCATACATATTTATTCTTCCTTCGACCCTCATTTGCTCAACCTGACTCAAAGCTCTTAAGTCCCCCTTTGGATATATTGCAAATGTAGCTCCACCATTTTTATTCAAAACAGAAAATGCTGGAATATCACTTGGTCCATCTGCCACATAAACCATATTTATAAAATGTACTCTTCGAAACTCTTCTGGTATTTTAGTATTTGCATTTACGCCTTCACGAGAGTCTCCACTATGAACTCCTTTATTAATTTCAAATAAGGCACGGGTTTTGCTAGTATTATCAATTGTATATCCTATCTCTGAAATGCACGGGGCTCCGTCTTTATCTTCTCCTTCGATCAATTCGCACCCCCATACATGCTCTACATATGGCATAACCGAAGATCCCTTAATTACTTGTGTCATTCCTGTACTGACTATGTAATGTTCTACTTTTATGTCGTACTCTTTATATTTTGAATCCTCTTCTATTAATTTTTTAGTTTTTTCAAAAATATCAGGAATGCCCTTATAGAACTTGAGTTTCTTTCCGAATTCAAAAAGTTTTTTATTTGTTAATCCTTTAAATGTTCCATTTTTAGCATAATGAATAAATTGATTTAAATAAATCGTATCAGGATTAACTAATACATCCTGCTCCTTTTTATACTTTTCTGGTAATGCATTTACTTCTTTCCAAAATTCGCTTGCATTTACACCGTAATGTTCAAAAATAGGATCTTGCATATAACCATCTACCAATGTTTTATCAAAATCCCAAACAATCGCAATTATATTTGCCATATTTTGCTTTCCTCCTCATAACCTAAAAACCTACTCCCATAATATCCCATTTCTCGACATTACGCAACGAAAAAGACACCCGCGTTGCCAGGTGTCTCATCAAAAAAATACAATATAAGGAGAAATTAGATGTCCTATCGAGAAGCGTTCCTCTTTTTCCGTTTCTCAATGATACCATAATAACACGGTTGCTACTGACATTCTATGACATCTTTGTTCGGCATTTGAAAATGCGCCAGTGCTTTTCCGTGTATACGATGAATATGCCTCTCCGTGTATTTCATCTGATCGGCGATCTCCCACCACTCTTCTCCTTTTATGTATCGATAATACAATACATCATCTTCATTCTGTGATTTTAATGATCTGATTCTTTGAACAATATCCGTATAGCTTTCTATTCTCATCTTTTTTTCATAATTCAAATCATCTATCAGACTTTGGATCCGTGCTATTTCGCCGGACAGATCTCCTTGTCCTCCAGATCCGTGCGGCATCCCGTCATAGTTAATAGCCTTAGTGGATTTCAACATTTCTTTCAGTTCATCTACTTCAACACTTATCCGCTGCACACGTCTTACATGTTTTCTGTAACTTCTGAGATAATCTTTTTTCTTTTCATTCTCTGTCTTGCTTGTCTGCTCCACCGGCATCTACTCCCTTCGTTATGTCTACTCCCATCTTCCGCAAGTAATCCTCCACCGAATAACTCTGATAAGCTGGTGGTGTATGGAATCTCTCACTTGCCTTCGCATCATGACTTTCTTCCAACTCCTTATAGTGTTGCTGATCATCCAGCTTTACCTGTCTTCTGTCTCTTCCTCTGTTCAATCATTTCTCAGCTCCTTCGTCGTTTTGTTCATTACGCAGCCAATCAAGTAATTCTCCTATACATTCGTCACAAAGATCATAGCTTTCATCTCTTAGGCCCATACCTGTGATTGTAGTAATTCCAGAAAGCACGCTGCCTTCAACACTACCTCTTGTTTGATATCCCTCATTCTTTTCATACGTCTTCCCACATCTATCACACCGTATTACTCTACTCAACTTTTCCCTCTGCTCCTTTCTCTCCAAATCCTTGGCATATATCATTTCCAATTGTTCATCTGCACTTGCTCCTACAATGCATAAGCTCCAAGCAGCAAAGAGCGTGCAGGCGATAATGATGAATATTATTATCTTCATTGTTCCTCCCTGTATGGTTCTGGCAATGGCATCCATGCATTGACAAATATTCCATAGCTTGAATATGATTTTTCATCATCTCCCGGATAGAATGTACCGCCTTCATCATTTTCTTCATAGCGTCCGATCGCTGCCATTGTATAATTTTCGAATGACAACAGGACATATTCATCCGTATCCGGCAGTCTTTCACTTATCGGAATCCAGTCACTTTTTCTTTCTACCAATTCAAAACACTGTTCTCTCCATCCAAGTACATATTCTAGAGAATACGAACCGTACCCGATGCAATCATCGTTACTGCCTACTTTTCTATACTTAATAGAGTAATATGGTTTTTCTTTTGGCCCGGTCACTACAATGTCAATGCTCTCTACCTTTATCTTCTCATGTGGTTTATTTTCTATCGGCGCATATGTCTTATCCATATTATTCTCCTTTCTTGTACGGAGTCGGCAGGGGCATCCAAGCAATAATTACTTTCGTTGAATACTCATAGATTCCTTCAAAAATACCATTTCCCGCATATCTTAATTCTGTTACTGTACCACTTGAAAATTGCGCTATTACATTCATTGCATTCTCTGGTAATCTCTCACTGCATGGAATCCATTTGCCAGGGACATTTGTGTCCTTAGCATCTTCCCTGTCCTCATACATCGCCAGTCTATCCACCAGCTCCTGTTTCTTATTCGGGGACCAGTATCCGGTTTTCATTCCGCTTTTTCTTTCATGTGTTAATCTCTCCATGATCTATTCCTCCACATCCTTTATTTTCATCCGCGCACCTTTCTCATACTTCGTGCATTCCTCTACCTTACATCCACGACTGTGGTTCATAAGTCCGGCATAATCACAGCTATTCACTGTCGGCCGGTTGCTCCGGAACTTACAAGTCTTGCACAGGTGCCGGTCTGAATTGTCTACCGGTTCCTTTTCTTTCTTCCGGAATCTCGCTGCATGATACCCGACTGTTCCGAACGGGATACCGGTTCGATCAGCGATCTCACGATTGGTATATCCTTCCTCTACCAGCTTCCGAATCTTCTCTTTCTTATCTTCGATATTGTCCGCCGGAAGATCTATCGTTTCTTCTTCCATCCTTTCCTCCGGCTCCGTTGGGGGGGGGGGTAATACCTTCCTGCGTTTCATGCGCTACCTGGATAATATCGTCTGGATCTACCTGATCAGCTTCTGTCATCCCCTGCACAGCCTGTTCAAAATCCGGATTTATGACTGCCGGCACATCTACCAGAAAATCAAGATCTTTAAAAAGTTCCTCAAACGGAAATGTATCGTATCCTGATTTTCCATTTTTCCCAACTGAAGCTCTGTCAAGTACGATGACCTCTTTTCCCTTCCGGTAATAATCTATTGCTTTTTCAAAGTCAATTCCTGTAAACATTTATTTCGCCCCTTTCTGCAGATTCTTCAGGAATTCCACCAAGTAAGTCTCACTGTTTTCGTTATGCACATACTGTTGATCGAATGTCTTTTCTTTTCCGTAGTACTTTTTATTCTTTTCCAGCAAATGGAAATAATGACTATCTTCTACTTCACCTGAATTCCAGTAATACTTTCTCTTTGGGTATTCAGCTACCACCAATCTACTGCCATCCTCGAAATCATATTTGTAATAATTCACATCAATGCGATCATCGTGATACCACAATCCCCAGTCTTTGTAATTTCCGAGCCATTCCTTCCGTTGATCATTATTCTTGAGTTTTGGAAGTTCTGGCTGTTTCGGTTCTTCTGGTGGATTCATCACTGTATCCAGATCGTGAATATATCCGGCCAATGCTGCAACTAATATCTTCTGTTTCCGGAGCCTGATATCATTTTGACCGAATTCTTTCTCAGCCATCTTCAGATATGTCTGAGCTTTCTGATTTTCTTCCCTGGCAATATCGATATCGGTTTTCTCAGATACTTCTTCGTACAACTCCGGCTCTGGCTCTACCTCTTTCTCCACAGGATCTGATGGAATTCTCTCTTCAACTTCCAGCATTTTCTCTTCCGGAACTTCCACCTTCTCCTGTTTGTGCAAGTTCTTATAATGATTCCAACACTTCGCACATTCTTTCTGTCCTTCATGCTGATCTTCACGAGATGTCCCCCAGTTCTGCCTTGGACAAGTACCTTGATCTGGCGGACAATCCATATTCACATTCTTAACTGACGGTTGCTGTTTATCCTGTGCGACGTCGCACGCATCATCAAGCCATCCGCACCTGCTATTGCAATTCTGGTCACATTCCAAACAACAGCTATAGTTCTCTGAACAATATGCAGCTGCTCCACATATTCCACTTTTACTTTTTCCGGTGATACATTTTGCCGGACCATGTTTTTCTTCCGGAAGAATCTCCGGATAATCCTCCAGGCACATCTGCCCTAGCACTTGCTCCGGAATCTGTTCTTCAATTTCTTCCGGTTCAGGATCCGGTGTACGTATCCCACGAATTTCTCTTGCCGTCATATCCGGCTTTACTTCTTCCATCTGTTTATCATCCAGATATAACATTTCCTGCAGCTGACTTTTCCCAAAGCTTATATATTCTTCTGACAGTATCGGTGTATTACCATTCTTGGAGAATCTGTCGTTCATTGCCATCCATCTGGATGCTGTTGATCGTTTGATACCGTAATTATCTTCTGCAAATTCCCATATTGATTTATATCCATCTTCCAGGAATAAGCTTTTATCTCTGATCAGCTTCAGGTAGAATCCTATTGCCACAAAATCTCTCGACATGTTCTGCAGCTTCTCCTTGATGATATCTTTCGTTTCTGTGTAATTAAGTTTTTCGTACCACCTAATTTCCTCCATCTTTCTTTTCCCTTTCCCACATATCGTGCAAAGTCTGTACACGAATCGCTATCCACAACACCAGATCAATCACATCACACTGTCTTCCATATTTCTCAATCACAGCATCCTTTGCTTCGTTGAACTGCCTCATGTCATGTGATTTTGTGTAATCTCTGTATAACTTCCAACAATCGTTGTACATTGCTGTGACTCGCTTATCATATTCTTCCATATTCCACTCCTTTGTTACCGAATGTTACCGTTTTGAGTGCTCGTTACCAAAACATGGAAACCGTTATAAGCCTTGAAAACACTGTGTTTTCTAGACTTTTCGCCGTTCGGTTACCGAGTTACCACACATTTTCCCATGTAGGAGAACTTATTTTTCTCACTTTCACATATTTTTATCTTCCCTATAAGGGTAAAAATTGACTGGTAACTTGGGTAACGGGTAACTTTATTTGAATGGCAACTCCTCCTGCTCATACATTTCCATCGCCTCTACTGACTCAAATCCATCCTCATCCAGATTCTCATTCAGCTTCAGGAACACGCATCTTACAGGATTCCCGCCTACCTTTTTCACCTTTGTCATTCGTCCGCCCTGTGTCTCGATCAGACCTTTCCGGTCCGCCCATGATAGGAATGCTTTGTCAGAAAATCCACCATTTTTACATAGATCCTTGAATGCCTGATTGTAAATAATAGCTCTTCCTTCTTCCAGAATTCCCCACTGCTCAACTTTGTTTTCCGCATCAAATTTCTGCTCATTCATTGCAATCTTATCTTTCAAATACCGGTAGCAGCGTTCATTATCACTAAGATCGTTCCTGTTGATCAAAACGGTTTTTGCCTGCTTGATCGTGATATATTCTCCGTCCCGGAACAAATAATCTGTTGCAACTTTATCTGCAGTAAGAAGGATCGCCAACGATAAGCTCTGCTTTTGCATTGCCTCATCATCCTTAAGCTCTTTCTGGAACTCCTTCTGCATCCGCTGCAGTTCTTCCTTGCCGATACTTTTCAATGCTTCTATGTAGCGTTTTCCTGCCATGCCATAATTCTTCTTTACAAGCTCTACAGTCTCTTGCGGATCTTCATAAACATTATCCTTGCATTCAACTTCCAGAATACGGTTAATCGCACCACCCTGAGACACGTATGAATTCAACGGACGTTCTCCATTGGTCAAAATGCAGTTCCGCCACCGGTTCTCCCGGTTGATACCAAGTTCTTTGTTTGACCGGCTCTTTCCTTTGCCGGAACACATGTCGTATACCATGCCTTCAAAATTATCCCGGATTCGACTACTGGTTTTACTGGTATCATCCAGAATCATTGGCAGATGGTTTAGCATATCTGCCTTTGCTTCCAATGCCACTTCTGTTGTCTTAAAGTCTCCGATATACGCTGATTCATCCGGATTTGCCCAGATTGATGCAGCAACCATAAGAGATACTGTTTTACCGCCTTCTGTTTCTCCCCAGAGATCTACGATAAACGGTAGTCCTCCCAGGAGACTGACTAAGACGCTTGCAAAAGATGCAGCCATCATGAATTTTATTTCTAACCGCCCGGACTTCCGGAGCTTCTGCATATGGCTCTGCCAGATTTTCCAGTTTCCATGCTCTGATACACTGTCATAGGTCTGACGGAACCGTTGATCTCCATCAAACACAATCTCCGTGTCGTAAGGAATAAAATCGTTCTGGATCCAACCAAGCTTACTGGTGGAATACTGAACCTTGATATGACTGTCGTTCATATTTTCCACGTCCGACAGGAAACGCACCAATAACTTTGCGTTTTCCGATGTAACAGAAATTCCTCTTCCAGAAAGAGCAACAATCTTGCTGGCCGACGTCACCATCGTTTTAGGAACGATGATCTCGTCCCATCGTCCATTTCGCTTGTATGCGACTTTAATCTGCTCTTCGCCAGTCTCTAAATTCTTCATACGCTCCACTGGTAATATTGGATGATAACAGGCAACTGCATCTACCTGACTGTCATTTTGGGCATATACTCCATCTTCTCCAGCAATCCATGCTCCGCAGAACATGTTATTGTATGGTCCTTCAAAGTTCGTCCACTTATCCAACATAGCTATCGGCTTCTTGCGCTCCCGCTGCTTTGCCTCCCGGTCCACCTTTTTATAAGCTTTTAACAACTCTTCGAACTTCTTCTTTACTCCAAGCTCTGCAGCTCGATCTGTCAGTGAAAGGATCATTCGAGCCTTCATTATCTCGTCTTCTTGATCGAATATCTCTAAAAAGATATCCTCTGCCAATATGCTTTTGCTATCCAGCCTTGCTAAAGGCTCCATGTGATCACCTTCTCTCTTCTAATATTTCTGCATGATATAATTCAAGCTGCAGTGCATTGTAACAATCGCACCACGCATCTGATAACGGCTCTGACCGGTCAAGAAACTTTCGGTATATTGCTATCAGATCATTATTTTGCTTGCGTTTTTGCCGGTATCTTTCTTCCTGCTTTTCCCGCATCAGTTTTTCTTTCTTTGCATGATACACAGCCACAGACGACTTAAAAGATGGCTCGTATCCCCCGCCCAGCATCCGGAAAGCTTCCTTGAATGAAATACCATAAAACATTTCGACAAAAGTAAAGATATCTCCATTTGCTCCACATCCGAAGCAGTTAAAGTCTTTATCATAGATCTTCATGGAAGCCTCCCGATCGCCTTTGTGAAACGGGCACTGAATAAAACCTGACCGGTTCGGCTGCGGAAGTCCGCATTTATTTAAAATGTCCCGCATACTATATGTTTGCTTAATCTCCTCGCTGGTCATCTGGGGTCACCGCCCCCCCCCCTGCAAGGATCCGCATGATTTCTTTGCCCGTATTCTTTTTCTCACAGAATTCAAACCTGACATTGTATCGATCACGGATGGTGCATAGCGATTTGTACAGCTGATTACCGTCAACTGCCTTGGCTGATACCACATACTTCTCACGTTTACCATTTACCATGCGCCATCGGACTTCATGCTTTCTCGGATTCTCCCAGAACCACACATCTTCCAGGCTCTGTATATCCGGACCATGCTCTACCAGAATCACAAGCTGTATCCCTGCATCGATTGCCTTCAGGAGCTCTCTCTTGAATCGCTCATGCTGCTGGCAGACATTTCCGCATAATTCCTGCAGATTCTGCTTCCGATCGATGATGAGCCTGGGGTTATCCAGACTCATATAATCACCGACTAATAATTTACTCGAGAAATGCTTTACGCCATTATCATCAAATGTCTTAAGAATTTTACGAACAGCCCGCTGCTTTTCTCTTGTATCAATTTGTATATCCACTTACATCACTCCTAGTTGAATGGCAGTTCCTCATCAATGCCATCCGGAATATTCATAAATCCATCTCCTGCAGGTGTGGATCCCTGCGGATATCCTGGATATCCATTAATATGATCCTTGTATGCTTGCGTTTCTGTCTCCATCGGAATCTCGGCTTCTTCCGCTTTGTCGTGTGATACAAACCATCTCAAAACACGCTTTTCAAGCTCTCTTCCATTATAAAAATCCATCTGTATTCCAAATACTCCGCCGACCAGTTTGTTCTTAAACTGCTGACCAAAGTTGTCTCCCCACTGCGTTTCAAATCCATTGTTTGAATGCTCCACGCAAGTTAAGAATGTTTTGAAGGATCTGCTGCAGTTGCCATCATTATCCTCTGTCAAAATATAGTTCGTTCCCTGATTCGGCCATTTCTTTTCCGGACGAATATCATTCGCAAATACCTCTTCAAAATAACCTGCCTGCTTATCTCCCGGAGCAAAATCAAAGTACACAACAATCATCGGTCGATTCGTCTTCGACATTCTTTCTTCAACTTTTTTGATCACTAATTTATGTCCGCCAAGTTCCACAGGAGTAAATTCGCCCTGAACCTGTGTATTTTCATAATTATTTGGTTTTTTCATCTTCTCCTGTTCCTCCTAATTCGTAATAATCTCTGATTGCCTTTTCTACCAGAAGAATGTCATTATCAATAGTTAAATCCTCAAACATTCCGATCGGCGACTTACTTACAGCTCCATCCGATGCCTGGGTTACAAATAAATGCTTATTTGATTCAGCAATGCATCGAAGCACGATTGTAAACATTCCTTCCACACATACCTTTTCATCTAAAAGTTTTCCGATCGTCTTTGGCTTAATCTCTCCCAGTTCATTAGATTCCTCATGCATAATCATATACACGATTTTGTCTGCAGGGACCTTGGTAGAAATAAACTGAAGTAAATTCCAGAAATGATCTCCAATCTGGTTATAAAGAGTGAATACTCCGTTTCCTCCTCCAGCGGAACTGTGCTTATTCATAAACATATTGGTAATCAAATATCCGGCATCATCAATTACGATGTTTTTTGCTTTTGATGCGATTAACAGTTTCATAATCTGCTGATAATCATCTGAATACCAGCCGTTAATTTTTCCTTTAAATGGAAGTGGCTTATCCAATACTCTGATCAGATTCCAATTATCATTTCCTACGCAATTGCGAAGGCTCGTACTTTTCCCTGTTCCAGATCTTCCAATAATTAATACCGGTGTTGCCATATCTTACTCTTCCTCCTGTTCATTAGTAATGGAATAACTGATTTTTCCGATACCATATTTCTTAAATGTATCAATGATTTCACCAACTTCTGTCAGTCCACGCGCTCTAAAAACTGCTGTTTCTCCTAAATCAATTCCGTGATCTGATGTATATTTCTGTGTTACTCTTACCTCCCACATATCCATATCTCCTATCGAATTCTTAATCCTTCGCTCTGCTCCAAATGCGCAAAATCTGCCGGGTTATCTTTAAGCCACTTCTTGAGTGAAGCCTTGTCCAGCTTCGGATCCTGCTTAATCCAGTACTCTTCTGGAATCTTATCTTCCTGATCAACTACAACTGATGCCGGATTCTTCTGAATATTAAATCCGAATAAAGCTGTCTTAAATTTTCTCTTTCCTGTATCGATCATTGCCTTCTCAAGATATTTTTTTACTCTATCAGCATTGTTGGAGATCACGTCTTTTCTCGCTTTTAAACGCTCAATTTCTTCGTTGATCACACTTGTCACACCATTCAGTTCACGGATCAGCTTTGCACAGTTATCCGCCTTTGCTTCGATTTCTCCATCCACACCTTCTAATGTGTCCTGCAGCACCTCTGGATCAACGGAGTCATCCTCCATCATCTCCAAAAGCTGTCTATATTCTTCTGTTAATTCATACAATGTTGCCATATCTTTACCTCCAATTATTCTTTGTCATACACCACTTGCTCTGCAGCCTTTACGATCAAAAGACTTGCAATCTGCTTAAGTGATAAAGTTGATTCATTATAAATCTCTACCAGTGCGTTATATGCTTCCGGTGTTACTTTAACCACCATCTGATCATCTACCGGCTGTTTCCTTCTGGCCGGAATATGTATCTTTCCATCACTCATAGCTGTTCTCCTTCTGCAATACAGGGAAGTCTTTTAACATCTTTTCCATCCACTGTTCCGCATCCCGATTGCCAAATCCGATAATATCTTCTCCCAGAACTAACCCGAAGATCACATCGCCGGCAATCATACAACCATGCTCTTCGATTCCATAGAATACAGAAGCCACTGCATTGCAAGAAAGTCCTTTGATTAACCCTTCCTCATCAACCAGCATAATCACCGGAGCTTTGAAGTAGTCCCACATCTTTCTTGTCTTCACAGTCTCAAAATATCCGCCGACTGCCTGCTGAATAGATCTGAAATCCTTAAAATCTACATCGACGATAGAGATCTTATTATCCGTTGTAATTTTCAGCGTCTTCATCTTTTCTCCTCCGCCTGTTTAATGGCTTCCTTTGTAATACTTACCAGAACTTCTTTTGCCAGTTCTTCTGGCATATGTCCACGAAGTGATCTATATATTGCCGCCGTAACGCCTCTATATTCCCTTAATAACTCTGCTCCGGATCCCAGTATTTCTACCTGGCATCCCGTCATTCCGCTGCAAACGGACTGTGATGTTGCTTTAATCATTTGACTAATTTCCTTTCTTCTCATATAATATAGTTGACTAATTTCCTGAGTACTCCATGCCTTGCCGGGCTATCGTGAGTACTCTTTTTTAATTCTTGCAATGTCCTCACCCCCCTTTATCTAAGAATCAACCACGCGAACAATATAAGGTCGAATGATATACCGACCGCGCAACCGATCACACAGCCGATTAGCAGTTCTCTTATACCTCTCTGCAGCTTATTTTTTGGTCCTCGTCTTTTCATGCTTGTCCACCTCCCCTACCGCCTAAGCGGTTTTCTCTTTCTGGTATCCCAGATATCCAACAGCTACACGATTCAACTCATTCACGATTTTTTCTCGTTCCTCTGCAGATAATGTAGCTATGTCTCTCTCTACTCCATCGATGATCACGATGTTAATATGTTTCAAGACTGCATCACCTCTTTATAGGTTATGTGGAATGGTTTGTACTTGTTGCATTCTGATTTCTAACATGAATCGCACAATCATTTATTCCGACTATTGTTGTTACTGGTGAACTCCCTATATATTCGGAGGTCTGCTCTACTACTTCTCTCATGCACTTTCCACACACTGGGCAGTAATTTGCATTCTCCGGAAGCTCGGTAAAACATACTGGGCATAATCGTTTCATAATCTCCACCTCTCTTCTATTGCATCTTCCTCAAATCTCTCCTATACTCTAAATACAAGCACTGCCACGCTGAGTATTTATGAAAGGAGATATATTGCATGGATCCTAATTGGCACGCTCAACTAATGGTTGACGAAATCAACAAACAAAGTGAACGTGATGCTCTTTTAAAAGAAACCCATGATACTCTTTTGCAAATGCAAGAAGCATCTGAAAAGGAATCTGCTATAAATTCAAAGCGATTTATAATTCAGACAGTTCTTTCTGTAGCATCTCTAATTGTTGCTGCAATTGCTGCTGTTGCTTCCATAATTGCTTTGCTGTAATAATTATGGATATCTGATTGATAGCCGTTAAAAATGCGGCTATTGATACTAATAAAACCGATACACTTTCAGCCACTTTCTACTCCCTCCCTTCTTCTGAACCTGTTTCATCTGTTGCAAATAGGTAATCTAATGATTTATTACTGAATTTTTTGAGAAAGCATTCGTTCCGCATTTAGCATATCGCTGATTGGAATCCTTAAAACTTCTGATAACGCAATAAGTATTGATGCGTTCATGTCTCGTTGTCTCTCTCCTTTTTCAATAGAGCAATAATAATTTGCAGAAATCCCTATATGTTTCGCCACATCTTCTTGCGTCATTCCCAGAGATAATCTTGCTTCTTTTAAATAGTCCCTCAATTTCGTTCACCTCCTGTTGTCGTTTTGTGAATTTCTATCATTATCTTACTTCTCATTTTGAAAATTGTCAAGCAATTAATTTTCATTTTGTGAATTTATATTTCTTGAAATATCTCATTTTGTGATTTATAATGATGGTAAACAGAAAAGAGGTGTCAATATGAGAATTAAGGAATTACGAGAAATTAATGATATACAGCAAAAAGAATTGGCAGCCGAATTAAACATTCCAGCAAGTACCTTAAGCCAATATGAAACAGGAAAACGCGAACCTAATATTGAAATAGTCAAAAAAATTGCCAATTTCTTTAATGTATCCACAGATTATATATATGGATTAAGCGCAATAACCACTTGTCATGATTGTGGACTTTCATACTGTCCTGATAATAAATTGGATTTAGCAACACATAAAGAAATACATTCTCGGTGGCTAAAAGCAAAAAATAAATACGGTTTTTGTTACTCAAACTATGGAGAACGCGAACGTATAAAGGCGTTAAATAGAAATGTAGTTAAAGATTATTCGCTTCCTCTTGACAAAAGATATCAAGCACAAATCGAAGTCTTTAAATGCCTATTTTCTCGAAGTTTGGAAGCAAGCAACTACAGTGATTCATTTATAAGCTTTGAAGAATATGTATCCATGTTACTTAATCAACCTTCTGTTAAAAAACGTCTTGGAGATGAATTATATCAAAAAATGGTAAATAAATTTGGAACTTCCGAAGGTATTCCTGACGGACAAACTTATTATTACCAATACGAAACTTCTGACGCGCCAACTTTTGCAGCCCATAAAGATGGAGAAAATTTCACGCCCGCAGAACTGGATAAAATCGAAGAATACAAGCGATTGTTGATTGCAGCACGACCAAAGGAGTGATTGTTTGACATACGAAGAATTATTGATTGAACATGATAGTCTTAATATTTTAGAATTGGACTTGTCGGAAGTAAGTGGATTAAAAGGATTATATTACAATGGCTCTGTGGCAATTGAACAAAAACTTACTTCTGTAGAGAAAACCTGTGTTCTGGCAGAGGAACTTGGTCACCACTATACTTCTGTTGGTAATATTATTGACATGGAATATACCGGTAATCGAAAACAAGAGCGCCAGGCACGGCTCTGGGGATACAATCGAAGTATCGGACTACTCGGTCTGATCAGAGCCTATGAACACGGTTGTAAAGACAAATATGAAATTGCAGAATATCTGGATGTTACAGAAGAATATCTGGAAGACTGCATTGACTGTTACCGTGATAAATACGGGGAATATAAAATCGTAGACAATTACACAATTTATTTTATCCCTAACTTGATGATATTTAAGAAAATATAGAATTGAGGTGTTTTTGTGGGACTTTTTTCAAAATTATTTGCAGGAACTGTATTTACCTTTAAACCTGATTTCTCAAAAACGGAATACGAAAATTGGCTTGAATATCTTCACGTTGGTGGTACTGATTCCGAATGGAAAGAATTAAAAAAGCGCAATCATTGGAAATTCAAACCGGATCCAATTGAAAAATTTTCAAAATATGATTCTGAGCTTAGACCTGTTTTTTCCGAATACGGTGAATTAATTAAAATAATAAAGGAACAGTGGTCTGCTTTATACAATTCCAATAATTATACTGGTCAATTAGCACAAACCGTAGAAGGTAATTGTATTAAAGCAATTTCTTATTATAAAGAAATTCAATCAATTAACATAAAATACAATCAAGATCTTATGACTGGCTCTCCTGCCTTCACAAAACTGGCTTTGCTCTATGAAAGGCAAGGAAATTTTGACAAATCTATTTTCGTCTGTAAAGCAGCCTGCAAACTAGGCATAGATGAAAAATCACGCTTAAAAAGAATGATAAAGAAGGCCGGCCGTACTCCTACTGCCGAAGAATTAAAGCTTATAGATAACTAATTTGATTCATCCAGTATCTCTAACCATAAATACACTGCCCTCTTGATACGAAAGTATTTATATGGCGGAGATATCTGATTGAATAAATAAACTCTGGAAAATAACAAGAGACGAAACATTTTGAAACAAATAAAATGAAAGGAAAAACATATGAAAAAGAAAATCGTAGCATTATTACTGGCATCATCTATGGCATTGTCATTATCTGCTTGTGGAGGATCTGGATCTGATTCTTCAAGTTCTAAGTCCGACACTAAAACAGAGGAAACAGCAAAATCTGATAAAAAAGCTGATGAAGCTACCACTGAAGATTCTTCAGATAAAGCAAATTCATCCGAAAGTGACACATCTGATCAAGGAAACGATTCTACTTCTTCTACATCAGATACACAAACAGCATCTTCGTTAAATATGGACAAATGTATATCTGATTTAAAAGCGAACTTACCGCTTGATCCAGATTACACCTATGTTCAAGATTATTATATCGGAGTAAAAGATGATACAATAACTATAACTGCAGTTGTTGATGATTCTACTGATCCATCCCTTGCTCTTGATTTTGCTGATACTCTTGTAAGGCAATTGAATTTATATGCGCAAATGCAAGATTCTTCTATAGAATCAAGTTCACAGAACTTTTATGGAGGTCTCTATACTCGCTATAATGCCCTTGTTGGCGTCGCACCAGCCAGTAAAACTAATAGCCAGAAAGATTGGTTTGTCTACGACGGCATATCTGGTGGAAAGGTTATGCTTAAATTAAATAAACAATATAGATAAAATTAAAAATCCCCGGTGTCTGCCAAACACCAGGGAAAATCCCGAGTAATATATACGGCGAAGGATTCGCATTGCAATTTACTGAAGTAATTGCCATTTTGCCAACATGGGCAAAATCGTATAATCATCAAAAAAAATAAGAAACGCCCCTGCTGGTAGTACCTGCGATATTAGATACGCCACTCAGTTTGTAAAACAAATAAACGCTCCCACATAGTAGGAGCGTTAAAACAACAGCTCTAATAGAATATCACAAAACAGCTTTGATTACAAACAAAATTGTATTTTTTATGTATTTTCTTTCAAAAAGTATTGATTTTTAACTGCGATGGGCATATATTTACATTGTAACGAAAGTTACATGTACAAGTATTTAACGCTAAACGCGAGGTACAGTTAAGTATATCCCTAGCAGTAATCCTCCCACTATAAGGGAAGTGATGAGCCTAGGGATATTTTTTCTTTTTAGGAGGTATAACATATGATAAGAACTGCCATACTTGTTGATGGCGCATTTTACAGAAAGCGCGCATATCATTTATACGGTGATAAATCTCCTGCTGAACGAGCCGATGAATTAGAATGGTATTGTAAACGACACATCCGTGAAGAGCATAACGAGAAATGTTCTTTATATCGAATTTTTTATTACGATTGTCCTCCAATGGATAAAAAAGTGTACCATCCATTTCTCAAGCGACAGATCGACTTTGGAAAGACACCAGATTATAAATGGGCTACTGAATTCTTTAAAGAATTGACTCACAAAAGAAAATTTGCTCTTCGAATGGGACGCTTAGCTGAAGAACAAGCAGCATTCAACATACGCCCAAATATAACAAAAAAATTATGCAACGGTTCCCTGAATTTTGACCAACTCACTGAAAAAGATTTTGCTATTGATGTAAAACAAAAAGGTGTTGACATGCGTATTGGTGTCGACATTTCTTCATTGGCATTTAAAAAGCAAGTCGACAGAATTATCTTAATCGCCGGGGACAGTGATTTTGTTCCAGCATCTAAACAAGCGCGACGTGAAGGAATAGATTTCATACTAGATCCTATGCGCGCACCTATAAAAGATGACTTATTCGAACATATTGATGGAATGCGCACAAAAGCTCCAAAGCTTTCAAACGCTACAAGTACAAAATAAAAAACCGCTCCTGCGCCAACAAGAACGGTTTCCCCATAATCAATATGAGGACGTATATAACGTATATATCCGAAGAGATACATACAATACTCACAAAAATATTGTATCATCTTCGGGCAGCTATCGCAAGCAGAACACACGTTCCGTGCTAGCTGTTATTTTTATACCCATTTTTGTGCGACATCGCACATATAATTACAGGAAGGTGATACAATGAGCGTAAAATATGCATACGGCTACATCCGTGTATCCACTCATGATCAGGAAGAGATCTCTCCGGACTCCCAGGAGCACCTCCTCCGGGACTATGCAGCCAAGAACAATATTGTAATCCTGAAGATCTTCACGGACCTTGGTATTTCCGGAAGAAAAGCCAACAAGCGTCCCGGCTTCCAGGAGATGATCGGACTGGCCAAAGGTGATGATCATCCGGTTGATCAGATCCTGGTATGGAAGTTTTCCAGGTTCGCCCGGAATCAGGAAGAATCTATCGTCTATAAATCTCTATTAAAAAAGCAACATAATGTAGATGTCGTGAGCGTATCTGAGCCACTCTCCGATAATCCTTTCGGCAGCCTGATCGAGCGTATCATCGAATGGATGGATGAATACTACTCTATCCGGTTATCTGGCGAAGTGCATCGTGGAATGAAAGAAAATGCACTCCGCGGAGCATACCAGGCACGTCCGCCGCTTGGCTACAAGGTTGTGGAGCATGGCAAGCCGCCGGTGATTGTTCCGGAAGAAGCAAAGATTGTTCGGACTATATTCGAAAAATACACAAATGAAGGCATGAGCTTCTTTGATATCGCCAGATACCTAAATTCTTTAGGACTCAAGACTTCGCACGGAAAGCCATTTGAGCGAAGATCTGTCGAATACATCATCCAAAATCCTTCCTATTGTGGCATGATCCGGTGGAACCGGACAGAGAATAGCACCAATCGTATCAAAGATAAGGATGAATGGATTGTTACAGAAGGGCAACAGCCGGCTATCATATCAAAGGAATTGTTTGAATCGGCACAGGAACGATTTAAAGCCACCTACAAGCAGGTCGGCAAGCGCCCCTCTTCCACTTATAAGCATTGGCTTTCCGGACTGCTGAAATGCCCGGATTGCGGACGCACCTTAACCTCAGCCACTATGAAACGAGTCAATGGGGAAAAATACTCTTACTTCTCCTGCTACGGATACAGCAAAGGAAAATGCAAAAAACCGAACGGCATAAGCTCACTGGTCCTTGAAAAGGAAGTTCTGACCAGCATCAAAGAAATATTGGATACCAAAGATATTGTCTATGAATTGCGTGAATATCAACCCACAGAGCAGTTTGATGAGCGCAAGGCTATAACAGAACAATTGGAAAGTTTAACCGGCAAAGAGGAACGAATAAAAGCCTCCTACCGGGAAGGGATTGATACACTGGAAGAATATAAAGCGAATAAAGCTATCATTCAGAAAGAACGGGAATCCTTAGAACAACAATTAAAGGAATTGAAAAAGGCAGCGCATAAATCTGATCAGGATCCGGCGGATGCTATGCTGCAGAAGGTACGGAGTGTGTATGATATTCTCATCTCCAACAATTATACATACATTCAAAAGAACGAAGCCCTGAAGCAGATCATCGACAAGATTATCTACGATCGCAAGAACGATTCTCTTAAAATCTACTTTTTCCTATACAGGTAAAATGCCCGCAAGCCCAGTAAAATCAAGGGTTTGCGTATACTTTATAGGTTATGACAATTTGGTTGACCCAATGGGGATCCAAATCCTTAGGCGACCAGGGCTATTCCCCTATCGAAATTCTCCGTTACTACTACGGTGACGACATGTACATTAACACCGCCGAAGCCATCTCCGGCATCCCATCCTCCTGGCCTGGCTATACTCTGGAAATTGGTTCTTCCGGCAATAAAGTTTTGCAGATGCAGGAACAATTAAATGTCATAGCAGGTGCTTATCCTGCTATTCCGAAAATTACTGCTGACGGGATTTACGGACCTGCAACTGCAGAATCAGTCCGTACATTCCAGAAAGTATTCGGGCTGCCACAGACCGGAACAGTCGATTATACTACATGGTATAAAATTTCCGAAATTTACGTAGGCGTATCACGAATTGCTGAACTGTATGGATAATAATCGAATCGCTCTAATGATAAACGGATTAATCAGCCCTGAAAAGAAAGGATGGTAACATGAAAGCAAAAGATTGGAAAAAATGGGCTAAATGTGCCGGTATCAGGGCAATAAAGACTGTCGCGCAGACCGCCATAGCAACAATTGGAACCGTAACTGTACTTGGGCAGATAGATACGAAATTAGTAATTTCCACATCCATGCTGGCCGGAATATTATCACTGCTAACCAGTATTACCGGTTTGCCGGAATGTAATTCCGAAAACAAATAATGCTCTCTTTTGTATACTTTGGTATCAAAAGTCCCCCTTAAGTAGACTTTATCTATTTTCTACCTAAGGGGGATGATTTTTTGATAGATCTGCCAGCACTTCTACCTGCCCAAAAATATTCTATTAATATCATTAAACATTACAAATACCATCAACAACATCAATAGTATGATTCCTGCCAGATGTACATATCCCTCTTTCTCTGGTGGCACACGTTTTCCTCTGATTGCCTCCACAAAAAGAAATACCAGACGTCCCCCATCTAATGCCGGGAGTGGCAGCAAATTCATAACACCAAGATTCGCAGACAACAATATTGCCATATTTAACATCTGTACCACAACTGCAAATACTCCATAAGAACGGCTTTCTTTATAGGTTGTATCTACAGTACTTACAATTCCCACAGGGCCCGAAAGTTCATTTACTCCAATCTGGCCTGTCACAAGCATCTTTAAGCTATCGACAGTTGTACATATCCAGAATTTCACTTCATATCCGCCATATTGAAAAGCCGTCAACAGATTTGCCTTGCTATAACCAGAACTTCCTATTCCTAATCTCTTATAGCCCAGTTCTTTATCCATCTTCGGTGTCAGTGTGACCGTCTTTTCTTTTCCGTTTCTTAACACGGTAACAGCCACATCCTCATTAGAATGAAACTGATTGTAAAAGCTGACTTCACGGAAGATATGGATCTTTTTGTTTCCCATCTGTACGATCTCATCACCTTTTTTCAGGCCTGCTTCTGCAGCAGGATAGCCTGATTCTACTGCTCCGATCACCGGCTTATCATAGCCGACCATCGCTGTAATGATCACGGCAAATATAAAAGCCAGGATAAAGTTGAACACAGGCCCTGCCGCTATGACAGAGATTCTCGCCCAGACAGATTTGTTATTAAAATTGTTCGGCGAATCATTCGCTTCTTCGTCTTCCCCCATCGCACAGAACCCTCCGATCGGAAGGATACGCACGGCGTATTTGGTCCCTTTATATTCTTTTGAATAGATTGCCGGTCCCATTCCTATAGCAAACTCATCTACATCAATTCCATTTTTCTTCGCCAGTAAGAAATGACCCAGCTCATGAAAAAATATGATGAAGCTGAATAATAAGATTGCTAATATAATTCCCAAATTTACTGTTACCTCCTGCTGTTGATTCTCTCATAGGTCGCTGCTTCTGTCTCCAGAATCTGTTCCAGCGTTGGATTTTTAATATTCTTATGCGCTTTCATACAGTCCTCAATGATCTCCGTGATTTCCAGATACTTGATCTCTCTGTTGAGGAACTGGCTGACTGCAAGTTCATTTGCCGCATTGAATACAGTCGGAAGACTTCCGCCTTTTCTTCCTGCTTCATATGCAAGTTCCAGTCCGTAGAATGTGTCTGTATCCGGCTTCTCAAATTCCAGTTTGCCCAGTGTCCAGAAATCTACTCTGTCCCCCGGAAGGAATCTTCTTTCCGGATAATACAGTGCATACTGGATCGGGAGCTTCATATCCGGTGTTCCAAGTTCTGCAATAATTGCGCCATCTACATATTCTACCATCGAATGAATGATACTCTGCGGCTGTACCACAACCTGTACCTGATCCACATCTACATTAAATAACCACTTGGCTTCAATAACTTCAAGACCTTTGTTTACCATTGTAGATGAATCGATCGTGATCTTACGTCCCATTGACCAGTTAGGATGCTTCAATGCATCTTCCACCTTGATCTCCATCAGTTCTTCCGATTTCTTTCCACGGAACGGTCCGCCGGATGCTGTCAGAAGGATCTTATGAAGTGCTCCATGATCATTTCCCTGTAAAGACTGGAAGATTGCACTGTGCTCGCTGTCCACCGGAAGAATGGATACTCCCATCTTTTTTGCCAGCGGCATAATGATATGTCCTGCCGTTACCAGCGTCTCTTTATTGGCAAGTGCAATGTCTTTTCCTGCTTTGATTGCCTCAATTGTCGGACGGATACCGATCATACCGACAACAGCCGTTACAAGGATCTCTGTTCCCTTCATCGTTGCAACTTCCAGAAGTCCATCCATGCCTGCAACAATCTTTGTATCTGTATCTGCTACATTAACACGTAATTCGTCTGCTTTTTCTTCCGACCATACAGCCACGATCTGTGGGTGGAATTCCCTGATCTGTTCTTCCAGCATCTTGATATTGCTGCCTGCAGCCAGTCCGAGTACTTCGATATCTCCATTCTCTCTTACCACTTCCAGGGTCTGTGTTCCAATGGAACCTGTAGAACCTAAAATTGCTATCTTTTTCATACTTACCTCCTACAATCTTCCTGCAAGGAATGTTGCAAGATAATAAATGATCGGTGCTGTAAAGATAACACTGTCAAATCTGTCAAGGATTCCGCCATGTCCCGGGATCAGTTTCCCGTAATCTTTGATATCATGATTACGTTTGATCGCTGAAGCTGCCAGATCTCCGATCTGCGAGATCATACCGCCGACTCCGCAAATAACCGCATACTGTGCCGGATTCACACCAGCTCCTGTAATCTTATTTGCTGCAACTGCAAAGATTGCACCCAGTAATGCAGCTCCGACAATTCCGCCGATTCCGCCTTCTACGGATTTCTTTGGGCTTAACTTCGGTGCCATCTTGTGTTTTCCAAGAAGCATGCCTGCACAGTACGCACAGGTATCACACCCCCAGGAGCTTAAAAAGATCAGCCATACTGCAACGGCTCCGTCTTCCAGCATTCTGGTCTGGTACACATAAGACAACATCACTGCAACATAGAATACGCCAAAGAACACCGTCATTACCTGCTCTGCCTTAAATGTCGGGAATGAAAACACATACACCGCCATCAGTACTACCAGAAATGCAATCGTAAGAAGTGTCACATACTGCATCTGTCCGGTATATAAAATTCCATAATATACAACAGCTCCCAGATAACCGGTAAGTCCTAATATCTTGTTCTGCACATCCACAACTTTATAAAGCTCTGACAGTCCGATCAGACTGATCAGTGCCAGAAATCCAAACAGTAAACCACCGCCGGTTCCAACCGTTGCAATTAAGATGATAACCAGAACAATCCCACTTAATAATCTCGTCTTAAACATTCTGTTCTTCTTCCTCCTTCACACCACCATAACGTCTGTCACGGTGATTGTATGTTTCAATCGCCTTTTCCAGCTCTTCTTTACTGAAATCCGGCCACGGAACATCTGTAAAATAAAATTCTGTATAGGCAAGCTGCCATAACAGATAATTGGAAAGCCTAAGCTCCCCGCTGGTACGGATCATCAAATCCGGATCCGGGATTCCTTTTGTATCCAGATATTGCTCAAATGTTTCTTCTTTGATCTCAGCCGGATCCACTTTTCCATCCACGCAGTCTTTTGCAATCTTACGGATCGCACGGATCATCTCATCACGGCTTCCATAATTAATCGCGATCTGGAAATTCAGCCCGCCATTATTCTTTGTTGCTTCTTCCAGTTCCAGAATTCTCTTCTGAATGTCTTCATCCAGTCTTGTGATATCCCCGATCACGCGGACTTTCATATCATTCTTTGCAGCCGTTTTCAGACAGGTCTTCATGTAATTACGAAGCAGCTTCATCAGAGCATTGACTTCATCGTCCGGACGATTCCAGTTCTCTGTGGAAAATGCGTAGACCGTCAGATATTTAATGCCCATTCTCCACGCTTCTTCGCAGATACGCTCTACATTCTTACTGCCCTGTGCATGACCGTAATTGCGCGGCATTCCTTTTGCTTTTGCCCAGCGTCCGTTTCCATCCAATATGATCGCAACATGTTGTGGCACATTCATATGATTATTTCCTCCTAATAACAATAGGTATACAAGAACAGAGGGGACAGTTTCCAGAGCATCTGGACCTTATCCCCCTCCTGTTGTATACTGCTTTTATCTCTTACAGGTCTTATACTGTCATAACCTCTTTTGATTTTGCTTCTACAGCTTTATCAACTTCTTTTACATATTTGTCTGTCAGTTTCTGAAGATCATCTTCCATATCTTTCATTTCATCTTCTGACACATCGGAACCTTTCAGTTTCTTAACAGAATCGATTCCATCACGACGGATATTACGAATCGCAACTTTGGCTGCTTCGCCCTTTTTCTTAACATCCTTTACCAGTTCTTTTCTTCGATCTTCTGTTAATTCAGGGAAAAGAAGACGTACAGTTGTTCCGTCATTCGTCGGATTAATCCCCAGATCTGAAGTCATGATTGCTTTTTCAATCTCTCTTACCATTTTCTTTTCCCATGGCTGGATCTGAATCATACGTGCTTCCGGTACGGATACGTTTGCTACCTGCTGGATTGGTGTCGGTGTTCCATAATAGTCTACCATGATCTTATTCAGAACGTTCGGATTTGCACGGCCTGCACGGATTGCAGAAAGTTCTCCGTCCAGATTTCCGATTGTTTTCTTCATTTTTTCTTCAAATGGTTTTAATCTTTCATTCATAGTGTTATCTCCTTTTATCTGCTTATCTGCATTTTTATACAGTTACTTTTGTTCCTGTAAATGTACCCTTCATTGTCTCAACAATGCTGTTCTCCTCATTTAATCCGAATACCAGCATCGGCATCTTATTCTCCAGACACATGATAGAAGCGGTAAGATCTACTGCCATCAGCTTCTTATCGATAATCTCCTGAATAGATATCTCATCGTACTTCTTCGCTTCCGGATTTACCTTCGGATCACTGTCATAGATACCATCAATTGCTTTTGCCAGTAACATTGCATCTGCTTCGATCTCAATGGCTCTTAAAACTGCACCTGTATCTGTTGAAAAATACGGATGTCCTGTTCCGCCTGCAAAGAATACAACTTTTCCTTCATTCAATGCTTCTACTGCTGCATCCTTGGAAAACAGTGTGGTAAATGCACCGCATACGAACGGTGTAAATACTTCTGTCTTCATACCTGCATAACGGAAAATATCAGATACATAGATACAGTTCATAACTGTTGCAAGCATTCCGATCTGGTCAGCCTTCACACGGTCGATCGTCTCACTGGTTCTTCCTCTCCAGAAGTTACCTCCACCTGTTACGATTGCAACCTGTACCCCATCATCTACAAGCTGCTTTACCTGCTTGGCTACACCCATACAGGTAGCTTCGTCAAATCCTGTCTTTTTATCGCCTGCGAGAGCCTCCCCGCTGAGTTTTAACAATACTCTTTTCATAAGTTCTTACTCCTTACCATAAGTTCTCTTTATGCATTCACATACTTATCATAAAGTATAGCATAGGAATAAAAAAAAGGGAATATGAAAGCCTCACATTCCCTTAAAAATCCTTTGAATTTTTATCTATTAGTCGCGGAAAACCACTTCTCCTGTCTTTTCATCCATGCTTTCTACGATCGCCAATGACTCCAGATGAATACCTTTGGAACGGATGATATCTCCTCCGACCTGGAATCCCTTCTCGATCACAACTCCGGCTCCGACAAGCTCGGCTCCTGACTTTGTAACCAGTTCTGCAAGTCCTTCCAGAGCTTTTCCATTCGCAAGGAAATCATCGATCAGAAGTACCTTGTCACCTTTTCCGAGGAATTCTTTTGAAACAATAATGTCATACACTCTTCCGTGTGTAAATGATTCTACTTTTGTAGTGTACACATCTCCGGCAATATTCTTGGTCTGTGTCTTCTTAGCAAATACAACAGGAACATCAAATACTTCTGCTGCAACACATGCGATGCCGATACCGGAAGCTTCTATGGTAAGAATCTTTGTGATCTCTTCATCTGCAAATCTTCTCTTAAATTCTTTTCCAATCTCCTGAAATAACTTTACATCCATCTGATGATTCAGAAAGCTGTCCACTTTTAAGACATTTCCTTCTTTTATCTTGCCATCCTTGCGGATTCTGTCTTTTAATAACTGCATCTTAGCGGCCTCCACATATTTTTCTAAACGTTACCCAATATTGTAATAACTTTTGCGTCTGATTGCAAGTAGTTTCACTATATATTTTTCTAATATATTTTATTTTGCCAGTTTTTTCTCCAGAACGCCCATTGCAATCTGTTCGCTGGTGATTGGAAGATCTTTGAACCAGATGCCGGTTGCATTCGCAATCGCCTGTGCAAGCGCCGGTGCCGGAGTGTTAATTACGATCTCTCCGATGGATTTGGCACCGAATGGACCGGTCGGTTCATAACTGCTTTCAAATTCGACCTGCAGATTTCCCATATCTCTTCTGGATGGTACTTTATACTGCATGAATGAGTTATTCAGCATTCTTCCCTTTTCATTATACTGGATATTCTCATAAAGCGTCATTCCGATTCCCTGTACAAGCCCGCCTTCTGCCTGCACTCTTGCAAGATTCGGGTTGACAACTGTTCCACAGTCTACGACAGCCTTATAATCCAGGATTTCCACATGACCGGTCTCTTTGTCGAGTTCGATCTCTACTGCCCCTGCCATGAATGGCGGCGGTGATGTCGGAGACGTATTACTTTCTGTCACCTCAAGCGCACAGCCATTACCGCACATGGATTTCGTACCGATATCTTCCAATGATACACTCTTCTGTTCTTTCGGCCATTCTACATGATCACTTGCAAATCCCAGTTCTTCCACAGGTGCCTCCAGCATTCCTGATGCAATCTCAAGGATTCTGGCAATCAGCTTCTGGCATGCTTTTTCTACTGCCTTACCTGTTATATACGTAGTACTTGACGCATAAGATCCGGAATCATATGGCGACGCATCTGTATCGGCACCAAGTACTTCAATTCTTTCCACCGGACAGTCCAGACACTCTGCTGCCATCTGTGCCAGGATCGTATCGCATCCGGTTCCCATATCTGCTGCCGCGATCATCAGTGTATAGAATCCGTCATCATTCATCTTGATTGTCGCGGAGCCGACGTCTACGCCCGAGATTCCGGACCCCTGCATTGCCATTGCAATACCGACGCTTCGAACTTTACCATTTCCCATGTCTTTACACGGATACTTGTCCTTCCAGCCGATTAGTTCTGCAGTCCGCTCCAGGCAGCGGTCAAGTGCACAGCTCTGTGCTGTCTCACCGTAATATGCAGGCATCACATCGCCTTCTCTTACCATATTTTTTAGACGGAATTCTACCGGATCGATATGTAATCGTTCTGCCATTTCATTTACTGCAGATTCCACTGCAAAGATTCCCTGTGTCGCGCCATATCCTCTGTATGCTCCGGCAGCCATATGATTGGTATACACAACATCGTATGTAAAACGGTGTGCTTCTGCCGAACTATACAACGGGATCGATTTATGACCGGACAATCCAACAGTCGTCGGTCCGTGATCTCCGTAAGCGCCTGTATTCGACAGTGTATATACATCGATCGCACGGATCTTTCCTTCCTTCGATGCACCCAGACGGACATGTACTTCCATTTCATGTCTCGGAGACGATGCGATCTGCGATTCCTCTCTTGTAAAGATCATCTTCGAAGCTTTTCCCGTCTTCCATGTGACAAATGCCGGGAATAATTCCGCCACGACCGACTGCTTTGCACCAAATCCGCCTCCGATTCTCGGTTTGCTGACACGGATCCTGGATTTCGGAATTCCAAGTGCATTGGAAATGATACGTCTTACATGATATACAATCTGTGTAGAGCTTAAGATATTCAGTCTTCCATAAGCATCCATAAAGCATGTCGTACGGAATGTCTCCATCATGGCCTGCTGCGCTGCTCTTACATGATAGGTGCCTTCCACAACTTCATCACAGTCAGCCAGCACTGCCTCTACATTCCCGTCTTCAGTGCTGTCACATGCACATAAGTTCCGCTTATTATCTGCGCCGACCTGGCAAAGTGCCTTCCAGTTGTCTTCCGGATGTACCAGTACTTCGTTATCTTTTGCTGTATGGAAATCCAGTACTGCCGGAAGTACTTCATACTCTACTTTCAACATCTTAAGTGCCTTATCCACGCACGCTTCATTCTCTCCTGCCACGATTGCCACAGGATCTCCCACATATCTGACATGCTGGTCAAGGATCAGACGGTCATACGGACTGAGTTCGGGATATGTCTGTCCCGCTGTGGTGAATCTTTCATGCGGCACATCTTCCCACGTGTAGATATCTTCGATCCCCGGCACTCTTTTTGCCACATCTGTCTTTACTGATTTTACGATCGCATTGGCATGCGGGCTTCGGAGTACCTTTACGATCAGGCAGTCCTTTGGAGCAAGATCATCCATGAATACCGGCTTTCCTGTCACCAGTGCCATTGCGTCTTTTTTTCTTATCGGTTGTCCGACTGCTTTCATGATCTTTCTCCTTTCTTTCTGTATTCGATAAATGCTTCCATTGCACGAAGCTGTCCTTCATATCCGGAACATCTGCAAAGATTTCCCGCAAGATATGCCTTGATCTCTTCTCTTGTCGGCTCCGGATTCTCGCGGAACATGGCAATTGCATTCATGATCATTCCCGGATTGCAGAAACCACACTGTTCTGCACCCTGATCTGCAACAAATGCACCGAATTCTTTTGCTTCTTCCTGAAGTCCTTCTAACGTATCTACCTTGCATCCGTCGACTCTGGCTGTCAGCATCGAACAGGATAATACCGGTTTATCATCTACAAACACTGTACACAGACCGCAGTTCGACGTCTCACATCCACGTTTTACACTATAGCATCCATGATCTCTGACAAAATCGATCAGAAGCTGATCGCTGGATATTTCCGCTTCTCTCATTGTCCCATTTAAAAGAATCTTTACTTTCATATCCTACTGATCTCCTCCTTTTGTATTCAGTGCTTCCAATGTCCTGCGGATCAGAACATATGCCAGACGGTTTCTGTATTCTTTGCCAGCGCGCATATTACTGTCCGTCTTTACCTGTGAAGCAATGCATTCTGCCTCTTTCTTCATCTCTTCTTCAGTACAGACACCACTCCATACTTTTTCTCTGACTGCTTCTGTCAGTTCCAGTCGGACCGCCTTCTGCGGTCTTGCACCGATACATACGCATCCATTTTCAGCATTTACTGAAACCGCACATGTCAATACCGGAAAATCTGTCTTGGAATTTCTATGTGCCAGATAGATCATATTTCTCTGATCCTTTTTTACAATGACTCTGACTAAAATGTCATTGTCTCTTTTCATCTGCGCAAATTCCTGTAATGGAACAATCCCTCCTTTATACAGTTCTACGTAACTGTCCATTGCAAGAAACACCGTCAGTACATCCGAAAATCCATAGCGTCCGAATATACTTCCACCAATCGTTGCAAGGTTCCGGAACTGTACGCCGACAATATCACTGACCGCATCTTTTACTGCGCCTTCACACCACTGGTTCAATCTTTCATGACATTCCAGTTCACGGAGTGTCGTCATACATCCGATCCGGAATTCTTCTTCTGTCTCTTCGATCTGATTCAGACCAAGTCCGGACAGATCAATCGCTTTCTGTACATTCCGGTTCGACATCTTAAGCCACAACATGCCGCCCAGAATGCAGTTCGTCCTTTTCTGGTTCAGTTCATATGCCTGTTCCAGACTTTCTGCCTTCACATATTCCTTGATTTTTAACATACGCCTTTATCCTTATCTCTCTTTACTTAGCTTTATCCAGTTTCATCTATTCTTACTTTTATCAGTCTCACCTTTTTATCTATTCGTCTTTATTCCAGTGTGATCGCACCGGGAAAACAGACTCTGACGCAGGCAGGTTCCCGCCCTTCCCTGATTCTTTCAATACACCCGTCACACTTTTCCATTTTTCCGTCCTTGTCAAAATGGATCACGTCTTTCGGGCAGACCTTTTCGCAGGCATGACATCCAATACATTTTTCTTTGTCTGTCAGTACAAATCCAGTCTTCGGATCTTTGTAAATTGCCTGCACCGGACAGGCTTTGATACAGATACCGCAGTGAGCACAGCCCGGACAGATATTCTTTTCAAACTGATTTTTCACTACCTTTTTGACCGTCCGATGGCTCTTTGCATCTACATCTTCCACATCATGGTGTGCATCCAGACAGGCTATATGACAGGCATAACAGCCGACACATTTATCCGGATCAAATTTTAATCGGTAACTCATGCCTTCACCTCGCCTTTTTCTTTCTCGATTTTACAGAAATAACTTTTATATCCCGGGAATCCTGAAATTGGATCCAGATAATTTCTGTCTATCAGATCATTTGCCTCACCCTTTGCATTGCCATGATAGACGTGTACAATTCCCGGCTGGCTGTTCAGGTAAACCGCCGCAATTCCGCAGATACTTCCCACCGGGGAAGATACCCTCACCATGTCACCATCTGCAATACCATACTTTTTCGCATCTTCCGGATGGATTTCTACCAGTGTTGCCTCTTCAAGTCCTGCAAGCCACGGTACCCGGTATGTTCTTGCATGGAAAAGCTGTGGTCTTCTGGAACCGGTATTCAGAATTAGTGGATATGCTTCCCTGTCCATGCCTGACACCTCACGGAAATCTCTGTATTCCGGAAGTCCGGAATATCCGTGGCTGTCTTTGTAACGTTCGAGTATCTGTGATACAAATTCCACCTTACCGGATGGTGTATGAAAGCCTTCTTTTTCATATCTCTTAAATGCAGGCGGAATAATCACACGTCCTTTTACCCCTTCCGGATGCGCCCGCAATTCCTCCAGTGTGACACCGGATGGCTCCAAAATATATTCCATATATTTCTCATAGCCATGTTCCAATGCTTCATCATGTAACTGCATGGCACGAAGCATGCCGATCATGATCTCAATATCATTCTTCGCCTCTCCGACCGGTTCGATTGCTTTTTCTGACAGGAAGAACATTCCTCCCCGTCCATTCAGCACAACATCTCGTTCAAAGGAAGACGCTGCCGGAAGAACCAGGTCTGCCATCTTGCTTGAATCTGAAAAAAACAGATCTACATTCACATAAAAGTCCAGCGCTTTTAATGCTTTCTGAAAATGCTCCGGCTCCGGCCACATTCTATGGTTCAGGCCGAATCCCACCACAGCTTTCAGCGGATATGGTTCTTCCTTCAGAATATAATCTGCAATTCTTGTACACTGCGCTTCCTCACACGGGAAATCAAACCATGCCGGAAAATCTTTCTCACCGATGGCTTCTATCGTATCCAGCCGTTTTACTTTTCCATATTCATTGCAAGGAGACACCGGACCCGGTCTTGACGGATTGCCACCCGGGATATCATAGTTGCCGGTAAGTGCGATCAGACACATCACTGCCCGGTAATTCTGCATTCCATTAATATTATGTACAACTGGAGACGCTGAAAACATCACCCCGGCAGGCCCGTTAGATGCATACATTCTGGCAGCTTCACGGATCAGTTTCTTATCTACACCGGTGATCTTCTCTGCTTTTTCCGGTGGAAACTGATTCACATACGCTTTGTACTCTTCAAAACCATATACATATTTTTCTACAAATTCTTTATCATACAGCCCTTCTTCTATGATCACCTGTGCCATAGACAGCGCAAGTGCTCCGTCCGTTCCCGGCAGAAGTTTCAAGTGGATATCCGCTGCCTGTGTCGTTACGGTCTCTCTTGGATCTACGGCTATGATCTTCGCCCCACGTGCTTTTAACGACTGATAAGATCTTGCCATTCCCACATTGGAATGATACAGATTGTTACTCCATACGAGAACCGTCTGTGCATGCATCAGATCCGGAAAGCAGATGTCATTTCCATAAATAGATTTCCATGCCATTGCCGCCGACTGAAAACAGGTACTGGATTCCGTACAGTAATTCGGAGACCCGTAAGCATTGGCAAGCCGCAGAAGTGCCGGTCTGTACCATTTCGGATATCCCGCATAAAATGCTGCCGCCTGCGGACCATATTCTTTTTTGATCCTGAGAAGATTCTCTGCAATCATCCGATACGCTTCATCCCAGGATATGCGTTCAAATTCCCCGCTTCCTTTTTTTCCGATCCGTTTCATCGGATACAGAATCCTGTCTTTGTTATAAACATACTGCCTGGAAGCAGCTCCTTTAGAACATAATCCTCCACTCTGCCCCGGAAGATCCCGGCTGCCTTCTACCGACACAAGCGTTTCTTCTTCTACATAAGCATCGATCGGACATCCCGCTGAACAGATATTACAGCGGACTTTTTTTATTACTCTTTGATTCATGCTGTTTCACCCATCAATGTTTCTATGTTCATTCGTACATTTTATTATAACAAGTTGCTTTTCAGTTTTCTATCTATTTTTCAAATTTCTGTCTTTCTTTCCTTTCATGATCTCAAAGTACATAATAAGAAGAAGTGTTCCCGCCAGCACCCATGCCGCCGGAGATGCCAGACAGATTCCCATATAGCTGCCAAAATGTGATGCAATCAGCGATGCACCGCTCCGTCCGACAAGTTCTGCAATCCCCGCTGTCATCGGAAGCAGTCCATATCCCATTCCCTGAATTCCGTTTCTATACAAATTAACAATAACAAGAGGCAGGAATGACACGCTTACACACCTCAAATAAATATCCACATATTCCATGATCTGATTTACATTCTCTGATACAAAGAATATCGTCATATATTTTCCGACAAAGAAAATAATCACACCTGTCACAACCGCATAAATAAATCCAATCAATGTTGCACTCTTAAATCCTTTACGGATTCTCGTATATTTCCCTGCCCCCATATTCTGTGCACAGTAAGTCGCCATCGTTGTACCAAGCGCAACGTAGGCCTGCGTAAACACCTGCTCGATCTTGCTTGCTGCCGCAAATCCGGCTGCAGCTGTAGAACCGAGGATATTCAGGCAAGACTGTACAACAATCGTTCCTATCGCCGTGATGGAATATTGGAATGCCATCGGAAGTCCGATCTTCAGCTGCCATCCGGCCAGATTCTTATCTATTTCCCAGTCTTCTCTATGAAGATACAGTGCGGGAACCTTCTTTGCAATATATAGCAGACACAGGATTCCCGAAATTCCCTGTGCGATCACTGTCGCATAGGCTGCCCCTGCCGCTCCCATTCTAAAGACAATGATAAACACCAGATCCAGCACAATATTCAAAAGTGCTGCAATCACAAGAAAATAAAGCGGACGCTTACTATCGCCCAGTGCCCTTAATACACTTGCAAGATAATTGTAAAGTGCCTGTGCCACAATCCCGCCGCAAATGACCATAATATATCCGTAAGCTTCTCCATACATGTCTGACGGTGTATTCATCAGATGCAGCACCTTCGCCATACTGATCATGCTCAGCAATGTAAGAATAACGGTTACGATCCCTGTAAGTACCGCACCGGATGCCACAGACTTCTTCATCGCCTTCATGTTTCCGGCTCCGAAGTGCTGTGCTGTAACAACCGTAAATCCCGCCGTAACTCCCTGCAGGAAGCCAATGATCAGAAATACCAGTGTTCCACATGCTCCTACCGCCGCCAGTGCCGCATTACCGACAAATTTCCCGACGATCACCGTATCTGCCATATTATAAAACTGCTGAAAAATATTACCGATAAAGATCGGCATTGTAAAATTGAAAATGATCTTCCCGGGAGTGCCGGCCGTCATATCTTTTTCCATCCTGTTTTCCTCCTTTTCCGTCATCTGTGTATATCGCTATCTTTCATCTTCATTCTATGTGTTTACGTTAAGAAAAGACCCTGATATCGCTTCAGAGCCTTTTCTCGCAAAACTTTATTCATTATATAAAACACAGAAAACAATTGCAACTATTTTTCTGCAGATTTATTTACAAATCCAACTTTATTAAGCGGCCAGTACCGGAATCCTGCTTTGGCCAGAATTGCCTCTTTCTTTACATACGTGTTATCCCAGTATCTGGAATCCAGACTATTGTTCCGGTTATCCCCCATTACAAAATAACTATCTTCCGGAACTTCATAAGGTCCGAAGCTTCCTGCCATCTCTTCCGGGCAGAAGCTTACCGCCTGTGTCTGCTCTTTTCCATCAATGTAAATCTTCCCGTCTTTCACGGTAACCGTCTCTCCTGGCAGTCCGATCACGCGCTTGATAAAAATCTTGGACGGATCATCTGGATATTTGAAGATTACAATGTCATATCTCTCCGGATCATCTTTGATATATGCCAGACGGTTTCCCAGCACCCGGTCTCCTTTCATGATCGTATCCTGCATGGATTCCGACGGAATCACGGCATTGATATACACCAGTTTGTTCATCGCAAATACAACACAGAATATGATCAGAAATGTTTTCAGATAATCCCATACAGCCGCCATACCGGTCAGTTCTTCCTCTTCCTGCTTCTTTTCCTTTTTATTTTTCATATTTTTACACTCTCCCCTTTCATGTAGCACATACGCGATCTTTTTCACACATTTTTACGTTCTCCCCACGCTTCACACATATAGCTTCATATAGTTTATGAAAGTTTTAATATAACCCCATCCGGACTGAATGCCACTTCATTGCCCTCATTAATCTCCTTCTGATAAAGTTCCGCATCCGAAATCTCTAACTGAATCTCTTCTTCACTTTTCAGCTTCAGAAGGGTTACTTTAGCCATTGGTTCTACCCCGTCCGGTCTTCCTTCACATCCAAAATCCGGTTCATCAATTCTCATCACCAGATATCTCATATCCAGGATATCTACTGTCTGCGCATCTAATTTTCCATCAAAGAACTTATCCAGTACTCTCCGAAAGACTTCATTCTCTTTTGCCGCCAGCGCAAACAACGTCATTGACGAACGCAGTTTCAGATCATCAGGCCATCCCATGACTCTGGTTGCATCATCTGATTCCAGTTGCAAAAGTGCCTCTGAACTCTCTCTTAAATGTGCATTTGTCACTGCGTTTTCTATATATGCTTTAGCTTCTTCATAGTCTTCAATAGCGTAGTACATTGCAGTACCGCTACTCCCCAGCCCCTGAATCTGCGGAAAAATGTACCACATCCAGCAACTTCTCTTATGTCCACTCTTAATCTCTGCAAGAGCTGTCTTAAATTCTGACTCCTGCGCTTTGATAAACCTCTCTAGATTATTCTCTCTCATTCTTTTTTTGAACCTCCAGTCCATACATCTGTCTGTACGCTGCTTCTTTTCCAGTACAGTTTTTATAACAACATCTTTTTCTATTTTAGCATATCTTTCTATGTCATGTATACATCAAATCATCCGACATCTATAGAATAACTGGAACACAAAAAGCAGAAACTATTTTTTACACCAGCTTCCGCTTTTATTACTTAATCTGTAGGATGTGAAGACTCCTTATATTTTTCCAGACTTTTTAAACAGCATATGAAATCCCCCCTTCTTCTTACCGGCAGAAAAATTTTCTTGCATTTTCCGATATGCCAGACTATAATAACGATTGAACAAAGTTTTTTATAAACAGGGGGGAGCTGGAGAAAACCGGCTGAGAGGAAGCGTAATTCCGTTTCGACCCTTTACCTGATTTGGATAATGCCAACGGAGGGATTCATACCATGTATTGATTTGACAGAGATGCCCCCGCATCTCTTCTTTTTTACTTTTTGTACCCTCCATCCGCTTTATGAATGAAGGGTATTTTTTTATGAAAGGAATGTTTATTTATGACACACACAACTTTATCATCAGACTCTTCACGGACAAGACGACTGGCTCTTGCCGGTGTATTTACGGCTCTTGCCATCGTCGGAAGTTTCTTAAGCTTTCCGGTTGCAGGCAGTAAATGTGCACCTGTACAGCATATTATTAATATCCTGGCAGCAGTCACGTTAGGGCCCTGGTACAGTGTAGGAATTGCATTTTGTGCCAGCCTGTTACGAAATCTGCTTGGTCTTGGCAGCATGATGGCTTTTCCCGGAAGTATGGTTGGAGCACTTTGCTGTGGACTTGTATACTCCATTTGCCACAAGCTCAGCCTGACTTGTCTTGCAGAGGCACTCGGCACAGGAATTCTTGGTGGCCTGGCTGCTTATCCTGTTGCAGTATATATTATGGGAATCACTCCTGCCGGGATCTTCGTCTATGTAGTTCCATTTCTGATTTCTACTATTGCAGGAAGCATTCTTGCATTTCTGCTGATTACAGCGCTGAACAAAAGCGGCGTAATGGCTATGATAAAAGCGACTCGTTAAGAGTTGTTTAGAAACGGTACATTGGGGACACCACCTTGTACCGCATACACAAGTATCAGATTTTCCCATCTGATATAGGCGTCAGTAATTTCATAGTTCTTTTATGAACCTCAGATTTATGTAGAGAAATGTTTCCCTGCATCGAAATCTGTGTGTTTTTGCTGACGCATTATAACCTTATATTTAATTTTTTTAACGGAGGCAAACACATGAGAAATTACACAACACAGATGGATGCTGCAAGAAAAGGAATTGTCACTCCTGAAATTGAGATTGTAGCAAAAAAAGAAAACATGACAACAGAAGCACTTATGAAACTTGTTGCAGAAGGTAAGGTTGCAATCTGTGCCAACAAGAATCACACCAGCCTTGATCCAGAGGGTGTCGGAAGCATGCTCCGTACCAAGATCAATGTAAACCTTGGTGTATCCCGCGACTGTAAGGATTACAATATTGAAATGGAAAAAGTTATGAGCGCTGTAAATCTTGGTGCTGAAGCCATCATGGATTTATCGAGCCACGGTAACACACAGCCATTCCGCCAGAAACTGACACATGAATGTCCTGCTATGATCGGTACTGTTCCTGTATACGACAGTGTCATCCACTATCAGAGAGATCTTGCAACTCTGACTGCGCAGGACTTCATCGACGTTGTCCGTCTTCACGCAGAAGATGGTGTGGACTTTGTCACACTTCACTGCGGAATTACACGTAAAACGATTGAACAGATAAAAAAACACAAACGTAAAATGAATATTGTAAGCCGTGGCGGAAGTCTTGTATTTGCATGGATGTGTATGACCGGAGAAGAAAATCCTTTCTACGAACACTATGATGAGATTCTTGATATCTGCGAAGAATATGATGTTACTATCTCCCTTGGTGATGCATGCCGCCCTGGATGTCTGGCCGATGCTACCGATGTATGCCAGATTGAAGAACTGGTGCGTCTTGGAGAACTTACAAAACGTGCATGGGACCACAATGTACAGGTAATGGTAGAAGGACCGGGACATGTACCGCTTGATCAGGTTGCTGCCAACATGAAAGTACAGCAGAGTATCTGCATGGGTGCTCCGTTCTATGTACTTGGCCCTCTTGTTACGGATATTGCTCCAGGTTACGATCACATCACATCCGCTATCGGTGGTGCAGTTGCTGCTATGAATGGTGCTGCATTCTTATGTTATGTAACACCTGCAGAACATCTGGCGCTTCCTAATGTAGATGACGTAAAACAGGGGATCATTGCTTCCAAGATTGCTGCCCATGCTGCCGACATCGCCAAAGGTGTTCCCGGAGCACGTGATATTGATGATAAAATGGCTGAAGCACGTCAGAAACTTGACTGGGACGCACAGTATGCCTGTGCATTAGACCCTGAAACAGCCAAAGCCATCCGTGACAGCCGAAGCCCGGAAGATGATCATAGTGATACCTGCAGTATGTGCGGAAAATTCTGTGCAGTCAGAAGTATGAATAAAGCTTTGGCCGGAGAATATATTGATATTCTGTAATTCTTGGGATTTAATTTATTAACTGGAGAAGCGGCCTCTCAGTCCTTGAAGGAAACAATGGATAAGGATTATTGTTTCCTTCAAG
>ERZ773228.350-NODE-350-length-56854-cov-6.986549_pt1 | contig 56854 bp, 95 predicted proteins | sample MGYA00580524_ERZ773228 | MGnify/ENA primary metagenome ERZ773228 (study PRJEB29015, sample SAMEA2737768) | human gut metagenome | biome: human gut; feature: human-associated habitat; material: faeces | place: China | collected 2012 ... | reverse complement strand
AACAGACAGACAGACAGACAGACAGACAGACAGACAGACAGACAGACAGACAGACTTGCGTTGACGAGAATGAATGCAATGCTTAATTATAATCATGTAAATAAAATTGGTAATGATGTAGCCAAAACATTGTGTGCTAGAGATTATAAAGGCTTTGGAACAGGCTTTGATACAATGAATGGAGTGATTGAATGGAAGTATTAGGAAGCATATATACAGAAGTTTCAGACAGATTTCAAAAAGGCATTGTCGGGGGGATATTTCCCGATGTGCAAAAGCTGAAAAACACGATTTAGGAGCAATTATGGCAGATGTAAATGTAATAGGTTCTCTTGAAGCAAAATTTGAAAGTACCAACAGAATTTATGATGTAGGGGGGTGTAGTCCAACATTGAGTACAATGCAAGGTGGTAATCAAGAGCCGAAAATTCTTGAAAGTCAGATAGTCGCTATGCGTGGAAGAAATACTTATAATCCGTCAGATAGAACTGTGGGAAGCTCAACAGAGCAGAGATTAGAGGCAAATATGCAAGGTGCAAGTAATTGCTTGACAAGTGTACAGAAAGATAACTTATTACTTGAAAAACCTTTACTGCTAGGTGGCATTGGAAAAGAAAACGAGTTTGGCTCACAGTATAGGCAAGGAAACAGAGTGCATAGTTCCGATGCTTGTGCTATGGCATTAAATTCTCAGCCGGTTGGAAATGCTGGTGGAAATTCATACTTATACAATGTTGGCTATCGTATAAGAAAGCTGACACCGAGAGAGTGCGGACGGCTGATGGGTGTATCTGATGAAGATATGGACAAAATGGAAGCGGCAAACAGTAACACACAGTTGTATAAGCAATTTGGAAACTCAATAGTGGTAGATGTTATGTGTGCTATGTTTAAGAATTTGAACATCAATCAAGGAGATACAGTATGAAAGACGAAACAAAGCAGGAAATACAGATTTTACTTGACCTACTTAAAGGCAGTCTTACAAGAAATGGTGTAAGTATAGCAACCGACAATAGCGGTAACTTGATGTTCTTTGATACAACAGCTTACATCAAGAGCAAAGGCAAGGAGTTTGACGGATTCAGAGTTAATATCAACGATTTAGTAAAGTAACAATGTGACAGAACTTGAAGAGGTAATTATGGCAGGCAATTTTATTAAAATTGACAGAAAGATTTTAAAGTGGGAATGGTGGAGCGATATTAATACATTCAGACTTTTTATGTATATGTTGATAAGTGCCTATTGGAAAGACGGAAATTATAAAGGCAAGATAATTGAAAGAGGGTCTTTCCCCTCTTCGATATCTGAATTATCAAAAGAAACTAATTTGTCTGTAATGGAAATTCGTACCTCGCTAAAACACTTACAATTAACAGGCGAAATAACAAGCAAATCAACAAACAAATTCACGATATTTACTGTGGTTAACTACAATTTGTATCAAACGGATAACAAGCAAGATAACAAACAAATAACAAGCAACTTAGCAAACAATCAACAAACAGATAACATTCTATTAACAAACTCTATATTAAAAGAAAGTAAGAATGAAAGAACGGAAGAAATTAAAAAAGACAAGAATATAGAAAAAGATATTACTAACGTAATATCCAAAAAGAAAAGCTATTATCCCAATGATGAATTGCTTGATGAAGCATTCAACGAATATCTGACAATGCGTAAGAGAATTAAGAAGCCTATATGCACCGACAAGGCATTGCATAGGGCTATGAATACTCTTGAAAAGTTGTCTGGTGGAGATAATGACTTGGCTATTAAAATTCTTAATCAATCAGTAGACCATTGCTGGCAAGGACTGTTTGAGTTGAAAAGTGACAGCAAGCAAGATGGGCAGGGATTTGGGAATGGCATTGATTGGAGTAAAGTGTAAAGGAGCGTAAAGAATGAGATTGATTGATGCAGACAATCTGAATTTTGAAGGGCAAAAGTACAACAAAAGCCAGATGAAAGCAATTCTTGATTTTGCGGATGCGCAGCCGACCGCCTACGATGTAGACAAGGCTGTGAAGAGATTGAGAAAAGAATTAAAATTAGCAAATAAAGAAAAGCAAAGGTGCGCAAAAGAAAATATCTGTCAGTTTGATGAAGTGAAAGGATATGTTAGGGCTATTGATGTTGCAATTGATATTGTAAAGGCAGGTGGCAAGAATGAGTAGAGTAGATGATACGCTTAACAAAATAAATTTTAGAAGTGATTATCCGCACAACGGAGTGGTTGAATCACTCTTAAAAACAATTGCAATTAATAGCGCTATTATATGTGACAAGTTAGATACTATTTCTAATCAATTGAAAGGAGGTAGCAATGACAAGAGAAGAAACAGTTGAAATAATTCATATTGTTTGTGATTGCTACCCGAATTTCAAACCTGAAGACTTATCAAGGACAATTGATGCGTGGCAAGTGATGTTAGAAGAATATAGTTGCGAGCAAGTGGCTGTCGCTTTAAAAGCATATATTACATCTAATACAAGCGGATTTGCACCAAGCGTAGGAGAAATAGTTGCTAAAATACAACTTGTATCACAGCCGCAGGAACTTGACGGAATGACGGCTTGGGGGTTGGTTAGCAAGGCTTTAAGGAATGGTACTTATGGGGCGGTTGAAGAATTTAAAAAACTACCGCCGTTAGTCAGACAGGCGGTTGGTATGCCAGATAACCTTAAAAACTGGGCGACATCAGACTATCAGACAATAGAAACAGTAATACAATCAAATTTTCTAAGAACTTATGAAGTAATTGTTAAGCGTGAAACTGAAATCAGCAGAATGCCTGGCAATATCAAATTACTTATCGAAAAGACGAATGCAAATTCGTATAAGGCTCAAATCGAGCGAAAATTCCAAAGAGATATAAATGCATTACAAATTAAAGAAAATGCCCTTATCGGTCAAAATACAAACGTAGAAGAGTATATTGAAGCACCTCAAGATATTCAAGAAAGAATAAACGCCATGAGGTAAAATTATGAAACCCAAAAATTGTATTTATCCAGATTGTCTTAACTGTACTTTAGATGATTGTTTATACAATACGCTCGAACAGCCAGATATAGTTCAACAGAATAAACTAGATAAAGAAATTGCCTTTATAAATAAATTAGAGCAATTAGAGCCTAAGCAAAGGGTAAAGGTTATATATGACAGAATGTATGAACAGACTGAAAAAGGCAAAGAAAGACGCAGGCGATACAATCGGTCAGAAGCGCATAGAGTTAGTCAGAAGAAATATTTTCAGACAGAAAAAGGCAAAGCTGCGCAGAAAAGATATAAACAATCTTATAAGGGCAAGGCTGCGCAAAATAAAATAAACGCCAAGAGAGTTGAAACAGGTAAAAACGCTATCTACTGTAGAAGATACCGAGAGAAAAGGAAAAGAGAGGCTATGTTAAATGAGCAAGTCGGAACAACGAAGATTTCAAGAACAAATGATGAGAGTTCAATTAAACAGACAGAAGAATAAAGAAAATAAAGAAATGTTTGGTAATGCCTTAACGATTCTGCTATGGGTTTTGCATGACAAGTTTGGATTCGGTAATAAGCGATTGGAGCGGCTTATTGACGAAATCAATAAATTTAACGAAGATTTCAATGCAGGACTTATAGACCCGAAAGAGCTTATTGAACAGCTGGAAGAAGAAACAAAAATTAAAATTAAATATTAAGGAGTGTGGCTTTATGAAATTTTCAGATTTTACAAAGCCAGAACTTGAAAGAATAATTGAAAATGCCAATTTTACCGAGGAAGAAGACCGGATATTTATGCTTCTTTCTCGGAATTTTGCACAAAAGGAGATAGCACACAGATTGTCAATGTCTACAAGAACATTAGAAAGACGGGTGAGGAATATTAAGAATAAGATTGAGAGGGTGGTAAATGAGTGGAACTAACAGACAAGGAATTGTTGAATTATGTATTAGAGAATGATATTATCTCTCGTGATGATATCCAAAAAAGAATCGAAATGAACGAAAGGACAAAATATTTAAAAGAACATGCCTACGAGATATGGCAAGGAAAAGATAGTAAGTGGTATACATATCTGCCAAGTGAAACTGCTTCAAATGGGAGAAAGTTATTGAAGCGGTCAACATTAGATTCACTTAATGACGGAATAGTGGAACATTACAAGAAATTAGAGAATGAACCGCTAATCAGGAATGTTTTTCAAGAATGGATTGACTGTAAACTTGATTATCACGAAATTAAGAAGCAGTCATACGATAAGTATACTAATAATTTTACTAGGTTTTTTGATTGCGAAGCATATCCAGTGGCAGACAAGAAAATTAAGTACATTACAACCGATGAATTGGAAAAATTCATCAAGACAATCATTGCTGAATGTAGTCTCTCGCAGAAAGCATATTCTGATATGCGCATTCTTGTTAACGGCATTTTTAAGTATGCCAAAAAGAAAGGCTATACAAATATCAGTATCACACAGTTTATGGGAGACTTAGATTTATCTCGTCGGTCATTTACCAAGAAAGTGAAAGATATGGGGGATGAGATTTATTTTGAAGATGAAATCCCTGTGATTACTGAATACTTGTGGCAAAGATGCGATATCAGAAGTCTGGGACTTCTACTTATGTTTGAGACAGGGCTAAGAGCCGGGGAACTAGCTTCGCTTAAATTTTCAGATGTTCGCAATACAAAACTAAAAGACGGAACTGTAAAGAATTTTATTTCTGTGTCAAGAACAGAAATAAAAATTAAAAATGAAAATGGAAAGTGGGTTGAACCTGTTAGCGATTATCCAAAATCCGACGCAGGCATAAGAGATGTAATAATTACAGATAAAGCACTTAGAACTGTTAAAGCCATTCGCAGACTAAATCCATTTGGAGAATACATGTTTATGGAAAAGGGTGAACGGATCAAGAGCAAGGCGTTTAATCGCAAGCTAGAGAGGGTTTGTAAAGCCTTAAATATTAATTATCGTTCAGCGCACAAGATAAGGCGTGCTTATGGCACAACGCTTTATGATAACGCAGCAAATGATTCTGTAATATGTGAAATGCTAGGGCATAGCAATATCGAGACAACAAGAAAGTATTACATATACAGCAATAAGACAAGTAAATCCAAAATTGAGCAAGTCAGTAAGGCTATCAATTTCTGATTTTGGTTACAAAGTAATCAAAGTAATCAAAGGCTAAAGGCGTAAAGCTAGAAAACAAGCGGAATACAGGATTGGTCAATCGAGTTCGATTCTCTCATCCCCTGCTAGTTTTATTAGATGGTGATATGCCGAAAAGCCGCATAAATACTGAATGAAAGGAGCTTTTTGGATATCATCATTTTTCTTATAAAATCAAAAGGTAATCACAGAAGTAATCAAAGAATGTTTGTAAACGCCGTAGGGCGTTATTTTTTTGCTTTAGAATGGCGGATAACTGTCTAATTTATGGCGGTTAATCCATCTTTTTTTATGCAAAAATATAGTTGAAAGAGAGGTAGTGCGAATGTTTTCAGATGAAATTAGAGAAAAAATCTTAAGCAAAGAAGAATTGCAGAAACTTGACTTAGTGACATTATCTCTCGTTATCCACGCAATTGAAGAAGTCTTGGAGGAGGTAAAAGATGATAAACAATCCTTATCAGACAACACCTATGATGAATAATTCTTATATGCAATCTCAAAATCCATATATGGATAGAATGAACTTTTTGCAAAATTATCAGCAGAGCTTACAACAGCCAGTGGCGGGGACACAAATGTCCTTAGCAAATCAACAACCTATGCCGCAGCAGATAGCAGGCATTAACGGAAGAATAGTACAGGCGGTTGAAGATATTAATGCAAATGAAGTGCCTATGGATGGCTCAATGGCATTTTTCCCGAAGCAGGATATGTCGAAGATTTATGTCAAGGGTTGGAATGCTGACGGAACAATTAGAACGATTGTGTATAAGCCTTATACAGACCCTAAAGATAATCAGACAGTAAATTCTATGTCTAACGCAGAAAACGCTAAATTTACCCTATCAGATGAAAGCACACAGCTATTCTTAAATAAGTTTGAAGAGTTATCCGAGAAGATAGGGCAGTTAGAAGATAGATTTGATAAATCTTTAGGAACACAGAGAAAAACTTCAAAAACTCAAAGTAAAGGCGGTGATGAAGAATGAACCCAATTAACATTTTTCAGATGATGAAAGCTGGTCCGCAACAGTTTATACAGCAGATGATGGGAAATAATCAGATTATGAGCAATCCTATGATAAAAAACACTATGCAGATGGCACAGCAGGGTAATATGCAAGGCATAGAGCAGATGGCTAGAAATTTATGCAAGGAAAAGGGATTAAATGCAGATGATGTATTTAATCAGATAAAAAGCAGATTTGGTAATTAGTAGCATATTAGATGTCTTTGCAAATTACCTAGGTGACATCTTTATGAATATATTTTTAGGAGGTAACAATATGTTTTCAAACTCAAATTGTGCCAGCGTACCATTAGTCGCTAACATTGACGGCAACGGCAATAACGGCGGATGGGCTGATGGTGGATGGCTTTGGATAATCGTTGTATTCGCATTACTCTTTGGATGGGGCAATGGCGGATTTGGCGGTTTTGGTGGCAACAACGGCGGTGGCTATGTTGCAACAGCAGCTACACAGGCTGATATTCAGAGAGGATTTGATAATTCAGCAGTTATCAGCAAGTTAGATGGCATTTCTAACGGACTTTGCGATGGCTTTTATGCTATGAACAATAGTATGCTCACAGGTTTTAATGGTATTAACACAAATATCATGCAGACTGGCTATGGCATACAGCAGGCTATTAACGCTGATACAGTCGCTAATATGCAGAATACTAACGCTTTACAGTCACAGCTTGCTAACTGCTGCTGTGAAACAAGAGAAGCTATCCAAGGCGTAAACTACAACATGGCAACTAACACTTGTGCTTTACAGAACACCATGAATAGCAACACAAGAGACATCATTGACAGTCAGCAGGCAGGAACGAGGGCCATTCTTGATTATCTCTGCAATGAAAAAATCTCTAGCTTACAGGCAGAAAATAACGACCTTCGCAGAGCAGCTTCACAGGATAGACAGAGTGCATTACTTACAACTCAGATGGCAGCTCAGACACAGCAGATTATCAATGCAGTAAATCCGTCCGCTATTCCGGCATATGTCGTACCTAACCCAAATGCTTATGCTTATGGCTGTGGTTGCAACACCGGTTGTGGCTGCTAAAACTAAATAATTGAGTATCTTAATTGAGTTTAACTCGATTATGTCTGCTATGCAGTATTACTTATAATCAAAGGGCAGACTATAATGTTTGCCCTTATTTTTATGAAAGAGAGGTAAAGACGATGGAAATAACAGGAATTGCATTACAAACAGTTGCCGCTGGGGAAGATGTGGCATTTACAGAAACACCAGTATGCGGAACTAAATGTATAGTCCACAGACAAGGAAGCGGAATTGTCAAGTTAAGAGGTATTACAAATCAGTGTAAAGCACGATTTTTAGTATCATATAGTGGCAACATTCAGATACCTACAGGTGGCACAGTAGAAGCTATTTCACTTGCCATTGCAGTAGATGGAGAGCCTTTACAGTCAACAAGAATGGTCGTCACGCCAGCCGCAGTTGAAAACTTATTTAACGTATCAGCACAGGCATATGTTGATGTACCTTGCGGATGTTGCAGTACAGTAGCGGTGCAGAACACATCTGCACAGGCTATACAGGTACAGAACAGTAACTTAATTGCTGTCCGTGAAGCGTAAGGGGGTGTGAGTATGCACATTGAAAGAATCCATAAAATGATTGAATGTCTTACAGAGAAAGCCCTATGCGAACTTGATAAGGGTATTGAGAATGTCAATACAGAGGAAATGGGCGAAGCTGTCGATATGATTAAGGACTTATGTGAAGCAGAGTACAAGGCTGTTATCGTTAAGTCTATGAAGAAAGCTGATGAAGAGGAAGAAGAATACAACAAGGAGCTGCTTAGAGCCTTAAAAGACGAATATGGCGAAGAAGGCGGTAGAAGATACTATGATGAATACAGATACAAGACTACTGGTAGATATGCCCCTAAAGGCAAGGGTAGTTATGTAGGCAGAAGAGGATACGAAGAACCACCTTATTACCATATGTACCCAGAGCGTGATATGGATAGGGAATACGGAAGAATGTACTATACAGAGCCTACAGCCACACATACATCTGAAAGTGGCTACGACAGGGCAAAGAGAATGTACACAGAAACCAAGGAAATGCACAAAGCTAATACACCAGAGGATAAGGAGCATAAGATGAAGTCTCTTGACAGCTACACTAAGGAACTTGCAAGCGACATTACAGGTATGGTTGCCGATATGTCAGCAGAAGAGAAAAATTTACTTAGAACAAAGTTAAGCACTCTTGTATCTAAGATTTGATTTTAAAGGCTATGGGTAGCAATATTCATAGCCTGTTTTGTTTAGGAAAGGAGCATACAGATGATTTTTAGCATTAATGGCACAATGTGGCAAGTGCAATATAAAAATTCAAATTCGGGTGAATTAAAGCGGTCAGACAACGTTTCTGTGCTGGGTGTAACTGATAGAAATACACATACAATTTATCTGTCAAACGCCTTGCGTGGATTTATGCAACGCAAAGTGCTTATACACGAAGTATGCCACGCAATCTGTATGTCTTATGATGTGTATTTGCCTATCGAACAGGAAGAAATATTGTGTGATTTTGTGGCGACTTATGGTGATGAAGTGTTTGATATTGTTGATATGGTGCTTGGAGCAGTTAGGAGAGTGGGATAATGAGTATTGATGAACTGTTAGAGATAATCCAGAGAACCAATCCGACTATGACAAGAGAGTTACTGATATATGAACTTAGTCAATGCCAGTATTCGAGTAAGGCATTGATACATACTGAAGAATGTTGCCAAAAAATTTCGAGGTAAAATTTTCTTATACCGGGTGGGTATGCTATTTCAGATTCAGAAAATCGTTTCTAAAAATTTTCAAAATTTGGTTCAGATTTCTTTTAAATCCTATTTAAAAAAAATAGAAAAATTCTCACAGAAAATATGGGTGAAATTTCAAAATACCCCCCTACCTTCCCATCTGCAAATCCGAAAATCCGTGAAAATTTTTTCTCAAAATCCGGTTCAGATTTTGTTCAAGTTTCCCTTGAAAAATCGATGGGAAACTTTAGAACTTTAACAAGCTAAAGTGCGTGGCTGATTCTGTGCGGCTGTAAGTGTGCCTTACAATTTCGGTGCCGTGGCTTTGCGATTTGACCTGCACGGCGGTTTTATTGCGTTGGCGTAGACTTATAAGCCTATAAAATAAAACAGCCTTAAAACACTTTTAATAGTGTTATGCAAAATGGGCATAATATGCCTGTTGAGTTGTTGAAAGCTGTCGCCAGCCCTGAAAGATACCAGAATGCACGCCGCCCCGACTGGGTACACTTGTACACCTAAAAAGGCACAAAAAGCCTTATATATAAGCATAGCATTATTATATTAATTTTTCAAGGTACGCAAAGAAAAGCATATAAAAATATGCTAATGCTTGCGGCTGGAATCGAACCAGCCAGAACCAAACAAGCCAAAAAGGGCGCAACTTGTACGCCCCCGCAATTATTCTATGTAAATATCAAATTTTTGTTCGTTGTACGATTCGCCAATATCCGCCGTTTGCGCCCAAGCCTGCGCGTCAAATGCCAATTCCCACGCAACACCGTTTTCAATTAAAAAATCGTAAATCTGGAAAGGGCTACGGCAGAATCTTTTTGTGCGTTCAAATACAACAAGCGCCTTGAATCCGTTTGTAAAATCCATAATATACCCCCTTCTGTTAATATCCTAACCACGCGTACAGCTGCGACCTGCTCCAGCCTGTCACATCTTCCACAATTTCGAATTTTTCATGGAACGCAAACAAACAATCTGCGAAAATGCGCCCGTCTTTGGTGTAATATGGCGTGCTGTGCGCGTCCAAAATCTTCTTAATTCCACTAATTTCCATATAATTTAAAACCTCCATATTCTTAATATTGTCCCTTACAGGACGAAAGCAAGCCGGGGAATCGAACCCCGGAAGTGCCAGCCTTGCTAATTATTTGCTTGCTAAAATCTCCCTTGCTAATAAATCCCAATAAAGACCATCGCCACGCTTATCAAGCCATTTTTCAGCTTCTTCTATGCTTTCGTCTAACCATTCAGCCATAAGCTGTATAATATCGTAATAGCTATAATCAACGCCAACGCCTAAACCTCTAAGCCATTCTATACAAGCGTTACGCTCTCCAAGTCTTGCAACCGCCCAGCCGTACTCATTTATAAACTTGTTCTTGATGTCCTTAATTGTGTTAAGTTCTTCGCTCTGTGCAACCTCTGCCAAATAATTTCTAACTGCTGCCTTAACTTCCTTGCTGTTTGTTCTTCTCATTTCTTTTTACCTGTGCTATAATATAGCTACCTTTCTTTTCGATTGGTGGCGGTTGTAAACTTTGGTAGAGTGGCAACCGCCTTTTTTATTTGCAAGATTATAATATCACTTTAAAAAGAAATACGCAAGCCTTTTTGTAACTTTTTTAAGAAATATTTTTATTGACTTTTAGAATCTACTATATTATTATAAGAAATAAATAAAACAATATAGAAAGGAGCTATCGCAATGCTTAAATATCGCTTTAATGTCGGCGACGCTCTGGAGCGTGCCGGATTTAACACATACAAAGCTAAAACAAGCGGATTATTGAGCCAAGACACGCTTAAGAAGATAAAGAACGAAGACACAAACATAAATGCTAAAAGTATAAATAATCTTTGTTTGATTCTGGATATGCAGCCGAAAGACCTATTCATATATGAAGAGACAGAGGAGGAAAGAGAACTAAAAAAGAAATTATAAAATATTTTAAAATATCACTTGCAAAAGTGATAACAATATGATATTATAATTACAGAAATTAAGAAAGGATAGCCGGAAGGCTGAAAAGGTGGAAATGATGAAAACAATCGAATTATTAAACAAAGCTGTTGAGCTTGGATTTAGCAGAGAAAAGGCACTTGCTGATATAGATGCAAGCCTTGACGAAATAATCGGAGCAGAGAACAGAAAGCCAATCACAGAGGAAGAAATAAGCGAAGAGTTAGCAAGCGATATTTTATTAGGTTTTGAATGCGAAAAAGAAAGCAATTAAGAAAGGTTAAAAGGTGGAAACCATGAGATTATTTTTAGCAATCAAAAAAGACGAACAGAAAAAAGAGTATATAAGTGCAGTTATTAACTCAAAAAGTTATCCAAGTACATATGCAGCGGATAACAGAGGCGCGCGAATCGTGGAATTGCCAGAAATTAAAGACGGCGAAAAAGTGACAGACTGTCATATATACTTATAAGAAGGGTTAAAAGGTGGACGATATGAAAGAGTTTAAAATGTACAATGGTAATATGTTAGAGGTTGGCGAAGAAATCAGACTTGCTGATTTATGGCAGAGTGAAACAGGAGACGAAGAAGAAATCCTTGATTCTGGTTGCTGCTGGATTGGCGACGATGAGAATGACATGCCAATAACTGCAGATTTTGAAATCTTGGAGAAAGATGAAGAAAATCTTGTGCGGTCACTTGTAAAAATAACAGATATAAGATAATATAAATATAATAAACTGTAACATAAGATGTATAATCGTTAAATAGGCGGTTATACATCTTTTTATTATTTTAGGGGATTTTATGAGTAAAAGAAAATATACAGATATTAAAAAACTGGTTGGAACAGTATACAACAATTTTAAAATTATAGATTATAAGCGGGAGAATAGAAGAAGTTTGTTATTTATAGAGTGTCCGCATTGTCACAATAGAAAATGGATGCGTAAAGAGCAAATAGAAATCGCTAAAAGTTGCGGTTGCTTAAATTATAAAACATTTTTCAAGGCACAAAATATTAAAGGTAAAAGATTTGGGAATCTTACAGTTTTAGAACCAACGAACAGAAGAGATAAAAACAACGGTTCTGTTGTTTGGCGCTGTGTTTGCGATTGTGGAAATCTTAAAGAGACCACAGGAGCAGAACTAAAAAGGGGAGCGGTTCGAAGCTGTGGCTGCATAGCTCAAAAATTTTCTCGTGAAAATGGAAAGAAAGTACTTACGGAGCAAGCTAAAAAAGTGTGTGTAGAAAATACAAGGCTAGATAATCTTACAGCGGCAACGGCTAAAAACAACACATCTGGATATAAAGGCGTTACATGGGACGGAAGCCGCGGAAAATGGAGGGCGCAAATAGTTTTTAAAGGCAAGGCGTATCATTTAGGCAGATACAACACGATAGAACAAGCAGCGGCCGCACGAAAACAAGCAGAAGAGGAATTGTACAAGCCAATTTTAGAAAAATATAACTATAAATCAAATAAAGAAAATTGACTTTGTAATATATTTATGCTATATTATTTTAATAATTAAATATATAAGATTTACACCCGATAATTATATAATAGTTATTGGGTGTTTTTTATTTGCATTAATATAATTAGCTGGAGCAGATCTAGCAGAAAGGGGAACACATGGAGAAAGTACAGGAAGCAGCAGACACACCCGAAGTATTTCAGAATGACATAGAGCTTTATTTATCGCAATTCTGCCAAGAACACAATATCGAAGATATGACCAAAGAGCCACAGAGCAGATGGAACGCTGCCCTAATGTATATTAATAAATATGTCTTCAGTGATAAAAGTATATTAAAATTAAATAATAATATTAATAAAAATAATACTAACTGCATAATGGACAGTAATTTTTATATGTATGATTTAGATAAATTAGAGTATATATTATATATATATTATTATTTATGTTCTGTATATGATAAAGAATGTAGTATAATGGGATATAGTTTATTAACAGGTATTAATTATGATACATTAATGGACTGGGGAGCAGATGAGAGAAAACTAAGTACGAAAGGCTTCGATATCGTGCAAAAACTGCGTATTTTTCGCGAAGAAAGTCTATCAAACAAGCTCGCAACCGGTAACAAAAACCCTGTTGGCATCCTTGCAATACTCAATCGCCATTTTGCTTGGAACTTGCCCGGTGTCAGCAGAGAAAGCACCACAAAGACCATTAAAACAGCTGCAGACCTTCCACAGCTTGGCACATCTGGAAACGCTCAAGGCTCTAATGTTCGTCAAATTGCACAACAAGAAATCATTGTGCAAGATGTACAAGAAATCCCACAAAGCCAGTAAACAAGCGGATTGTAGCCGTTTGGCTCATGATAACAGCACTTCGCTAAATTAGACTTTAGCGAAGTGACAAAACAGAACATTTGAACGATAAAAGTACGACAAAACCAGTAAACAAGCGGATTGACAGCGATTGCATGATAATTATTTATTGCGTAATCGCTCCGCTCTGGCTGATTTCATTGTGCAAGATGTACAAACGCAGGGCGTGGGGGTTATATATACACGCATTGCGAGCCTAACTAAGTCACTCAAATATTCTCAAAGATAAAAAGGCTTATTATATATATTTATATATACATAACCAACCAATAATAATTTATTAAACTATATACAATAACCATTATATTTATTAATATATAGCTTTGATAATAACCCATATAATATAATCAATAAATCTACTGTACAAATCTGATAGATAGGTGTATAATAGACACATCTTAATTATTCACAAGATATTCAATGAATACACACATCAAAACGGCTAATTCAGCCGAGTAAATTCCAAAAAATTTTAAAAAATAAAAAAGTTAGGAGTTAGAAATGCAGGGAGCAGAGTATCAGGCTTTAGCTATGCGTACTAACGATAAAAAGTCTACAGATAGGCTTCTGAATAAGATTAATAACTTAAAGATTGGTAATCGCGGTGAAGATACGCCAGAGATTGAATTAGGTGGTGTTCTTAATGCTGCATTAGGTTTATCTGGCGAAGTTGGAGAACTTAACGACATGCTTAAGAAATGGATTTTCCATGAAAAGCAGTTAGATGCCGAACATTTAAAACGTGAAATCAGCGATGTATGTTGGTACTTAGCTTTGATGTGCGATTCTTTTGAGTTCAGCCTTGATGAAATCATGCAGATTAACATTGATAAGCTGAAAGCAAGATACCCAGAGGGATTTGATACTTACAAAGCTAATCACAGACAGGCAGGTGATGTCTAATGAAATCAAGAAATATAATAAATATGTGCCTTAATTGTGAAAATAGGTTGAAACTATTCAATCAGCGACCATGTAATGATTGCGTTGTAAGTGGTGGGGAAAATAACAATTTTACACCTCTCAAAGATGTTGCACCTAGCGTCAATGAAAAACCGGTAAATGACAATGTTAATCATCCTAGCCATTATGCAACCGGTAAATATGAGTGCATAGATGTTATGCTTGAGATATTTGGTGTTGAAGCTGTAAAGACATTTTGCTTGCTTAATGCTTTTAAGTATAACTACCGCACTGGCAACAAGAATGGCTTAGAAGATATTAAAAAAGCTAAGTGGTACATTGACAAATACATAGAATTGTCAGAATAGCCATATCAATGCCTCATAGCCAAGCGGTAAGGCACCGGACTTTGATTCCGTTAGCGTGGGTTCGAATCCCACTGGGGTAGTTAAACTATTTCCGGCATTAGATCCAGTCGGAATAGTTAGACTACCGAACTGTTTTGCATTTTACAGGGTAGTCCTCCTTCATATGCTCTCTTGGATTTGTTTCAGTTAAGGGTGGTGCAAGACCGCTCGGAGAGTTTTGCCTCGCACAGAGGTGTGAAATTCAACTTATCAAGGTTCTTCCTCAATATTCCCCCAAAATATTATTGCATTTTCCCTTGATAGCCGTTATAGGCGGTATTTGCCGATATGGGATAAAGGTATTCCAGTAGCTTGCTAAGCTATCCAGCAGAAATGTTGTTCGTGTTCGATTCACGATGTCGGCGTTCTCACATATAAGCGAAATGGAAATATAGTTGTTGGTTACCTGTATTATCCTAAAACCAACCTGTATGTGAGTTGATGTGTGGCGGAATGGGTAAACGCTAACCGGTGGTTAAGAGAAAGGTGTGCAACAAGGATTGCTAGAACAAGTCTGGTAAATAGCTGTAAGCAATCACACCTATAAATCCGTTAGAAAATAAAAATCCATCTATCCCTATTCGTAGGTGCAGACTAACTGACGGAATCTCATGTGTGGTTCAAATCCACACCACATCAAGCGGTCGGGTCATTCCCGAATAAGCAGGCGTTGCAGTAGTCCCTGCTGAAATAATTAAAATGTTTGCGTTGGTTGATTTGCGAACAGGACGGCAAATAGCGTAATGAAGTGCCATAAATACTTTCCAACACAAGAAACTGTACAACGGATAGTAGTTCAGTTGGGAGTAACACTTGATTTATTCAAGTAGTCACAGGTTCAAGTCCTGTCTATCCGATTACAACAAACTAGGTTAGCTACCGAAAAGCACTTCCGCTGTGCCTGTTTGTTGTTTTTATCAATTAAGCGGAGTATGTATCACAGGCATGCATAAATAATATCAAGCGGAGGTATTCGATTATGGCAAAAGAAATTATAATACCCGAAACTAGGGATTTTAAAGGCGTATGGATTTACAAAAATTTATATCTATCAAGAGAGTATACGCCTAACGAAAAGTTTTTACTCTTAGAAATATACAGTTTATCAAAAGGCAGTAAAAAGCAATGTTATGCTAATAACAGACATTTTGCTGATTTTATCGGTGTAAAGGAAAATACGATTCAAAAGGCAATATTGAAGTTAGAGAAAAACGGACATATTAAACGTGAATATACATACAGAGAGGGGACAAAAGAAATTACTGGCAGAATAATAATACTTACTCAAAAATTCTATGACGATTTTATTAATGAATCGGAAGTAAAAGAAGAAAATGAGGGGGTGGATAAAAATCCACAGGGTAATGGAAATAAATCCACAGGGGGTAGTGGAGAAAAATCCATACATAAGTATAACAATTATGATTTAAGTGATAAATGTATAAGTAATACATCTAATGCTCTTTCAGAATCTAAAGATTCTTCAAGAGGAGATATATATGCTTTTTCAGCTGAAAAAGGCGGAAGCAAATCTGATGTGATTAAAAACCTTGCTGTTGAATTCGCTGATTGCGAGCCGTCAGATTGGCGAATAGAGGAGTTAAAGCATATTATTGATTATTTCCTTGAGCAATACAATAAAACTTTCAACATGAGCCATATACGCATTACAGAACAGGCTTTGACAAAGATAGTTATTAATTACTTTGAGCCAGTTGGTAATTATATGAGCGATAATTCTGCTTATGGATTTGATGATTACTACAAAGAGTTAATAGATTATTACTTACAGACAAAATACAAGATTAATGGCAAAGAAGTAACTAAGGGCTTGCAGCATTTCATGTCTGGAATGATAAGAGAAAACTTAGCACAAAAATATTTGAAATAAGGAGTGATTATTATGGCTATGGGCGTACACCCACTAAACAAAGATAAGTTTTATGAAGCAATTAACTTGTACATATCGGGGCAGGCTTCACAGGTAAAGGCGGCAAAAGTAGCAGGTTGTAGCAAACCAACATTTCTTAAATACGCTAACAAGATTTATGGCGGCGAGGAATTACCAGATAATTTATGGGGGAAGAATAATGATTAAGAGAATTGTTAATCGTTGGATAAGACACAAGACAAAGAATCTGACAGAAATACCGCTCTTTACGATGACATTTAATTACCGCAAGTATAAGACACAGGGCAAGAAAGATAGTTGCACAATGTATTGTCATCCAGATATTGCCAAAGATGAATTTGTGAAAAGCAAATTACAGGAAGTTGTTGACTATATCAGAGATAACTATGATTTAGACATTTTTACGAGGATTTGAGGTGTGCGCATGTGTGAATTTTGCAAAAACTGGCATGACAAAAATACAATTTGCGGAGCAGACATAAAAATTCATAAATGTGCGAATGAAACTGAATTGACAACTGCACAGATTGTGAAAAACACGAATGATAATAAACCGGGTGCTGTTATTTTTCAAGGTGGCATAACTAAAGGGTATTTTGAAATAAACTATTGCCCTATCTGTGGTAGAAAGTTGGTGAAAGAATAATGTTATATAAAATAGCACTATTTATCTATTGCTTTATTTTGATATTGGGCATACACAAGGCAAAAGATATAAAAAATATTTTAGAGAGAGGATTTATAAGTATTGTAATGATGATTGCAATACTTATAGTGACAATTGCACAATGAAACATCAAAAAGAATGGCACACTTGCGACAGGTGCGGAAAAGAAATGACATTTTATAATGAGAAATACGCTCGCTTTAAAACTGAAGAATTAGAACCTTTACACGAAAAAACTATATACACAGCAGAGGATTTAGCAAAACAAACACTCCCAATGGCTTTATGGAGAAACGGGCACAAATATGATTTATGTTTTAAGTGTAGGAGAGATTTTGAGAGGTTTATGAGGAATGAGTGATGCTTTTACGATTATGTTTTTAATTGTAATTATAGTAGCTGTGGCACTTATGATATCTATATGCATTACAGGAACAGTGTTTTTGCTTGAAGAAACAGGGATGCTTGATGTATTTAGAGAGATTATCAAAAAGGATAGGAAGTGATTTTATGAAAATATCAGAGATGAATAACTGCATTGAGAAAATGCGTGAGTGTTACAAGTTTGATGATGATAAAACGGAAATAAGACTTGGAGATATGATAAGTGGAAGTAACAGATATGTAACTGTCGGTACAAGGGATGAAAACGGGACACAGATTGAAATGACAAGATATGCAGATGAATTAGTGGAGAAAGTATATGAAAAAATCAAGAAGTAAAATCATAATCAAAACTAGAAAAGGCGGTTATACAAAAATATACGCTAATGGTAAATGGCAGAAAAAAGTTACAGACATTGATTTTCATGCAGACTGTAATAGAAAAGGTATACCGTACATAAATGTCAACTGCCGGTTTGAAAAGTATGTATGCGATAAGAGCGGAGTGCCAATAGTATCTAACGGTAATATGGTAAAAGAACGCTGTATTGCTAAAATTTAATATATGAAAGGAAAAGCAGAATGAAAAAATTATTTGTAAGTGTGCCAATGAAAGGTAGAACAGAGGAAGAAATCAAAGCAAGTATTCAGAAAATGAAAAAGATTGCTGAAATTTATGAGGGAGAAGAACTGGAACTGATTGACAGTTACATTGAGGATAATTCACCTAAAGACAGTAAAGAAGCTGTATGGTATTTAGGCGAAAGCCTTAAGAAGCTGGCGCAGGCTGATGTATTTATTGGAATAAACGATGCTTGGGATTGGAATGGATGCTACATTGAAATTGAAACGGCAAAAAGATATGGCATTAAAATATATATGATTCCGGCAAACTATGTAATTGACGATTATAATGCACTTGTGCAGAAATTACATCCGATTTGCAATGACGCAATGCCAACAATCTAACAATATATTTACCGGCTAACAAACGGAGTTAGTCGCTACCCTAAAACAATTATAGGCAGAGGTCTATAAGGCACTTCTGCTAAAAGGCGGAGGTGCTTTTCTTTATGGCTAGTCAGAGTCTTATTTCCACAGTTAATGGATATGAAAATTACATAAAGAGAAATGGAATTGATGAACAGGCAATTAATGCCTATGTAGACGCTTGCAGTGTAGCCATAAACGGCGAGAAAGATATTGAGTACGGACTACAACTTACAGAAAGGGCAAAAGAGCTTATAGAGCGTTTCTGCAAGGACAAGACAGGTGGAACGATATGGGATTTAGAGAAGTATGCGTTTGCAAATAAAACGGAATATGAGCTGATTAATTGGTTTTACGATATTTTACTGATTGAAGCACAACACAAGGTTGTTGACAGTTTTTTTAGATACATAGAAAAGAAACGTGAACCTAAAGAAAGATTCTATATGCCGAGAAGAAAACAGTTTATCAAAATAGGCTTAATAGAAGCATTACAAGGCATGATTGATGATAAATATGATATTTTATGTATTTCTCTCCCACCCGGAACAGGAAAAACCACAATCGAAAAGTTTTTCCATTCTGCGGTTATAGGTTGGTACTCAAACGGATATAACCTTTTTTATTCACACAGCGGAGACATTACACGAATGTATTATGATGGAGTATACGATATTGTCACAAACGCTGACGAGTATACATGGGGAGAAGTGTTCCCTGAACTTGAAGTAACAAGTACAAATGCAAAACTTGAACAGTTTAACGTAGGAAAATATAAGCCGTTTCAATCTGTACAATGTACATCCGTCGGCAGTAAAAATGCTGGTAAAGTCAGAGCTAATAAATTTCTGCTAGTTGATGATATGATAGGCGGCATTGAAGAAGCACTAAACCCAACCTATCTTGATAAATTGTGGGATAAATATGCAGTAGATGCACGACAAAGAAAGATACCGGACGAAGATGGAAACCCATGTAAAGAAATACATATTGCTACAAGGTGGAGCGTTAGAGACGTAATAGGACGTATTATACAAGCTTATGAGGGAAACAAACGAGTTAAAGTAATATCCGTGCCTGATGTAGATCCAGTAACAGGAGAAAGTAATTTTGACTTTGAATTTGGTGGCTATACAGTAAAGGATTTTGAAGATATTCAGCTACTTATGGATGAAATCTCATATCGCTGCCTGTATAAACAAGACCCTATAGAACGTGAGGGCTTATTATTCCCGGACGATAAAATCCGCAGATATCTCAATTTACCACACGGAAAGCCGGAAATTATCACAGCTCAATGCGATACAAAAGGAAAAGGTACAGATTATTTTGTACTGCCTGTATTGCAGAAGTACGGAGAAGATTACTACTGTGTTGATTGCGTATGCGATAACACAGCAGATTATGAAGAACAATACAGAAATGCCGCAGGTGTACTTGTAAATAACAAAGTACAAGAGTGTGAATTTGAACGTAACGCCGGTGGAGATAGGGTTGCAATGGAAGTTAACAAGCGTGTTGAGAGCGTAGGCTGGATATGTAATATTACAGATACACCTACAGAAACAAACAAAGAGGCAAGGATCTTTCAATGTTCTAACTGGATTTTGCAACACATTATTTTTAAAGACTCATCGCTTTACAAACCTAATGAACCATACGGAATAATGATGTCGCTTTTAAAACAATATTCAGTATCGGGTAAGAAACAGTTAGATGATGTTCCAGATGTTTTCTCAAACTTTGCACTAAGAATGACACAAGGTAATAGAACAGCTAAAGTTGAGGCTGCTATAAATCCATTTAGGAGGTATTAATCTATTATGACAACTAAGGACTATCTTAATCAGATAAGTTATTACAACAAGATAATTGATAATAAATTGATAGAAATAACACAGTATAAAGAATTATCATACAGCATATCAGCGGTTGTTAATGAAGAAAGAGTTATGTCATCATCAGATCCAGACAAAACAGGCTGCGGATATGTCAGACTTGAACAAATGGAAGAAAACCTTGATAAGCTTATAGATAAATACATTGATGTAAAAAACAAAATAATAGAGCAGATAGAGCAGATAAACAACGAAGATTATTACACAGTATTGTTTCTAAGATATGTCAGAAAGTTTACATTTGAAAAAATTGCAAATGAAACAGACTGGTGTTGGCGACAGGTACACAGGATACACGCTAAAGCATTACAAGCATTTGAAGACAAATATGGGAGTGAATATCTGTAAAAGATGTCATAGAATGTCACATTGCCGGCGTGGTATAGTATATCTGTAAGAAGTTACAAAGATGTTTTTCATAAACAAAACATTCCTTATCAAGAAGCACCGTTACTTAATTGTGGCGGTGCTTTTGTTATACAAAGAGGTAATATATGGAATTTTATATGAATAAAGATAAATCAATCATGTGTCCGAACTGCCATAAGTTTTTAACTAAGGCAGATAAGGAAGACCCGCACACACACAAGCTGGCTTGCAAACATTGCGGTAAATGGATTTGGTATGTGCCGAACGATGATGATAATTTTCAAATTAAAGAAATACCGGACAGCAGAAGTTCAAGCGGTATGACATTTTATTAGGAGCAAGATATGAACACAATGTATTTTCAAGACCTTGTTAGAGGTTTTTATGGTAGAAAAATTGCATATACGAATGTAGATACAATAACTGCTAACAATGTTGTTAAGGTTATTGGAAGTACAATTGGAATATTCAACTGGAATAAGTCTGTTATTAAGTATCTGTGGGATTATTACAAAGGCGACCAACCAATATTATATAGACACAAGCTAACTAACGAGGATATTACAAATAAGATTGTAGAAAACCACGCATATGAAATTGTTCAATTCAAGGTAGGACAGACATATGGCGAACCGATTCAGTTTATAAGTCGCAAAGATGATGAAACTATCAATAAAGCCGTTGATATACTTAATGACTTTATGGCAGATGCTAATAAACAAGAAAAAGACATCAAAGCTGGAGAATGGCAGTCGGCAACAGGAACATCCTTTAAGGCGGTTCAACCTAAAAATGGTGATGTGCCATTTAGAATTGTAGCACCTACACCAATGAATACTTATACTGTCTACAACGAAAGTACAGAAGAACCTATGCTTGTTGTGCAAGAACTTAAAGACGAGGATGGAAACTGGTATAAAATGGCATTTTCTGACACTATGTCATTCAGAATTATTGACAACAAAGTAGTTAAAACAAAACTACATACATATGGTGAAATCCCTATTGTTGAGTTTCCTAATAACCACGAAAGAATATCTGATATTGAGCTTGTTATAGGTATGTTGGATGCTATTAATAATATGCAGTCTAACAGAATGGATAGCATACAGCAGTTTGTTGAGTATTGGGTTAAGTTTGTAAATTGTGAAGTTGATGAAGAAACATTTGCAAAAATGAAAATGAACCACGCTCTTACAGTTAAGTCCATCAATAAAGACAATAAGTCAGATGTCGAGATTATGACACAAGAACTTAATCAGACGCAATGTCAAGTTGCTAAGGAAGATTTGTGGGATAACACATTATCTATATTGGCTATACCAAACAAACAGGGCAACACAGGCGGAGACACGCAAGGGGCGGTTGAGTTAAGAAACGGATGGGATTTCTCTAAGACAAGAGCAAAGCTAAAAGACCCTATTGTTAAATCATGTGAAAAGCGGCTGGCTATAGTGGCTCTTAACATTTTGAGACTTGCAGGGGAAGATTTAAAACTATCGGTTAGAGACTTTGATATACAGATAAATCACAGCCCACAAGATAATATGTACACCAAGGCACAGACGCTTACAGTGTTGCTTCAAAGCGGCATACACCCACTTATAGCAATTAAGACGGTTGGCTTATGGGGAGATGCAGAAAAGACATTCCTTCTATCAAAACCATATCTCGACAATATATACAAGACTATTGATGATGTGGAAGCACAAGAACAAAAAGCACAAAAAATAATTAAAAACCTTGCAGACAATGGAGGTACTAGCAATGAAATATGATTATACAGTAACCCAGGATGGCATAACCTATAATGCCGGCGAAGAAGTCCCAGATATGGGGAGTATAACAGCTATTACATCAAATGGAAATTACAGAGAATACAATGCCCTATCTAAAGACTATGACAAGTTGCCACACTACGTCTCTTTCGGTAGCAGTTGTTACATGATTGATATATCGGAATTATATAAGTACGATGCCATTAACCATGTTTGGATTAAACAATAAGGAGGGCATAATGAGAACTGACGAAGTTTTTGCCAATCTTAAAAAAAGAATTGAACAAGGTGGTGTAACTGACGAAACAATTAAGAAGATTGTAGAACAGTATCTTGAAAAAAATCCTGTTCAGGTTATAACTGATAATACCCTTTCGGTTGCCGGCACACCGGCTGATGCACTAGCAACAGGAACTGCTATTGATTCATTAAAGGAAGATTTAGATAAAATAGCTCCTGCTATAGGAACACATGCTGTAAGTGAAATCGAAGATATCACACAAGGAACAACCTATCAGAATAGGACAATGATTGAAAATATTAAAATTCCACATGGGACAAAACTTTATGTGAAAATTACGGCGGATGGCATCAAGACGGCATCACTAACAGCAAATAGTTCTGAATCAAGAGTTGGGAAAATTATATGTTCGATCAATAAATTTAATGAGTGGGTGGAAATTACCCTTGAGTCACGATATTTTGTTGAAGAATATGATCCCTACGCAATAGCTTTAGGGCTTAATATATCTGGAGCGAATGTTGTATCAAGCGGAACAATAAATTTAGAAATCGTGTATGGAGCACTTAAAGAACTCGAGGATATAAAGAAAAATGTAGATATTTTGTCGCCAAAAGTTTCTGAATTAGAAAAATATATTAAAACAATATCAAGCACTGAAACAAAATCACAGGTCGGTACGACGGGAGTCTGCTTTAAAGGCATTGAATTCCCAGTGAAAGCAGGTGAAACGTATGGAGTTAGTGTATCAATTGACTCTGAAGACATAAAAGGGTATATAATTTTGATGTCCAGTAATAAACCTTCTGTCTCCAGTGGAGATAAAATTGAGCAATTTTCAAGCGCACTATCATCCGGGGATTATATAGAGATTACTCCAACTCTTGACGCACCATATCTTAATATTACCTTCCAAGCTACACAAGGAACAGCGACTATTACTGTATATCAATATATTACGCTTGATATAAAAAACTTGAAAAACAGAATAGAGAATTCCGAAACAAGGTTAAATGACGCGGAAATCATAGATGCTAATTATGCTGAAATTAATATGATTCCCGAATATTATACTCAGCAAATAAATGAAAAACTTGATAGAATACATGAGTTAGAAAGGAAAACTGCTTATGGTGGCGAAGAGTATATTTTCATTACTGATACACATATTCTTGATAATAACAGGAAATCACCAGGATTATTAAAATTTTTGCTTGAAAATACCAATTCAAATCGTGTCCTTTTTGGCGGTGACATGATTAAAAATTATGGCACACAAGATGAAATGTATAAGCAGGCATATACATGGAATAATTTATGGGGAAAAGCGGTTGTTGGCTATGAAGGACTATACAATTGTAGAGGCAATCACGATGTTACTCGGCGAACCAGTGGAACAGATAATACAGGTTATACTGTGGCAAATAGTGGTGTGTATGCCATGATGCTACGAAAAAATGCATTAAATATTAGCCAGGATCTAAGTTCGGAAAATCCATTATATTACTATTTTGAAAATAAAAAACAGAAAATCAGATATATCGTGCTAGATAGTACAGAACGCGGGCCTCAAAAAACAGATGTTGAATTACCTTGGCATAATGGAGTTGGCATATCTCCAACACAATTAAATTGGTTAATTGCTAAGGTTAAGGAGCTGAATGATGATTGGTCTGTCATTATCATGTCGCACATAGGCATGACAAAAAATGTATTAACTGCGAATTATGATCCAGCAATCTATTATGAGCCAGTGCTCGGTGTGATAGAAGCAATGGCACAAAAAAAGTCTTACTCATTCTCTGGAAAGGTCAGTGGACTGAGTGTGTATAACTATGAAATTAACGAAGACTTTTCAAGCCTTAAAGCAAATGTGTTATATATCCGTAATGGACATGATCATAGAGATAATTATGATTTTACTGGCGTTTGGGAAATAGGTAGTATTGCGGATGCTGCCTATCCTTATGATGATAGTTTTCTTGGCGGAAAACATGCGAGAACAGCTGGAACTGTTGAGGAACAGGCTCTTGATGTTGATATAGTAGATATTGAGGATGGAATGCTTTATTGTAACAGAATAGGTAGTGGTTACGATAGAACGTTTCATCTTGAAAAAATGCAAATTTCAACGTCCGTTGTTTTAATACCTACTATTTCTACAAACAATTTCGCATGGAAATCGTTGAATGAAAATGTCGTTACAGTTAATGATGGCGTATTGTCACCAATTTCAAACGGTTACACGGCTATTGAAGCGATGGATAATAGTACTGGAGAAAAAGAAATGTGGGCTATTGAAGTAGTAATTAATTAAATGAGGACTATAATTAATTAATCACACTACCCGCTCTAAACCACGGAGCGGGTATTTTTATGCTTAAAATTTCTATAATTCAATAACTGATATTAAATGAGCAACTACATCTTAATCGGTGTGGCTGCTCATTTTTTATACATTTTGCAGCTATGCGGTAAATAGCAGAAGACACAGCAGGAGCGACCTGCGGTAACAAAAGCGTGTGTTTAACGGAGGTAATTATGACAAGAGAAGATGTATTAAAACTTTTTCCAGAAGCAACAGATGAACAGATTACAAATCTTCTTAATCAGAACAATTCAGAAGTTGCTACGGAGAAAAATAAGGCGAAGCAGTACAAGGCTAAAGCCGACAAAGCTGACGAGTTACAGACACAGCTTGATGAAATTGAAGCAGGAAATCTTACAGAAGTTGAAAAAGTAAATAAAGATTTAGAAGCGGCTAATGATTTGATTGCAAAGCTACAGAAAGATAATGCGGTCAGAGACCAAAGGGAAGCAGCTATGACTAATTTTAAGATTACTGCTGAACAGGCAAAGACAGTTGTTAAAGATGATGGAAGCCTTGATTACACCGAGCTTGGCAAGATTATGTCCGACAAAGAAACAGCTGCGGCACAGGCTAAGGAACAGGAGATTGCTAAACATCAGGATGTTCCAGGCGGCGGCAGTAATAAAGGCGGTGCAGACAATAAGACAAATGCGGAAAAAATAGCAGAAAGCCTTATATCTAATGCACCTAAGAACAATGACGTTTTATCACATTACATTCAGTAATAGCAGGAGGTAAGAAATGGCAAAGGAAATGAATATGCAGTATGAAAAGACTTCATACGCAGGAGATGTTCAGATTTTAAAGAGAGAGCCTAACGAAGCAATCCCATTAACACTTGATTTTGATGGCGTAACAACTAAAAACGCACAGGGCAAGAAGATTGTCAAGGCCGGTACTCCAATCGGAGCAAATGGCAAAGCCGACAATACAGCCACAGTAGTGGGTATCTTAAGGTTTGATGTAACAGAGGACAGACCACAGGGCGTACTGCTCAAGAAAGCATATCTTAACACAAAGGTAGCAGAAGCACATTCTGATGTTACATACGAGACAGCAGTTAAGACAGCTCTTCCAATGATTGTATTTGAATAATAACAGGAGGTAAACAGATGTTAATTAATGAAGTAGTAGATAGTAAGTCTATTGCATTATCGGCAACAGAAAACGCTAGTAATCAGATACCTTATCTTGGTTTACAGTGGTTTCCTGAAAGAAAGAAACAGGGGCTTGATTTAAGCTGGATTAAGACACATAAAGGACTTCCAGTTTCACTTGCACCATCTAACTTTGACACAATCCCAACTCTTAGAGCTAGAGAGGGATTAAGCAAGGAAAAAACGCAGATGGCATTCTTCCGCGAAGGAATGACAGTAGGTGAAGAGGAGATGCTTGAAATCGAGCGTATTCAGTCAGCGGACGACCCTTACCTTGCGAGTGCTTTATCAAGCGTATATGACGATACTAACAATCTTGTAAGCGGTGCGGAGGTTGTACCAGAACGTATGAGAATGTCACTTCTTGCTACAAGCGCGGGTCATCCGGTAATTGCTATTGAAAGTGATGGTGTTCAGTATGCTTACGATTACGATAAGGATGGCTCATACACAAAAGACCATTACGCAAAGTTATCTGGCACAAGTATGTGGAGCGATACAGCTAATTCAAAGCCACTTACAGACCTTAACAATGCAAGAAAGAAGTTGCAGAAGCAGGGCAAGATTGCCAGATATGTACTTATGAACAGCAATACATTCCAGTATTTGCTTGATAATGCACAGATAAGAAACTCAATCCTTGCACAGAACCTTACGGCAACTATTGAGGTTGACGATGATACTGTTATTTCGGTAGTGCAGAAGAGAACAAAGCTCACTATCGTGCTTTATGATAAGATGTACATTGACGATGATGGCAAGGAACAGTACTTCTACCCAGATAACAAGGTTACACTTCTTCCAGAAGGTAGTCTTGGTAATACTTGGTTCGGAACTACACCGGAAGAAAGAACAGCAAGACAGGTAGCTGATGTAGATGTAACAGTATATGGTGTAGGTATTACAGTCGCTACAAAGACAGAGTACGGACCACCTATGAAGATGTCAACATTTGCTTCCGAAGTTGTACTTCCATCATATGAAAATATGGATAGCACATTCGTATATGAGGTTCATAGCGAAGAGTAGGGGGTGCAACTATGAAATATCCATATATAGTAGTTCATAATGGCAAATGGTATAACGCAGGCGAAGAAGTTCCAGAAAATAACAATTCTGGGGCTTCTTTTGATTATAGTAAGACAACTATTAATCGCATGTCTACATCTGATTTGCAGGCTTTTGCCACAGAACAAGGTATAGATAACGCAGAAGAGCTTACAGGAGCGGAGTTAAAGAAGCTGTTAATTGAGAAATTAGGATTATAGGAGCTAAATTATGGAATACACCACATTAGAGCAAGTTAAAATCAGACTTAAACAATTTCATATTGATACAGTCACAAATGATGATGAAACAACATCTGATGTGGTAGTGTTCGATAACAAAGAAGATAATCCGATAATCGAGCAACTCATTAAACAGGCTACAGAAGATGTAAAAGCAAGAAGAAATTACCCTGACAGCTACACGGATGAAATGATAACCGAGGACTTAAAAAAATTTAAGAGTGTTATCGTTAATTTAGCTGTCTATGACCATTCACAGGCAGGTGAAGCATTTATGGCAAGCTACAATGAAAATGGTGTCAACAGAACTTGGAGAGATAGAGACAGCTTATTTGTTGGGGTATTTCCATTTGCCAAAGTATTATAACGCCTATAGGGCATTACAGAATATTAAAGAAGATTGTGCGTTACCATTTTGCTGATGTTGGCAATATGGTAGCAGGCGGCACACATTAAGGGTGGTGGGCGGTGTGCCTATTAATTTTGCAGGAGATATAAAATGAAAGAATTTTTATTACAAACTTATACCGTAGTATTACCGATATTGCTTGGTTATATAGTTTGGCTTCTGAAGCAACAGAAAAAAGACAAAGACGCCAATAGCAAAGGTACAATGTTGCTTTTGCGAGTACAGCTTATCGAATATCACGATAAGTATATGAAAATAGGTGAAATTCCATCTTACGCTTATGACAATTTCGTTGAGATGTATAACGCATATCATGCTTTAGGCGGTAATGGGATGGTAACTAAGATGTATAACGAAATACAGGAAATTCACTTAAAGAATGGAGGTAAAGATTAAAATGGATATAACATCAGTAACAACAGTAGTTGCAATTGTTGTAATTACATATCTGATAGGCTTAGGAGCTAAGGCAATTCCACACATTAAGGATAATTACATTCCTATAATTGTAGGTGTTGCAGGTGGCATTTTAGGCGTTGTGGGTATGTATGTAATACCGGAATTTCCGGCAAATGACATTCTTAATGCGATAGCAGTAGGAATTGTGTCCGGATTATCAAGCACAGGTGTTAATCAGATTTATAAGCAGGTAAAGAACAATGCTTGACATTAATAAGCAGGCTATGAAGTATTCACTTCAAGGACAGACGGTAACTATCTATGAAAGAGATGAAGACGGCAATATCCTTTATGAAGGATATACCGACACAGAGGGCAATTTTATTCCATATCTTGACGATGATGGAAACAAGATACCTAAAGTTCTTGAAGAAAAGACAGGCTTTTCAGAGCCAGTTGATTTCAAAGCTAATATATCGTTCAGCGGTGGAGAGGCACAGAGCAAGGAATATGGCTTTGATACCGCTGATTTTGACGCCATTTTGCTAACAGATAGGAATATGTTACCTATCCAAAAGGGCGACCTTATATGGCTTGATAGCAAGCCTACATACACATCTGACGGACTTGTTGATGAAACATCAGCAGACTTCACGATTGTAGGCATTAAGCCGGCGTTATATTCAACTAAGTATATGCTTAAAGCAACTGTAAAGTAGGTGTAATATGGCAAGACATACAATTAATGTATCACTATCGGAAAAGTCTATAAATAAGGCTATAGAGCAGCTGAAACGATACGAAAACAGTTTAAACCGAAAATGCAAATTACTTGTTGAGCGATTAGCGGAATTAGGCGACAAAGCGGCAATTATGAGTGTTAATGAAAGTCCATTAGGTAGGACAGTAACATTGAGAGTTGACAGAAAGCCTATTCAAGATGGCTACCAGGCTATTTTAATTGCTACCGGCAAAACTGTTGAGGTAGAAGATAGAGAGCCATTTTACACACTGTTAGCGATTGAATTTGGTGCTGGTATTTATTACAACAACGGCAACGAGAACCCAAAGGCTAATGATTTCGGCTTGGGTGTAGGAACATATCCAGGACAAATCCACGCATTCAGCGACGGTTGGTACTACTTAGGCAATGATAATCAATGGCACTACACGCACGGCGTTAAAGCCACAATGCCTATGTACAACGCTACAATAGAGATTATTAATCAGTATAAGCAGATAGCAAGAGAGGTGTTTAGTTAATGGCAAATGCAAACGATTGGGCGATAGACCTTGAAAATACAGTCACAGCACTTGTCAAGGCTAAAACCCTAACACAGCTTAAAAAAATATATCCAAAGATAGTCATAACCAACGAGGGGGAAAACAGCGGTCAAGCAATATTCCCGACAGTATACATTCATTTACTGCCAGCGGTTGAACAAGGGCAAACGCTTGACGGACAGACAATTAATGCATTGTTAGCGACATTTCAAGTAGATGTTACCACTAACACAAGCAAATCCGATTGTCGAAAGGTTATGGCAGTAATTACAGACGCATTTAAGACAATGAGATTTCAAGGCAATGCAATGCCAGGGTTCTCAATCAGTAATAAAGTACATAAGAGTACCGCTAGATTCAGACGAATGATAGCGGCAAATGACAGATTAATGTAACAAAGAGCAGAAATGCTCTTATTTTTTTGCAAATTTTTAGGAGGTAGACAAGGCAATGGCAAGTACAAGTTATAAAGCTAGAGTTATCTACAAGGAGCATAGCGAAGATGGTTTTGCAGGCTCATATAAGTTAATGGTTGCGGCTAAGTCAATTTCAGCACCAGTATCAGCACCTAACACAGTTGAAAGCACAACATTTGAAGATGATTCACAGACATTCTTAATGGGTATCAAAACATCTGACGCTAAGACTTACACAGGAAATCTTGAAAAGGCTTATTTACAGGACTTAATCAAGGCAGAGGGCAAGCAGTTAGATATTATTCAGTTATATGGCTCTGACGGATTAGGTGCGGTTGCTAAGTACGCATTTGTCGGACAGGTAACAGCGACACCTAATGATGTTTCTGGTACTAATTCAGTACTTGAAATGACAGTAACAGCAGTTCCTAACACTTCACCTATCGAATGTACAGACAAGCTTCAAGTTGTCGAAGGTGCTGGTGGCACATTCACAGTAACAAAGGTGGGGGAATGATAAGCCAATCGACTAAATCAAAGGCTGTGTCGATTGGTGGCACAAACGCCAAAACAGCCGACTACACATCATATCTTGATGATGTAACAGAATAATTATTTTAAAAGGTAGGTGCGGTGTAAAATCCGCACCTTTCCCTATATGGACGATAGGGTGGGAAAGGGTAAAAATTATGATGAATATTAATGTAAACGGAAAAGAATACAAAGTTGAGTTCTCTTTTGGTGCGGCAGAGTGCAAAGAGATAGTACAGAAAATGTTTTCTGTTGTTAACGGTTCTTACTTACTTGCACAGACAGATAAAAGTGTTGCACAGGCTTCTTTTGACGGCTTGGCAAATATGACAGCAGATGTGCCAGAGATTTGCATTACCGCCATTTATGCAGGCTGTATTGACAATAACCCAGTAACTATGGATGAAGCAAAGGAACTCACTAGGGCATATATTACAGAGAAAAGAAAGACAGATAAGAGTTACGGATATAGAACGTTGTTTGAAGAAATCAAGAAAGCGATGGAAGATGATGGTTTTTTCGAGCTGTCAGGGATAACAACGATGTTAGAGGAAATGGCGAACAATGTGGAAGAAGCGACACAGGAACAGAAGAAGCCGACAGTAGTTCCACAGGACCACAAGAAAAAGCAGACTTCCACAAAATAATCTGGGAAGAATACTTTGTCTTAGCCAGTTCACTAGGCGTTAGTTATTCAGACTTTCTAAGAATGACACCTACAAAATTATTACTATACGCAAAAGGCAAAAAGATTGATAGACAAAATCGAGATGCAGAAATGTATAACTGGTTTTTTGTCTATGCAATACCGGCTATTTCTTGCGGCATTGGTGCGGCATTTAGTAAAGATACACACATTGAATATCCGAAGCAGGCTATTTTATCAGAAAAAACGGAAGAAAGCGAAGAAGATACCTACGATAAAGAGTTACAGCGAATGTTACTCAATGAACAGAAATGGGCGGCACGAGCTGAAAAGAGAGGACTACCGCCAACAATCCTATAAAGGGGGTTAAAGCGTGGAATTAGATTCATTAGAAGTCAAAATTACCGGTACTGCCACGAAAGCTATCAATTCCGTCGATAAACTGATAAATCAGCTTACAAGGCTGTCAACATCACTTGCAACTGTGAATGGCTCTTCACTAAGTAGCCTTGCGAGTGGTGTTAGCCAGTTAGGTTCTGCTATGCAGAATATGAACGCAGGAACAGCAGATTTTACAAGGCTTGCTAAGAACATCACAAAGATAGGTTCTGTTGATTCAGTTGCACTAACTAACACAGCTACATCACTTCAAGCTGTCACAAAGGCAGTTGCAAGCATATCAGCTATACCACAGAATGCAACACAGGTCACAGAATTTGCAAAGTCACTTGGTAAGCTAGGCAGTAAAAGTATAGAAAACGCCGTTGTAAACATTCCGAAGCTAGGCAATGCTTTAAATGGCTTAATGACGACGCTATCAAGAGCACCAACAGTAAGTCAGAATGTTATTCAAATGACTAACGCATTGGCTAATCTTGCTAGTCAAGGTAGCAAGGTGGGGACTTCTTCAAACTCACTTCAAAAGTCGCTGTATGGCGTTTCTACGAGTGCTAGGACAGCAACTAGAAGTAGTTGGAACTTGGCAAGTGCAATAGGTAAGTTTTATGCCACCTATTTTATGGTAATTCGTGGCAGTAAGAAACTTATAGAAGCAATCAAGTCAACGACAGATTACATTGAAGCATTCAACTATCAAGCGGTAGCGTTTGGCAAAATTGGTTCAGAGTGGGATAAAGATTACGAAAAGTACGGATATGATAACGCAACAGCATATGCAGAGAGCTTCCAAGGTAGAGTAAATGATACTCTTGGAAAACTATCTGGTTTAAAAGTTAATGTTCAAGGCGGTTTGCTTGAAGAAAGCGGAGCAAAGAACTTAGGACTTAATATACAAGAGATAACGCAGTACGCTTCACAGTTAGCTTCTGTCACTAACTCATTAGGGCAGACAGGCGAAGCGACAACAGCAATAACAAAGTCAATGACAATGCTTGCAGGCGATATAAGCTCACTTTTTAATGTGGACTATTCAACAGTAGCACAGAATTTACAAAGCGGCTTAATCGGTCAATCAAGGGCATTGTATAAATATGGTATTGATATTACTAACGCTACATTAGCGACATATGCTTATAACTTAGGCATTTCCAAGTCTGTATCAGAAATGACACAGATGGAAAAACAGCAGTTAAGAGTGTTGGCTATACTAGACCAATCAAAAGTATCGTGGGGCGATTTAGCCAACACGATTAACAGCCCATCAAATATGTTACGCCAGTTCAGTAACAATATGAAAGAGGTAGGAATGGTAGCAGGACAGCTATTTATCCCGATTCTTTCAAAGGTTATGCCAATAGTAAACGGAGTAACTATTGCAATCAAAAGATTATTAGTCAACCTTGCTTCTTTAATGGGCGTTAAGATTGATTTTGAGAGTTTTGGACAAAGTGGCTATAAAGACACATCAGACGGCTTAGAAGATATTTCAGATGGCTACCAAGATGTGGCTGATTCAGCTAAGAAAGCTACATTATCCCTTATGGGATTTGATGAAATAAATAAATTACAGGACGATACAAGCTCAAGCAAAGGCTCAAGCGGTGGTGGCGGTAGCTCTATTGATTTGACAGATGATATCGCTAAGGCGGCGGCTGACTATGAAGCGGCATGGAATAAAGCATTTGCCAATATGGAAAATTCCGCTGTTGCTTGGGCTGATAAGATAGAGAAAGCACTCGAACCTGTTAGGAAGATATTCAAAGATTTTGCAATCGGGGATTTCTATGCAGCAGGACAAGATACATCTAACCTTGTGGCAGGAATACTTAACTGGTTTGCAGATGCCATTGATAAAGTTCCTTGGTTTACAATTGGTCAAAAGATGGGTGATTTCCTTGCAGGAATTGATTGGACTAAGGTATTTAATGCAGCAGGAAAAGTTATTGTACAAGGTTTAAAAGGCGCTATTGAGTTATACTTAGGTTTATTATCTAAAGCACCAATAGAAACACTAATTATATCGCTCGTAGCAGTTCCTAAAGTGCTTAAGGCGATAGGCGCTTCAAGCGTAATAGCAAGCCTTACTAAAACATATAACAAGCTAAACTCATTAAGTATAATGGCAGAAGATACAGCCAGAGCAATGAAAGCAGCAAAAAACGGCAGCGCGGCGGCGGCCTCAGCATTAACATTTATGCACCCTAAAATTGCCCAGGCAACATTGGACTTCCAAGATTTTAGGAAAATTGTTAAAGATAAAGGGGCGTTTAATGTATTCAATAACGGAATAACTAAAGTTAGAAATAATATGTCATTGTTCCAAAAAGCATTACTTGGCGGAGTATCAGCTTTTGGAGAATTTAAACTTATCGAGAGTGGTTTTACCGATATAGCTAAAGGAAGCGACAACCTTGTTGCTTCAATTGCTAAAATAGCAAGTGGTGCAGCTATCGGTGCAGCAGGATTATACACAGCTTTTGGACCGGCAGGCTTGGCTATGGCAGCAATAGTTGGTGTAACAGGTGCAATCAAAGGATTTATTAAAATCCAAGACGAAATTCCAGATTATTTATCTGGATATGGAGTTATTAGAGAAGAGGTTGGCAAAACCACAAGTGAAATACAACAATCAATTGCTTCAATAGAAGATTCATGGAAAAATAATACAACAGCTGATGAAATCGAAGCTCTTAAAACAAAATACTTTGAACTAGCAAATCAAACAGGCTTAACAACTGAACAGCAGAAATTACTCAAGGATATTGCACAGGAATTAGTTGAAAAAGTACCGGAATTAAGCGGAGTTATTGACACGGAAACTGGTGCATACAAGGGAACTAGAGAAGAAATTGAAAAACTGATTGACAAAAAGCAGGAAGAGTACCGCTTGGAAGCGTTAAGGGAAGATTATATTCAATTGATTAAAGATGAATATAAAGAGAAGAAGGAATTAAAGAAAATGGAAGATGCTCTCAACGACAGCAAAGAGAAGTTGAGACAGAAACAAGAGGAACTTAATAAGCTGACATATAACGGTGCTTTACAGGTTGTCGAAATGACGCCAGATGAAGCTACAGCTTATGCGAGCGTAACAAGAGAAATTGAACAACTCAACAAAGAAGTTGAAGCCAATCAAGATAAGGTTAATGAAGCTAAGGGAACAGTTCAGCAAGCTACGGATGATATGCAGTTTTGTTGGAATGAATTAAAAAATACCGCTGTTGGAACTTCGCAAGATACGCAGCAGGCTATCACAAATGCGTATGAACAAGCTAAAAACGAAGTACAATCAAAACTTGGTATTATTGATTCTGACACAAGCAGTACTTTTTCAAAGTTTGGAAACATAGGCGCAAATGCAGGATCTGATTTAAGCAGTAGATTTAGCAGCAACATCAGCGATATACCATACGCAGCGCAAAGGGCATACCAGAATATTATTGACAGGGTTGATGCTGGCGGAATAGGTGAAGAAACAGGAACAGAACTTATGAACGCATTAGCCGATACAATAGACAGTAACTCTTGGAGAATCAAAAATAGTTTATCAAGCAGTTTTGCTTCTAATTTTAGTGGAGATGTTTTTGATAATAGCGGAAATTTATCAAGTAGCGCTTTTCATATTAGAATAACTCCTAAATCGTATGCAGTGGGTGGATTCCCAGATGGAGAAGATGGATTGTTCTATGCAAATCATAATGAGCTTGTCGGAAAATTTAGTAATGGTAAGACAGCGGTTGCAAACAACGAGCAGATAACAGACGGCATTAAGCAAGCTGTTATTGAGGGCATGTCAGAAGTATTTGCTAATGCAAATATAGGTCAGCAGAACGGAAACGTTGTTGTACAGATTGACGGACAGGAAGTGTTCAGAACAACACAGAGATATGCCAATCAGTATACAGCTATGACAGGACAGCCAGCATTTAATATTTAATAAATAAAAAGGGGCTGTCAGCCCGACAACTGACAGCCAAAAGTTACAATACCACTTAAACAAGCAGTACAAATATTATATAACACTAATTGAATTAACGCAATAGAAATATTAAGGAATGTATCAGAAATGGTGCATTCCTTTTTTAATGCCTTGAAAGGGGTGGTTTGATTGATTGACGCAGTTGTGATTGAGGGAGTTAGGTTCCCAGTGGCATATAACGGCTACACATACAGTAGGAATAAGATATGGTCTAAGAATACAGGAAGAAATGATTACGGCGAAATGGTAGGCACGATTGTAGCACTCAAAGACAAGATTGAACTGCAATTACCGCCGCTAACAGGTGAGCAGGCACTGTTGCTTGATAATGTAGTAAGCGACGTAGATAACCCATTCCCAACGGCACAAGTCCTATTTTTAGGAGGTACGCAAAAAGAAATGACAATCTACACAGGAGATGTGACATATCCGTATCTCACAAGGGCGAAGAATGAGGACGGACTAATAGTCGGAGCAAAATTAAGTTTAATTCAGAAATAAAGGAGAGTTCCACATGAAACTTAAAACAAGTGAGTTAATAGACAGATTTCAGAGCTTAAGTAACATATCGCACGACAAGACTACAGGCAGAATTGCTATGGCTGTTATGTGCAATATTAAGGCGCTAGAAGAGCTGTACAAGGCAACATTACAGACCATAGAAGATACTAAGGTCAAGTATGCAGATAAGGACGATAGCGGCAATCCAGTTATCAACGATAATCAGTATCAGGTTACATCAGAGAACTTAAAGAAGTTACAGGAAGAAATGCGGGAAATCAATGAGCAGGAGATTGAAGTACCTGACATGACAATGCTTCCTATGGACGCATTCGATAAATGCGAAGAAATTACACCAGCTAAATTATACTCAATTGAGTTTATGATAAGCCATTAATTAATCAATAAAGGCGGTGTAGAATGAAGATATTAGACACAGCTATGACGGAAATTGTTAAGGGAAATAGTGCAAGATACTATTCTAAGTACGCTGTTGAAGGAAAAGAATATATCGAAGCACTCAACAATTTCAAGTTTCTAAACATGATAAATCCCAATAATGAAATTACGATAGGTAACACTTGCAGTAGCGGTGTTACCTTTTCTATTTATATGCCAACAATAGGTCTTGAAAATAAGGAGATTACCATATTCGAGGGCGTTAAGGTTGGTACAGAAATTAAGTATATTAAATTGGGAATATTTACAGTTACTAAACAGACAAGTGATGGAGAGTATACAAGCTATGAAGCGTACGACAGAATGTACAAGGCTGACATGCCTTACTTCTCGGATATGGCATTTCCTAGCACAGATAAAGCTATTCTTAATGAGATATGTGGCAAGTTAGGTATATATTTAGCAACAAATATAGTCACAGCACATACTATCAGCGACAAACCACAAGGATATACCTATAGAGAAATTATCGGTTATATGGCTATGTTGCAAGGCTGTAACGCGGTAATTAATTCTGACGGCAACCTTGAATTAAGGTGGTATAAGGATAGTGGTTATGTACTTGACGGACATAAGTATTATCAGCAAGGCGTTACATTTACAACAAGCAAGGATTTTATCTTGCAGAAATTAACTTGTAACAATACCAAGAGTGGTTCCACAGAACAAAGCGAGATAACAGTTGGTGACGGAGCAACAGGATTAACATTCACCAATCCATTTATGACGCAGGCAATTCTTGATGAAGTCTATAAAAAGATAGGCGGTTTTACATTCAGACCGCTTACAGTTAAGTTTGTTGGTGATTACCGGCTAGAAGTCGGCGACATTATAACTGTCAGCAAGGGTGACGTTGATTACAAAGTGCCTATAATGCAGATTACGCACGAATGCGACGGCGGCTTGATGGATACAGTTACATCTATTGGACAATCTGACACAGAGAATACAAGTGCTGCTTCTGGTCCTATTACTAAGCAGATGGAGCGGTACTATGCCGACTTGATAACTGTTAATAAGGCACTAATTAATAAATTGGATGTGGGTACAGCCAAGATTACCTACGCAACAATTGATTTTGCAAATGTCAAAAAGCAGGTTGTTGACACATCTCTGATAAGAGATGGTGCAGTAACAAACGAAAAGGTGCAAAGTCTTTCAGCAAACAAGCTGACAGCCGGTACTATTGACGCAAGCAAGATTACAGTTACTAATCTTAATGCCGATAATATTACAGTAGGCACAATTAATGGAAAACGCATAGGAACAGGTTCTTTGTCTCTGGATAAATTAGCCGAAAAAGTACCAACAAAAGAATATTTAGATAAAGTGCAGGAAGATTTACAGGGGCAAATCGACGGAAATATTGAGACATTCACTAAAACAGAAATACCTACACTTAATAATGAACCGGCTGTTAATTGGTCAGACGATGCCACGAGAAAGAAGCATATAGGTGATATCTGTTATGTGGTCAATCCGGCTTCAAGTGCAGATGGATATTCATACAGATTTGCTGATACAGGTACATTAGAAGCACCTAACTATGAGTGGGTATTAATTAAGGATAGCGATGTTACTAAGGCATTACAGGACATCATTAACATTAATGGCGAGATTACCGGTATTAAGAAGTTTGATGTTGAAATCAGTTCATGGAAAACTGATACAGACAGTGAATTATCAAGCCTTAAAACACGAACAACTACTCTTGAAACTGACATGGGTAACAAGGTTGATACTAAGACATTTAACGAGGTTAAGCAAGCGGTTGATGGGAACAGTTCAACAATAACTAAATTGACAAAAACATTAAACGACAAGGCCGATGGAAGCACAGTTGAAGCATTGACAAATACTGTTAATACAATCAAACAGACCGCTGATTCTAACAGCTTGTCAATATCTGGTTTATATACAGAACAGGGAAAGTTATCAGATACAATTGACGAAGTTAATACAAAAGCTAGTGATGCTCAAGATTGGTGCCAGAATATAGAGGACAACTTGTCTGAAAACTACACCAAAACAACCTTTATGAATAATGCCATTACGCAAGCAGTAACAGCTGAAAGCAACAGCATTAGAGCTGATGTGTCAGCAACATATGCAACCAAAGACAGCCTAAAAGACTATGCTACGTCAGCAAGTTTAGAGTTATACATCAAAAAAGACCCAACTACTGGCGAACTGAAATCTGCTATTGAAGCGATTGCGGATACCATCAACATCACAGCTAGAGGCGGCTTAAATATTTCTGGCGATAGATTCACACTCGCATCAACCAATACAACTATTACAGCAGATGGAACAATAACCTCGAAAGGAACGGGCGTGGGCTCAGACGGAAATGAATACTCGATGGCGGCAACTATGCGAGGCGGAGAGCTTAAAGTATGGAATAATACATCTAATAATGGAGTAAGGATTCAGGGCCACGCTTTATTAGGCTATGACGATGACGGAACTAATACAATTAAAGTAGTATACACTCCAAGCGATGAAGACGACATGACTACTGGTTTTTGGCTGTATTCAAATTTAGGACAAGAAGCCAGTATAACAAGAAAGCAAATATGGCTACAAGGGAATAATAGCGATGGAAGTATATATGGTTATTGCAACATAGGCAAAGGGTATGTGCGCATAGATTCTTCTGGGAAGACATATTATACTGACTGCGAATTGTCTGTAATGGGTACGGCTAAAATTAATAACTTAAACATAAATGGAAGTACGAAATTTACAAGTGATTTATCTGCAATTCAAATATGGAACCAATACTTTGGTTATTGTCAGCCAGTTACAGCTTCAACCAACAGAGTTACGCTTACTTGGACAGATTCAGAATTAGAAGTATGGGTAGATAATACATTAGTAGGAACATTGTTTGGCTAACGGAAAGGAGCAAAAATGTTAAGAACAGTTAAAACAATATCGATTAATGGAACATCGATAATTAATAACATGGTTGCAATGGCAATGTATGCAAACATTCCAGAAACCGGTCCGGCAATAATTGGACAGACAATTACAGATAATCAGTTGTATGTTGCAAATAAGTCGGAGTGTGATAGTGATTATGATAACTTTAAGACAGAGGTTAATAAACTACTCGCAAAAGTACAGTGATTAATATTTATTTTAGAAAGCATGGGTTAATTCCCATGCTTTTATTTTTTAGGAGGTAATTTATGAGTAAATTATTCGGAATTGACACATCAAGATGGCAAGGAGATTTTGACTTTAAAGGTGCAAAGGATAATGAGGGTGTAGACTTTGCTATTATCAAGGCAGGCGGTGCTGATGATGGCTTATATGAAGATAGAGAGTTTGAGAACAGTTACAATAAGCTGGAAAGTGCAGGAATCCACAAGGGAGCATATTTCTTCGGCAACGCATTAAGTGCTGATGAAGCTGTAAATGAAGCCAGATACTTTGCACAGCTTTTAGCAGGTAAATCATTCTGCTACCCAGTATTCTATGATGTTGAAGCAGGCATGGTTACCGGCAACGACCTTACAGACATTATTATGGCGTTTCTTGATGAAATGAGAAATGCAGGATATAAGAATGTCGGCTTATACTCATATGAGAACTGCATTAACAATTATGTAGACATTTCAAGAGTAAAAGAAGCTGGTTATGCCGTTTGGGTAGCAAAGTATTCAGATGCAGAACCTAGAATTGCCGTTGATTATGATATGTGGCAGTTCGGTGGAAGTGTTAATTATCTTAGAGACGCACAGATTAACGGACAGACAGTAGACCAGAACTATTGTTACACTGATTATTGCACAGACCATGTCGTTGAAGACATCACAGTGCCAGACTATGAGCCAGTACCAGACACTAAATACCATAAGGGCGATACAGTTAAGGTTATTAACGCTATTCAGTACGATAATGGCGAGCCATTCAGAACTTACTATGATGAGTACAGCGTTTTATCAGCCAGTGGCAGAAGAGTTGTTATCGGTGTTGATGGCGTAACTACTGCTGCTATTGACGAGGATAACATCAGCCTTGTTAAGTGCATTTATGACAATGACAATGATGTCAACACAGATACAGTAAGTCGTGGTGACGGCAAGAAAGTCAGAGTGCTTGATAACATTGATTATGACGGCGTGAGATTTGCGACATATTATGATAAATATGATGTAATCGAAGAGGATGGAGACAGAATTGTCATAGGTATTGGCACAACAATCACAGCTGCTGTCAATATTGCTAATCTTGAATTTGTCGGCGGTGCAATTTCTGATGATACACCTACTGATATCCCATTCAGTGAAGATATTGAAGAGGATAGCACAGTGAGATTTGTTGGCGATACTGATTATGATGGCACACCTATTAAGGCTTGGTTTGATGAGTATACAGTATCAGAAAGAAGTGGCGACAGAGTTGTACTTGTGCATGACGGAGAACTGTTTGCCGCAGTCAATATAGCCGATTGTGAATTAGTCTAACCTTAATAAAAATACCGGGAGTGCAATGCTCCCGGTAATATCTTAATTATTCAAATCTATCATAACAGCTATAACAGCGGGAATGGTTGTTATGGTTCCGTTTGTTTTCTTAAATTCCATACTACCTTCAAGAAGTGTTCCATACATTGTCACATTATCACCAACAAGCAAATTATAGTCAAAATCGTCTCTATAATATGTCAAAACAACAGTATCATCATTATTACCATCAACAGCTAAATAATAGCAAGCAATATATTCACTGGATTCTTCACCGGTATGCGTATTTCCGTCTTTATCTTCGACCTCCCCATCATATTTTAATTCTGCTACAATATTGCCTGTCAACTTAAATTCTTTATCAATATACTTATTAGGCGTACGCTTGAGCATTTCAACAGTTATATCATCAGGATATACACTCTTGTCTCTTGATAATAATGTTTCTTGCTCTGTCTGGACTTCACTGGTACTTTCAACATTATTATCAGAAGCACTATTCTGACACGCTACAAGGCTCAATAAGCACATAACAAGCATAACGCTTACAATTCTCTTTATCATAGGTAAACTCCTTTATTTTCTTTCTTTTAACATTTTTTTAAACGATTCTCGGTATTCTTTTATTTTTTTAAGCCATTCAGATTGAGAATCTGACGATACTAGCTTATTATCTGAAAGTGAAAGTGATATTTCAACGCTTGAAAAAGCAGCAGAAAGTGTTTTATCATCAGCTTGTTTTTCTACCAAATTTGTTAAATTCTCCATTTTAGTGCTTGCTTCTTTTGCACTTAAAGTTCCATTTTCAAAATCATCAATAATCTGAATTGCACTACTTATCATTTCTCTATCGTTCTTAGAGTATTTATATCCATTAAACACTCCTAGATGAGCAAGCAGTGTTGCAACAATGATAACAAGAAAAATCATTACAATAACTATACTTGACTTACTTATTTTTTGTTTCTCTTTCATAGGCAAATCCCCCTTAAATTTAATTTTACTAATCATATCACAATACACATAATTTGTCGAATACTGTCGAAACTTGCGATATCTTTAAGTTGATTTTTATATTATAAGTATTTATAATAATAATTGTCCGAGAGAGTTCGGACGAAATCTTCAAGTTTTGGCTAGGCGGCACTGTTTGATTGGCGTTGGCAGTGTCGCCGCTGAAAACTGTTAATCTACTGGGGGTAGATTGACATGTAAGAACAGATGTTCTATAATAACACCATCGCTACCAGTGTTATATCGTGCAATAAGGGGGATATATGGAGAATGAGGAATACAGGCAGAAGATAATCGAAGAAATCAAAGAAATAAATAGCGTTGAAGTACTAAAGTATATTTACAAAATAATGATGGATGTAATAAAAAAGCCAGTGTAAAAATACACTGGCATACACCTAGAAAAAAGTAAAAAGAAATATATTGCAGTGCGTTACTAATATCTGAGGTAGATTACTTTTTACAAGCAAGCAAACCTAGTCTTGTAACTGTTACATTTTCCAAGGTTTGTGTAATATATCCTTTGCTTGAAAGAGTTTTCATAAATGGCAATAGAGATATCATATCGAGATTTAGAGCATTGGCTATATCGCGATAATCTGTATTGCCTTTCTCATTTCTTTTAGTGATAATAGTCATAAGAACATCATTCTCATTCAGCATATTGTTTACGCTCCTTTTAATAAATCTATTAAGCCGAGAACATATTCTTTTTGTTCGTCATTTAACTCTAAAAATGTATGTATCGAGCGTACTAATCTTCTGTCATTCCTTATCTTAATCCACAAATCAGCTTGTTCCGATAAATCAAGTTCTTTTTCTTTCCCAGTTCTTAAATAATCCACAGGTAATCCTAAAACTTCTGAAATTTTACCCAATCTATCATCTGGAAATGAACCTTTGCGTAATTGACTAATGTAGCCATTAGCAAAACCACATTCTTTTTCTAATCTTGATATAGGAATTCTTCTCTCTTTGCAAATTTCTTTTACTCTTTCTACAGTGTTCATTTGTTTTTCCTCCATTTTTAGAGATTTACCTAAAAAAGGTGTTGACAAATTAGAGAACACTCTATATAATAATTTTAGGTTTTAGAGAAAAACCTAAAATTAAAGCGAGTATTCTCAAATATGTTTTGGCAATTCATAGTTTAGAACATTCTCTAAATAATGTCAAGTTTTTCTCTAAATCCTATATAAATTAGGAAAGGAGAAGTCTATGTTTTATCAAAAAATAGTTGATTATTGCAATAAGAACAATCTTTCTATAATGGCATTTGAAAAGAAATGCGGTATCGGTAATGGAACTGTGGGCAGATGGAAAGATGATAATTCATTGCCGGCATTAACCACTATTCAGAAAATTGCAGATGCAACAAGTATTCCCATAGAAAAATGGATTAAGCAAGAATGATAGGCGATTGAAGCGTCGTTTAACTTTGCAAGAAAGGAGATGAAAAAATGAAAAAGCCGTCTGTTTCAGATGTTGCATTAGTACTGTCAATATTTGTTTTACTGTTTCAGATTTTTTGTCATTTTATTTTACCAAAGTTTTGACAAAATCAATTATTTCTGAATGATGTACAGCAAATTCCATTAAAGCACAGATGATAGAAACAATCACAGAAATCCAGCCTTTAACGTCAGCTTTACTTGATGTTTTTAACGCAACATCAGCTTGTGTTTTAGAACTTTCAGCAATTTCCTTTGCTGAATCGGCTTGGGATTTAGCAGATTGAGCCATATTGTGAAGTTCCTCGCTTGTCTTTTCAAGATAAGCAGACTGACTTTCTAAAAGCTCAATCGGAGATTTACCTTTTTCATATGTAGGTATTTCAATATTAGGTTTTGGCGGTTGTGGAAATAAGTTGTCCATATTTGGATATACAGGTTCGTATCGCATAAAAATCTCCTTAGTTTTTTAAGGAATTATATCACAGAAAGGAAGTGAATTAAATGAGCGAAAAGGAAAAGGAAGTAGTTGAGAAGTTAAAAGAAGCGATTCCTAAGATGTCAGATTTTGACAAGGGTTATATTCTTGGCAAAGTTGAGAATATGGCAGAAAAAAGTGATAAGGAATGTAACAACGATAGAAAGGAGTAACGAGTGGAAAGAGAACTGAAAGAATTAATCCAGATTGAAAAGAAAAGAAATTCCTTGCTTGAAGAAATCAATCGGTCATTGAAGAAACTTGCAAGCAAGGAAGATAAAGAGTATCAGAGCAAAGTTGGCAAATCGGCTTTTAATCTTGATTGAGCCAGTTATGGTAATGTTCCAGCATTTCCATAATGCCAATTTCCACCCACGCACGACGAATGAACTCGTATTCTTCAGCAGTGTCAGTAAAGTTTTGCTTTTCAGTAGCAGACATTACCTTCTGATGAATTGAAGAATGAATTTCATTGCCATTAGAGTTTACAAAAGCTTTGAAATCTTCAAAATTTTTCACAATCTCACCTCTTTTCAATATTAAAGATAAGAGGATTATAGCACAAAGTACAAACGGATTAGAATTTTTGATATTGATGCAATAGAAAAGTGATGGTAGCGGTAAATAGTTGCAAACTTTTATTCAAACATCATTAGTTCTTTTTGACAGGGATAGCGTCCTGTTCGTATCAAGCGTGAATTACCTACCGATTGGCAGTTTTGTCTTTAGCATATTTATTTAATTCTATTGATATAGAAATAAGAGCGTACAGGGTGCAGAAGTCTACGCCACAGAAGTATGAGCCAACCGCTGATACGCACAATGCTATGACAGTATCCATACAATCTCCTTTCGGAAGGTGTCTACCATCACCTTTCTATTGTATCAATAAATATAAAGTTCTACAAGTTGCAACAGATAGGAATGAGCAGAATTGCTCAAATGCGCCTTAAAAGGAATATATCACACATTATTTAGAAAGGAATGTTTATGGAACTACAGATTTTTAGCAATTCAGAGTTTGGAGAAATTCGAACTATTACTAAAGATGATGAACCTATGTTTTGCTTGGCTGATGTATGCAAGGCATTGGAACTTGAACAGGTAAGTAGAGTTAAGGCAAGGCTTAAAACAGATGGGGTTACTACAAGTAAGGTCACCGACAGATTAGGCAGAGAACAGGAAGCCACATTTATTAATGAAAGCAACCTTTACAAGACAATCTTTCAGAGCCGTAAAGAAAGTGCGGAAAGATTTACAGATTGGGTTACATCAGAGGTACTTCCATCAATCAGAAAGACAGGAAGTTACAGTAAGCCTTTGACAACATCTGAACAGATTAGATTATTGGCACAGGGCAACACAGAACTCACAGAGAGAGTTGATAAGGTTGAAGATAAGATAATCAGTATCGAAGAAGAAACTCCACTTTACGGCTGTGAGATTGAAGAAGTGCAGAAACATGTTAGAAAGAAAGGAATTGAAGTACTTGGCGGAAAGGACAGCAATGCGTACAAAGACGGTGGTATTCGCGGTTCAGTATATTCTGATATATACAAGCAGTTAAAACGCGAATTCGGGTGCGTGGCGACATACAAGAGTATCAAAAGAAAATACTTGGCTGATGTACATGAATTCATCGACACCTATTTGTTGCCAATAGCACTTGCCGAGGTGGTACATGATACAAACATGTAGGAGAAGATATGAAAGAAAAGATAATTAACATATCCGCAACACTGGCAGGAATCAGCCTTATAGCGTTAATTCTAAGACCGGTACAGCCGCAAGCTAAGATTAATCAGCAGAGTGCAGTGTTAATTGAATGCTACAACTCACATGTTGATTATAAGGTTGAAACTGGGGAGATAAGTGTTGATGAATATGAGTTGTCGCTTATGGCACATTTGCTGATGGGCGAATGTGGAGCGACATGCAACGATGATGAAATGCTATATCTTGCAGGAGCTGTTGTTTTGAATAGAGTACAAAGCGAGTATTTCCCTAACAGCATTGAAGAAGTTATTTATCAGCCAGGGCAATATCAATGTACAGAGCTTATGAACAGTGGATTCTATAAAGAGCCAACAGAAAGGTGCTGGAGAATAGCAGAAGAATTATTAATAAGCGGATATGACATACCTAGCAATGTGTTGTATCAAGCTGAATTTAAACAAGGTAGCGGTGTTTATAAGAAAGTGCAGAACATGTACTTTTGCTACAAGTAAGGAGTGTTTATGGAAGCAAGGATAAGAGAAGAAATGTTCAGCCTGGGAATTCTTTCTAATAAAAGAGGTTACATCTACATAATCGAAGCTGTTAAACGCTTTAATTCTTCTATGACAATGAAAGAAATTTACAGCAGTATTGCTAGTACAGTAGGTAGGCCAAGATGTGCTGTTGAAAGGGCAATTGTAACAGCAATTAAATCAGCTGACCATGACCTATCAGCATGGAAGAATTATGACTGTCTCACAGCAAGAGGGGTTATAACAACGATGTATTACAGATGTAAGGAGAATGCCAATGAGTAGCATAAAAAGAATTATTAAGCTGAACAGGAATAGACAGAGAGCTATAAAGGAAAAGGATTTTAGAAAGTTCTATACTTTCAGCTGCAAAATCCATTTGATTGAAAGAATAGATAAAGTACCAATAGGAAGTTACATATTAAAGTAAGGAGAGAAAGAAATGGAAAATGCAATTAATAACAATAATATCACATTAGCAGGAGTAGTTGAGAAAGAGCCAGAGTACTCGCATGAAGTATTTGGCGAGAGGTTTTATGTGTTCATGCTCAAATGTTCAAGAATGAGCAGTAACAAGGATACATTACCGGTAATGATATCAGACAGACTTGTTGATATCAGAGAAATCAAAGTAGGACAGGTTGTCACAGCTGTAGGGCAGATAAGGAGCTTCAACAGGCATATTGATGATGTGAAGAGCAAGCTGATTTTATCTGTATTCGCAAGAGAACTTAAGATACTGACACAGGACGCAACCGAACTGTCATTTGAAGAAGATATTAATACAGTCATACTTGACGGTTATATCTGCAAGCCACCTATATACAGATGCACTCCAAAGGGCAGAGAGATTGCAGATATCTTAGTGGCAGTCAACAGACCATATGGCAAATCAGATTACATACCATGTATAGCATGGGGAAGAAATGCGAGATTTGCAGGTGGGCTTGAAACAGGGGAGCATATCCAGATTCAGGGAAGATTTCAGAGTCGCGAATATTCCAAGAAGATAAGTGACAATGAAATTGAGACACGAACTGCATATGAAGTATCAGTAAGCAGGATTGATTACGCAGAGGAGGGCGAAGCTGATGAGTAGTGATATTACAGTTAGAGATTTAGCAAGTATGGCTATTGATGAAGATGTGGTATGCCAGATATGGACACCGTTGCATGGAACAGTTTTTAACGGTTCATTTGAAGAAGCTAAGTATTCAGCCTATGCGGATAGGGAAGTTGACAACTTCCAGATTGAAGATGGCATATTTGTTATGAATATATAATAAGGAAAGGATATTGTTTATGAGAGCAACTTTAAAAGGGGTAGTACTTGAAAACTTTATGTGCTATGCACACGCAGAGTTTGATTTTTATGTCATTACAAAGATTATGGCTAAGAATGGCAAGGGTAAGTCAACTATTGCCACAGCTTATCTGTGGTGCTTATTCAACTGTGATTATGAATTAAAGGATAATCCGGTTGCCAGACGAGAGGTTGACGGAGTATCAGTTGATGATATGGATACAAGTGTTGAACTTACACTTGATGTTGACGGAAAAGAAATAACTATGAAGAAAGTGCAGAAGAGGACTTACAGTAAGGATGGCAGCAGTTATAAGGACGATAACAAGTATTTTATCAATGATGTGCCTAAGACATTAAAGGACTTCAATGCGTACCTTGATGTTGATATGAATGTATTTAAGATGTGCAGCAATGTAAATGCTTTTCTTAATCAGAAGCCAGCAGAAATGAGAGAATACTTATTTGGCTTAGTAGGAGATGTTACAGACCTTGATACAGCTTCACAGAAAGCCGAATTAGCCGAGTTAGTTCCTTTACTTAATAAGTATACAGTTAAAGAATTATCCGCTATGAATAAGGCTACAAAGACCAAAATCACAAAGGATTTGCCTATTCTTGATGGACAGATTAAGGAAAAGGAAAGAGATATACAGCTTAAGCAGGCTATTGAAGTATCTGACCTTGAATTACAGAAGAACAGCCTTAAAGCGCAGATTGCTGATTGTGTGGCAAAGCAGACTGACAATGACAAGCTGATGGCTGAATATGACAAAGCTAGTTCAGATATTCTTAATCTTAAGTTTGAGCTTAGTGATATGAGCCGTAAAGCTAATGAAGAAAATGTTAAGGCTAGGAGAAAACTTGAATCACAGATTAGTAACCTTAATTATGTGATTGAGGATAGCAAGAAGTCAATCAGCAACGCAGAAGATGTTGTTAGTTTTGATAAGGACAAGATAGCTGAATATCAGAAAACACTTGATGATAGCAGAACCGAATGGAAAGCTGAAAAAGAGCGTGTATTTGACGAGAATAATCTTATTTGCCCTTATTGTAAACAGGAATACCCAGAGGAAAAGAAAGAGAAACTAAAGGTAGATTTTAAGGCACATAAAGAAACTGAACTTAACAGAATTACTGATAAAGGCAACACAGCTAAGAAAATGCTTGATGAAGTCAAAGGATTGTTAGTTGGAGCTGAACAAGAATTGGCTGACAGAAAGCAGAAGTTAGAAAAACATTTAGTGGATTTAGCAGACCTTGAAAAGCAGTTATCAGAACTTCCACAGGAGATTGATGTATCAGCCACCGAGGAATACAAGGCACTTGAACAGCAGATTGCCGAAAAGGAAGAAGCCATGCACAAGGCTAACGATATTTCGGCGATTAAGGCAGAATTAAAGGCACAGGAAACAGCTTTAAGGCAGCAGTTAGCAGAATGTGAAAGCCGGATTGCAAAGTCTGATACGGCAGCAGATGAACAGCGACTTGAAGAATTAAGGCAGACAAGGATTGATTCTGAACAGAATAAGGCTAATGCCGAGAAAATCCTTGATTTACTTGACGAACTGGATAAGGCTAAGAACGAAGCCTTGACAGAGGCGGTAAACAGTCATTTTGGTTTGGTTAAGTGGCAGTTGTTTGAATATGCTAAGAACGGCAATTACAAGAGCTGTTGCATACCTACAGTTGACGGAAAGAGCATTTTAACAACTATGAGCAACAAGGGTAACAGGATTTTAGGCAGAGTTGATATTTGCAATTCTATTCAGAAGATTAGTGATATATCAGTTCCTATTATCTTAGATGATTCTGAAAGCCTTAGCGCAGACAATCAGAAGAAAGTTGCTGAAATGGTAGATAGTCAGTTGATTATGCTGATTGTTAATGATAGTGAGAAATTAGAGATTGTGGAGGGATGATATGAAACTTTATTTTTACGAATTGAATACAGATGAAAGGTACAGAAAAGCAGGAATTATAGTACAGGTTTGTGAAGCAGAAGAGAAACCTAAGACATACAAGTCTGTTGATAGATTTTTTCCAAACTACTGTAGTACGGTAAGGAAAGATAATGTTGGACGAATAGGTGATTTTAATTGCTTGTTCCTTACAGAACCTAATTTTGAGTATGCCAAGGATAAATTTAAGAAGCGTGCAGAATCAAGGATTGCACAGACAAAAGAAATACTTGAAAGAGAAGAAAAGGAATTAAAGATGATCGAAGAAAGCGAGGAATAATTATGGCAGAGAATACAGCAGTTGCGGAAAAGAAAGAAGCTGAAAGTAGAGAGCTTGTAGCAAAGGATTTTACAGAGGGAATGGTAGTAAAAATCAAGCAGAAAGAGAAATTCGGCTTAACATTCCCTAAAGATTACAACTATACAAATGAGTTTATGTCAGCAATGCTGATTTTGCAGGACACAGTAGATATGAACAAAAAGCCTGTATTGCAGAGTTGCACAAGGGCAAGTATCGAAAACGCACTTGTAGAAATGGTTACAAGCGGCTTATCAATGCAGAAGAAACAGTGCTACCCGGTTGCTTATGGCGGTAAGCTACAGTGTCAGAAATCCGTATATGGGAACACTTGCATTGCTAGGAGATACGGACTTAAAGACATAACAGCAGAGGTTATCTACGAGGGCGATACATTCGAGTATGAAATTGTTAATGGCAAGAAAAGCATTGTCACTCATAAGCAGGACTTTGAGAATATCGACAATGATAAGGTCAAGGGTGCTTACGCAATAGCCACTATGGATGACGGAAGTGTTCTCACAGAGGTTATGAACATCAAACAGATAAAGCAGGCTTGGAAACAGGGATATGGCTATAAAGAGAACGGAAACGGAACACATCAGAAATTCACAGACCAGATGGCTATGAAAACAGTCAAGAACAGACTGTTAAAGCAGATTAACAATACTTATGGTTCTTTCTATGACGGAAATTACGATAATGAGGAAGAATTACCTAGTTATGATGAGCGTATGCAGGCTGATGTTGATTATGATATTGAGCAGAACGCAAACAGTGTAGATTTTGACGAGGACAACATAATTGATGTAGAGCCGACCGATACAGCCGACAAGCAGTCAGAGGAGTTGCCGCCGTTCATGCAGAGTGAGGAGAGCTGATATGAGAGCAATTTCACAGAATGGGACAATAGATGTTCCTTATGAAATGGTAGTTATTCAGAGGTTTGAAGAAGATATTTATTTTTTAAACCGTAATTTAACAGGGGTAGAAGACTTGATTAGTGACATTAGGTTGGCTAAATACTCCACCGAAGCAAAGGCGATTAAGGCTATGGAAATGCTGAGAGAAGCATACACAGGAAAGCCAAAATTAAATGTAAATGAAATCCCTAACTTAACACCACAGGAGTTTGGAGAAAAATTAGGAATTAGCGATATTCTACTTTGCGACAAAACCAATGCAGATGTCAGCTTTTCAAGCAATTACTACTTTCAGTTCCCACAGGATGATGAAATCGAGGTGTAAATATGAAACAAAATCCAATAATAATTGCGTGCGAATTGTGCGGAAAACCACAGCCAAAAGATGAATTACGTTCTAATGAAAATTGGAATGTTTATGACGCAAAAGCTGTTTGTGAGTGTGGTGGAAAATTCAAAATAATGTTAAGAGAAGATGCGGAGAAATTAAGGAATGAAACTTAAATGTATTGCGACAGGAAGTACAGGAAATTGCTACACCTTAACTTCCGACAGTGGAGAAACACTTATCCTTGATTGCGGAATACCGATTAAGGAGATTAAAAAAGGCTTGAATTGGAACATTAAAGATGTTGTGGGTGTGTTATGCACCCATAAACACCTTGACCACAGCAAGTCAGTAAACAATTTTAAGGCTATGGGAATACCGATTTATGCACCATATTTGAAGATTGATTGTAAATCAATGAATATGGGTGGATTTACAGTAAGACCATTTGATTTAACAACGATAGACGGAAATTGGACACACACAAACGCAAATGGCGAACCTTGCCCGATATATGGCTTTCTGATTGCTCACAAGGAAATGGGGAGAATGCTTTATATAACCGATTGCGAGGTTGTCAAGTGGAAGTTTAAAGACATAAACCACATTCTCTTAGGCGTGAATTATGACAAGGATTTAATTGACAGGGATAATACAGGCAAAGCTAATCACGTATTCAGAGGTCACTTATCCATTGACACGGCTTGCGATTTTGTTAAAGCAAATTATTCAGATAGCTTGCAGAACGTCATAATGTGCCATCTGTCAAGTGAAAATCCTGATAGAGATAGTTTTATTGAGAAGATGAAAAAAGTTGCTTGTGGGGCAAATGTAGATGTTGCAGAGCGCAACAAGGAATGGGTTTTAAGGAAAGGGGATGAATGTCCGTTTTGATTAGTTGGGATATAGTTACAAAGTTAATGAATTGTTTTCCTAATAGCGTTATAAATCATAACGCAGAGTTTATAGCACATATTAAAAGCAATACATATTTTGGATTAAAAGATTGTGAAAATGAAACAGATGTAAAGTGCAAAATGTTGGAATGGCTATCAAGACCTGCACACAAGGCAGAACCATATAACACTAAACGGAGCAATAATGAATTTCACAGATTTATACTTGACGGTGTAAATCAGTTTTTGGAAACCGATTTTACCGAGAAAGATATGGAACGGATTTATACATATCTTGGAAACAGATGTAATCATTCTAAAACATTGGAATTTATTGCAAGTGGGTATGATATGTCTGTTTTGAAAGATTGAAAAATTCTAGTGAGTGTCCGTTTTAGAAAGGAGCAGTAATGGAGAGATTAACGAAGACATATAGTGATGGAAGCTTTGGAGTTGCTGACAATCTTCCTTGTGGTGAAAATTCTTATACCTTTAAGAATTTGCTTATCAGGAAATTGGGAGAATATGAGGACTTAGAAGAGCAGGGCAGACTTATCAAGTTGCCTTACAAAATTGGAGATACAGTTTATGAAATAACAGGAGCAACAACTCGGGGTTATGATTGGAAATATCTAACCTACGAAAAAGCATACGTGCATGGTACTGTATTCAACTTAGATAGACTTTACGATATTGGCAAGACAGTATTTCTCACAAAATCCGAAGCCGAAGCAAAACTGAAAGAATTGAGAGGTAACGATGAATAAGAGAAAATCAATATCTAAAAGTATAAGAACATCTGTATATCTCATGTATAACGGACATTGTGCTTATTGTGGTACAGAAATAGCTTACAAAGATATGCAGGTAGACCATGCAACACCGCTTAGGATAGGTGGAGCAGACGACATTTCAAATTACATGCCAGCTTGTAGGAGCTGCAACCACTATAAAGCCACTTTAGATGTCGAGGGATTTCGAAGGTATCTTTCAGAAATACATAAAAGGCTTATGCGTGACAGCATACCTTATCAAGTGGCGGAGCGGTTTGGAATCGTTAAGTATGTGTCTGACGATGTAAAATTCTATTTTGAAGAATTGAGAGGTGGAGAATGAAAGTATTCAAATGGGAAGATTACTATGATACAGAACGTTGTCCTCATTGTGGCAGACTAAGGCTTATGATAGCCCGTACAGAATATGGAACTAAAAGAGTTTGCGAAAAGTGCGGATGGTGCGTTGAGGATAATAACTACTTTGTGGAAGATGAAACAATCGAGGAAGAGAGGTAAGGAAATGGGTAATAACTGTAATTGTAAACACAATCACAACTCTAATTCAGATGAGCCTTGTTGCGGATGTGATAGCAGACAGACCAATGCCGACAGGATAAGGGATATGTCGGATGAAGAGTTAGCTGATACATTATTTAATAGTTGTCTTGAAGTTATGCATATAGACGAGTGCCCTTATGTAGATAATGTAGGGATGTGCAAGAAGTGTATACTTGAATGGCTTCAATCAGAAGCAGAATAGGAGAGAATATGGAAGATAGATATCTGTATAAAGCTAAGACAACTCCAAAAGAAAAAGGAGAATTTAACAATGTTTGGGTTACTGGAAATCTTATTGTTTCCAATGGAAAGTATTACATACATCCTGTGGGCAATGTTGTAAATGTTAAGAATGAGACTGGAAGAATAATTGTGATGCACGAAGTAATTCCAGATACAATCTGCCGATGCACAGAATCAAAAGACAAGAATGGCAAGTTGATTTGGGAGAATGATATTGTCAGATGTAAAGTTGGAACAGCGAAAGTTATATGGAATAAATCAGAATGGCGAATTGAATGGTTAAAAAATGACTTATGGAGAAAAGATTTGTATTATTGGGCGGTTGAAGATATTCAAAGAACAGTAGTTATCGGTAACATTTTTGACAATAAAGAGTTATTAGAAAGTGAGGAAAATTAGATGAATCGTGTAATCCTATGTGGGAGAGTTGTTAGAGAGCCAGAGATTAGATATTCACAGACAGCAAACGGAAGTATGGCAGTAGCAAGATACACATTAGCTGTTGACAGAACTTTCAAGAAAGAGGGCGAACAGGCAGCAGACTTTATTAACTGTATCGCATTTGGCAAGAATGGAGAGTTCGCAGAGAAGTATCTTCATCAGGGAACTAAGATTATCGTTGAGGGTAGATGGCAGACAGGAAACTACACTAACAAGGACGGACAGAAAGTCTACACTAATGATTGTGTTGTTGAAAGACACGAATTTTGTGAAAGTCGTGCTAATCAGCAGAACAATAACAGTAACGGAATTATGGGCGGTAATGCTAGTTCAGACAGCTTTATGTCAATTCCAGACAATGTAGCTGATGAGGGATTACCATTTAATTAAAGAGGTGTGAGTATGAGACTGATTGATGCAGATGAATTAATTGAGGATATTCACAAAAAGAATTATATCGATAAGGCTTTATCTGAAATACTTGAAACTATTATTAATGAACAACCGTCAGCTTTTAGTATGGGAACTAAACCTATTGATAATTTCGTAGACCCGTTTAAATCAAGAACCGCAACAGAAAATAACCTTGTTGAAGAAAATGCAGAACAATTAACGGTTAATGATATTGATAAGGTTGTGAAACAGCTTGAAGACGAAAGAGAGTTATCATACGCAGATTTTGACAAATATGTTGAAGAAGTCAGCCCTTGCCTTGATGCAGAATATGATGATAGTTTTCAAAGAGGTTTAGAAAGGGCAATTAAGATAATAAAGGTGGGTAAAATTAATGGATAGAGATTGCAATAAATGTATACATCATACTACAGGAACTTGCAGTACTTTTAACTGTGAGTTTGCAACAGCTGATGATGTAAGAAATAAGGCTATTGACAATTTTACAAAGGCTGTTGAAGATGCAGGGCTTATCTTTGTTGATGATATGTTTAAGCTAGAAGAGCTTGCGGAACAGCTAAAGGCAGGTGATAACAGTTGAATTATCAGAACATAGCAAGAGCCAAGGCGATAGAACAGGAAAACAAAAAGCGACTATTGAAGCTAAACTCGAAACTGAATGACAAAAGCGGAATATATTTTCTACTCCGAGAAGATGAAAACGGATTTAAGTATGCGTATATCGGGCAGGCGTTACATACACTTAGCAGATTGGCAAGCCACCTTGTAGGTTATCAACAGCACATAGACCTTAGTTTGAAACGCCATAAGCTGTACGACAAAGAGAAAAATCCTTATGGTTGGCGAGTTGAATTTCTGAATTTCCCCGAAAGCCAGCTTGACGAAAAGGAGAAGTATTACATCAAGCTATATGCCGATAAAGGTTATCAGCTTAGGAATGTCAGCTTAGGCGGTCAAGGAGAGAATCGTGCTAGTGGTTCAATAGGCGAGAGAAAAGCACCTAAAGGCTATATGCAGGGCATGCAGCAAGGTAAAAAGGTGTTAGCGAGGGAATTATCCTCTATCGCTGAAAAGCACCTTATAATCCGCTTAAAGCCCGAAAAAGAGCATAACAAAGTATCGCAGAAGCAATACGAGAAGTTTATGGATTTATTGAAAGTGGGTGATTCAGAACGAAGATTTTAAGTAATAAAGAATATTATCATCTTGTGAACAAGATAGATACTCTTACTAAAGATAATGACTGCATGAATAGAAAACTTGATGAAATGAAAGAAAATAAACCTAATGATTGCAAAAGCAATGAAGGAAGTCACTTTTGCAGTATTTGCAAATTTGGCTATTTGAGAACAAGAAATCCGTTTGGGGCAGATTTTTATGCTTGCAGTAAAACAGTGTCTTGTGAAGATTTTAAGAGAAAAGAAGACAACTAACTAAAAATCAAAGAAAGGAATAGGTTGTGCGCACATAAAACCGAGGTTTCCTTTTGGTAGATTTTATGAATTTTGAAAATTATTCTTGTGATAATCAAATGAGCATATTCGACTTCACAAGAGAACCGATTAGCATAACAAAGCCTATCCGATTAATAGAACTTTTCGCCGGCTACGGCAGTCAGGCAATGGCACTAAAGAGAATAGGCGCTAAGTTTGAACATTACAGAGTTGTGGAGTTTGATAAGTACGCCATGGCAAGCTATAACGCAGTACATGGTACAGATTTTCCCACAATGGACATAACTAAGGTTCATGCAGAAGATTTGAATATCTGTGACACAAATACATTCACTTACTTACTTACTTACTCGTTTCCTTGTACGGATTTATCAGTTGCCGGAAAGCAAGCCGGAATGTCTAAGGGAAGTGGCACAAGAAGCGGTCTGTTGTGGGAAGTTGAGAGAATACTAACAGAAATCAGAGATAGTAACGGAGAATTACCACAGATTTTGTTCATGGAGAATGTGCCGCAAGTACATAGTCAGGATAATATGCCCGACTTTAGAAAGTGGTTAGATTTCCTTGAAAGCCTGGGTTACACAAATTACTATCAAGATTTAAACGCTAAGAATTATGGTGTAGCACAAAATCGTGAAAGATGTTTTATGTTTTCGTTCCTGGGCGAGTACAATTACCATTTTCCACAGCCCATACCACTCAAAAAGAAGTTGAAAGACTATCTTGAGGATAATGTAGATGAAAAGTATTACATCAACAATGAAAAGGCTGACAAGCTGATAAAACGGCTTATTGACAACGGCACATTACCACAACACAATCTTAACAGACAGACAGACAGACAGACAGACAGACAGACAGACAGACAGACAGACAGAC
>ERZ773228.345-NODE-345-length-57068-cov-9.428201_pt1 | contig 57068 bp, 67 predicted proteins | sample MGYA00580524_ERZ773228 | MGnify/ENA primary metagenome ERZ773228 (study PRJEB29015, sample SAMEA2737768) | human gut metagenome | biome: human gut; feature: human-associated habitat; material: faeces | place: China | collected 2012 ... | reverse complement strand
AGCACATCACCAGCGGCAACTATCAGAAATACTACGAGGAAATGTACAAGAATAAATAAAATTGTGACGTTTCATCGTTATAAAACTGCCTGATAACACCGCTAAAAATTGAATTTGCCGACAATTTGCCGACATTTCAACAAAAACACCCCCGCGAATTTCAATTTAGTTTGAAGTTCACGGGGGTTATTTTTTATGCGTGTTTAACAGCAGCTTCAAAGATATTGACAGCGGTTTCTTCCTGTGCATCCGTATTGTGCGCATAGGTGTTCATGGTCGTTGAAATATCAGCATGACCCAGACGGGCCTGAACAGCTTTTGCCGTGACCCCGTTTTCAATCAGTGTCGTTGCGTGTGTATGGCGCAGGGAATGGAAGTTGAAGGGGATTCCCAATTCCTGATTGATGATTGTGGAAACACGGCCTTGAATGTTTTCGCTTCCCGAATAATGCCCTTTTTCATTGACGCATACGAACCGAACCGCCGGGAGTGGGCAGCGTTCAGAACATGGGTGCTGCACAAGATGCTGGCAGGGCTGACCTTTCATAGACATATCTTCAAGATACACATTGAAATACTTTGGCCCATAGCGCAACCGGTTTTCAGTCTGGGTGCGTTTGGCTTCCTTCAGGGCTTCCGCCAATGTAGCACCAATTTTGATGGTACGTTTTGAAGTTTCAGATTTTGGGTCATTGAAGTACCAGCGGGAACCATTGTACAAATCACCATGCACAGCGGTTCGTTTGACTGTGATCTTCTGGTTCTTCAGGTCTATATCTTCCCACATCAACCCAAATACTTCATTCAGGCGCAACCCAGTATAATATCCAATGAGCAAAGGCAACTGAAACCATGTGTTTTCAAAACGCTTCAAGATTACTTCAAAATCTTCAGGTTCAATGATATATCGTTTTTCAACGGGAGTGCCCATTTTGGGAAGTTTTGTATAATGGCATGGATTGAACTGTAACAGGCCCAAAGGCTGCACCGCATAGGCGAATGCACCGGAAAGAACGGTTTTACAATAGATGATCGTGTTCTTTCCCAGACCGATTTCCTTCAGATGATTCAGCCATTTCTGTATCACAGCGGGGGTGATCGACTTTAAGCGATACTGCCCAAGGTCTGGCTTGATGTGCTTCTTCACGGTGTGCGAATATCCTTTGATTGTGTTTGCCTTGCAATTCACTTTCACATAGTCTTCAAGCCACATATCCAGATAGTCGGAAAGGGTGCTGCTGGATGGTTCAAAGACAAAACCAGCGTTGTTATATTCGCTGATCGCTTTTGCAAGTGCTGCTTCCGCTTCCTTTTTGGTACGGAACCCGCCTTTTTCCTTGCGCTGTCGTTTACCGCCCACTGTGCCCATATCAAAGCTGTATGACCACATTGAACCACGTTTTCTTACGCTACCTTGCATAATCGTCCTTCTTTCTCTTGATTCCGAAAGGAAAAACGATTATAATTTAAGTGTTCGGGATAAATCATAATCACTTCATCCTTTCGTGTTTTTGATTTTCCGTCCATTGCCCCGCTGGTGTTGGCTCACCGGCGGGGTTTTTATTTTACCACAAACCTGTGATTGATTCGGCCCGCTGTTGCGGTTCTTCAATTTGAAGGTCAGCGGCGGTAAATCTATCAGCTGATTCTGTATCGGCTGACACATCATGTTCATATATCGTTACGGGATTTAAGGTTGTCCATGCTGCTTCCGGCGTTGTCCACCATTGATTGTTATAAAACACGATGCGCCCAAGTGCAGCTTCTTTCACAAGTTCATCATTTCCAAGATTGGTGGGCCACCATCCAGCCTGTTCAGAAGGTGTGTGATTATCTGTGAAATTGGAGCAAATGCCGGTTTTCTTATCAATTTTGAAGGTGAATACATCGGTTTTCAGGTCTGAATAACGGCGTTCACCTGAATTTTCACAGTAACACCAGTTATCACCATCCTTTACCCATCCAGTAGCCATTTCACCAGTAGTATAGAAATAATACTGATTTCCATCAATGTTGACCCATTCCCCGGCGGCATACTGCCCATCTGGTTTCTGATATTTTTTGACCCCGTGGGTTTCATCTGTTTCCCATCCGGCAGCGAATGCAGCAACCGGCACCAAACAAGCTAAGGCAATAGACAATATTACAGCGGATAATCTTTTCATTTATGATACGTCCTTTCTTGAATGCGGTTCAAGGTACCAAGTTCAAGATATTATTTATTTCTTTATATAGGACTGAAAATTTACAAAATTTGGGAATTTTCAGATTACCTATTAAGAAATACAAATCATCTTGAACCACTTGAACCGATATTGAAAAATTAAGGCGTGATGCGGATTTTCGCCGGTTCAAGGTATGTTTGGAAATGAAGAACCATCTTCCACCGCCGGTGATGTAGTTTTTCGTTGATACGTCAGTTGTGCAAAATCATCTTGAACCATCATTCATGCAGCCGCCGGATAACGCCCACGGCTAAACCAATGATGCGCAAATTGTTGATTTCTTCCTTCAGGTATACGATTGGTTCATAATTTGGATTCAACGGCCACAGTTCAACCCTGTCAGGCCGTTTTTTCAATTTTTTCAAAGTTGCGAACCCATCACCACTATCAAGTTCCATGATCGCAACTATTTCATCGGTTTCAGCGTCTTGCTGTTCCCGAATGGCAACCATGTCACCGTTTTTTATAAGGGGTTCCATAGAATCCCCCTGACAAGTCAAATACATATTTGCCCGCCACTCTTTTGGGGCTTGATAAAATGCTTCAATATTTTCATGCGCAAGTATTGGAGTGCCACAGGCGATTTTTCCGACAACCGGCAAGCGTACCATTTCAGGCATGGGAATCAGATTAGAGGGTTTCGGGTGCCCTTCTTCGTCCTGATCGGTAATAAGTTCCGCACGGCTGACCCCCAAAGCGGTTGCCACACGGTCAACCATTTCCATGCTGGGCGTTCTTTCACCCTTCCGTAAATAGGATATGGTGGATTCAGCGCACTTCACCTTCCGTGCAAGTTCTTTTTGGGTCAAATTATTTTCTTGTAAAAGTTTGTTGATGTTCCGTGCAATTATTTTGCGGGTATCCATAAATAAGCCCCCTTTTCATCTTTATAATATAGCATATTGTGAACTTTTTCAATAGAAAACCGAAAAAATTCACTATTTACTATTGACATTCACTCAGAGTGAAGATATACTGTTGACAGTTGATTCACACACAGTGAACCACGAAAGGATGAAGTGATTGATATGAAAGAGTTCGATTTGATGAAGTCCGAAATCAAGAAGGCAGAGCGGTTCGCCGCCAACAAGTCCAACGAACCCTGTTTTTTGGCAGCGTGGAGCTACTCTGGTGTGGATGATCTGGGATGGGCTGATGTACTGTGCGAAATGGGCAATACCAATAACGGCGAGTATGTCAACACCGTTCATCTGTGCGTTTGCATGAGTAATCGCCGCCGGTCTTATGTGAGCCGTGTGATGCCCACTATGTAACGAAAGAAAGATTGAATGATGAAAATGGAAACGCTGAAACCGTGCCCATTCTGCGGGCAGAAGCACACGACCATCACTGAATCTAATACTGAGGGCATTCGGATTAGATGTCCGAACTGCAATATCACATTCTCCCGTGATTTTTATGAACATCGCGGGGAATTGGGCAGGCAACGAACTATTGAAGCGTGGAATACTCGCCCTGAATAACCCCGCCTGATGATGGCCCGGTGGTACGGGCCGAAACACCCTTTTGGGTGTCGTGGGAGCCAAACCACAGAAAGGATGACAACTATGTTATATCGTGAACTTCGTGACCGGTTTATTAAGTTCAACCGGGAACACCCCAACGCAACCCCGCTGAAGGGGTTCATCGTCTTCAGTGCTGAAAACTGGCCCAAGACCTATTCTAAAAAGTCCAGAACCTACGAGGTACACAGCGACAACAAAGCGTTTCGGCCTAATGCCAATTCGTGCAGCCTGTTCGGTTCTTCTCTTGATGGTACTGACCAAGGTGTGCGCCTTGACTGGTACATGGCTGATTTTGGTATTCCGGGCGGTTGGGCTGTGGAACGCTGCATCATCGAGGAACCAGTAACCCGTGTGGATTTCACCCCGAATGACATTGAAGCGGTCTATGATGAAATTGATCGGCGTATTGATGCGGAAATCCGGGATGGTGATTTCACCGATGAAAAGGGTGAAATCCACATGGATGCGGTGAATGACTGCCGTGCAGATATGCTTCAGGGTGTGTATTCTGTTCTGATGACCCTTTCCAAAGATTGGCCTTCTGTTTCCCAGATGTGCGGCGCAGAGGAAGAACAGCGTGGTTATTTCTGCAAGGATGGTGATTCTGAATGACTGTTCGGGAAGTTTGGCTGAAGTGTGTGAACACCAATTCCAGCACCAAAGTCATGGTATACGCACCGACAAGCACCGGCCCAGTTTTTGAAGGCCCCATCTGGGCGATTCCTGACCGGGTGCAGCGTGGTGAAGTTGCACAGTTTCGGCTGTGCGGCTTGACCGATAAGGGCAGTGCAACGGAAGTGTGGATGTTTTTGGCAGAGGGTTTGAAGGTATGAAGAAGTTCATGGTTTCGCTGTTCATCGTGGCACTGGTGCTACTGATCGCCGGTTTCGTGTGGGGCGGCTACTACATTTATTTTCTGCTGGAAGATTCCCCGGCAGTCAGCCGGGTGATGGTTTCCGTGGGTGCGCTGCTGTTTGCAGCACCCGTGATGTATTTTGACAGGAAGGATGATCTGATGGATGGCTGATAAGAAAATTGACCCCAAGTGCGTGGAGCCTTGCCCCTGTGGTGCCACATGGTACGATGCAGAGGAAAACCCCAAAGGCAAGGTTACAATCATAAAACGCAAAAGAATCCGTGGTTGCGGTTCTTCTGCCCCGGCGGTTGTATGCACTGCCTGTGGTCGGTCTGCATGGCCCGCCGGGAAACAGCTGGATGCTGTGAACCGGTGGAATGCACAAGATTTTCAGTATGGGCCTTTGAAAGAAGGTGACTGACGGTGAATGCGGTCTGTGAATCGTGCGGCAAGGTGATCTTGAACGCACGGAACCGGCAGCGGTTTTGTAGCGATTGCACAAAGAAGCGTCAGAAGGCTGCATCCCTGAAGTATTATGAAAACAACCGGGATGAAATCAATGAACGGTTGCGCTTGCGTACACAGATGCGCCGGATGCCGGAACCTGAACCGATGCCACCCAGAACCCCGCCAAAGTATACCATTTCCCAAGTGGACGCAAAGGCAAAGGAACTGGGTATCAGCTACGGCAAATGTAACTTGCTGCTGGAGCATGGCAAAATAACAATATGAAAGGATGTGATTTGATGCCTGATTTCAAGATTTCACTGGCCGCAGCCCGTGTGAATGCCGGTCTGACCCAGAAGGAAGCAGCGGAAAAGCTGGAAATCAATATCGGCACCATGCAGAACTGGGAGAACGGCAAGACCACCCCGAATGCCGAAAATTTCATCAAGCTGTGCAAGCTGTACAACTGCCCGGTGAATGCCATTTCTTTGGGATAAAAATTCACTATGAGTGAATTTTTCAAATAGAAAGGATGAAGTGATTATGATTTTTTCCGAACGTCTGAAGGCCCTGATGGATGAATTGAAGATTTCACAGGGCAAGCTGTGTGACCTGACCGGCATTGGTGCATCGTCTGTCAGTCAGTATCTTTCCGGGAAGCATGAACCCACGGCAGCACGGAAGCGGGAGATTGCCCGTGCGCTGGGTGTGCGGGAAGACTACTTTGAAGCCTACACCACCCCGGCGGTACCGGTCAAATCGGCTTATGTGAACCTTCCCGTGGAACTGGCCGCAAAGCTGATGACCAAATCCAAAGAATTTGTCATGCAGGGCTTGCGTGATGGCGTTTTCCCGTGGGGTTATGCGGTGAAGCTGGCAAAGTGGAGCTACTTTATTTCCCCGGTGAAGTTTGAGGAATACACCGGGATTCCGGTTCCCGTGAACGAGGTTGACGCATGAACGGGAAATATTATGGCCGGTTAGAAATCCGGTACCATAAGAAGGAAGCTGAAAGGCTTGCACACATCGACCAGAAGAAAGAGAGGTTCAAGAAAATGAGCGTGAAAGGCTATAAGGTGTTCAATCCTAATTGGACGTGCCGCAATTTTCAGTATCAGGTGGGGCAGACCTACGAAATGGAAGGTCCGGTCATCCCCTGTGAGCGTGGTTTCCATTTCTGCAAGAATGCTGCTGATTGCTTCAATCATTACGCATTCAACCCTGAAAACAAAGTTGCGGAAGTGATTGCCCATGGTACCGTGAGGGAAGAGGGGGATAAATGCTGCACGGACAAGATTGAAATTGTCCGTGAAATCAGCTGGCAGGAAGTTCTGACGCTTGTAAATGTGGGGAAGGGGTGTACTGGACGCTGCAACACGGGCAACTGGAACACGGGCAACTGCAACACGGGCAACTGGAACACGGGCAACTGCAACACGGGCAACCGGAACACGGGCAACTGGAACACGGGCGACTGGAACACGGGCAACTGCAACACGGGCAACTGGAACACTACTTCTTTTTCCGGTGGCTGCTTTAATACCGAACAGCCCAAAATCTATATGTTCAACAAGCCTTCCGATTGGACGCTTCAGACCTGGTTTGATTCCCGTGCCCGGTATCTGCTGAACCAGATTAACAACTGTCCGCTTGAATACGTCTGGTTTGATGCTATGACCGATGAAGAAAAAGCAGCACACCCGGAAGCAAAGACCACCGGCGGTTATCTGAAGAAGCGCACCACGACAGACAATGCCCGCAAGTGGTGGGCCGGTCTGGATGCTGCTGATCGTAATGTGATCTTCAGTCTGCCGAACTTCGATGCAGAAATCTTCAAGGAAATCACGGGGGTTGATGTCAATGAAACTTCCGATACCTGATGAAGTCAACAGTGCAGTGAAAGTGCTTTCGGGCTTTTGTAATCAGACCATCATTGAAGGCGGCGGGTGTGAAAATTGCCCGCTGGGTGCTGAAAACACCGACACGGGTTGTATTCTTTCGGAAAATCTGCCGTTTGAGTATGCCGAACTGATTCCCCCAACACGCTGGACGGAAGCGGATGTCAGCATTGCAGCAGGGTTGAAGATGATGGGATATACCCACATCACCAAACGGGGAGAAAAGCCCCTTGCAATGATTGAAATGGCCCAAGGGGAACCGATTGTACACGCAATGAATCTTCCCGCTTTCCTGTGTCTGGGCAAAGGTGAAGTGGTTCCCATTGCGGACATTCTGGAAGAAGGTGCTGGGTGATGCAGCTTTATCCCCACCAGCAGAAAGCCCTTGATGAAACCGCTGATCGGCAGCGTGTGGCGTACTACCTTGATATGGGTCTGGGTAAAACCTATGTTGGTTCTGAAAAGATGATGCAGCTTGCAGCACCGGTGAATCTGATCGTTTGCCAGAAATCAAAAATTGATGACTGGTTCAATCACATGGTTGAGAACTACGCAATGAATCATTGTTGGCTGGTTTACAATCTGACGGATAAAAAAGATTTTGAATGGTTTTTCAAAGAAGTGGAGAATCGAAAGTCTGATAGTCCGGTTATCTGTGGAATCATCAATTACGAATTGCTGTTCAGACGGCCCCAATTAAGCGTTTTGCGGGGTTTTACAATGATGCTTGATGAATCATCCATGATTCAAAATGAAGCGTCTAAAAGGGCTAAATTTGTGCTGAAAATGCACCCTGAAAATGTGATTCTTCTATCCGGCACCCCTACCGCTGGAAAGTATGAACGTCTTTGGTCACAACTTCACCTTCTGGGCTGGCCCATTTCTAAGAACTTGTATTATTCGCAGTACATAGTTCAAGAATGGATTGAAGATTCAAACAGTGGTTTCAAAATTCCGCACGTTGTGGGTTACAAAAATGTTGACCGGTTGAAAGCTAAACTTGCGCAGCATGGCGCAATCTTTATGAAGTCAGATGAAGTTTTCAACCTTCCTCAACAAGTTTTTAACACGGTCAAGGTTCCTTCCCCTAGAGAATACCGGCGGTTCATGCGAAATGACGTTGTGACAGTGAAAAACCTGTTGACAGGTGAACAGAATGAATTGGTCGGTGATATGATCTTGACCAAACGCCTGTATGCCCGGATGCTGTGCAGCCAATACAACCGGTTCAAGCTGGATGCCTTCACAGACTTGATGAACAGCACCAGTGATCGCCTGATAGTTTTTTACAACTTCAATGATGAACTGGAATTGCTGAAGGATGCAGCGGAAAAAGCGGAACGGCCCATAAGTATTGTGAATGGTTCAGTGAAAGACCTGTCAGCTTATGAGGAATGCAGCGATTCAATCACCTTCCTTCAATATCAGGCTGGTGCAATGGGCCTGAATCTTCAGAAAGCAAGCCACATGATTTATTTTTCACTGACAGATAAATCTGAACTGTTTGAACAGTCTAAGAAGCGCATTCACCGTATTGGACAGGAAAACCCGTGCTTCTATTACTTGATGATCTGCCCCAACACGGTGGAAGAAGATGTGATGAAGGCGTTGGAAACAAGAAGGGATTACACAGATGAACTATTCAAAAAGTATGCAGCGCAAAAATAACATCATGCACCGGGTGTTTGTTTCATGGGCTGTCATCGGTGCCGGTGCCTTGTTTTTGGGTGGTCTGATTGGGTATTGGGTGGTAAAACGGGTGGACACCACCCAAACCACCACCCAAACAGAAACCACGCTGATCTATGGTCTTCCTGATGGAAAAATATTCACTGCGAGTGAAGAAATGCCGGAATATTTGACTTCTAATAGTGAATTTTCCCCGTTGGATGTACCGCTGGGAACGGACGTTCAGGCATTTACATTCTATCTGTGCAAGGCGTATGACATTGATTTCAATTTCGCAATGGCAGTCATGCAGCAGGAAAGCGGTTTTCAGGCTGATGCAGTTTCCCCCGGCGGGGATTATGGTCTGATGCAGATTTCAAGCGTCAATCATGGATGGCTGTCAGATGAACTGGGAATTACGGATTTCCTTGACCCATACAGCAATGTGAAAGCCGGTCTGTATATCTTGCGCAGCCTGTTCCAGAAGTACGAGACCCCTGAAAAGGTTCTGATGGCATACAACATTGGGGAAACCGGTGCAAAGGTTCTTTGGAATCAGGGAATCTATGAAACCGATTATACCCGGTCAGTGCTTCAGACTCAAAATAACTTTGAAAATTGTTGAAAGAAGGTTGAAAAATGTTCTATTGTTCGCAGATTACCACAGAAACGGCACCCTGTGGGAAAAATTACTGCTGCTTCTCTTGCCCTGATCGTGAAGGATGCAAAGACCGGTGCCCGTTAGAACCCGGTTGTGCTGATACCTGTGAAGACCGGTATGAAGAAACGGGAGCCGTTGCAAAGCTGGAAACCGCTGCACTGGAAGTGATGAAGACCATCAAGACCATTGCACAGCAGAAGGAAAAGCTGGATGAAGCGGATAAAACGGCCCGTCAGCAGCTTGCGGATGCAATGGCAAAGTATGGTGTGAAGTCCTTTGAAAATTCCATTTTGAAGGTAACGTACATTCCGGCCAGCACGAAAACCACCATTGACAGCAAGAAGCTGAAGGCCGAAAAACCAGCAATCTATCAGCAGTATTCCAAAACCAGCACGGTGAAGGATTCTGTAAGAATCACGGTGAAGTGATATGGAGCAAGACAAGAAAGCCACTAAACCGGGCAAAAAATATGGGATTTACAACACCTGTGCGGGAGAATTTCAGTTCACAGACATTTGTGAAGATACCAAAGGTCGTGCGATGCGGAAATTATTTAAGAAAATCGGAAACGATGCCCGCAAGTGGAGATTCGTACCAAAGGAAATCCCAGAAAGGAAGCCTAAAAAGCACAGGAAAGTGAATGGCAGCGGAAAAACAGTTTGAAAACCGTGTCAAGCGGTATCTGGAAACGCTGGGCGTTTATCCGCTGGGCTGTGCCCACGACAAAATGACGGTTCCCCCGGTTGGCTATTATGAAAAACGGTGGGGCGGTGGATATTCCAAAGCAGGGTTGCCGGATATGCACATTGTGGTGAACGGTATCAACCTTGATGTGGAATTGAAAGCCCCTACCGGTAGGCCGTCCGAACTTCAGAAATTTATGGTTGTTCAAATCAATGAATGTGGTTCCATCGGCCTGATCTTATGGCCTGAAGGGTTCCCAGAGTTCAAAAAAATCATTGAAGGGGTGATGCAATGCAGTATTCACATTCCCGCATTGGAGTATTTGAAAAATGCCCATTCAAATACAAAATGCAATATCTTGACCGGCTGAAGACACTTCCCCCGACTGAACCGGATAATGCCCTGATTTTGGGAACAGCGGTTCACACGGGTATTGAACAGAGCCTTCAGGCAGCAATCCAGCAATATTTCTTCAGCTATCCCATCATTACGGATAAGCATATCAATGAAGCAATCAAGCTGGAACAGGTCATCCCCAAAGCAAGGGCAGCAATTCCACCCGGCGGCAGTTTTGAAGTTCCCATCTATGACCGGGATTTTGTGGGATTCATTGACTATCTGGCACCCATCAACACGGTGGGCGGCCTTGAATATTATGACCTATACGATTTCAAGTATACGGCCAATGTTCACAGCTATAAGGATTCCACGCAGCTGCACTTGTATAAATATTTCTTCGAGCGGAACAACCCCGGCAAGAAAATTCAGGCCCTTTATTTCCTGTTTGTTCCCAAGGTAAAAATCAAGCAGGGGAAGACGGAAACCCTTCAGGATTTCCGTGATCGCCTGAAGATGGAACTTTCCAAAGCAGCAGTTCAAAAGGTTCAAGTGGATTTCAAACCTGAAAAGGTCATTGAATTTCTGTTTGGCATAAAACGTGCAAGTGAAGCAAAGGATTTTCCGAAAAATGAATCATACCTTTGCAGATTTTGCGAATTTTCGGATTTTTGTAGTAAAGGAGATACTTATATGATCGAACTTCCTAAGAATCAGCGGCGCAGCATTGAAACCGTACAGAAGCGGGTTATCTGGATTTATGGCCGTCCCTTCTGTGGCAAGACCACCTTTGCAAACCAGTTCCCTGACCCCCTGATGATTAACACGGATGGTAACATCCGTTATGTTGATGCCCCCTATATCCGTATTCGGGATGAAGTGGTGGTGCAGGGCCGTCAGACCAAGAAAACCCCGGCATGGGTCATGTTCAAGGATGTTGTGGCCGAACTGGAAAAGAAGCAGAACAGCTTCCGCACCATCGTTGTTGATCTGCTGGAAGACGTATACGAGTATTGCCGCCTGTATATGTGCGAGGAAATGGGCATTTCCCATGAATCGGATGATTCTTTCCGGGCATGGGATAAGGTGCGCAGCGAGTTTTTGAACACGCTGAAGCGTTTGATGGCCCTTGACTATGAAAACATCGTTCTTATCAGCCATGAGGACACTAGCAAGGACATCACCAAAAAGGGCGGTGATAAGGTCACTTCTATCAAGCCCAGTTTACAGGATAAAGTGGCCGATAAGGTTTCCGGCATGGTGGATGTTGTGGGGCGTATCGTTGCTGATGGCGATGTGCGCACCTTTAGTTTCAAATCTAACGAGGTGATTTTTGGTGGTGGCCGTCTGAAGGTCAAGGCCAAGGATATTCCGCTGGATGTTCAGGCCCTTTTTGAAATTTACGATGAAGCAAACCGCAATGCGGCAGCAGCAAACAAGAACCATGTGGAAGATACGGTTCATACCCCCGCAGAATCGGCAGAAAAGGCCCCTGAAGTCCCCGCAGCTGTTGAGCCGGAAAACAATCCGGCAACAGATAAAACCCCGGAAAACGAACCGGAAACGCCTGTTGAAGAAAAGCCCCCGTTTGACGGTGGTGCAGAAGTTCAGCAGCCCGCAGAGAACACCCAGACCCCGGCAGAGGAAAAGCCCCGCCGGAAGCGCAAGGTGAGAGAGTAAGAAAGGAAAGGTACACAACTATGATGGATTTCAATTACCCCAATGACGATATGATGGCCGCTATTATCGGCGGCATGATGGGTGCAGCCCGTGCAGCGGCAGAGGATGCCGCCCAGAACCAGAAGCCCGGTGCAAGCGGTAAGACTGGCCCCGGCATTCAGAACCCGGCCAAAACCCGTGATGAACTGCTGAAGAAGGCAGCGCAGGGCGTGGCAGCAAACGCAAAGGTTCTGTATGATGCCTTCATTGCCGTTGGTTTCCCGGCAGATGCAGCAATCAGCCTGACCGGTTCCGTTCTGGGCGCAGCAAACCACAAGTTTTGATGAAGAGAAAGGATTTTTGAATTATGGCTAGTATCTGGGATAAGTTTGACGCAAGCATTGACACCGCCGGTCTGGAAAAGGACGTGGAAGCGGCTGCACAGGGCAACGGCAACCGGAAGGAAGTGCCGCATGGTACTTATGAGGTGGCAATCACCAAGCTGGAACTGGGCGAGAGCAAGAAGCATGACCCGATGGTGAAGGTTTGGTTCAAGATTGTTGAAGGTGACTTCAAGGGCAGTCTGATCTTTATGAATCAGGTCATCAATCAGGGTTTCCAGATTCATATTGTCAACGAGCTGTTGCGTGACATCACCGGTGAGATGGACAACCCGCCGGAAATCGCCTTCCACACCTACCGTCAGTATGGTGAACTGCTGATGGACATTGCGGAAGCCATTGACGGAAACTTTGAGTATTCCGTGAAATACGGCGAGAACAAGGGCTTTAACACCTTCAAGATTGAAGAAGTCTATGTTCTGGTGGATGACTGATCTTCCGATTCTGTGACCTGACAGACCAAACAGGCGGGCGGGTATGGTGGGAAAGCTGAAAAGAAAGAGGTGATAAGGGTGCTGTTTTATGATTTTGAGGTGTTCAAGTTTGATTGGTTGGTGGTCGTGATGGACACGGCAGAGAAGAAAAAACACGTCATCATCAATGACCCGGAAGCCTTGAAGCAGCTGTATGAAGCCCATGTCAACGACATTTGGACGGGGTTCAATAGTCGTAGTTATGATCAGTACATTCTGAAAGGGATTCTGTGCGGCTTTGACCCGAAAAGAATCAATGATTATATCATCGTGAAGAAAAAGAAGGGGTGGCAATTCAGCAGCACCTTCAGAAGTATTCCCCTGAACAACTTTGATGTGATGCCAAATCCCCCGGTTGGTTTGAAAACCCTTGAAGCCTTCATGGGGTCTGACATTCGGGAAACAGAAGTTCCTTTCAATATTGATCGCAAGTTGACCCCCAAAGAAATTGACCAAACGGTTTTTTACTGCACCCACGATGTTGAACAGACGATGGAAGTTTTCATCAAGCGGAAAGAACAGTTTGAAGCTATGCTGACGCTGGTGAAGCAGTTCAAACTTCCCATTTCTGATCTGGGCAAGACAGAAGCAGCAATCACTGCAAAAATTCTGGAATGTGATTACACTGAACGTACAGATGAATTTGATTTCATCCTTGAGGATTACCAGCAGATTCACAAGTACACAGATGTTTTTGACTGGTTTAAGGCCCAGAAAACCAGTGAACAGGTTGACCCCAAAGAATTTTATTCCAGAAAGCTGCAACGCATGGTTGCAGGAGTGCAGCACACTTTTGGTTGGGGTGGCATTCACGGCGCACGGGAAAAATACAAGTTCACTTCCGGGCATGGGCGGCAATGCTGGCACGTTGATGTTACTTCCTACTATCCTTCCTACCTGATCGCCCACAATCGTATTACACGCAGCGCACGGCACCCAGAGCGTTATTCATGGGCTTATTTTTACCAGATTGACCTGAAGCACCAAGGGCGCAAGGCTGAACGTCTTCCCTATAAGAAGATGCTGAATGCCCTGTCTGGTGCCATGAAAGACCGGTATAACCCCGCCTATGACCCTTGCATGAACAACACGATGGTTGTCAACTGTCAGATTTCAGCCCTGATGCTGATTGAAATGCTGGAAGTGATACCGGGCTTTGAACTGGTACAATCAAACACCGATGGTCTGATTGTCACTATCCCTGACACGGATGAAGCCTTCAACCAGATGGATGATATTTGTTATGAGTGGGAAAAACGGTGCAGCAGTGATAAAGCGTCCATCAAGCTGGAATTTGATGAAATCGAATGGCTGTATCAGAAGGACGTGAACAACTACATCTTCAAATTCGGACATTCAAATAAAATCGAACGGAAAGGTGCATGGTTGAAGGAACTTTCCCCGATTGATTTTGATATGCCGATTCTGAACACGGCCCTTTATAACTACTTCGTGAAGGGAATCCCCGTGGAAGATACCATCAACCAGACCGATGAATTGAAGCAGTTTCAAAAAATTGTGAAGCTGTCGGATAAGTTTGAATGGGTTGAATGGGGCGGCAAGCACTATTCCATGAAGTCCTACCGGGTTTTTGCATCGAACCGGCCCGGCGATGGCAAAATTTGTGCTTGCAGAATATCCCCAAAGACCGGAAGCAGAGAGGTCAAAAAGTTTGGCAACACCCCGGATAACTGCTTTTTTGAAAACGGCGATGTGAACGGGGTGCGAGTGCCCCAGATACTTGATAAAGGGTATTACATCGAGGAAGCAAGAAAGCGCATTGCAGAATTTGGGTAAAGGTGAATTGTATGTTTTTCAAAGGATACGTTGAAACAAAAGACAAACAGTGCGTTGAAAAATTCAAAAACCGCACTGATTTCAAGAACTTTGAACAAGTTCAATCTTTGCCTGAATTTGCCGGTATTTTGGCAGAAGATGCCGTTCTGATTGACATTGATGATGGGGAAACATCGGACATCCTGTTCAATATCGTCAAGGATTATCACCTAATCTGCCGGGTATACCGCACCACCCGTGGCAAGCACTTTATCTTCAAAAATGACCCACAGAACGGCGGCATTACCAGCTGCAAAACCCATTGTAAACTGGCAATCGGTCTGACTGCTGACATCAAGGTTGGTTATCGCAGTTCCTACGAGGTTCTGAAGTACAACGGAAAAATGCGGGAAATCCTATACGACACGGCAGAAAACGAACAGGCGCAGCTGGTTCCCCAATGGCTGCACCCGGTCAAGGGTAAGATGGATTTTGTGGATATGGATGCCGGTGACGGCAGAAATCAGGCCCTTTTCACTTACATCCTGACGCTGCAAAGCAGTGGGTTTTCCGTGGAAGATGCCCGTGAGTGCATCCGCACCATCAATGCCTATGTACTGAAAGAACCCCTGTCAGATAAAGAACTGGAAGTGGTTTTGCGGGATGATGCCTTCAAAAAGCCGATTTTCTTCCGTGAAAGAACCTTCCTGTTTGATAAGTTTGCAATGTTCTTGCGCAGTAATTGTCACATCATCAAAATCAATAATCAGCTGCACCTGTACCGTGACGGAATTTATATTTCCGGTGCTGCTGAAATTGAAGGCGAAATGATAAAGCTGATTCCTGATCTGAACAAGGCCAAACGTGCGGAAGTGCTGGCATACCTTGACATTCTGATTCGGGAAAACACGCAGCCGGAAGATGCAAACTTTATCGCCTTCAAAAATGGCCTGTACAGTCTGGCAGATGATGAACTGATTCCCTTCACCCCGGAACACATCGTTGTGAACCGTATTGACCACAACTTCAACCCGGCGGCGTACAGCGAAATTGCAGATACCATGCTAAACAATGTTGCCTGTGATGATGCTGAAATCCGTGCCCTTCTGGAAGAAACCATTGGATATTGCTTTTACCGGCGCAACGAATTGGGAAAAGCATTCATCCTGATTGGTGACAAGCGGAACGGCAAATCAACATATATCAGCCTGATTGAAAAGCTGCTGGGTGATCGCAACACATCTTCCCTTGATTTGGGTGAACTGGGTGACAGGTTCAAAACTGCTGAACTGTTCGGCAAACTGGCAAATCTAGGCGATGACATCGGTGATGAATTTATCGCAAACCCGGCCATTTTCAAAAAACTGGTGACGGGTGATCGTGTATCGGTTGAGCGTAAAGGCAAAGACCCCTTCGAGTTCAACAACTATGCAAAGTTTTTGTTTTCTGCAAACAATATTCCCCGTATCAAGGATAAAACCGGCGCAGTGCAGCGCAGATTGATTATCATTCCCTTCAACGCCACATTCAGCGAATATTTGCCAGACGGTACCAAGAATCCCAAATTCAACCCGTATATCAAGTATCAGCTGATGACGGATGCAACCATGGAATATCTGATTCAGTTGGGCGTGAAGGGCCTGAAACGGGTTCTGGTGAATCATTCCTTTACAATTCCGGCCAAAGTCAAGGCGCAACTGGAAGAATACGAGGAAAACAATAATCCGGTACTGGGTTTCTTCAAGGAATGTGACGATGAAGCGTTTCAAATTGAATATGCACCCACCAAAGATGTTTACAAGCGGTATCAGGAATATTGCCTTGAAAACAGCTTAACCCCCATGGGCAACATTGAATTTTCCAAACAGGTGAAGCTACTGAAGCAGCTGAAGATTGTTGATAAGAAAATCAATGGTAAAAAGTATAGAATCTTCGTGAAAAATGATTGAAAGGATTGAATTTTTATGGCTGATCTGAAAGAAATCTGCAAATACCTGACCCCGGATGAAGTTCTGGCACAGATGGCTGAAGAAGCGGCAGAAGTGGGGCACGCTGGCCTAAAGTTGCGCAGGGCCTTGATTCGCACGAACCCTACACCTAAGACCGTGGGTGAATGCCTTGATAGCCTTCAGGAAGAATTTGCTGATGTGCTGCTGTCCCTTCGCACCTATTGTGAAGCTGACCACCTTGATTTTGATGATTTCATTGATGGAATGTATGACATCATGGTCAAGAAAAGTGATCGTTGGTTAGAACGGCTGAAAGCAGAACATGACTGGAAAGAAGGTTCATCCAATGAAAGTACTAATTGCTTGTGAAGAATCACAAGAAGTATGTAAAGCGTTTCGCACCCGTGGGCACGAGGCTTATTCATGTGATCTAATTGAACCGTCCGGTGGACATCCTGAATGGCATATTCTCGGTGATTGCTTAAAAGCTATTACTGGTGGGCAAATCGTTACAATGGACAATGCTGTACATGATGTAGCCCGGTGGGATATGATTATTGCCTTCGTGCCATGCACAAAAACAAGTAATGCAGGGGCAAGGCATTTGTGGAAAGGCGGAAAACTCAATCTTTCCAGATACTATGAAGGATTATGTGGCAAGGCGTTATTTCTTGCAGTATGGGCGGCTGATTGCGATAAAGTTGTAATTGAGAATCCTACCCCTAGTAAAATTTTTGACTATCCAAAACCTACGCAAGCTATACAGCCTTATGAGTATGGTCATCCGTATACTAAGAAAACGCTATTGTGGGAACGTGGGGTCCCCCCCCCTGTGCCCAACAAATATAGTAAAACCAACAGCCACATGGTGCCCAAGTGGAAGTTATAGTTATAAGCATGGTGAGCAATACAAAGGAATGTTTACGGCTGATCGTGCAAAAATGAGAGCTAAGACGTTTCCGGGGATTGCAAAAGCAATGTCAGAACAATGGGGATAATTTTTGAAAGAAGGTGATTCTGGTGCATAAACCGTGGCAGAACGCTGAAGGGTACACCGATAACACCGCATATCAGGGTACCAAAGACATCATCCGGGCAGAGAGCGCAGCAGAGCGGAAGAACCGGCTGATTATTCAGATTTTCCGTCTGGTGTGTGAACTGGCAGGGTTTGAAATCGTGGGCCGTGTCACCCTGAAGGAAAAGAAATCAGGAAGGGAGTTCAAATAATGGGCATTGATGATCGTTACCGGGCGGCAGAGGATGAAGCCCAGTTGGAGTACATCATAGAGTGGAGAGAGCGCAAGCGCAGCAAGAAAGACCAACGTGAAATGTACCGCCTGGAAGCTGCGTTTCACTTCCGTATGTTCTGGAAGATGCTTTTTAACTATTTCAAGGGGGTTTGAAAATCTATGATTCAGGTTGAAAACATTGAAACCATGAATTTTGCCGCTGCAATTCGTGGGATGCGGAATCCTATGAACAGCTGGGCAAAGTCTGACACTGTGGATGTGACCGGTCATTGCAACGAATGCAAAGACTTTGGTTTACAGTGTATCAAAACCACCCATTGCCCTGTGCTGTATGATGTGGGTACCGCTGATTTGGGCTTGATGCGGCGTTTGGTAGCAGCAGGGCCGGAACACCGGAAGTTCATGCGGCAGATTTTTGTTAGCATGGACATCACGGCCCCCCTGTATTGGTGGAAAGAGTTCGACACCTACAAGGTGGGCACCATGCACAAGCTGACGGCCAAACGCTTCACGCTGGAAGACTTCAGCACTGACCACATTGAACCGGAATGCACCCACGTCATCACCACTGTAATTGCGGCCCTGAATGAAATGCGGGATGAATACCTGAAAACCAATGATAAGGGCCTTTGGTATACCATGGTGCAGTTGCTTCCGTCCAGTTATAACCAGCGGCGCACCGTCACCATGACCTATGAAAACGCCTTCAATATCATTCAGCAGCGCAGCGGGCACAAGCTGCAAGAATGGCTTGATTTTGTGAACGTCCTTTTGGGTCTGCCTTACATGGGTGATCTGGTGACTGCCCAGAAGGGTTCCTGATAAGTTGTTGTGGGTGGAAACAGCGGTTCAAGGTGATTTTGCAAAAATAACGGTAATTCGATAAAATGTATTATCGGCAGTTCAAGGCGGTTCAAGGTGACAAAATTCATCTTGAACCGCTGAAAAGCTAGGTGTGAAGCGGATTTTTCGGCAGCGGTTCAAGTAGTTCAAGATGATTTGTATTTCTTTATACATAATCATAAAACTTCCAAATTTTGTAAATTTTTAGAACCTATAAATATAATAAATATATAGTAGGTTCTGATGAACCTTGAACCGAATAGCAAAAAATTAACAGTGTATCGTTTAGAAATGCGGTTCAAGATGATTTTTCATCTTGAACCTATCTTGAACCGCAAACGCAAAATCAAATTAAAATTTATCATGTATACGCTGAAAAACGGCGGTTCAAGATAAATAAGGGGGAATATAAACAAGTGAAAGCAAAGGACTATTTGCAGCAGCTTTCCCGGCTGAATGTGATTATTCGGCAGAAAATGAAAGAACAGGCCGATTTGAGGAACAGTTATTCCTGTATCGGCAGCACAGACACATCAAAGGAACGTGTTTCAGGCGGTGCAGCGGCAGGAAATGCAGGATATACGCACACGGTTGACCGTCTTGTTGATCTTGAAAAAGAAATCAATCTGGAGATTGACGAGTATGCAGACCTGAAGCATAAAATCATCAACCAGATTCAGGGCTTGCAGGATGTTCAGTATATTGATCTGCTACACCAGAGATACGTTGAAGAACTTACCTTTGAGGAAATCGCAGTCAATATGACCTGTTCCATTCGGAATGTGTACAATCTGCACGGTCAGGCATTACAGGCTTTTCAGCAAAAATATCTGACTGAAATGTGAATTTGTGCAGTCTTTTTCATTGTTTTGCAGTATAAGAACGCAGTATAATATATACTAGAAACACGGTGTTGAGATATACGCCGTGTTTTTGTTTTCCCGCTGAAAGTTTTCATGCCGGTTCAGCTAGGCAGGCCGTGCAGCTCCTTCTTTCGGCGGGATTTTTATTTGATTTGAAAGGCTGGTGAATACCGTGACCGATAAACAGAAACGCTTTTGCGATGAATATCTGATTGACTGCAACGCTACACAGGCAGCGATTCGGGCAGGGTATTCCCCAAAAACCGCATACAGTATCGGTGAAGAAAACCTGAAGAAACCTGAATTGAAAACGTACATTGATGAACGTCTTGAACAGCTGCACAGTGAAAAGACCGCTGATGCGCAGGAAGTTATGGAATATCTTACTTCCGTGATGCGGGGTGAACACACTGAACAGGTGTTACGCCTTGATGGTGATGGGGTTCAGGTGGTGGATTCTGTACAAACACCTACCCGTGATAAACTGAAGGCCGCTGAACTGATCGGCAAGCGATACGGGATGTTCAAAGATGCCGTTGATCTGGGCGGTGCGGTGCCTGTTGTGATTTCCGGTGGTGATGATCTTGCGGACTAAACCCAAGGTCAACAAACTTTATCTGCCGGATATTGTGGGCCGTGGCTATGGCACGTTTTGGAACTTCAAAGGCCGTTACCGAGTGTGTAAGGGTTCCCGTGCTTCCAAAAAGTCCAAAACAACGGCCCTTTGGTACATCGTGAACATGATGAAATACCCGGATTCCAATTTGCTGGTTATCCGCAAAGTGTATCGCACCCTTCACGATTCCTGTTTTACAGATTTGAAGTGGGCAATCAACCGCCTGAACGTGCAAGCGTATTGGGATGTGAAGGAAAGCCCCCTTGAATTGACATACCGGCCCACCGGTCAGAAAATCCTGTTTCGTGGTCTGGATGACCCCCTGAAGGTCACATCCATTGCAGCGGAACACGGGTATCTGTGCTGGGCATGGATTGAAGAAGCGTATGAAATCAGTTCTGAATCTGATTTCAGTATGATTGATGAATCAATCCGTGGCGCAATCCCAGAGGAAACCGGCCTGTTCAAGCAAATCACCATCACCTTCAACCCGTGGAATGAACATCATTGGTTGAAAAAACGCTTTTTTGATGAACCAGACCCGGACACACTGGCGATGACCACCAATTACACCTGTAATGAATGGCTGGATGCTGCTGACCGGGCTGTTTTTGAAAAAATGAAGACCCAGAACCCCCGCCGGTACAAGGTGGCCGGTCTGGGCGATTGGGGCATTGTTGACGGTCTAGTTTTTGAAAACTGGGAAGAAAAGTTGTTTGACATTGATGAAGTGCGGCAGCTTTCCACCGTCAAAAGTGCATTCGGCATGGACTTTGGTTATACCAATGACCCTTCCACGCTGTTCTGTGGTCTGATTGACCAAACCAATAAGATTCTTTGGGTGTTCGATGAAATGTATGAACGAGGTATGAGTAATGAGCGTATAGCCGAAAAGGTAATTGCGATGGGATATGCAAAAGAGCGTATTAAGGGCGATTGTGCAGAACCAAAGAGCATTGACCGCTTGCGGGTTCTGGGTTTGGCCCATATTCAGCGCAGCCGGAAGGGTAAAGATTCCATCCGCAACGGCATTGACAACTTGCAGGATTATCACATCATCGTGCATCCCCGGTGCGTCAATTTTATTACAGAGATTTCAAATTATACCTATGCCAAAGACCCCAAAACAGGCGAAAAGCTGAACAAACCCATTGATGACTTCAATCATTTGATGGACGCTATGCGATACGCCACAGAGGACACCGGCAAGGGTGAAACATACAGCTTCAAGTGAGGTGGAGAACATGAACAGTATCAACATTTTGGGCACGGAATACAGTTTCCGGGTGGATGAACAGGTAATGAATGATGCTGGTGCAGACGGTATGTGCCGTTTCCACAGCAAAGAAATCATCCTTCGTCCTGAAGAAAACATTCTGGAAGATGGCACCGATGAAGAAAACCGCACCTATTACAGCAAAGTCATTCGGCATGAAGTGGTTCACGCTGCGTTACATGAAAGCGGCCTGACCCATTACGCCAATGATGAACTGCTGGTGGAATGGCTTGCTGTTCAATTCCCCAAGCTGGCCGAAATCTTCAAAAAGGCCGATTGTTCCACCTAAGATTGAAAATAGCTTGAAGAAGATTGAAAGGGGTGAAATTGAAAATGTGGGATGTTTTAACCAACATTACGGCCCGCCTGTCTAGCCTGATTATCAGCGGTGCAGTGGGTCAGATGACGGATAAACAGTTCCTTGAAAAAGAAATCGCACGTTGGAAGCGCAGCCCCGAACGCATGATGCAGATTAAGGGTTTTCTGTACTATGGTGATGACCACGATATTCTGCACCGCAAGCGTCAGATGATCGGTGAGGATGGCAAGCTGGAAGACGTTGAAAATCTTCCCAACAACCACATCATTGATAACCAGTATGGAAAATTGGTCAACCAGAAAGCAAATTACCTTTTGGGTCAACCGTTCACCGTGGACAGCGAGAATGACCAGTATGCCGAACTGCTGAAAGACCTGTTCAACAAACGCTTTATGAAGCTGCTGAAAAATGCAGGAAAGGCGATGCTGAACGGTGGCATTGCGTGGCTGCATCCGTATTACCGGGATGACGGGCAACTTGCTTTTCATCTGTTCCCGGCTTATGAGATTTTGCCGTTTTGGTCGGATTCCGAACACACTGAACTGGAATTTGCAATCAGGCTTTACACTGTGCAGGGCTACAATGGTACGGAACCCGTGCTGATTGAAAAGGTTGAAGTTTATGATCTGGAAGGTCTGCATCGGTACACCCTTGATGGTGGTACCCTGACCCCGGACGTGGATGAAAACGGCCAGAACACAGAATCCTATATCACCTATACGGATAGTGACGGTCATGCTGAAGGGCTGAACTGGACGAAAGTTCCCTTGATTCCGCTGAAATACAATGAACAGGAAACCCCGTTGCTGAAGAAGGTGAAGAGCCTTCAGGATGGTATCAATGTGATGCTTTCTGATTTTGAAAACGGAATGCAGGAGGACAACCGGAACACTATTTTGATTCTGAAGAATTATGATGGTGAAAATCTGGGCGAGTTCCGCAAAAACCTTTCTACGTTTGGCGTGGTGAAGGTTCGTTCTGATGACGGCGCAGATGGCGGGGTTGAAACCCTTGAAATCACAGTCAATTCCGAAAACTACAAGGCTATCCTTGACTTGTTCAAAAAAGCCTTGATTGAAAACGGCATGGGCTATGACGCAAAGGATGACCGTTTAGGCAGCAATCCAAACCAGATGAACATTCAGTCTATGTACAGTGACATTGATCTTGATGCCAATGACATGGAAACTGAATTGCAAGCCGCCTTCGAGGATATTTTGTGGTTTGTGGATGCGCACCTGTACAATACCGGCAAGGGCGATTTTTCACAGGAAACCGCAAATATCACATTCAACCGTGATATTCTTATCAATGAATCTGAAGCAATCCAAAACTGCAAGGATTCGGTGGGCATTCTGTCCGATGAAACCATTGTGACACAACACCCGTGGGTGGATGACCCCGCCGCTGAACTGGAACGCTTGAAAAAGCAGAAGGAAGAACAGCAGCAGGAATTTGAAGCCCAGAATTATAACCCGTTCAAGGAAAACAACCCGCCGGGTGCAGATGATGGGGGTGAAGATGATGGATAACGTCAATCATCCTTCCCATTACTGCAAGCCGGGCCGCAAAGAATGTATTGATGAAATGCTTGATTTGTTCGGCGTGGAAGCTGTGCGGAACTTTTGTCTGTTGAACCGCTACAAATATCAGTACCGTTATGATCTGAAAAACGGTGCCGAGGATTTGCAGAAAGCGGACAACTACGAAAAGATTTACCTTGATCTGGGCGGCAACCCTGAAAAGCTGGCCTTGAAGGTGGGGTGATCGGATGCGCAACCGTGATTACTGGCAGATGCGTTTTCGGCAGCTGGAAGATGCACGGCACAAAACCGATTTATCAACCATCCTGAAGCTGGAAACCCAATACCAGCAAGCCCAACAAGAGATTGAAGGGCAGATTTCCACATGGTATCAGCGTTTTGCTGATAACAACGGAATCACGATGGCTGAAGCCCGCCAATGGATGCAGGGAAAAGACTTGCAGGAATTTAAGTGGACAGTTCAGCAATACATTGATTATGGTCGTGAAAATGCCCTGAATGGTCAATGGATGAAGGAACTGGAAAACGCTTCTGCAAAATTCCATATCAGCAAGCTGGAAGCCTTGCAAATCCAGACCCAGCAAAGCCTTGAAAAGCTGTTTGGAAATCAGGCTGACATGATTGATCGTGCGATGGGAAGAGCCTATACAGGGGCTTACTACCGCACCGCATACGAACTTCAAAAGGGGTTCAATGTTGGTTTCAACGTGTCAGGTATTGACCAAAAACAGCTTGATAAGGTGCTGGTGAAACCGTGGGCGGCTGATGGGTTCAACTTTTCAGAACGTATCTGGAACAACAAGAACAAACTGATTTCTGAACTTCATGGTGAACTTTCCCGGAACATCCTGACCGGGCAAGACTCCCAGAAGGCAATCAATAGCCTTGCAAAAAAGATGGGTGCATCCAAAAGCAATGCAGCACGGTTGATTCAGACCGAACAGGCGTATTTTTCCAGTGCTGCACAGGCTGAATGCTTTTCTGATCTGGGCGTGGAAGAATATGAAATCGTGGCAACGCTGGACAGCCGGACTTCTGACATCTGCCGGAATTTGGATGGACAGCACTTCCCCATGAAGGACTATGAAGCCGGTGTTACTGCACCGCCTTTTCACGTCAACTGCCGTTCTACCACCGTTCCATACTTCCCTGACAATTTCAGCCAGATTGGTGAACGTGCTGCACGGGATGCAGACGGAAAAACCTATTATGTGCCGGATGATCTGAAGTATTCCGACTGGAAAGCGGCTTTTGTGGATGGCAATGCTGAAGGTTTTGAAGAAATTCAAGAAAACCACTTCAAACACGTTGAAAAACCTGATACAATCAAAGTGGGAAAATCTGCTGAAGCACTGACTATTGAAGATTTTCCGACAGCATTCAGAGCAAAGGGTGAAATCAAAAATACCCAAGCACTGATTGATTATATTAACGGTTTGGAAGATGCTGACCCGAATGCTGTTGCCCTGTATAAAAGTATTGGTAAACTTGAAAACTTTGAAAATAACGGTATTGCGTTCAAAATTTCCCACGGTAAAGATTATATGGTGCAATCCACTAATCATCGAATGAGTGGTGATCTTGCTGAAGTAAAACTTGTTATTCCAAAGTTGGAAGGTGAAGACCTTGCCGGACAGGTGAATACAACCTTACACGAGGAAATGCACCTAATGGATTTGTATGGAAGGCAAGACAGTGGCGGCAGAGTTTGGTTTAGTGTGAGCCGTCCTTCTTTGATGGATGCTTTCAGTAACACTTCCCGTTCTATGAGCGATGAAGTGAAAAATCTGTTTGCAGACTTTACAACAGAGTATCGAAAAATCCACAATGAAGTTTCGCAAAAATATAATACCTTGATTGTTGATCTGAACAATTCCATGGTGAATGGAACCTTCAAAGGCCCTTACAGTGCTTATAAGAAGGAATATAATCGGTTAGTTGCAGCCCAGAAAGCGGAATTTTCCTACCGTTCCCGTAATATTATGGGTGGCGGTGTTGACAATCTGCAAGATATTTATGATGCGTTGTCTGGTGGCCTATATCGTGACAAAGGAACTGTTACATTTGGGCATGGTTCTGCATATTACAGAAGCCGGTACAACCGGGTGGAAGAAACGATTGCAAACTATGCTTCTTTAAGTGTTACCCGTCCAGATTTGATTGCGATTTTCAAAAGGGATAAACCTGAATTGGCTGCCGAACTGGATGCAACCATCCTTGAACTGTTAAAGAAAGCGAGGGGTGAAACATGACTGAACGTGAAATGATTGTGAAAGGTGTAAAAGTCAGACAGTTATTTTCTGAAGTGATCTTCCCCCCACAGCTGGAACAGTTTTTTAATCTGGACAGTGATGAACTGCTGGATGAAAAAATTGAAGTGCTGACAGCCTTGAAAGAAGGTAAGAGCATTTCAGAAATCCCAAAGTTTTATGACATTTTAGAGTTATACCCCAAAGACGGCATACACTGGGATTAAATACGGCCAGAAGGCCCCCGATTGTTCGGGGGCCTTTTATTTTACGCCTTTTTGGTATTGTAGGCGGTAAAGAACAAGCACTTTTCACGGGTGGCGATACCACCTAAAAAATCAAAAGAGAGGTAAGAAAAAAATGAAACTGAAGGAACAGCTGGTACAGTATGGCCTAACTGAAGAGAAGGCACAGGAGTTCATCGACAAGAATATTGACGGTGTTTTCATCCCCAAGGCCCGCTTCGATGAGGTCAACGAGGAAAACAAGGGCCTGAAATCCCAGATTGCAGACCGTGACACGCAGCTTGAACAGCTGAAGAAATCTTCCGGTGACAACGCTGATCTGAAAGCCCAGATTGAGAAGTTGCAGGGGGAGAACAAGACCCAGAAAGAAGGCTATGAAGCGCAGATTGCGCAGATTCGCCTTGACAATGCTGTTGATTCTGCCCTGACCGCCGCAGGAGCAAAGAACAACAAGGCTGTGAAGGCAATGCTGGACATGACCGGCGTGAAGCTGGATAAGGAAGGCAACCTGACGGGCCTGAAGGAACAGCTGGATGGTGTGAAGAAGTCTGATTCCTATATGTTCAATGCAGCTGGTTCTGCTGGTTTCAAGGGCGCAAAACCCGGTGCCGGTGGTGATGGCAACCCCGGCGGCGTGGACACGTCCAAAATGACGTATTCGGAAATGGCCGCATATCTGGCCGAAAATCCGGGTGCGGAAATCTAAACCGATTCTTGAAAAGTGAAATCACAGCCCAAGAATCAATGAAATTTGCGAAAGGAAATGAAACACCATGGCAAAATTTGATTCCAAGAGTTTCAATGCAGCGGCGTTTGGTAAGTACGTTGACCGTATTCCCAACGTCACCAAGACCGAACTGGCAAAGTCCGGTGCGGTTGGCAGCAACGAGAATGCACGTTCTGCCCTGTCTAACCAGACCGGTTCCCTGTATGCCCGCATTCCGTTCTTTGGCCGGATTGATGGCAGCACCAGTCAGAACAACACCGGTGCAGCTGACATTACTGCATCCAGTACCACCACCTATGAACAGGGTTTCGTGACCGCTTCCCGCATGGATGCGTGGACTGAACGCAACTTCAGTAAGAACATCACCGCTGGCGTGGACTTCATGGACAACGTGGCCGGTCAGATTGCTGACTACAAGATGAACGTGAAGCAGACCATGCTGCTGGCGATTCTGAAGGGTATTTTCAGCATGACCACCACCGGCAGCACTGTGCCCGCAAAGGCAGCGGCAGAGTTCATCAAGGCTCACACCCTTGATATTTCCGCAAAAACCGGTGATGATGGTGTGGTTGGTGCATCCACCCTGAACACCACCATGCAGCAGGCTTGCGGCGATAACAAGAGCGTGTTCACGCTGGTTATCATGCACAGTGCTGTTGCAACCCATCTGGAAAACCTGAAGCTGCTGAAGTATATGACCTATACTGACGCTGACGGCATCCAGCGTGATCTGTCCCTTGCAACGTGGAATGGTCGCACTGTGCTGATTGATGACGGTATGCCTACCGAGGATGTGAAGGAAAGCAGTTCCGGCGCAGGTGATGGCTACACCAAGTACACCACCTATGTTCTGGGCAATGGTTCCATTGTGCTGGATGACATCGGTGACGCTGTGCCCTACGAGATGAGCCGTGACCCCAAGACCAACGGCGGTCAGGATACGCTGTATGTGCGTGACCGTTACATTTGCGGCGTGGATGGCATTTCTTTTGAAAAGCCCGCTTCCATTACTGCATCTGCATCCAACGATGATCTGTCCACCGGCGCAAACTGGAACATCGTGAACGATGGCACCAAGGCCATTCCCCACAAGTCCATTGCGATTGCCCGTATCATTTCCCGTGGCTGATTGGGGGTGAATCCCTATGCAGACCGTTGAAATCGCTGAAATTTTGACGGATGTGAAAACCCGCCTGACTGCGTATGGAATCACTTTGAAAGACACCGATGACGTGCTTTTGAAGTATTCCGGGCAGATGGTGCGGGAAACCATCACGAATAATTGCAACCAGCCTGAAATCCCCGCCGGGTTACGCTGCATTGCTGCTGACATGATTATTGGTGATTTCCTTCAGACCTTGAAGGTTTTTACCCCTGATCGCCTTGAATCGTTTGATTTGGGTGAAGTCGTGAAGCAGATTCAGACCGGTGACACAAACACGGTTTTTGCTGTGGGTGAAGGGAGCAACACCGATGAACAGCGGCTTGATGCTGTTGTGAATTGGATGCTGAATCACGGGAAAGGGCAGTTTGCAAAGTATAGGCGGGTGTGCTGGTGGTGAACACGATGCAGAAAGCCTATACAGCGGCTAGGAAGGCCATAGAAAGCACTTTCCGTGGCACCATGTCAGTTTATGAGTACGGCACGAAACGTGACGAGAAAACGAAATTGCAGCGGTCTGGTGAAACGTGTGTTTTGAGCGATGTTCCGTGCAAGGTTTCGTTTGAATCAAGCACCAGTGCTGCACAAACTGATACAGCCGCAAAACTATCCCAAAGTATCAAGGTTTTTGTTTCCCCAAATGTGGAAATCAAGCCGGGTTCCAAATTGCTGGTTCAGCAAGATGACACCGAAACGGCCTATAAATGCGCTGGACAACCGGCGATTTATCCCACACACAGGGAATATAACCTTGAACTGTTCAAGGGGTGGGCATGATGGCAAAGATGGGTAAGTTTTCTTCAACGGATTTGAAAAAACTTCAAAGAGAATTGAACGGAATCAAACCGGACAAAATCACGTTATTTTGTGAGGATTGCGCCAAAGAATTGGCCGCAAGACTGCTGGCAAAGGTTATCAAAAGAACCCCTGTTGGTGATTACAGCCGTGAAAAAACTGTGGTTGCTAAACGTGACAGCAAAAATCACAAGAAGGGTGATCGCTACACCGTCCGTGTCAATCCATCCGGGAAAAAGGGTGGTACACTTCGCAGGGGGTGGACTGCTGAAACCTTTGAAGATGCTGCATCCGGTTCCGGTGCTGGTACACCGGCGCAGGAATACGCAAAATCCCTTCAAATCCAGCATGAAGGAAACATTTTCCGTGTGGAAATCGTCAACCCGGTTGAATATTCCGGTTATGTGGAATTTGGGCACCGCACAAGAGGTGGCAAAGGCTGGGTTGAAGGAAAATTCATGTTGACACTATCCGAACAGGAGCTTCAAGAAATCGCACCGGCGGTTCTTGAAGCGAGGATAGCCAAACTTCTGAAGGGGGCAGTACAATGATTGATGAAATTATTGCGGGTATTTCCCTTGCCCTGAATGCAGAGTTTGGGGACGATGTGAAAATCTACCCGGAACAGCAGAAGCAAGGGTTTGAAGGCCCTTGTTTTTTCATACTTTCCATCCAGCCTTCTGATGATCTGTTTCTGGGCAAGCGTCATTTCAGGCGGTATCCGTTCGCTGTGCATTACTTCCCGGCATCCAATTTGGAACCGAAACAAGAATGCTATGGTGTAGCGGAACGCCTGTGTGACTGCCTTGAACATATCACCGTGCAGGGTTCCCCCAGTCGTGGAACCCAAATGAAATTCACCGTGGAAGATGGGGTTCTGATCTTTCTAGTGAATTATGATATGTTCGTTTACAAGGTGGAAGAAACCACTGCAATGGGCGAACTATCCAACAATATTACTGCAAAGGGGTAATACAATGGCAACGAAAAAGACCACCGTTGCAGCCGGTGAAGTGGTTTTCAGTAAAGAACAGCTTCGCAAGGCCGCACGTTTCCGGGATAAGCGGGATGTGCTGGAAGTGGCACTTTCCAAATACCCCGACACTGCACAGGTTTCTATTTCCCAGATTGAAACCGACATCAACGACTTTCTGAAAGGTAAGGTGAACTGATATGGCATTGGGTGGCGGCACTTTTGTGACCCAGAACAAGAAACTTCCCGGCAGCTATATCAACTTCGTTTCGGCAGCTAAGGCATCTGCTACGCTGTCTGAACGTGGCTATGCAACCATGCCCCTTGAACTGGATTGGGGCGTGGAAAATGCTGTCTTTGAAGTCACCAACGGCGATTTTCAGAAGAACAGCATGAAGATTTTCGGTTATGCCTATACGGATGACCACCTGAAGGGCCTTCGTGACCTGTTCCTGAATGCAAAGACCCTGTATGCCTACCGTCTGAACGGTGGCGGCGTAAAGGCCGCAAACGACTTCGCAACGGCACGTTATGGCGGTACCCGTGGCAATGACCTGAAGATTCGCATTCAGGCCAATGCCGATGATACCAGCGCATTTGACGTTGTAACCCTTCTGGGCACCACCATTGTGGATGAACAGACCGTCAAGAAGGCAACTGATTTGAAGGCAAACGATTATGTTACCTTCAAGACCGGCGCAACCCTGAAGGCAACGGCAGCAACCCCGCTGACCGGCGGCACGAATGCTGCTGTTGATGGCAGCGCACACCAGAAGTATCTGGATAAGATTGAATCCTACACTTACAACACCATGGGCGTTGTGACTACCGAGGAAACCATCAAAACCCTGTATACTTCTTTCTGCAAGCGTCTTCGTGATGAAATGGGCGTGAAGTTCCAGCTGTGCATCTATCGCAAGGCTGCTGACTTCATGGGTACCATCAACGTGAAGAACAAAGTTTTGGACGATGGTGCAAATGAAGCAAGCCTGATCTACTGGGCAACCGGCGTTTCTGCTGGTTGTGCGGTCAACAAGAGCAACCAGAACAAGAAGTACGATGGTGAGTTCACCATCGACACCGATTTCACCCAGTCGCAGCTGGAAAGTTGTCTGGACGCTGGTGAATGGGTGCTTCATCAGGTTGGTTCTGACGTGCGTGTGCTGGAAGACATCAACAGCATGGTGACGGTTTCCGACACTTGCGGCGATGTGTTCAAGGACAATCAGACCGTGCGTGTCTGTGACCAGATTGCCAATGACATTGCGGTGATCTTCAACACCCGTTACATGGGCACTGTTCCGAATGACAATGCGGGCCGTCTGTCCCTGTGGGCAGATATTGTCAAGCACCACCAGCAGCTGAATGACATTCGGGCACTGGAAAACTTCAGTGATACCGATGTTACGGTTGCACAGGGTGACAGCAAGAAATCCGTGGTTGTCACCGATGCTGTGACGGTTGTGAACGCTATGGACAAGCTGTATATGACTGTCACCGTTGCGTAAAGAAGGGAGTGAAACAACATGGTCAACAATGTTACTATGAAGGGCCGTGACACCATTGCGGCGAAACTGGCAGAGTGCTATCTGACCATCAAGACCCGGCGTTACAACTTCATGCAGATGATTGATCTGGAAGCAAAGGTGGATAAGGACAAAACCACCGTTCCCTGTCTGGGTCGTGTAATGAAGGGCCATAAGTCGTGCGGTATGGAAGGCACCTTCAGCGGTACCGCACACTATAATCAGTCTGAACTTCGTCAGGCACTTCTGGATTACAAAAATACCGGCGAGGACGTGTATTTTGAAATGCAGATTACCAACGATGACCCGGACAGCGCAGCGGGCCGACAGACCATCGTGTTCTATGATTGCAACATGGATGGTGGCACCCTTGCCAAGTTCGATGCAGACGGCGAATATCTGGATGAAGACATCAACGGCACCTTCGAGGATTTCTCCATGCCGGAAACCTTTGCCCAGCTGACTGGTTTTGCAACCTAATAGCGTATCATTTTGTGAGTAGTGCAAAACCCCTTATATTGAGCTTTTGGCCGATATAAGGGGTTTTGCTTTTTATTGTGAAGGGAGTTTTACAAATGTCTAAGTTTATCAAGTTTATGAAGGCAAATAAGATTCAGAAGGCCAATGAGATGCACCCCGTCACCGCTTCCCTGTGTGATGAGAACGGCAAGCCCCTTGACTTCGAGTTCCAGCACATCACTTCTACCGAGAATGAGAACATCCGGGCAGCTTGCACCAAGGATGTTCCGGTTACTGGCAAGCCCGGTATGTACCGGCCCAAGGTTGATACTTCGGCCTATGTGAAAAAGCTGATCTGTGCTTCCATTGTGGCCCCTGATATGCACGATGCTGACCTTCAGGATTCTTACGGCGTGAAGACCCCGGAAGACCTTCTGATGGCAATGGTGGATAACCCCGGCGAGTATCAGAACCTTGCCGCCTATGTGCAGCAGCTTCAGGGCTTCAACGTCAGCTTCGAGGACAAGGTGAACGAGGCAAAAAACTAATTGAAGAAGGGGATTGGGAAAGCAATTATGCTTACTATGCCCTTCTGAAATTACACATTCTTCCTTCCACCTTCGCAGAAATGGACGAGCAAGAAAAGGCTTTCGTGGTTGCCGCAATCAAGGTGAAAACCGCCAATGATGAAAAGGCAAAAAAGAGAGCCGAAAGTAAGGCAAAACATAAAGGAAGGTGAATGAATGGCTACCATTAAAAGTTCAATCGAACTGTATGACGCTTTCACGGCCCCAATGATGGATATTATTCAGGCCGTAAATATGGGCCTGTCTGCAATGGAAAATTTGCAGCAGGGTATGAACCAGAGCGTTGATACTACTTCGATTGATGGGGCACGGGATGCGCTGAATCAGGCAACGGAAGCGGCACAGGCCCTTGAAGCAGCAATGCAGGGAATGGATATTCCCGAACAGACAAACCCGGTTCAGGTGCCCGTACAGCCGGAAATCCCTGACCCGATTGTGCCCCCATCTGACCCCGTGACTGTTCCGGTTCAATGGCAGTCTGAAAACTTTGAATCTTTCTTATCTTCCGGCACAGAGAGATTCCAGCAGGAAATCCAGAGTGCAAACAGCATGATGGACAGTCTGAATCAGAAGCAAGCCCAGATAGCAGCAACGGCAGCTTCTACAAGCGTTTTACCTAGTAATGCGGTAACTGACATCAATAATGTTGGGAGCCGTTTACAGGCCGTGCAGCAGCGTATTCAGCAAATTGAAAACAACCCGCTGAATATTGGCACCGACACGGCGAACGCTGCACTGGAACAGATGCGTGGACAGTTGGCACAGGCCCTTGAAGCACAGAATGACCTGAATGCTGCACTGGATAACATGGATGTTTCCGCTGCAAATCAGGCATATATGCGCCTTTCCCAGAGCGTCAGAACTACGGAAACCTACATCCGGGATAACGTCAGCGCACAGGGTACTTTCAACAATTCTGTCACCGAGGGCATCGGAATTGCGGACAGTCTGCAACGCACGATTTCCGGCGTGATCGCTGCATACACCGGCATTGCCGGTATTCAGAAGGCAATCGGATTCATCAAGAATACCACTTCCCTGTATGATACCCAGTTGAACGGTGAAGTACAGCTGTTGAGCGTCCTTGCCAATTCGCTGGATGAAGAAACCGTTGCAAAATATGCCGTTGATGTGGATGTTTCGGCAGATACCACGGATGCGGTGAATCAGATTAACGGCATTCAGGACAGCGTAACCGGTGTTGAAGTCCCTGTTTCGGCCAAGACGGATGCGCTGATGGATGCTTACAATCAGATTGCAAATAAGGCAACCGAAATTCAGGGAAAAGGCATTTACGGCGATGAAGCAATGATTGCAGCCGGTGCAGAATTCGCAACCTACTTCACCGACACGGACGCAATCACCAAAATGATGGATACACTGTCCGATTATGCAATAGGCATGAGTGGCGGCGGTGCGCTGGATTCTACGGCACTGGTGGACTATGCAACCGGTCTGGGCAAAATTATGACCGGTGCCTATGATGCAATGAATGAAAAGGGTTTTGAATTTTCAGATACCCAAAAAGCTATCATCAACGGCACGGCCACGCAAGCCCAGATTGTGCAGACTTTGGGTGCAGAATATGCGGATGCTTCTTCCGATATGCAAGCGGCAGCAACTATTTCCCAAGTGATTGAAGAATCGTGGGCTGGCCTGTATGAAAATATGAGCCAAACCCCGGAAGGGAAAATCATCCAGCTTACAAACGCATGGGGTGATCTGGAAGAAGAATTGGGCGGCATCCTGTATCCGGCTGTTCTGGATTTCCTGAATCTGTTTACTGAAAACTGGGATGAAGTCAGCGAGTTCTGCACCATGTTTGCAAACGGTTTGGCGATTCTGGTTGAATTGGCAACCCAGCTGGTAAACGGTGCGTTGCTGATTGCATCTGCATTTCAAGATAATTGGGGCTGGATTGCCCCGATTGTGTGGGGCATCGTGGCCGCATTTACGGCCTATAACGTGGTTCTGGGCATCTATAACGGGATTCAGGCGGTCAGCAATGGGCTGAAAGCTGCATCCGCTATGGCTGACCAAGTTCACGCTGCTGCACTGATGATGGAGAGCGGCGCAACCTTTACAGCAACCGCTGCACAGTATGATTTCAATGCTGCATTGCTGGCCTGTCCTGTAACATGGGTTGTGGCTGCTGTGCTGGCCCTGATCGTCATTCTGTATGCACTGGTGGGCATCATCAATCAGGTTGCAGGAACTTCTATTTCTGCAACTGGCCTGATTACCGGTGCCATGGCTGTTGCTGGTGCCTTCATTCTGAATATCGGCATCGGCCTGTATAACAGCTTTATTGCTGTAATCGCCGCATTCGTCAACTTCTTCATCGGCATCATCGAATGGGTTTTGAACGCTGCAAACGGCGGTTTTAATTCGTTTGGTGATGCGGTTGCAAACCTGATCGGGCAGATTATCGGCTGGTTTCTATCTTTGGGCCAGATTGTCACCACTATCATTGATGCGATTTTCGGCACAGACTGGACGGCGGGCCTTGAAGGTCTGAAGAACAGCGTGACCCAGTGGGGCAAAAACGAAAACGCAATCACTCTTGACCGGATGGACACCAGTACAGCCGGTTTACAGCGGTTTGATTATGGTGACGCTGCATCCGCTGGTTATGATTTCGGTGCAGGACTGGAAAGCAAAGTGGGCAACCTGTTCAACTTCAGCGGCAGTATTCCTTCTGTTGAAGATTATGCAAGCCTGATTGCAGACAATGCAAATCTGTCCACCTTGCCGGATATTGCAGACAACACCGGAAAAATCAAAGATACCCTGTCTGATACCGATGAAGATTTGAAATATCTTCGTGATATGGCAGAGATGGAAGTTATTAACCGCTATACCACGGCAGAAATCAAAATCGAACAGAACAACCACAACACCGTGAACAACGGTATGGATTTGGACGGTGTGACTTCTGCCCTGACGGATGGCATCATGGAAGCGATTGACGTTGTAACGGAAGGGGTGCATGATTGATGTATTTTTTCTATCTGGATAAATGCTTATTACCGGTTACACCTTCCAAGTTGACAACCAAAATCAATAATGCAAACAAGACCATCACTCTTATAAATGAAGGTCAGGTTAATCTGCTGAAAACGGCAGAACTGACTGACATTGATTTTGAATGCGAGATTCCGCAAGTGAATCATCCGTATGCAATCTATAAGACCGGTTTTTTAGGTGCATCGTTTTTTCTGGGCTACTTTGAAAGGTTGAAAACCAGCAAGCAGCCATTTCAGTTTATTGTGGTCAGAATGCTTCCTTCTGGCCGCATTCTTTTTTCTACCAATATCCGGGTTTCCATGGAAAACTATACTATCACGGAATCCGCAAGTAATGGTTTTGACCTGACTGTGAAAATCAGCCTGAAACAGTATCGGTATTATGGTACCAACACTGTTCAAGTGAAAAACAATATCGGTGCGGCGATTGTTGCAAGCCTAATCGTGAACCGGTTAGCCGAACACAGCCCAGCACCGAAACGCAGCCAAAAATATAAGGTCAAGAAGGGCGATACCCTGTATACCATTGCAAAACGCTTTTATGGTGACGGCAGCAAATACAAAAAAATTCAGAATGCAAATTCGTTTATTACTGACCCGAACGCCTTACGGGTGGGGCAGGAATTGACGATTCCGGCAGCTTGAAAGGGGGTGCTTCTTTGAAATATCAGTTGATTATGGGCAGCAGCGAGAAAAAAGGCTTCATCCCCGCTGTTGAAGAAGGCGTAACGCTGACCCTGAAAAGAAGAAGCACCCCCGGCAAGCTGGAATTTAGTTTGATTAAAGATTCCGCATTGAACTTCGTTGAAGGTTCCCCGGTAGGCTTGAAAGTGGACGGGGTGCCCATGTTCAGCGGATTTGTCTTCAAGAAAAAATCTGATAAAGATTCCCCGATGTCCGTAACAGCCTATGACCAATTACGGTATCTGAAAAACAAAGATTCTTACCTGTACAAAGGAAAGACCGCTTCCCAGTTCATTCAGATGATCGCTGATGATTTTAAGCTGAAAACCGGCACCATTGAAGATACTGGGTTTGTGATCGCACGGCGCAGAGAGGACAATACAAGCCTGTTTGATATGGTGGAAAACGCCCTTGATTTGACGCTGACCAATGCAAAAAAGATGTTTGTCTTGTATGATGACTACGGCAAACTTACTTTGAAAAACATTGAAAATATGAAAATTTCCGGCTACATCATTTACAATGAATCGGCTGAAAATTTTGAATATACTTCAAGCATTGATGAACAGACCTATAATCAAATTAAACTTTCCTATGACAACGATGACACCGGAAAACGTGAAATCTATATCGCAAAAGATTCTTCCAATATCCAAAAATGGGGCGTGTTGCAGTATTACGACACACTGACCAAAAAGGAAAACGGAAAAGCAAAAGCGGATGCGCTGCTAAAACTGTATAACCAAGTTACAAAAAAGCTGAAAATCACCGGTGCCTTTGGAAATCCCAATGTGAGGCCCGGTTGCCTGATTCCCACGCTGCTGAATTTGGGCGATGTGAAACTTCAGAATTATATGATGGTTGAGGAAGTCACCCATCATTTATATCTGGATGAACACAGCATGGATTTGACGCTGGTTGGAGGTGGTTTCATTGCCTGACATGACCGGATTTCTGAAAGTTGTAAAACAGGCGGCACTGGATGCGGTAGATGCACAAAAACCGGTTCGGGTGTATTATGGCACAGTGACCAAAGATTCCCCTTTGGAAATCACCGTTGACCAAAAGACCATCCTTGAAGCAGAAGATTTGATTCTTTGCCGCAACGTCACTGACTATGAATGCGATGTTGAATTTTCATTGAAAACTGAAAAGTTGCAGCACAATCACACCGGTGTTCATGGCCCTACATCCGTTCAGACACTTCAATATGAAGTGAAAAACAAAAAGAAGATGAAGGTTTACAACGCATTGAAAAAGGATGATGTTGTTTTCCTGATTCGAGAGCAAGGGGGACAAAGATTCATCGTGATTGATAGAATCAAACCCATTCCTAAAGTGAAAGGTGAGTGGGTATAAATGATTCCGGCAGTTTCCACGTTTTTGGAAAATGACATCACCATTGAAGAACAGCCCACACGCACCTACTATATGAATCTTGATCGGCTTTACGTTCGAGGGTACACCGATGAACAGGAAGCAATGAAACAGGCAATCTTCAAGATTCTTTCCACAGAGCGGTACCAATATCTAATCTATTCATGGAACTACGGTATTGAAACCCTTGATCTGTTTGGTGAGCCTGTTTCTTATGTATGCCCTGAACTGGAACGGCGTATTACAGAAGCACTTCTGTATGATACGAGAATCCAGAGCGTTGACAATTTTGAATTTCAGTTGCCGAAAAAAGGTGTTGTTTATGTAACCTTCACAGCACATACGATTTTCGGTGATGTAGAAGCAGAAAGGACGGTGAATATCTGATGTTTGAGAACCAGACCTATGAAAGTATTCTGCAACGGATGCTTGACCGGGTTTCTGATTCGCTGGATAAGCGGGAAGGTTCCGTAATCTGGGACACCCATTCCCCCACGGCACTGGAATTTCAGAACTTGTATCTGGAATTGGAAAATATGCTTCAGGAAGCATACGGCGATACTGCAAGCAAGGAATTTCTTATCAGACGTGCAAAGGAACGAGGTATCACCCCTTACAGCGCAACCAATGCCATTCTGAAGGGCGAGTTCACCCCAAAGGATGCTGACGTTCTGGGCAAGCGTTTCAACCTTCAGGAATTGAATTATGTCGTGACTGAAAAGATTGCGGATGGTACATACCGGGTTGAATGCGAAACGGAAGGTGCAGTTGGTAATCAGTATTTGGGCGGCATGATTCCCATTGAATACATTGACGGCCTTGAAACTGCTGAACTGACGGCAGTTCTGATTCCCGGCGAGGATGCAGAAGAAACGGAAGCATTACGCAAGCGGTATTTTGCATCTTTCACAGATGTTACCTATGGCGGCAACCGTGCGGACTACATTGCAAAAACAAACGGCATTCATGGTGTTGGTGCTACCAAAGTTACAAGAGTATGGAATAGTGATCTTCGGCCAGCCACGATGATTCCGGGAGTAAAGGTCAAAAGCTGGTATGATTCCACGCTGTCCACCCTTGCCCCGGATGTGATGGCATGGCTGAAGACGGTATACACAGCAGCAGCAGAAAAAAAGCTGACTGTGGGCGGCACCGTCAAGCTGACCATATTAAATTCTGACTATTCCAAGGCATCCAGCACATTGATTCAGACCGTGCAAACGGCCATTGACCCGGAAGAAAATGCCGGTGAAGGCTATGGTTTGGCCCCCATCGGTCATGTGGTCAAGGTGGACACGGCAGCAGAAATCAAAGTGAATGTGAACACATCCATTGTGTTTGATACCGGTTACAGTTGGAGCAATTTGCAAAGCAGCATTGAAAATGCTATTTCTGGGTATCTGCTGGAACTTCGCAAAGAGTGGGCCGACAATGACTATTTGGTGGTGCGTATCAGCCAAATTGAAAGCCGCATTATGGCGATTCAAGGTGTGATTGATATTTCCGGCACCAAAATCAACGGCAATACTGCAAACCTGACCCTGACCCCGTTTGAAATCCCCGTGTTTGGGGGTGCTGGTGCATGACCCGTGATGTGAACCTTCTGGCATATCTTCCACCGTTCATGCAGGACTTCACCGAAATTGCGGCAACGCTGAACGCTGAAGACCCTGAATTTGTAATTATGTGGGATAGCGCAGATAGAGTGTTGAAAAACCAGTTCATCGCAACTGCTGATGAATACGGCATTTCAAGGTTTGAAAAAATCCTGAAAATTCTTCCTTCCAAAGAAGATACGCTTGAAAGTAGGCGCAGCCGTGTTCAAAATCGCTGGTTCAATGATATACCGTACACCATGCGCACCCTGATTCAGCGGTTGACTACGTTATGCGCTGACCATGGGTTTACCCTGACAAAGTATTTTACAGACGCTTACACGCTGGAAATTCACACTGATCTTGAATTATTCGGACAGGTGGAAGAACTGGAAAGAATCATTCAGACCATGATTCCCTGTAATCTGATTGTGATTTCCCAGAATGATATTCCATGTGCCGCTGCCGGTTCTGCACTGGCAGCTTCCGGTGTTGTTGCTGTGGAAAACTACTTTATCACACAGGATTTCAATGAAACCGATGTGGTGCAGGGTGGGGCAATTCAGAAGGGCGGCATGGTGTTCACCGGAAAATACTTCATCACAGAAGATTTTATGGAAAGCAATACTGCTTCCGGCGCAGCCCTTCAAAGCGGCGGTATCAGCAACACCGTAAAGGTGGTTATCACCCAAGATTTCAACGAAACTATGACGGCAAACGGCAGTGGAACGGCGGCTTCTGGCGTTTCCTTCGTGGAAAGCGTTGAAATAAAATCAAACGAAAATTGAAAGGATTGAACAACAATGGCTGAATTTTCCAAACTGATTATCACCAAGAACGGCCAGAAACTTCTGGCAAAGATGATCGCAGGAACCAACAATATTGCGTTCACCAAGATTTCCACTTCGTCCACTACCTACACCATCACCCAGCTGGAAGGTCTGACTGCACTTTCCAATGTTCAGCAGACCAGTCAGCCCGCAAGAATCACCCGCACCAATGATGTTGCAATCAAGGTGGAAACGTCCTTCAGCAATGCAGAGCTGAAAACCGGCTATTATATGCGGGCACTGGGTCTGTATGCAAAAGACCCGGATGATGGTGAAATCCTGTACGCTGTCACCATTGAAACTTCCGGCAACTGCTATATGCCCGCATATAACGGGCTGGTGGTTTCTGGTGCATACATCCAGCTTGTAACCACCATCGGCAATGCCGACAATGTGTCGCTGTCCGTTGACCCGGCAGCAGTTGCCACCATTGGCGACATTCAGACCCTTCAGAACCAGATTTCTGATCTTCAGGCATTCGTGGGTTATACCGATTCCCACATCTATGGTGTGGAAGTCGATTTCAAAAACAAGCGTTTCACCCGTCTGGCCGGTGCATACGGCAAAACGGGTGGTCATGCCTTTGATGGTGTTCACTGCTTTGGTGGGCGCAGACGGTGCAACGTCACCGATTCCGGCAAAGTGATTGCATACTACGGTGATGCAGCATTTACCACCACCGGTGCCCTGACCCAGAGTGTCACCATCGAAAGCGGCCCCAACGCTGGCACCTATGCTGCCGGAACCAAAGTTCAGGTCATGGTGGAGCAGCCCCGCTTTTATTATAAGGTGGTGCCCCTTGATATGGATATTATCACCGAGGGCGAAAACCACGGCCACCATCTTCGCAAGGCCCGCTATTATGTTTGTGATGAACCGGAAACCGGCTTCAAGCTGCATCCGGCATTCATCGAAAACGGCCACACCAACGATTACATTTACCTGTCTGCCTTTGAAGGCACCCTGTATGATGCTTCTGCCACTGCATACATTCTGGATGACGCACAGGTTGCAGACTTTGCTGCTGATTCCCTGTGCAGCATTGCAAACGCAAAGCCCCTTTCCGGCCTGACCCAGAATGCAACCCGTGCAAACGTGCGCAAGCTGGCCCAGAAGCGTGGTTCCGGTTGGGAGCAGCAGTATGCCGCAACTGTTGCTTGCACCCAGATGCTTATGCTGATCGAATACGCTTCTTTCAATATGCAGAGTGCAATCGGTGCGGGTGCAGTCAACAAAACGGATGACAGTAAAACCAATATGGCCGAAAATACCGGTGCAACCATCAATCTGGGCAACGATTCCGGCATTGTAACCAATGCAAACGGTGTCCAGATTGCTTCCTACCGTGGCGAGGAAAACCCGTGGGGTAACATCTGGAAGTGGGTTGACGGCATGAATGAGAACAACCCCACACCTTTTGATGCGGCTGGTCTGTATGGCACCCTGTACGTTGCTGACCACGGTTTTACTGATGATACCGGCAATGCCCCGTATCAGAACACTGACATTCACCCGTGCTACGGTGAAGGCTATGTTTCGGCCTTTGGCTATTCGGAAGCGTTTGACTACCTGTTCATTCCTACCGAACACAACGGCAACACGGCGGTTCCTGTGGGTGACTACTATTGGAACCATAACGCGGGTTGGCGCGTCGCTGTATCCGGTGGTAGGTGGGCTGATGGTGCGGCATCCGGCCCCTTCTCTCTGGATCTGGGTAGTGGTTCGGGTTATCGGTATCGTAATGTCGGCGGGCGGCTGGTGTATGTGCCGTCTAAGAAAACCGCCTAAACAATGATGATTCACAGGTAACTTCAAGCGATTTGCCGAGATTCGGCAGAACATTATGGACAAAGAAAAAGGTCAAGTTGGCACGTCACTAAATCCAGTGGTAAATGGAATAATGGTACGAAATCCAGCCCCTTCTATCTGAATCTGAATAATGATTCGAGTAATCGGAATCGTAATATCGGCAGGCAGCTAGTATTTGCACAAGCAGACCGGGCACAAAAATGTGTTCGGTCTGTTTTATATAAAAACTGAATACTTGAATTTACCTTGCCACAAGGCAAAACATCAAAATAAAGTAGGCTGTATGAGTAGGGCTTGAAAGAGTGTCGAAAGTTCGGTTTATGTGCATACAAAAGGAACCAGCAGTGAAAAGATACGGAAACCTATATCAACAGATTTATGATCTGGACAATCTAAGACTTGCGCACCAAAACGCAAAACGTGGCAAAGGGTGGTATTCGGAAGTTCAAGCGGTTGATGCAGACCTTGAAACCTATTTGAAAAGGCTTCAGGATATGCTGATAAATCACACCTACAAAACTTCCGAATACACTTCTTTTATCAAAAAAGAGGGTAAGAAGGAACGGGAGATTTTCAAACTTCCGTATTTCCCGGACAGAATTTGCCAATGGGCAATCCTTCAGGTGATTGAACCCTACATCCTGAAACGGCTGACATATAATACCTATTCCGCAATTCCCGGAAAAGGTATTCATGCAGCATTGAAGGACGTTGAAAAGGCAATGCGGACGGATGTTCCAAACTGCCAATACTGCCTGAAAATTGATGTGAAGAAGTATTATCCATCAATTAACCACGAGATTATGAAAGAAAAGTTTCGTAAGCTGTTCAAAGACCCGGAACTTTTATGGCTGCTGGATGAAATCATAGACAGCATTTCAACTTCCCCAAGGTTGCCAGATACGGGAATCCCCATCGGAAATTACCTTTCCCAGTATTGCGGCAACTACTTTCTTTCCGATTTCCACCGATGGCTGAAAGAGGTCAAGAAAGTAAAGCACGTTTACGGGTATATGGATGATGTGACTATCTTTGGAAAATCCAAAGAAGAACTTCATGCCCTGAAAGATGAAATTGACCTGTATTTCTTCCATGAAAAACTAACCATGAAAGAGAACTGGCAAATCTTTCCAACATATACCCGTGGGGTGGATTTTGTAGGGTACCGGGTGTTTCTGGATTATACCCTGTTGCGAAAAAGCAGCTGCAAATCCTTCAAAAAGAAAGCGGTTCACATTCAGAAAAAGTGCAGCACCGGAAAACGGATGAACTATTCTGAATGGTGTTCCATCAATTCTTATGACGGATGGATGAAGCACTGTGACAGCTACCGGCTGAAACAGAAATACATTGCACCCCTGAAACCCCACGTTGGCCGATATTATAACGAGGTTATCAAACCGAAAAAGAAAGGCGGCAAAAATCAATGAAAGATTTTGGCAAGGTCAGAAGCACCGTCAAGCCTGAAGCGATGGTGATTGATGATTTCAGTGTATGGGTATGCACCGACATTCAGGAAGTCACCGAAAGTACCGGCGAAACCGAGTTCAAGGGCTATGAATACAGTATGGTGCAGTACGGCAAGGATGAATTTATTCTTGCACAGGCGGCAGAAAATGCCGATATGAAGCAGAAAGTAACCGATACCCAGCTTGCGCTGGTTGAGGTTTACGAACTGATGGCCTGATAGGGGGTGTGAATTATGGCTAAAGTGTACGCTGATCTGATTAAGGGTGGGGTTACGAATCCCAAGACTGGGAACCCGTATTCCATTGACGATGTTCCCGCCAAGCTGAAAGCGGCTGTACAGGCTGTTTTGGACGCATAAGGCAAAACTACCCGGAAGCAATACGAAAACCCATCACAGGGCTGTTTCTGACAGTCTGGCGATGGGTTTATTTATTGCCTGATTTTGAGAAAGGACAGAATCACATGAAAGATACTATTTGTGCCGTGATCGGCGTTGTGGGCAGCACCATTGCTGCATTGTTTGGGGGTTGGGATGCGGCTTTGGCTACACTCGTTTTGTTCATGGGCATTGACTACATTACCGGTATCATGGTTGCAGCAGTCTTCCATAAGTCGCCCAAAAGTCAGACCGGTGCGCTGGAAAGCCGTGCAGGGTGGAAAGGTCTGTGCCGAAAGGGTGTGACGCTGCTGATCGTACTGGTTGCGTGCCGCCTTGATACCGTAATGGGCAGCACGTTCATTCGTGATGCGGTTGTAATCGCCTTCATTGCCAATGAAACTATTTCCATTGTGGAGAATGCCGGGTTGATGGGGGTTTCCATTCCGGCAGCTATCACAGAAGCAATCGACATTCTGAAGCAGAAGGCAGAAGAGGAAAGACAGGAAGAAGGCTGATTTTATGTCAAACCTGATTACCTTCAAGCCGGGGGACAAAACCCCCATCACCAAAAATTTCAAGCGATATGAATTCCAATGCCCTTGCGGGTGTACATATCAGCAGGTGGATGAATTACTGGTGCAAAAGCTGGAAATTATTCGCACGGGGTATAACACCCCGTTGAAAATTACTTCCGGTTACAGGTGCATGAAGCACAATGCAGATGTGGGCGGGGGCAAGACAAGTAAACACCTTTACGGGATTGCCGCAGATGTGAAAGACCCCACCGGCAAGCTGAACCCCGTGCAGCTTGCAATCATGGCAAGTGGCCTGTTTGGTGGTGTCGGTGTGTACTGGTACGGTTCAACCGCCTTCATCCATGTGGACGTGCGCAACGGTCATGCAACATGGATTTGCACCCAGAAGGGCGTGTATAACTACACATCCAGTCAGGCGTTCATCATGCCCACGGTGCGCAGGGGCAGTGCGAATGCCACAGCAAAGGCAGCAAACAAAATGCTTCAGCGGCTTCTGGGTCTGCCGGTTGATGGTATCTTTGGGGCCAATACGGAAGCAGCGGTCAGGGCAGCACAGAAGGCCCACGGTCTGACCGTTGACGGTGTGGTTGGGCCTAAAACGTGGAAAGCCCTTGCGGGCGTACAGTGAAGAAAGGATGGTCACTATGAAGAATCTGGTTAGTATCGAATGGTGGGCAGCAGCGGGCATTCGTGCCGCAAAGACTGCTGTGCAGACTGGTTTCGCAATGGCTGCAACACAGGCGGCAGCGGGAACCCTGAATGTGCAGCTGATTGCAGAAACGGCCCTGATTGCGGGCGTTGCTTCGCTGGGCACGTCCCTTGCCGGTCTGCCGGAACTGGAAAAGCAGAATCAGGGTTAAAACTGCCGACAATTTGCCAACATTGGGAACCGCCGGGCGGCTTCTGACAGCATTTTGAAGATTGAAACACTTCAAAATTTAATGAATTAACGCTTGACAAGACCGTATAAAGCGGCAAATATTGAAGTCTGTATTTCGAGGAAATGTACAAGAATAAGTAAGTTCTTGTTCGGTATATTGAAAAAGAGGGAACGTCCATCCGCAGACTGTTCGTAAAACAGTATTCAACAAATGACACGGCAACTGGATGTCAGGATTGGTTACGGTTCACTCCGCTGGGTCTAAAAAGCAAAAAGTCCCATGCCCGCACCGCCAAAGTGCTGGGCATGGGACTTTTTGCGTCTGGGAACGGTACACCTCTATCGAGGTGTACCATACTAGACTTTGTACCAAAGTCGTGTGCCAAAGGAGATTGTGCTCCTTTGGAATTTCCGTCATCATAGAGGAAAGAAACAATCTATTAACTTTCCCATGCAGCCACAATGCTTCTTTCTGGGTTTTGAGGATCAATAGTCACCTTTATAGGTGTTCCCTTGCTCACGAGAGGATTGAACCAAAACCAATGGGACTGTCCATAATAAGTGTCTTTTCCAATCTTATATTGGTACCGGATCACCCAAGGATAAATTACATCTTCATCAGCAAGGTGATAGGTACTCATGTGGAATTTTATGTGAACCCTTTTTACTGCAGTAACTTTTCCGGAAACAATCTTTCCGTTTTTCAGCAGGTCTGCTTTGCGGATGTCTGTAATCCATGCTACCCCGATAATTGCGATAGCAATAAGCCACGCAGCTATGAGTGCCCCGATTCCAACTTGCTTATAGGCGATAGAAATCAGAAAAGCAACAAAAATCCCAACAGCACCAAGAATATGGAGCAAATCTTTAGAAAAGAACTTATGGATTTTTTTCATGGAGAGACACTTCCTTTCACGAGGTTTTGTTACACTTGGAATACGGATAAACCGGGAAGAAGATTGCGGTCATGCCGGAAAGATTTCTCAGCCCAAGCTGATGCCCATGCGTTTTGCCACGGTGAGGAGCTCGCAGCCCTCGGGGATATTGCGGGTCTTACCGGCGATATCCTCCAGACGGTTGGAGATGACGTGGTTGTTCACGAGAGCCACCGTAACGCCGTACTGCTCGATCTCCACCAGCTTGGCGGCGTAGCTGCCGAACTGGGTGGCCAGCACACGGTCGTAGGCGCTGGGGCTGCCGCCGCGCTGCATGTGGCCCGGGATGCAGACCCGGGTCTCCATGCCGGTCTTTTTCTGGACGGCGGCGGCAATGCGGTTGGTGGCGGTGGTGTAACCGGCCTCGGCACGCTTGGCGGTCCACTCCTTGCGCTTCAGCTTGGCCTCATCCACGTTCATGGCACCCTCGGCCACAGCGATGATGGAGAAGTTGGAGCCGCGCTTTGCCCGGCGCTCCACGGCCTCGCAGACGCGGTCGATGTCGTAGGGCTGCTCGGGCAGCAGGATGATATCTGCGCCGCCTGCAATGCCGGAGTAGAGGGTCAGCCAGCCGGCCTTGTTGCCCATAATCTCGATGCACATCACGCGGCTGTGGCTGCCGGCGGTGGTGTGGATGCGGTCGATGACCTCGGTGGCAATGTCCACAGCGGTGTGGAAGCCAAAAGTCACATCGGTGCCGTAGATATCATTGTCGATGGTCTTGGGCAGACCGATGATGTTCAGGCCCTCCTGCGAGAGCAGGTTGGCGGTTTTGTGGGTGCCGTTGCCGCCCAGGCAGAGTAGGCAGTCCAGCTTTGCGTCCTTGTAGGTCTTTTTCATGGCCGCGACCTTATCGATCTTGTCATCCTCGACCACGCGCATCAGTTTGAAGGGGGTGCGCTTGGTGCCCAGAATGGTGCCGCCCAGTGTCAGGATGCCGCGGAAGTCATCCTCGCACATCTCCTTGTATTCGCCGTTGATCAGGCCGTGGTAGCCGTTCAGGATGCCCACGATCTCCACATTATCACCCATCCGGGCATACAGTGCCTTTGCTACGCCGCGAATGGTTGCGTTCAGGCCCGGGCAGTCGCCGCCGGAGGTCAGGATGCCAACACGTTTTTTCATCTCACAAATCCCTCGTTTCCTCTTGATCTTTCCCACCGCAGAGCAGGGGATATCTGGTACTATAAGAGTATTCCCAAAGGGGAAATGTGTCAAGAAAAAATTTTGTAAAAAGAAAAAAGAGACACACCGAAGTATGTCTCTTTTTCGATCGGAGCAGCGGGATTTGAACCCACGGCCTCCTCGTCCCGAACGAGGCGCGCTACCAACTGCGCTATGCCCCGAAAATACCGCAGCCGGAAGGCGACTGCGGTTTTCTGGTTGGGGATGAGAGAATCGAACTCCCACAAGTAGAGTCAGAGTCTACCGCACTACCACTATGCAAATCCCCATTATTCAGCTCGTCTGCCGCGCCGTGCGCTGCTGACAAGGGATATTATACTCAAAAGGCCCGCGCTTGTCAACCATTTTTTTATTTTTTCTGCAAAAGTTTTCCCGCTGTTCTCCTGCCCGCAGAAATGCACCGTGGAAGCGTGTAAATTTTCTGCGCTTCTCTTGACAGCGGCCCCCATCCGGAATAATCTTATACTATAAACAGGTAGGTCTCCGGGCAGACTGACTTTGAAAGGCAGAACGCACGGCGCTGAATACCAAATGAAAGAGGGCTTTTGAATGAAAAAACGTGTTGGAATCCTGACTTCCGGCGGCGACTGTCCGGGTCTGAACGCCACCATCCGCGGCGTAGCAAAAGCACTGTATGCCCGCATGGGCGATAACGTGGAGATCATTGGCATCCTGAACGGATACAGCGGCCTGATCAACGGCGACTACAAGGAGATGTGCGAGGACGATTTCCGCGGCATCCTGACGCTGGGCGGCACCATTCTGGGCACCAAGCGCACCCCCTTTAAAATGATGCGTGTGGTGGAGGACGACAACATTGATAAAGTTGCCGCCATGAAAAAGACCTACAAAGAAGCCAAGCTGGACTGCCTGCTGTGCCTGGGCGGCAATGGCACCCACAAAACCGCAAACCTGCTCTCGCAGGAGGGTCTGAACATCATCGGCCTGCCCAAGACCATTGATAACGATATCTATGGTACCGACGTGACCTTCGGCTTCCACACCGCCGTGGACATTGCCACCGATGTGATCGACCGCATCCACACCACCGCAGGCAGCCACAGCCGCGTGATGTGCATTGAGATCATGGGCAACAAGGCAGGCTGGCTGACGCTGTACTCCGGCATTGCAGGTGGTGCAGATATTATTCTGCTGCCGGAACAGCCCTATGATATCGACCGTGTGTGCTCTGCCGTGGAACGCCGCGCAAAGAAGGGTTCCAACTTCTCCATCATCGCTGTGGCCGAGGGTGCCATCAACTGCGAGGAAGCCGGCATGAAGCGCAAGGAATGGATGGCAAAGCGCGCCGAGGCAGGCTTTGGCACCACCGCCACCAACCGCATTGCACAGGCCGTGCAGAAAAAAACCGGCATGGAGACCCGTGTGTGCATCCCGGGCCACATGCAGCGCGGCGGCAGCCCCAGCGCCTACGACCGTGTGCTGGCCACCCAGTTCGGCAGCTATGCGGCAAAGCTGGTGGAGATCGAGCGCTACGGCGTGACCGTTGCCATGGTGAACCGCCATGTCACCGAGAACCGTCTGGCCGACATTGCAGGCAAGACCCGCAACGTGCCGGAGAACTGCGACCTGCTCACCGTCGCCCGCCGCATGGGCATCAGTCTGGGTTGATTTTTCTTCAAATAGTATGCTTTCCCCCTGCCGATGGCATTTCTCCTGTCGGCAGGGGTTTATTGTATCCAACATTTGGGTAACCCGTCTGATTTTTCAGAATATCTTTTGTCGAAATCGCGAATGGATTTTCTCTGTCTGTTCTGGTAAGATATTTGCAGACAATTAAACCAGTCGTTACTCCTCGGGAGGCGCTACTGGCAGTTAACCGAAAGACACTATGGGTGTGTTATCGGTTCTGCACAGGTAGATGCTTTCGGAGGTTTTTTCTTTTTATTGCGTATTTTTCAACATTCTGTCGGGAGGAAGCTGTCCATGAAGCTGCTGCGTAAGATCAACAACAACGCTGCCGTGGCGCAGGATAATCGCGGCCGTGAGATGGTCGTTCTGGGCCGCGGGGTAGGCTTCCATCCGATGCCCTATGAGCTGACCGATCTTTCTGTGGTCTACCGCACGTTTTACGACGTAGACCCGCAGTATTATGAAATGCTGGCCAGCCTGCCGGAAGAAGCGCTTCTGGCAGCGGCAGATATTACCGAGCAGGCCGAGATCACCCTGCACACCGAGCTGAACCCCAACCTGCCCTTCACGCTGGCCGACCACATCGCCTTTGCACAGCAGCGGGAAAAGCAGGGCATCCGGATGGCAGCTCCGCTGCATTACGACGTGCAGCATCTGTATCCCCATGAATACGAGCTAGGCCTGCGGGCACTGGAGACCGTGCGTCTGCGTACCGGTTCTTCCCTGCCCCGCGCCGAGGCCGTAAACATTGCGCTGCATATCGTTAATGCCGAGCTGGAAGGCAGTGACCTGTCCAGCACCCTGACCGCCGTGGAAGTTCTGGACAAAGTGACGGCCTCCGTCGAGCAGGAGCTTGGCATTGTGCTAGATCGCGAAAGCTACAACTATGCCCGGTTTGCCATGCACATCCAGTTTCTGGTGCGGCGGCTTTCCGCCGGGGCAGCCATGGAACAGGGCAGCGGGAAGATGCTGGACGAGCTTTCCCGCGAATACCCCGCCGTCTATCATTGTGCCTGCACCGTGGCACAGAATATTGAGCAGCGCCACGGCTGGCATTGCAGCCGTGATGAAGTGCTGTACCTGATGCTGCACATCTACCGTGTGCAGAACCGCGAAAGCGATTGATTTTTTGAATGTTTCCGGCTCCGGAGATGCGCGCGTCCGGGCCGGATTCAGATAGAGTTATCCACAAACGGAGGTTTCCCCTATGGATCGTGAGAAGTTTCTGGAAAAGCTTTTTCCGCTGATCGGCGGAAAAGAAAACACCAGCCTGTGCGAGTTTCAGGACGATATGCTCTATATCACCCTGAAGGACGCCGGTCTGGCCGATGAAAACGCTGTGGCAAAGCTGCCGGATGTTGCATCCGCCGCCCTGCGCCGCGGCCGCCTTACGGTCACATTCGGGGAGCCGGAAAGAAAAGAGGAGGTTCCCTTCATGGCGAACAACGAAAAACTTATCAACGAGATCCTGCGCGCAGTTGGCGGCAAGGAAAATGTCTCGTCCGCAACGCACTGCATCACCCGCCTGCGTTTCCGCCTGATTGATGTGAAAAAAGCAGATATTGAAGAAGTAAAAAAAATCGATGGCGTGGCAGGCTGCGTTTACAAGGCAGGGCAGTTTCAGGTCATTATCGGCCCCAATGTGAACGAAGTTTATGATGAACTGATCAGAACGACTGGCGTCAAGAGCGAGCCGGCGGTTACAGATGCCGAGGCCGAAGCCGAGGACGGGGCAAAGAAGAATATCTTCTCCCGCCTGGTCGATACGATGGCAAGCATCGTTATGCCGATGATTGGACCTCTGGCTGGTGCCGGTATGATCAAGGCCATCCTGTCCATTCTGACCCAGTTCGGCGTGATCAGCTCGGATTCCCAGACCTACCAACTGTTCTATCTGGTGGCTGACGGCGTTTTCTATTATATGCCCTTCTTTCTGGCATTCTCTGCGGGCAAGAAGTTTAAGTGCAACCCATATCTGTCTTTGATCTTTGCCGCAATGCTGGTGCACCCCAATTATATTGCGCTGCGCACCGCAGGTGAAGCAGTCAAGTTGTTCGGTTTCCTGCCAGTCACATTGGCAAGCTATACTTCCAGTGTTGTACCCATTATTCTGATCGTCTACTTCCAGTCCATCGTTGAAAGATTCTTTGAAAAGAAAACGCCAAAAGCAATCAAAGTTTTCTTTGTCCCCATGATCACTGTTCTGATTACGGTCCCGGTCGGTTACGTTGTGCTTGGCCCTCTGGGCTCCATTATCGGCACCTATCTGGCAAAGGGATTCACCGCACTGGATGTTTATGCAAGCTGGCTGTGTCCCACGCTGGTCGGCGGCTTGTGCCCGTTGCTGGTCATGACCGGCATGCACTATGCACTGGGCAGTGCACAGAGCATTCAGCGTGCTACGCTGGGTTACGCTACTATTCTGGCTCCCGGCATGGTCTGCAGCAACATGGCACAGTCCGCTGCAACCTTTGGCGTTGCCCTGAAGAGCAAGAACCCCGAGATCAAGAGTCTGGCTTCCACCGTTGGTGTTACCGCGCTGTGCGGTATTACTGAACCCACCCTGTATGGCATTGGCCTGAAGTATAAAACACCCCTGTACTGTGCAATGGCAGGCGGCGCTCTTGGCGGACTGTTTGCAGGCCTGATGCATGTTAAGCAGTGGGCCTACGGTACTTCTACCATTTTTGCACTTGCTGTCTACCTTGGCGAGGATAACTCGTTTATCAATATGTGCATCGCTGTTGCAATCGCCATGGTCAGTGCTTTCATCCTTTCCTATATTACCTTTAAGGATCCGGTTCAGGAGAAGTAAAATATGAGTTTTCCGAAAGATTTTTTATGGGGCGGTGCTTTGGCAGCAAACCAGTGTGAGGGTGCTTATCTGGAAGATGGCAAGGGCCTAAGCCAGCAGGATGTCATGCCGCACGGCGTACAAGGTCCGGTGACGGAAGCACCTACGCCGGACAATCTCAAACTGCTGGGTACGGATTTTTATCATCGCTACAAGGAAGATATTGCGCTTCTGGCCGAAATGGGATTCAAGGTGTTCCGTTTTTCCATTGCGTGGAGCCGTATTTATCCTACTGGTTTTGAACAGGAGCCCAATGAAACAGGCCTTGCGTTCTATGATCAGGTAATCGATGAGTGCCTGAAATACGGCATCCAGCCGCTAATCACACTTTCCCATTATGAGATGCCACTGGAGCTGTGCCGCAGACTGGATGGGTTCCGTTCTCGTGAAGCAATCGAATACTTTGTGCGCTATGCCAAGACAGTACTGACCCGTTACCATGACCGTGTAAAATACTGGCTGACCTTCAACGAAATCAATGTGACCCTGATTTCGCCGTTGTTGGGGGCCGGTGTGATGACACCAAAATCCAAGCTTACCGCACAGGACAAATACCAGGCTGCCCACCATCAGCTGGTGGCCAGTGCACTTGTGACGCAGTTTGCACACCAGCTGGACGCCACCCTGAAAATCGGCTGCATGGCAGCTTCGGCACCGCGTTATCCAATGACCTGCAATCCGGATGATGTGATGTCAGCCATGCTCTCACAGCAGGAGCTGGATTACTTCATCACAATGCATTGTACCGGCAGCTATCCCTACTATGCACAGCGTCTCTGGAAGGAAAACCATGTCCAGCTGAATATCACCGAAGATGACCGAATCGCCTTGCAGAATACAGTCGATTTTGTCTCGTTCAGTTATTACAGCAGTAAAGTGGTGGCCGCAGACGAAAGCAAGTATCAGATGGCAAACGGAAATGTGATGCGTGGGCTGAAAAATCCATTCGTGCCGGTTTCGGACTACGATTATCCAATTGATCCGGAGGGGCTGCGTTATATCCTGAACTATCTGTACGAGCATTTCCACAAACCGCTTTTCGTAGCAGAAAATGGGATCGGCGCCCGTGAGCAGTTGGTCATGCTGCAGGATGGCACGCAGACGGTGGAAGATGATGCACGCATCTTGTTCCATCGGGGCCACATTCAGGCAATGGAACGTGCGATTGCAGATGGCGTAGAAGTGTTTGGCTATACCAGCTGGGGCCCCATTGACTGCGTCAGTGCAGCCTCTGCGGAGATTAGTAAGCGGTATGGTTTTGTGTATGTAGACCGCAACCAAGACGGCTCTGGTACACTGGAACGCTTCCGCAAAAAGTCTTTCTACTGGTACAAAAAGGTCATTGCCACCAACGGCGAAGACCTGAGCTGATTTTTCTACAGACACAAAAATACCGGTGCAGTTCAAAAAGCTGCACCGGTATTTTTTACTTTTCCGTCACATCATGCCGGGTGGGCTGGCCTTTTTCAAAGGCAACTGCGCTTTCCAGCACACCGCGCACCATGCTCTCCACATCCTCGTGGGTGTAGAAAGCCGTGTGGTCGGTCAGGATCACATTGGGCATGCTGCGCAGAGCCGCCAGCTCCGGGTTCGGGATCACATCGCCCATGCGATTATAATAGTACAGGCCGTTCTCATTTTCCAGCACGTCCAGGCCCGCCGCGCCGATCTTGCCGCTTTCCAGCCCGGCGATCAGTGCATCGCTGTCGATCAGCTTGCCGCGGGCGGTGTTGATGATGGTCACGCCCGGCTTCATGCTCTCAATTGCTTTGGTGTCGATGAGATGGTGATTTTCCTCCGTAGCGTTGGTGTGCAGAGTGATGACATCGCTTTCCGCCAGCAGGGTCTCCAGCGGCACATACTCGGCGATCTTCTTTACCTCATCGTTGGGGTACAGGTCGTAGGCCAGCAGGCGGCAGCCAAAGCCGGACAGATGCTGCAGCACCGTGCGGCCAATGCGGCCCGTACCGATCACACCCACGGTGCAGGTGGAAATATCGCGGCCGATTTTTCCCTGCAGGGAGTAGTCCTGCGCTTCGCCGCGCTTGAGGATGTGCCCTGCCTTGCGCAGGCTCATCAGCATGAGCATAATGGCAAAGTTTGCAACGCCGTTTGGCGGGTAGTCCACATTAGCCACCTTCATGCCCAGTTCCCGGGCCGTCTCGCGGTCTACGTGGTCATAGCCGATGGAACGGCAGCAGATGGACTTTACGCCCAGCTCGTGAAACCGCTTGACCATGGGCGCGCTCATATCACAGGGCGTTACCGACACGGCATCATAGCCCTTTGCCAGTTCAGCGTTTTCCAGCGTTGGATACTCCTGCGTAGAGCCAAACTCAACGTCCAGCTGCGGTGCCAGCCGCTGCGCGATGCCCAGCTCATCGTAGGGGCGCAGGGTGTAAAAAAAGACTTTTGTTGCCATAAAACTTCCCTCCCGGCTTATTTTGTACCTATTGTAGCACGTTCTGCACAGATGGATGCATTTTATTGCGTGAATTTTGTTCACCTTAAAAATGAGGATTCATCTTTCCATATGAATGCGCGCAAAACAGTTGTAAATTGTCGGAAAAGAGGGTATGATAAAGGAACTGAGAAGTATACATCACTGAAATATAAAAGGAGTGTGCCTTATGCGCGCTTATGAACGGCTTTTGAATTATGTCCGGGTGCATACCACCTCGGACGAAAACTCCGGTACGCACCCTTCCGCTGAACGGGAGTTTGACCTTGCCCGCCAGCTGGTGGATGAGATGAAGGCCCTTGGCATGGAGGATGCCCATGTGGACGAGCACTGCTACGTCTATGGCACCCTGCCTGCCACGCCCGGCTGTGAGGATCAACACGCTCTGGGCCTGATCGCCCACATGGACACTGCCGACGATGCCAGCGGTGAGAATGTGCAGCCCGTTGTGTGGGAAAACTACAACGGCGGCGACGTAACTCTGCCCGCCACCGGCATGGTGATGAAGCCCTCTGTGTTCCCCTTCCTTACTTCCATGAAGGGCGAGACCCTCATCACCTCAGACGGTACCACCCTGCTGGGTGCCGACGATAAGGCCGGTATTGCCGAAATTTTGACCGCTGTTGAGACCATTCAGGAAAAAGGCCTGCCCCACGGCAAGCTGTGTATCGCCTTTACTCCGGATGAAGAGATCGGCGAGGGTGCAGAGCTGTTCGATATTCCGGGCTTCGGTGCCGACTTTGCCTATACGGTGGACGGCGGCGATGCCGGTTCCATTGAGTACGAGAACTTCAACGCCGCTTCCGCCACCGTGACCATCCGCGGCTTCTCGGTGCACCCGGGCACCGCCAAGGACACCATGATCAACGCTTCCAATGTGGCCATGGAGTTCCATCAGGCGCTGCCCATCACCGCCCGCCCCGAAACGACCGAGGGCCGTCAGGGCTTCTACCACCTGTGCCAGATGTACGGCGATGTGACCACCGCAAAGCTGGGCTACATCCTGCGCGACCACGATGCCGCAAAGCTGCAGTTCAAGAAGGACAACATGCTGGATATTGCCGAATTTTTGAACGGAAAGTACGGCGAAGGCACCGTGACCGTGGAGATCAAGGACAGCTACCGCAACATGCTGGAAAAAATCAAGCCGCATTTCCACTTAGTAGAGACCGCCCGCAAGGCCACCCGCATGGCCGGGCTGGAACCGGAGGAAATTCCGGTGCGCGGCGGCACCGACGGTGCTATGCTGAGCTGGAAAGGCCTGCCCTGCCCCAATCTGGGCACCGGCGGCTTCAATTTCCACGGCGTATGCGAGTGCATCACCGCTGAGCGCATGGACCGCTGCACTGAGATCTTGCTGAACATCATAAAGCTGTACGCAGAGTAAATTTTATTTTTCAATATACAAAAAAGTGGGTGCTATTTTCGGATAGCACCCACTTTTGTTATACTCTGACGCTTATCTCTACAACTCCACTCGTGAAAATGCATTTGGAGCAGCCCTGCGGTTGCGTAGCAATGAAAGCCCCAGTGGGGCTTTCAAGCAGGCGAGCGGTCTGCGTTAGCAGATGGAAGGGATTCGCCCTGACAAGCGTCAGGGCTGCGACAAATGCGAAAAATAAAAATCAAATTCCACTGAACATGCCCAGAGTACAACAACGACGACCGCTGCCTGCGGCAGAAGCAGGGAGGAGTTGTTGGGGCCGCGGCCAGCAAGACACGAATGCCGCTCAAGGCATGAAATGGATGCTGGGAGCTGCAACTCTAGGAGGGCATTCAAAATCGTTTAACCAACGTTGATATGCCCCACCGGCATGATCTTCCGTTTGTTGTCGTCCGGCTTTGCCGTCAGGCTCATGGCCAGCGACACCGGGCCGACACGGCCCATGAACATGACCAGCATATACAGGATCTTTGCGCCCCGGTTCAGCTGAGCGGTAACGCCCACCGAAAGGCCAACTGTGCCAAAGGCAGAGCAGGACTCGAAAATAGCGTCAATGACCGACACAGCGTCCGAGGTGTTATAGAACACCACCACAGCCGAGCCAACCGCCGCCAGCGCGCCGAGCACGATAATGGTCAAAGCACGATAAACCGTCTTGGACTCGATGTGGTGCTCTGCGATCACACAGTCGTCGCGGCCCTGAGCCACACTGCGGATCGTCAGGATGATGACGGCGAACGTAGTCACCTTCACGCCGCCGCCGGTGGAACCGGGTGCCGCACCAATGAACTGCAACGCGCTCATCAGCAGTTTGGTGATGGGGCCGCAGGCCGCAAGGTCGATGGTATTCATGCCCGCAGTACGAGTGGACACCGACTGGAACAGTGCCGCCATCAGCTTGCCGGGCACAGAGAGCCCGCCCATGCTGGCAGGATTGTTCCACTCCATCAGCGCGATGAGCGCCGCGCCGCCGAGCCACAGGATCACCGAGAAGCTCAGCACCACCTTGGCCTGCAGGGAAAGCCGGTGCTTTTTGCGGTATTGACCGATCTCCACCCATACCATGAAGCCCAGACCGCCGGAAATGATCATGAACATCACAACGGCCTGAACATAGTAATTGTTCACATAGGGTGCCAGTGAGGAATACTGGCCGAACCGGCCAAACAGATCAAAGCCCGCGTTACAGAAAGCCGAGATGGCCGTGAACACGCTCACCCAGATGCCTTCCAGCCCGAACTGCGGCACAAAGGCGAACAGCAGCAGCACAATGCCAATGCCTTCAAACAGGCCAGCCAGTCCCACCACGATCTTCAGCACGTCCTTGGCCTGCGCATATCCGTCCGCTGAGACGCTTTCTCCCAGCAGCCGCAGATCGCGGAAGCCCATGCGCCGCCGCATAGCCAGCGCGAAGAAGCTGGTGAGGGTGACCAACCCCAGACCACCCACCTGAATGAGCAGCAGGATCACCGCCTGCCCAAAGTAGGTGAACTGGGTCCAGGTATCCCGCACGATCAGACCAGTAACGCAGGTAGCGCTTGTGGCGGTGAACATGGCATCCAGTACATCCAGCCGCCCATGCTTGCTGGCAACAGGCAGGCTGAGCAGAAAGGTGCCCAGCGCGATCACGATGACAAAGCTCACACAGATGATCTGCGTAGGCGTATACATCCCCTTGCGCTTGCCCGCCGGGCGGTAAAACAGCTTTTTCCCTTTTGCCTTTTCCATAAGTTCCTCCGCACGCGGCAAAGCCTGCCGCGGCTATTTTCATTTCCTCTATAGCATACACCATTTTGCCCTCCGGTTCAACTTGATTTTATCCGCAAAATGCTGTATTATAATAGGGCATCCGTCTCCGTAGCTCAGATGGATAGAGCGCAAGCCTCCTAAGAATTCGGTCAACCGGATACCTTGGGTGCAGAAGTGATTGCTCTATTCAAAAGCAAAACCGAGAATCACG
>ERZ773228.333-NODE-333-length-58023-cov-6.604816_pt1 | contig 58023 bp, 52 predicted proteins | sample MGYA00580524_ERZ773228 | MGnify/ENA primary metagenome ERZ773228 (study PRJEB29015, sample SAMEA2737768) | human gut metagenome | biome: human gut; feature: human-associated habitat; material: faeces | place: China | collected 2012 ... | reverse complement strand
TCATTCAATATGGAATTGTCGCTGGCGTTCAGGCCATGCAGGATTCTGGCCTTGAAGTGACGGAAGAGAATGCTACCCGTATTGGTGCCGCAATCGGCTCTGGTATTGGCGGTCTCGGCTTGATCGAAGAAAACCACAGTTCGCTGGTCAACGGCGGACCGCGTAAGATCAGCCCATTCTTCGTTCCCTCCACAATTGTTAACATGGTGGCCGGCCATCTGACCATCATGTTTGGTCTGCGTGGACCAAGTATCTCCATCGCGACCGCCTGTACTTCAGGCGTGCACAACATCGGTCAGGCTGCGCGCATCATCGCCTATGGCGATGCCGATGCGATGGTGGCAGGCGGTGCGGAAAAAGCCAGTACCCCCCTTGGCGTGGGCGGCTTTGGCGCAGCGCGGGCGCTCTCCACGCGCAATGACAACCCGCAGGCGGCAAGCCGTCCGTGGGATAAAGATCGCGACGGCTTCGTGCTGGGCGACGGCGCGGGCATGGTGGTGCTGGAAGAGTACGAGCACGCAAAAAAACGCGGCGCGAAAATCTACGCCGAGATCGTCGGCTTCGGCATGAGCAGCGATGCTTACCATATGACGTCACCGCCGGAAGATGGCGCGGGCGCCGCGCTGGCGATGGTGAATGCCATTCGCGATGCGGGCATTGAACCGGGCCAGATCGGCTACGTCAACGCCCACGGCACCTCGACGCCGGCTGGCGATAAAGCGGAAGCGCAGGCGGTTAAGTCTGTCTTCGGCGATGCGGCGAGCCGCGTACTGGTGAGCTCCACCAAATCCATGACCGGGCATCTGCTGGGCGCGGCAGGGGCGGTAGAGTCGATTTACTCTATCCTGGCGCTGCGCGATCAGGCGGTTCCGCCGACGATCAACCTCGACAACCCGGATGAGGGCTGCGACCTCGACTTCGTTCCGCACGAAGCGCGTCAGGTTTCCGGTATGGAGTACACCCTGTGCAACTCCTTCGGCTTTGGCGGCACTAACGGTTCGCTGATCTTCAAAAAAGTGTGACAGGGCTTGCCCCGGTACTGCTTTAACAAAAGGCCCGATTGTCGGGCCTTTTTTATTCGGCTTTCTCCGCTTGTCCTCTGCTCCGTGTCCTGAGACACTCACCGACCAGTGAAAAGGAGTCCTTTATGTTCTTGATAAATGGCGTTGAACAGGACACGCTGGCGGCGAACGATCGCGCCGTCCAGTTTGGCGACGGTTGTTTTACCACTGCCCGTATACAGCATGGACAGGTTGCGTTACTGGACGCCCATCTGCAGCGTTTGCAGACAACCTGCGAAAAATTACGCATCCCGTTTGACGACTGGCTGACGCTAAGCGACGAGATGCAGCGTCTGGCTCGACCGCACGCGCAGGGCGTGCTTAAGGTGACCCTTACCCGCGGCGTTGGGGGAAGGGGATACAGCACGGCGGGCTGTGCGTCGCCCACCCGTATTCTGAGCGACTCTCCGCTTCCGGCGCACTACGCGCGCTGGCGGGAGGAGGGCATTACCCTGACCCGGAGCCCGGTGACCCTGGGGCGCAACCCCTGGCTGGCTGGCCTGAAGCATCTTAATCGTCTGGAGCAGGTGCTGATTCGCTCTCATCTTGAACAGACGGACGCCGATGAGGCGCTGGTCCTTGACAGTGACGGGTGGCTTACGGAATGCTGTGCCGCGAATTTATTCTGGCGTCAGGGACGGGATGTATTTACTCCGCGACTCGATTATGCCGGGGTCAACGGCATAATGCGGCAGCGCTGTATCGCGCAGCTGGCACCATCGACGTTTCGCGTTGTCGAAGTGACAGCGCGTCCCGAGGCGTTGCGGGAGGCCGATGAAGTGCTGATCTGCAATGCGCTGATGCCGCTGGTGCCGGTTCGTCGCTGGGATGAGACCGTCTGGTCCTCGCGCGAGCTTTACCATTTTTTAGCCCCTTTGTGTGAGCTGTCTGGTTAGTATGAAGAAAATGTTACGTTTTATCCTGTTGCTGGTGGTGCTGTTGGGCATCGCCGCGGCGGCAGGAATGTGGAAGGTACGCCAGCTGGCGGACAGCAAGCTGCTGATTAAAGAAGAGACCATCTTTACCCTCGAAGCCGGCACCGGCCGGCTGGCGCTGGGGCAGGATCTCTATCGCGAGAAGGTGATCAATCGCCCGCGCGTGTTCCAGTGGCTGCTGCGGATGGAGCCTGAGCTGTCTCACTTCAAGGCCGGGACCTATCGCCTCACGCCGCAAATGACGGTGCGCGAGATGCTGCAGCTGCTGGCCAGCGGCAAAGAGGCGCAGTTTCCGCTGCGCTTTGTCGAAGGCATGCGCGTCAGCGACTACCTTCGTCAGCTGCGCGATGCTCCCTACGTGAAGCACACGCTTGAAGACGATAGCTACGCGACGGTGGCTAAGGCGTTAGGTCTTGACCATGCCGACTGGGTGGAAGGCTGGTTCTGGCCGGACACCTGGATGTACACCGCCAATACTAGCGACATCGCCATCCTCAAGCGCGCGCATCAGAAAATGGTCACTGAAGTGGCGAAGATTTGGGAAGGACGGATGGATAATCTGCCCTATGCCGATCAGAATCAGCTGTTGACCATGGCCTCGATTATTGAGAAAGAGACCGCGGTAGCGGAAGAGCGCGATCGCGTCGCGTCGGTATTTATCAACCGCCTGCGCATCGGCATGCGCTTACAGACCGACCCAACGGTGATCTACGGGATGGGCGAAGGGTATAATGGAAAGTTAACGCGTAAGGATCTGGAGACGCCGACCGCGTACAATACCTATACCATCAGCGGCCTGCCGCCAGGCCCTATCGCGGTGCCGGGCGAAGCGTCGCTTAAGGCGGCCGCCCATCCGGCGAAAACACCATACCTCTATTTTGTCGCCGACGGGAAAGGGGGCCATACGTTTACCACAAACCTGTTCAGCCATAACCGCGCGGTGCAGGACTATCTGAAAGTACTTAAGGAAAAAAATGCGCAGTAACTATATCGTCATCGAGGGGCTGGAGGGCGCCGGGAAGACCACCGCACGTCAACTGGTGGTGGAGACGCTGCAGTCGGCAGGTATTCACGATATGGTGTTTACCCGTGAGCCGGGGGGCACAATCCTTGCTGAAAAACTGCGTAGCCTGGTGCTGGATATCCAGTCCACGGGCGATGAAGTGATTAACGATAAAGCGGAAGTGCTGATGTTTTACGCGGCGCGCGTCCAACTGGTGGAGACGGTGATTAAGCCTGCTCTGGCTCGCGGCCAGTGGGTGATCGGCGATCGTCACGATCTCTCCACCCAGGCCTATCAGGGCGGCGGCAGGGGCATTGACCGCACGATGCTGGCGACGCTGCGCGACGCCGTTCTCGGCGATTTTCGTCCCGATTTGACGCTGTACCTCGACGTTACGCCGGAAGTGGGGCTGCAGCGCGCCCGCGCTCGCGGCGAACTGGATCGCATTGAGCAGGAGTCGATGAACTTCTTCAATCGTACCCGCGCGCGCTACCTTGAGCTGGCTGCGGCAGATCCTTCTATCCGCACGGTGGATGCGACGCAGCCGCTGGATGCCGTCGCGCGCGATATTCGCGCCACGATCGCCCAGTGGATGGCGGAGCAACCGGCATGAAATGGTATCCGTGGCTGCGCCCCTCGTTCGAACAACTGGTCGGTAGCTATCAGGCCGGACGTGGCCACCACGCCTTACTGTTACAGTCTCTGAGCGGGATGGGCGGCGAGGCGTTGATTTATGCGCTGTGCCGCTTCCTGATGTGCCGCCAGCCTGAAGGGCATAAAAGCTGCGGTCACTGCCACAGCTGCCAGCTGATGCAGGCCGGTACGCACCCCGATTACTATCCGCTGAGCCCTGAGAAAGGCAAGAGCGCGCTGGGTATTGACGCGGTGCGCGATGTCAACGACAAGCTCTATGAGCGCGCGCGCCTCGGTGGGGCGAAGGTGGTATGGATTAGCGATGCCGCCTTGCTGACCGATGCTGCCGCCAACGCGTTGCTGAAAACGCTGGAGGAGCCGCCGGAAAATACCTGGTTCTTCCTCGCCTGCGAGGAGCCGGCGCGTCTGCTGACCACCCTGCGCAGTCGCTGCCGCCTGCACCACCTGTCGCCGCCGACGGAATCTTATGCCCTGGCCTGGCTGGAGCGTGAGGTGAACCTGCCGCAGGAGGCGCTGCTGACCGCGTTACGTCTGTGCGCCAGCGCGCCGGCCGCCGCGCTCGAACTGCTTAAAGAGCCGCAGTGGACGGCGCGACAGCAGCTGTGTCAGGCGCTGGCAACCACACTGGCGAGCGGTGACTGGCTGGCGCTGCTGCCGATACTCAATCATGAACAGGCGGCGGTTCGCCTGCACTGGCTGGCATCGCTGCTGGTCGATGCGCAAAAACGACAGCAGGGAATTGCCCTGGTGAGTAACCCGGATGTCTGGCCGCTGCTGGAGCAGCTGGCGCACAGTCTGCCCGCCGCCCGGCTGCAGGCGATTGCCCATGACGTCTGTACCTGCCGCGAGCAATTGCTGAACGTCGTCGGCGTCAACCGCGAACTGCTGCTCACCGAGCGCCTGCTGCGCTGGGAACATTACCTGCAACCCGGGACGGTTTTACCCGTCTCCCACCTCTGAGTGAGACATTATGTTTTTAGTCGACTCCCACTGCCATCTTGATGGTCTGGATTATCAAACCCTGCACAAAAACGTCGATGACGTACTGGCAAAAGCGGCCGCACGCGATGTGAAATTTTGCCTGGCGGTCGCCACGACGCTGCCTGGCTACCGCAGTATGCGCGAGCTGGTAGGAAGGCGTGACAACGTCGTCTTCTCCTGCGGCGTGCACCCGTTAAACCAGGATGAGCCCTACGAGGTGGAGACGCTGCGCACGCTGGCGGCGGAAGAGGGCGTCGTCGCGATGGGAGAGACCGGACTGGACTATTTTTATACCCCGGAAACCAAAGTCCAGCAGCAAACTTCGTTCCGTGACCATATCCGCATCGGCCGGGAGCTGAACAAGCCCGTGATCGTGCATACCCGTGACGCTCGCGCCGATACCCTGGCCATTTTACGCGAAGAAAAGGTGACGGATTGCGGAGGCGTACTACACTGTTTCACTGAGGACAGGGAGACGGCGGGTAAGCTGCTCGACATGGGGTTCTATATCTCGTTTTCCGGTATCGTCACTTTCCGTAACGCCGAGCAGCTGCGCGATGCGGCGCGCTATGTTCCGCTGGATCGTCTGCTGGTGGAGACCGATTCGCCATACCTGGCGCCGGTACCCCATCGCGGCAAAGAGAACCAGCCGGCGCTGGTGCGTGACGTTGCTGAATACATGGCGGTACTGAAGGGTGTGTCGCTGGAGCAACTGGCTCAGCAGACCACCGACAATTTTGCCACGCTGTTCCACATTGACCCCGCCCGCTTGCAACCTGCTTGATCTGCTTATTATTTTAAGGCTCGTAATTAATAGCCAAAGCGAGTAAAGTTCACCGCCACAAAAGTGGCGGTGAAGGTTTTTTGGCAACATCTGGATACAACTTATGTAAGCTGATGTAAATTTTTACCGGAAGGCTGATTGAAACGTGATAGCCGTCAAACAATCATCCCGTTAATTATTTTACTCTGTGTAATAAATAAAGGGCGCTTAGATGTCCTGTCCACGGCGCGGTTCTCCCCCCGGGCCAATGCGTGAAAACGTAAAAAAGTACCAAATACTCAGGAGCACTCTCAATTATGTTTAAGAATGCATTTGCTAACCTGCAGAAGGTCGGTAAATCGCTGATGCTGCCGGTATCCGTACTGCCTATCGCAGGTATCCTGCTGGGCGTCGGTTCCGCAAACTTCAGCTGGCTGCCAGCCGTGGTCTCCCACGTTATGGCAGAAGCAGGCGGTTCAGTTTTCGCCAACATGCCGCTGATCTTCGCTATCGGTGTGGCCCTCGGCTTCACCAATAACGACGGTGTATCCGCACTGGCTGCAGTGGTAGCTTACGGCATCATGGTGAAAACCATGGCGGTGGTTGCGCCGCTGGTGCTGCATTTACCTGCTGACGAGATTGCGGCAAAACACCTGGCTGATACCGGCGTGCTTGGCGGTATTATCTCCGGTGCTATCGCCGCGTACATGTTTAACCGCTTCTATCGCATTAAGCTGCCAGAATATCTCGGCTTCTTTGCGGGCAAGCGCTTTGTACCGATTATCTCTGGTCTGGCCGCTATCTTCACCGGCGTGATCCTCTCCTTCATTTGGCCGCCGATCGGTTCCGCGATCCAGACCTTCTCCCAGTGGGCTGCTTATCAGAACCCGGTGGTGGCGTTTGGTATCTACGGTTTCATCGAGCGTTGCCTGGTGCCGTTTGGTCTGCACCACATCTGGAACGTTCCTTTCCAGATGCAGATCGGCGAATACACCAACGCGGCTGGTCAGGTATTCCACGGCGATATCCCGCGCTACATGGCAGGCGACCCGACCGCGGGCAAACTGTCTGGCGGCTTCCTGTTCAAAATGTACGGTCTGCCGGCAGCGGCTATCGCGATTTGGCACTCTGCTAAACCGGAAAACCGCGCCAAAGTGGGCGGTATCATGATCTCCGCCGCGCTGACCTCGTTCCTGACCGGTATCACCGAGCCGATCGAGTTCTCGTTCATGTTCGTGGCGCCGATCCTGTACGTTATCCATGCCATCCTGGCGGGTCTGGCGTTCCCGATCTGTATCCTGCTGGGTATGCGTGACGGTACTTCGTTCTCTCACGGCCTGATCGACTTTATCGTGCTGTCCGGTAACAGCAGCAAGCTGTGGCTGTTCCCGATCGTCGGTATCTGCTATGCGATCGTGTACTACGTCATTTTCCGCGTGCTGATTAAAGCCCTGGATCTGAAAACACCGGGTCGTGAAGATACCACCGAAGAGAGCAAAGCTGGCGCAACCAGCGAGATGGCTCCGGCTCTGATCGCCGCTTTCGGCGGTAAAGAGAACATCACCAACCTCGACGCATGTATTACTCGTCTGCGTGTTAGCGTGGCGGATGTAGCGAAAGTTGACCAGGCTGGCCTGAAAAAACTGGGCGCCGCTGGCGTGGTAGTGGCAGGTTCTGGCGTACAGGCCATCTTCGGTACCAAGTCCGATAACCTGAAAACTGAAATGGATGAGTACATCCGTAACAGTTAAGACGTAGTATCGGGGAGACTAAGGCAGCCAACTGGCTGCCTTTTTTACGTGACAAGATAGGCCTTCCAGAGGCGATAACCCTGCTAACTGTCCGCCAAATGCTTATTCCCTCAGCAGCTAAGTCTATAGTTGAATAAGAAAAAGAGCTTTCAGGTTGAAAGAGAGGGAGGATGTCGCTCATACTCTTACCGGAACCTGTGCGTCTGCGTTTATCTGCAGAAGCAGGCCAGCGTACGGGATAAAACTAATAAGGAATCAGTCATGGCAGAAGAAACGATTTTCAGCAAAATCATTCGCCGGGAGATCCCGTCGGATATTGTTTATCAGGATGAGCTTGTGACCGCTTTTCGCGACATCTCCCCGCAGGCGCCCACCCACATTCTGATTGTCCCGAACGTTCTGATTCCTACCGTAAATGACGTCACCACCGAACATGAACTGGCCCTGGGCCGGATGATGACCGTCGCGGCGAAGATTGCCCGCGATGAAGGCCTCGCCGACGATGGCTACCGGTTGATCGTCAACTGCAACCGCCACGGCGGCCAGGAAGTTTACCATATCCATATGCATCTGCTGGGCGGTCGTCCGCTGGGTCCGATGCTGGCGCACAAAGGCTAACGCCATGCTAAGGACCCTTTTGGGCGCGTGTCTGGCGGCGGGGCTGCTGGCCGGATGTAGTTCACACCCGGAGATCCCGGTTTCTGACCAGCAGGCGCTGGTGATGGAGTCGAGCGTGCTGGCCGCCGGGATCAGCGCCAGCGAGCCTGTCGTCGTGGCGACGGAGATACAGGCTACCGCCTCCTCTACGCTGTATAACGAGCGCCAACAGCCGGTCACCGTGCATTATCGTTTTTTCTGGTATGACGCCCGAGGGCTGGAGATGCACCCCCTGGAGGCGCCGCGCACCATCGTGGTCCCGGCTCGCTCCTCGGTGACGTTGTATGGCAGCGCCAATATCCTGGGGGCGCATAAGGCCCGCCTTTATCTTTATCTGTAAGGGGTAATTATAATGATGAAAATGTGTCGCTATGCGTTAATCACAGCACTGGCGATATTCCTCGCAGGCTGTGCGGGGCTGCGTGAGCAGCCCGCGCCGGTAGAAGAGGCCAAACCGCAGCCGCAGCAGCCTGCGCAGCCGCAGCCCACGGTGCCGACGGTACCGGCGGTGCCCTCCGTCCCGTCGCAGCCAGGACCGATTGAGCATCAGGATCAGCAGTCGGGTCAGCCGGCGCCGCGCGTGCGTCATTATGACTGGAACGGCGCGGTGCAGCCGATGGTGGGACAGATGCTGCAGGCGGGCGGGGTCAATGCCGGCAGTATTCTGCTGGTTGACAGCGTGAACAACCGCACCAACGGTTCGCTGAATGCCGGAGAAGCCACCACCGCGTTACGTAACGCGCTGGCGGGCAACGGCAAATTTACCCTTGTTTCACCGCAGCAGCTGGCGGTCGCCAAGCAGCAGCTGGGCCTGTCGCCGCAGGACAGCCTCGGCAGCCGCAGCAAAGCCATGGGCATCGCCCGCAACGTGGGCGCGCAGTATGTGCTTTATTCCAATGCCACTGGCAACGTCAACGCGCCCGAGCTAAAGATGCAGTTGATGCTGGTGCAAACCGGCGAGATTATCTGGTCAGGTAAAGGTGCGGTTCAGCAACAATAAGCTAACGCGCGACGAGCTCTTGTCGCGCTTCTTTCCCCACTATCATCCTGTCGCCTCGCTGAGCCAGACCGGCCTCAGCGGCGGCAGTGTGATTATCAGCGATGGCGACCAGCGACGAGTGCTGCGTCAGCCGCACGACCCGTCTGCCGCTGCCTGTTATTTTCGCCGTCAGTATCGTGCGCTGCGCCGGCTGCCTGCCAGGCTGGCGCCCAATCCTCTGTTTTACTCGCCCTGCTGGATGGTGGTGGAGTATTGCGCGGGTGAGGTGAAAAGCGAGTTACCTGACTGCCCGCAACTGTCTGGCTTATTGTATGATTTGCATCAGCAACCGCGGTTCGGCTGGCGTGTTAGTCTCGGGCCGCTGCTGGCGCAGTACTGGCAGAGGAGCGATCCGGCCCGGCGCACGCCGCGCTGGCTACGTTGGCATCAGCGGCTGTGCCGCCGGGGAGAGCCTCGTTCTCTGCGGCTGGCGCCGCTGCATATGGATGTCCATGCCGGCAATATTATCCACAGCGACGCCGGTCTGAAGCTGATTGACTGGGAATATGCCGGCGATGGCGATATCGCGCTGGAGCTGGCCGCCGTGTGGATCGCCCCGGACGAGCGCCGCCAGCTGGTGGCGGCATATGCCCGACGGGCGGCTATCGACGCGCAGCAGCTATGGCGGCAGGTGGCGCGCTGGCGTCCGTGGGTACTGCTGCTCATGGCGGGCTGGTATGAAATGCGCTGGCGGCAGAGCGGGGATCGGCAATTTATCATGCTGGCAGATGAAACATGGTGTCAGTTAGACAACGAACGCAAAGGATAAGAGAGGTCAGTGTGGGCCCAGTGATGTTGGATGTTGAAGGGTATGAACTGGATGCGGAAGAGCGAGAGATTCTGGCGCATCCATTGGTGGGAGGGTTGATCCTCTTCACCCGAAATTATCACGATCCGGCGCAGCTGCGGGAGCTGGTGCGCCAGATCCGCGAAGCCTCCCGTAACCATCTGGTGGTGGCGGTCGATCAGGAAGGGGGACGCGTTCAGCGTTTCCGCGAAGGCTTTACCCGTTTACCGGCGGCCCAGTCTTTCGCTGCGCTGCTGGGGATGGAAGAGGGGGGCAAACTGGCCGCCGAGGCCGGCTGGCTGATGGCCAGCGAAATGATCGCCATGGACATCGATATCAGCTTTGCGCCGGTGCTGGACGTCGGTCACATCAGCGCCGCAATCGGCGAACGTTCTTATCATGAAGATCCGCAGAAAGCGCTGACGATGGCGCGTCACGTCATTGACGGCATGCACGCCGCGGGCATGAAAACCACCGGCAAACACTTCCCGGGACACGGGGCGGTGACTGCCGATTCGCACAAAGAAACCCCCTTCGATCCGCGTCCGGCATCGGTTATCCGCGACCACGATATGGCGGTATTCAAAAGCCTTATCGCCGAGCAGCGTCTGGATGCCATTATGCCGGCGCATGTGATTTACCCGGAGCTCGACCCGCGTCCGGCGAGCGGTTCGGCCTATTGGCTGAAAACGGTGCTGCGCGGCGAGCTGGGCTTCGATGGGGTGATTTTCTCCGACGATCTGTCGATGGAAGGGGCGGCGATCATGGGCAGCTATGCCGAACGCGGCCAGGCATCGCTCGACGCCGGTTGCGATATAATACTCGTCTGCAATAATCGTAAGGGCGCGGTCAGTGTGCTGGATAACCTGTCGCCGATCAAAGCAGAGCGTGTTACGAAATTGTATCATAAAGGTTCCTTTTCCCGTCAGGAGTTAAGGGATTCAGCCCGTTGGAAAACGGTGAGTGCCCAGCTGGAGCAGCTTCATGCGCGCTGGCAAGAGGCGAAGTCCGCGTAACGCTCTGCGGGGCGTTGTTGTCTGGTGAGGATGCGATGATTATCTATTTACACGGTTTTGACTCGAACAGCCCCGGTAACCACGAGAAGGTGATGCAGTTGCAGTTTATTGACCCTGACGTGCGGTTGATAAGCTACAGCACGCGCCATCCCAAGCACGACATGCAGCATCTGCTGAAAGAGGTTGATAAAATGCTGCAGCTTACCGCCGATGACCGGCCGCTGATCTGCGGCGTTGGACTCGGCGGTTACTGGGCGGAGCGGATTGGTTTCCTGTGCGATATCCGTCAGGCGGTGTTCAATCCGAACCTGTTTCCGCATGAGAATATGGAAGGCAAAATCGACCGACCGGAAGAGTATGCTGACATCGCCACCAAATGCGTGACCAACTTCCGCGAAAAGAACCGCGATCGCTGCCTGGTGGTGCTTTCCCGACAGGACGAAGCGTTGGACAGCCAGCGTTCCGCCGACCTTCTGCACCACTATTATGAAATTATCTGGGATGAAGAGCAGACCCATAAGTTTAAAAACATTTCGCCGCACCTGCAGCGGCTGAAAGCGTTTAAAACCCTCGGTTAAGCCTTTTCCCCTGTCTCCAAACCCGCGCCGGGTTCACCGCGCGGGTTTTTTCATGTCTACACTTATTGGTTTCGTTGAAAAAATACGCGACAAAACTTGATGCACATCAATTTTGGTATGACCAATGCACCGTTCATGGTATTCTCGACAGTGCTGAATGGTTTCATTGACGTAACTTGTTGTTAAATAAAGGCTATTTTAATAACTTTTATTTAACAATTGGTTAATAATTTTAGGGGTACACATGACTACGCCATTGAAAAAAATCGTAATTGTGGGTGGCGGCGCAGGCGGACTGGAACTGGCAACTCAGCTGGGGAAAAAGTTAGGGCGCCATAAGAAAGCGCAAATCACCCTGGTGGACCGTAACCACAGCCATCTGTGGAAGCCGCTGCTGCACGAAGTGGCCACCGGTTCTCTGGATGAAGGTGTCGATGCGCTGAGCTATCTGGCCCATGCCCGCAACCACGGCTTCCAGTTCCAGCTGGGGTCGGTGGTCGATATCAATCGTGAAGGGAAGACCATCACCCTCGGCGAGCTGCGCAATGAAAAAGGCGAGCTGCTGGTGGCTGAGCGTAAACTGCCGTACGACACGCTGGTGATGGCGCTGGGCAGTACCTCGAATGACTTCAACACCCCTGGCGTTAAAGAGAATTGCATTTTCCTCGATAACCCGCACCAGGCGCGTCGTTTCCATCAGGAAATGCTCAACCTGTTCCTTAAATACTCCGCGAACCTCGGCGCTAACGGTAAAGTAAACATTGCCATCGTCGGCGGCGGCGCCACCGGCGTGGAACTCTCCGCTGAGTTGCATAATGCCGTGAAACAGCTGCACAGCTACGGCTACAAAGGGCTGACCAACGAAGCGCTGAACGTCACGCTGGTCGAAGCGGGCGAACGCATTCTGCCGGCGCTGCCGCCGCGCATTTCCGGGGCGGCGCATAATGAGCTGACCAAGCTGGGCGTACGGGTGCTGACGCAGACCATGGTCACCAGCGCCGATGCGGGCGGCCTGCACACCAAAGATGGCGAATATATTGAAGCGGATCTGATGGTCTGGGCGGCCGGGATCAAAGCGCCAGATTTCATGAAAGAGATCGGCGGCCTGGAAACCAACCGTATCAATCAGCTGGTGGTTGAGCCGACGTTGCAGACCACCCGCGACGCGGATATTTTCGCCATTGGCGACTGCGCCTCCTGCGCCCGTCCGGAGGGCGGCTTTGTGCCACCGCGTGCCCAGGCGGCGCACCAGATGGCCACCTGCGCGCTGAATAACATCCTCGCGCAGATGAAAGGTAAACCGCTGAAGGCGTATACCTATAAAGACCATGGCTCGCTGGTGTCGCTATCCAACTACTCCACCGTCGGCAGCCTGATGGGCAACCTGATGCGCGGCTCGATGATGGTGGAAGGGCGCATTGCGCGCTTTGTGTACATCTCCCTGTACCGTATGCACCAGATCGCCCTGCACGGCTATTTCAAAACCGGCCTGATGATGCTGGTTGGGCGCATCAACCGCATCATTCGCCCGCGCCTCAAGCTGCATTAATCGCTGTTGCGACCCGGAGCGCGCCCTGGCGGCGCCTCCGGGCTCTTCTGCTGAACCGGCGGCGATCCCGCTCGGAATCCTCTGAATCCCTTTGATTTGCAGCGAATTCTCGCACTTTTCATCCGCTATCTGATTTGCGCCTTCCCGGGTCCGGTTGCAAAATTGTATCAACAGCAACAAAGGAGGATCTCCCGTGAATAAATCTATGTTGGCGGGTATAGGGATAGGCGTGGCTGCCGCGCTGGGCGTTGCAGCTGTCGCTGGTCTCAACGTGTTAGATCGCGGCCCGCAGTATGCGCAAGTGGTCTCCAGTACACCGATTAAAGAAACCGTGAAAACCCCGCGCCAGGAATGCCGCAATGTCACCGTGACCCATCGTCGTCCGGTACAGGATGAAAACCGCATCGCCGGTTCCGTGCTGGGCGCGGTGGCGGGCGGGGTGATTGGCCACCAGTTCGGCGGCGGTCACGGACGCAGCGTGGCGACGGTGGTGGGCGCGCTGGGCGGCGGCTATGCCGGTAACCAGATCCAGGGCGCGATGCAGGACAACGACACCTACACCACCACGCAGCAGCGCTGCAAAACGGTGTATGACAAATCCGACAAAATGCTGGGTTACGATGTGACCTATAAGATAGGCGATCAGCAGGGGAAAATCCGGATGGATCACGATCCTGGCAGCCAGATCCCGCTGGACAACAACGGCCAGCTGGTCCTGAACAACAAAATCTAAAAACAGATTTGTGTATTGATTAGCCCCTCAATCGCTCAGGCTGAGGGGCTTTTTTTATCAGAAGGTTAACGCGTAATTCAGACCGAAGGTGCGGCCGCGGCCCTTGTATTCATACAGCGACGAGCTGCCGTAGGTTGGGCTGTAGAGCAGCGGCGCGCGCTGGCCCCAGATGGTGATATAGTCTTCGTTAAGCAGGTTTTCGATACTGAAGGTCAGTTTTCCCACCGGCAGCGCGTAACTGCCGATAAAATCGACGGTGTTATAGCCTTCCAGCTTGTTGCCGGCGGCGTCGCTGAGGTCAAACACCTGCTGGCTCTGCACGCGCAGGCTCCACGGATCCGGCGCCCAGCCCACCCAGGCGGTGGCTTTGGACGGCGAGGCGAGGGTGACGTCCCACTTCTGCCAGCGGCCATCGGTCTGCACCTGTGATTTCAGCACGTTGAAGTTGCCGCCGACGCTCCAGTCGCTGTCCGGAATAAAGTAATCGACCGCACCCTCAACGCCGTAAATACGCCGTTTGTCGGACTGAACATCGATGGTCATATCGGTACGGTTGACGACGATGGTCTTATCCGAAGTCGAGTAATACGCCGCCAGCTGAGTGCGCAGGTTATCGCCGGTATAGCGCCAGCCCAGCTCATACGAGTTAACTTTGATCCCCTGCAGCGGCGAGTCATCGACGTTGACGCTGGAGAGCAGCGGCAGATGACCGTTGACCGCCGCGCCGTATTTCCCGATGCCATAGTATTTACCCGGATCCGGCAGCTCAACGCCCTGCGAGAAGTTAAACCAGGTCTGCTGACGCTCGGTCAGATGGGCCACGATCCCGGCGTTAAACAGGAAGTTGTCATAATCGGTTTTTCCGCCTTTGATGGCGTCGGCGGAGCGCGCTTTGCCGTTGGCGATATCCTGTTGCTGGGCGTAGCCGACAAAGTCGTCAACCCGGTTTTCGGTCCACTGGTAGCGAACCCCGCCGCTGAGGGTAAAGATATCGTTCAGATCATAGCTCGACTGCAGGAACGGCGCGACGTTGGAGATACTGTATCCCGGATAGCGGCCGGTGGTGTAGATCGATTCGTTGTGCAGCCCGCCGGACGCCAGCGATTGTTGCAGATCGAAGAACATCTGGTTGGCATTGAAGGTCTCATGATCGGCGTCGAGACCCCAGGTGAGATCCCATCCCGCCAGCGGCTGGCTGTTGAGGGTCAGCTTTGCCCCGTACTGATCGGTATCCTGCTGCGACGAGGAGAAGCTGCTGACCTGACCTTTGCTGAGCGTCGGGAATGGATAGAAGGTGAGGGACTCATCGCGATAGTACACCTGGCTCACCAGATTCTGGCCGAAGAAATCGGCATCGGAGTACTGGAGGCTGATCAGATGGCGCTCGGTGCCGGGGATACGATCGGAATTGAGCCCATCGGTGGTGTACGCTTTGCCGCCGCTGGTGACCGCGGACATATTTTTCCCGAGCCACAGGCCATAGTCATCATCGCCCTGGCTTTTATAGTACTGGGTGACCAGCTGCAGCTGGCGGTTGTCGTCGATCTCGATCGTTCCCGTCCCCATGACGTCCAGACGATCAGAGTGCTGGAGCCCCGTTTGGGTGTTATCGAGGATCAGCGCATCGTTATTGCCGTCGTACCAACCGCCGAAACGCTGATAGGCTACCGATAAACGCCCGGACGCGTGGTCTGTCCCGCCGCTGACCGCCGCCGCGACACGCTCATCATGATCGTTGCTGTTTGCAAACCCGCTCTTGCTGCCCACCTCAAGATCGACCTGGCGATCCTGCTGCCCTTTTTTGGTGACGATGTTGATAAGTCCGCCGGTACTGCCGCCGCCGTACAGCGAGGTTGCCCCGGAGATCACTTCGACATGCTCGATGTTGAACGGGTCGATGGCGTCGAGCTGGCGGCTGTCGGTGCGGGAAGAGTTGAGCCGGACGCCGTCAATCAGCACGACGATGGCGCGCCCGCGCATGTTCATCCCATAGTTGGTGCGCCCCTGGCTGCTGACGTCGATGCCCGGGATCAGCTGCGCCAGCACGTCTTTGAACTCTTTTCCGCCCTGGACCTGCTGCTCAATCTCCTGGCCCTCAATGACCCAGGTGGTTTGGGCCATTTCGGCTACGGTGCGATGGGTGCGGTTCGCGCTAACGATGATGCTGTCTTCTTCAGACTGAGCCGCCAGCGCAGGCAGCGCGCTGGCCAGCAGCAGAAGGTGGAGCACCCAGAGGCGCTTTTTCATATCCATTCCTTTTATGAGCAAGTTGTTTTGTCGTTGTTATGGGCCGGCGTCGGGCCGGTATTCGTTACAATGCGAAACATCTGGAAAAACTCAAAAAAGGATTTTGCACATAATGAATATCGCAATCAATATCATTTGCGTTTATCTTGCGCGAGAAAAGGTAATAAAAATCAATCTATTTTGTGGGGATAAAGCGAAACGGCGGGCGGTTCCGGCGGTTGAACACCGCCGGAAGCGGGGCGCATCAGGACTCGAGGACCAGCGGCCAGAGACGGAGGGTGGTGTCAGTGATTTGCATCAGTTTGTCAAAATCGGCGCCTTCCCGTGCGCTGATGGACATCCCCTGCAGGACACAGTTGAGAAACTGCGCCAGCTGCCCCACGTCGCGGCCCGCGGGCAGTTCGCCCTGCGCTTGCCGCTGCTGCAGAAACTGGGTTAGCGCCTGCTCCTGCATCGCATGGCGGGATTTGATGGTATTGGCGATATCCGTCGAGGAGGCGGCCAGCGCGGCGGAGGTATTAATGATAAAGCAGCCGGCCGGTGTCTCTTTGCTGGTAAAACAGGTGGCGACCGCGGTGAAGTAGTCGCGCAACGCCCGATCGACGGATTTTCCCTCAGCAAACAGCACGGCTTCGTGCTTCGCGGCAAAGCGCGAAATGTAACGGTCCAATACTGCGCGGAACAGTCCTTCTTTATTCACAAATTCCGCATACAGGGTGGGGGCTTTTGCTCCTGTCGCCTCGACCAGATCGGCGAGCGAGGTCGCCTCATAGCCGTGCTGCCAGAAGAGTGTCATGGCTTTGTCCAGCGCCGCATCCCTGTCGAACACCTTCGGTCGGCCACGGCTTTTTTTGGCGCAACTCTGAACGTCAGTTGTCATGATGCCGTTGTACCTATGTTGGTTTGGTGAATCGTCATTATAAAAATAAACGATCGCCGGGGCCAGCGCTGTTGGTTCAAAAATAAATAATTCATATGCGTATGAAAATTAAGCATTTTATAAATAGTTAAACGGTCGTTATAAAAATGCGTTGACGTGTGACTTAGATCACATTAATATTTACCTATCGATCGTTAAGTTAATGCTTACGACCCTACTATAAAATTCATCTGCATAGGTATAATAATCATGAAAACCGTTAATACTCTGGCTATTGCCGCCGTTCTTAGCTCCCTCTCTTTCGCCAGCTTTGCCGCTGTTGAGGTGCAGTCCACCCCAGCCGGCCAGCATAAAGTGGGTACTATCTCAGCTTCCGCAGGGACTAACCTGGGTTCGCTGGAAGACCAGCTGGCGCAGAAAGCGGATGAGATGGGCGCCACCTCATACCGTATTACTTCGGTAACCGGTCCGAATACCCTTCACGGTACCGCGGTTATCTACAAGTAAACCCGATGCGTCGCTGCCCGGCCCCCTTCACCGGTCAGCGATGAGTAAAACCCTGTTGTACCCCTGTTTGACCCTTGCCAACAAAAAACCCGCCTTCAGGCGGGTTTTTTGTTTTCTGCGGTGTGAGGTTACAGCGACTGCGGGCCGGGGTCCGCATGACGGGTGACGTCAATGGGCATGCCCGAGCGGTAATTCATCGCGCGCTCCATCACTGTTCCGTCGGTCTGCGGCGCCTGTTTGAACGCCTTCATGGCCGCGTTAAGCGTAATAGGCAGGGTCTGCGGGTCGTCATCGATATGCTCAGACAGCGGCTGATGGACCTCAACCAGACGGCGACCGTCCGGCTCTACCGACGCCTTGATCGGCGTGTTGATAATATTCACCTTCGTGCCCGGCGAGATGGCGTTGTACAGCGCCTTGATATCGTTGTCGCGCAGACGAATACAGCCGGAGCTGACGCGCATACCGATGCCGAAATCGGCATTGGTGCCGTGCAGGAGATAGACTCCGCCATAGGCGGCGAGGCGGATGGCGTGATGTCCCATCGGGTTGTCAGGACCGGCAGGCACCACCGCCGGCAGCTCAATCCCCATCGCTTTGTAGCGCGCGCGAATGTTGGCGGTTGGCGTCCAGGTCGGATTGGCCCGCTTGTCGGACACGGTCGTAACCATTGTCGGTGTGATGGTGGTTCCGCCCAGCTGGCCGATGCCGATCGGGTAGACGGTCACTTCATTCTTGCCCGGCGGGTAATAGTAGAGGCGCAGTTCGGCAAGGTTAATCACCAGCCCTTCGCGCGGCGCATCGGGCAGCAGCGTCTGCAGGGGGATGGTCAGCACGCTGCCGGCGCGCGGAACGTAGGGGTCCACCCCGGGATTGGCCTGCAGCAGGGCCAGGAAGCCGACATTGTACTTTTTGGCAATCGCCTCCAGCGAACCGCCGTTATCCTGCACCACATGGAACTGATTCTGCCCCACCAGTCGGCTGCCCGGCGGGGGAAGGGGCCAGGTGTTAGCGCGCGCGGGCAGCGCCAGCGCAGCAACCAGCGCGACCAGCGCCAGCATCAAGGGGAAACGGATTCTCATTACCATAACTCCAAAATATATAAGTGGTTATTTTTATATGAAAAAGGAGATGAGATTATGGCGTGAGTCTGTGTGGGGAAATCCAGGCGGATTGCAAAATGTTTGTAAAGATTGCCAGATATGTGGAAAGGGGGATACGGCGTAACGGCCATATCCCCCCGCGATCAGGCGACGGCGTTCTCTTCCAGCTGGCGGATGAACTGGCGAACCCAGTCCATCCGCGTCTTACGCTCCTCGAGATCCTGCATGAACTTCAGGCGCGTCGGCCCGTCCAGGCGGAAGTGCTGCGGCTGCTTCTGCAGCAGGCCAATTAACCACACCGGATTGACGTTGTTTTTCTCGTTAAATTCGATCACGCCGCCTTTTTCGTTACTTTCCAGTTTACGGATCCCCAGCTTCTGCGCCTGCTGACGCAGACGGGCGATATCCAGCAGGTTGCGGGCGGCGTCGGGCAGGCGACCAAAACGATCGATCAGCTCGACTTTGATCTCCTCCAGATCCTGTTCGTTTTTGGCGCTGGCAATGCGCTTATAGAACGACAGGCGGGTATTGACGTCGGGGATGAAATCGTCAGGCAGCAGGGAAGGCATGCGCAGTTCGACTTCCGTCTGCTGGCTGGTGAGATCCTCCAGCGACGGCTCGCGGCCGGCTTTCAGCGCATCCACCGCATTCTCCAGCAACTCCATATACAGGGAGAAGCCGATGGTCTCCATCTGACCGCTCTGATCTTCGCCCAGCAGTTCCCCGGCGCCGCGGATCTCCAGATCGTGGGTAGCTAGCGCAAAGCCGGCGCCGAGATCTTCCAGCGAGGCAATGGCTTCGAGGCGCTTTTGCGCATCGGTGGTCATCGCCTTTGGATGCGGCGTCAGCAGCCAGGCATAGGCCTGGTGATGGGAGCGGCCAACGCGGCCGCGCAGCTGGTGCAGCTGGGCGAGGCCAAAATGGTCGGCGCGTTCGATGATGATGGTGTTGGCGGTGGGAATGTCGATCCCGGTTTCGATGATGGTGGTGCACACCAGCACATTGAAGCGCTGGTGATGGAAGTCATTCATCACCCGCTCCAGCTCACGCTCCCGCATCTGACCGTGGCCGATGGCGATCCGCGCCTCAGGCACCAGCTCCGCCAGTTTGTCGGCGGCTTTCTGGATGTTCTCGACGTCATTAAACAGGTAGTAAACCTGGCCGCCGCGCAGCGTTTCACGCAGGATCGCCTCGCGCACCACCAGCGCATCGTATTCGCGAACGAAGGTCTTTACCGCCAGGCGGCGCGCCGGCGGCGTGGCGATGATCGACAGATCCCGCATCCCGCTCATCGCCATGTTCAGCGTTCGCGGGATCGGCGTGGCGGTGAGGGTCAGGATATCGACATCGGCGCGCATCGCTTTGATACGCTCTTTATGCCGCACGCCAAACCGGTGCTCTTCGTCGACGATCAGCAGCCCCAGATCGCGGAGCTTCACCTCGCTCTGCAGCAGCTTGTGGGTGCCGATCAAGATATCGATTTTGCCTTCCGCGGCCTGCTCGAGGATCTGCGCCTGCTCCTTAGCGCTGCGGAAACGGGAGAGCATTTCGATGCGTACCGGCCAGTTGGCGAAACGATCGCGGAAGTTGTCATAGTGCTGCTGAGCCAGCAGGGTGGTCGGCACCAGTACCGCCACCTGTTTGTGGTTCTCCACAGCGAGGAAGGCGGCGCGCATGGCCACTTCGGTCTTGCCGAAGCCCACATCGCCACACACCAGGCGGTCCATGGCCAGCGGCTGGCACATATCGCTGAGGACGGCGTTGATCGCCTGCGCCTGATCCGGCGTGGTTTCAAATGGGAAACCGTCGCAGAACAGCTGATACTGTTCGCGGTCGTGTTTAAAGGCAAAACCGGCTTTCGCTGCGCGCTGGGCGTAGATATCCAGCAATTCGGCCGCGACGTCGCGTACCTTCTCGGCCGCTTTTTGCCGCGCCCGGGTCCAGGCATCGCCGCCCAGCTTATGCAGGGGCGCGTTCTCTTCCGCTCCGCCGGCGTAGCGGCTAATAAGATGCAGGGAGGAGACCGGAACGTATAATTTGGCATCGTTAGCGTAGGTCAGCATCAGGTATTCGCCGGTGATGCCGCCCGCCTCCAGGGTGGTCATCCCCGCATAGCGTCCCACGCCGTGTTCCAGGTGAACGACCGGCTGGCCGATATGCAGTTCGGCAAGGTTGCGAATGAGTGTGTCAGGGTTAATGGTGCGACGGGAATCCTGACGACGGCGCGCGACGCGCTCGCCGAGCAGGTCGCTCTCGCAAATCAGCGCCAGGCCGCGCTGGCTGTCGATAAACCCGTGCTCGGCGGCGCCAATCATCAGATAGCGCCCGTTGCCGGTGGCTTCCTCCAGACGCAGCACGTGTTTTGGCGCAACTTTAATCCGCGCCAGCATTTCGCTCAGCGCTTCACGGCGACCCTCGCTTTCCACCGAGAAGATAACCGGGCCGGTAAACGCTTCGAGGAAGCGGCGCAGATTATCCAGCGGCGCTTTGTTTTGTGCCTGGACGGCGATGTCCGGCAGCGTCTGGTAGCCCAGATTGGTATTTGCCGCTTTGTCCGCCAGGCGCTCGGTTTTCAGCTGTACGCGCGGCCACTTTTTCAGTTCGCTAAACAGCTCATCGCTGCGCAGCCACAGCAGTTCCGGCGGCAGGAGCGGGCGCATCGGATCGACGCCGCGGTTTTCAAAACGGGCGCGGGCTTCATTCTGGAAACGCTCCGCGCTGGCCTCGAGATCGCCGGTGTTGACGATCAGCGTGCTGGACGGGAAATAGCTGAATAACGGCGGCAGCGGCTCGCTGAAGAACAGCGGCTGCCAGTATTCGATACCGGCAGGCAGCGTCCCTTTACTGACCTGCTGATAGATATGCTCGGCATCGCGTTTCACTTCAAAGCGGTCGCGCCACTGGCTGCGGAACAGCTCGATGGCGGTCTGATCGGTGGGGAATTCGTGCGCCGGGAGCAGGTTAATGGCCGCCACTTCCTCCAGCGTGCGCTGGCTGTCGACGTCGAACAGGCGCAGGCTGTCGATTTCATCGTCAAAAAAATCGAGGCGGTAGGGCTGGTCGCTGCCCATCGGGAACAGATCGAGCAGCGCGCCGCGGGTAGCATATTCGCCATGCTCCATCACCTGATCGACATGGCGGTAGCCGGCCCCCTCAAGCTGATCGCGCAGCGCATCGCGCGACAGGCGCTGACCCTTTTTCATCACCAGCGCGTGGCCGTGAAGGAAGCTGTGCGGACAGACGCGCTGCATCAGCGTGCTGACCGGGACGATCAGCACGCCGCGCTGCATGGTGGGTAACTGGTAAAGGGTGGCAAGACGGGAGGAGATGATGTCCTGATGCGGTGAGAAGCTGTCATAAGGGAGCGTCTCCCAGTCCGCCAGCCCCATCACCATGCTGTCGGTGAACTGCCTGATCTCGTCGTTCAGACGCAGCGCGTTTTGCATGTCAGGCGCCACCAGCACCACCGGGCCCTTGTGGCGTTCGGCCATCTCCGCCACCAGGGTGGCGCAGGCTGCGCCGGTCAACTCGCCAAGCTGGCGCTGGTCACCGGCTTTCACCGGCAATGAGTATCGATATTGTTCAGGCATAGACGGTTTCATGGTCTCTTAGGGATTCGCTCTGCCGATATGGAGGGCAACTCGCTGATATTCAATAGTGAGATTATCCGCGATTGGTCTGGATTCGCCAACCCGAATTGCCATCGCGTGTTGGGTGAAGAAAGGTCAGCGCTGTCGATAAGCGTAAAGATAAATAAGTAAGTACTTATCTATCCGTTTGTATTTGCTTGGGTTTTAGGATTTTTGCTAATAAAGTCGTCAGGTATCAGTCATTTACGCTGCCCCTAATCGCTTATATACTCGGGAATCGGCTATCAGCAACCAGATGGATGACATGTATCAACCTGCCGCACTCTTTATCGGCCTGCGCTATATGCGTGGGCGAGCAGCCGACCGCTTCGGTCGCTTCGTCTCCTGGCTTTCCACCATCGGTATTACCCTCGGCGTCATGGCGCTGGTGACGGTCCTGTCGGTGATGAACGGCTTTGAACGCGAGCTGCAAAACAACATCCTGGGGCTGATGCCCCAGGCCATACTTAGCGCCAAACAGGGTTCGGTGAATCCCCAACAGCTGCCGGAGCGCGAGGCGAAACTCCAGGGCGTAACCCGGGTGGCGCCGATCACCACCGGCGACGTGGTGCTGCAGAGCGCGCGCAGCGTGGCGGTCGGGGTCATGCTGGGCATCGACCCGGCGCAGAACGATCCCCTGACCCCGTATCTGGTGAACGTCAAACAGAGCGATCTGCAGGCGGGTAAATATAACGTTATTCTCGGCGAGCAGCTGGCGGGTCAGCTGGGGGTTAATCGCGGCGATAAAATTCGCCTGATGGTTCCTTCCGCCAGCCAGTTTACGCCGATGGGCCGCGTGCCGAGCCAGCGCCTGTTTACGGTCATCGGCACCTTCGCTGCCAACAGCGAAGTCGATGGTTATCAGATGCTGACCAACATCGACGACGCTTCCCGTTTGATGCGCTATCCGCTGGGGAATATCACCGGCTGGCGCCTGTGGCTGGATAAACCGCTGCAAGTGGATACCCTCAGCCAGCAGACGCTGCCGCCGGGCACCCAGTGGCAGGACTGGCGCGAGCGCAAGGGTGAACTGTTCCAGGCGGTGCGCATGGAGAAAAATATGATGGGCCTGCTGCTCAGCCTGATCGTCGCCGTCGCGGCCTTCAACATTATTACCTCGCTGGGGATGATGGTGATGGAGAAGCAGGGCGAAGTGGCGATCCTGCAGACCCAGGGGCTGACGCCGCGGCAGATTATGGCCGTCTTCATGGTGCAGGGCGCCAGCGCAGGGATCGTCGGCGCGCTGCTGGGAGCGGTGCTTGGTGCGCTGCTGGCCAGCCAGTTGAATAATTTAATGCCGATCATCGGCGCCTTCCTTGACGGCGCGGCGCTGCCGGTGGCGATTGAGCCGCTGCAGGTCGTCGTTATCGCCCTGGTGGCGATGGCGCTGGCATTGTTGTCTACGTTGTACCCTTCCTGGCGCGCTGCCGCCACTCAACCCGCTGAGGCTTTACGTTATGAATAAGATCCTGCTGCAATGCGACAACCTGTGCAAACGCTATCAGGAAGGCAATGTGCAAACCGATGTCCTGCACAATGTCAGCTTCAGCATTGATGAAGGCGAGATGATGGCCATCGTCGGTACCTCCGGCTCCGGCAAAAGTACCCTGCTGCATCTGCTGGGCGGCCTCGATACCCCCACCTCTGGCGACGTGATTTTCTCCGGCCAGCCGATGAGCAAGCTCTCCACCGCCGCGCGCGCCGACCTGCGTAACCGCGAGCTGGGCTTTATCTATCAGTTCCACCATCTGCTGCCGGACTTTAGCGCACTGGAGAACGTGGCGATGCCGCTGCTGATTGGCAAAAAGAAGCCGGCGGACATTGAACGTCAGGCGAAAGCGATGCTGCAGGCGGTCGGGCTTGAACACCGCAGCCATCACCGTCCGTCGGAACTCTCCGGTGGCGAACGCCAGCGGGTGGCGATTGCCCGCGCGCTGGTGAACAAACCGCGACTGGTATTGGCGGATGAGCCGACCGGTAACCTCGACGCTCGCAACGCCGACAGCATCTTCCAGCTGCTGGGCGAACTGAACCTCGCGCAGCGCACCGCGTTTCTGGTGGTGACCCACGACCTGCAGCTGGCGAAGCGGATGAGCCGCCAGCTGGAGATGCGCGATGGCCGCCTGACCGCCGACCTGACCCTGATGGGGGCCGAGTAATGGCCTCTCCGTTATCGTTACTGATTGCATTGCGTTTCAGCCGCGGCCGGCGGCGCGGCGGCATGGTGTCGCTGATCTCGGTGATCTCCACCATCGGTATTGCGCTGGGGGTGGCAGTGCTGATCGTCGGCCTCAGCGCGATGAACGGCTTTGAGCGCGAGCTGAATAACCGCGTGCTGGCGGTGGTGCCGCACGGTGAAATCGAACCCGTGAACCAGCCGTGGAATAACTGGCAGGAGGCGCTGGCTAAGGTGCAGAAAGTGAAGGGGATAGTCGCCGCGGCGCCCTATATTAACTTCACCGGCCTGGTGGAAAGCGGCAGCAATATGCGCGCCATCCAGGTGAAAGGGGTCGACCCGCAGCAGGAAACCCGGCTCAGCGCGCTGCCCACCTTTGTGCAGAATAACGCGTGGGCCGGCTTCAAGGCCGGTGAACAGCAGGTGATTCTGGGTAAAGGCGTCGCTGATGCGCTGCACGTGAAGCAGGGAGACTGGGTGTCGATCATGATCCCTAACGCCGACGCCGACCATCAGCTGCTGCAGCCGAAACGCGTCAGGCTGCACGTGACCGGTATTTTGCAGCTGAGCGGCCAGCTCGATCATAGTTTTGCCATGATCCCGATGCAGGATGCGCAGCAGTACCTGGAGATGGGCGGCAGCGTGACCGGTATCGCCATCAAGGTCACGGACGTTTTCCATGCTAACAAGCTGGTGCGCGACGCCGGCGAGGTGACCAACAGCTACGTCTATATCAAGAGCTGGATCGGCACCTACGGCTATATGTATCGCGATATCCAGATGATCCGCGCCATTATGTACCTGGCGATGGTGCTGGTGATCGGCGTGGCCTGCTTCAATATCGTCTCGACACTGGTGATGGCGGTCAAAGACAAAAGCGGCGATATTGCGGTGCTGCGCACGCTTGGCGCAAAAGACGGCTTAATTCGCGCGATTTTCGTGTGGTATGGTTTATTAGCCGGATCGGTAGGCAGCCTGTTTGGGGTGGTGATCGGCGTGATCTGCGCGTTGAACCTGACGTCAATCATCAACGGCATCGAATACCTGATTGGGCATAAATTCCTCTCCGGCGACATCTATTTTATTGACTTCCTGCCGTCAGAACTGCACTGGCTGGACGTCTTTTATGTGCTGGTGACAGCACTGTTGCTGAGTTTGCTGGCCAGCTGGTATCCCGCCCGCCGCGCCAGCCGTATCGACCCGGCGAGGGTGCTGAGTGGCCAGTAATTTATCGTCATCGTCGGCCTGGCTGACGACACAAGAGGAATTGCTGAAATGTACTATGGATTTGACATTGGCGGCAGCAAGATAGCGCTGGGCGTATTTAATCAGGAGCGGCGACTGCAGTGGGAAAAACGCGTCGCCACGCCGAAAAGCAGTTATGAGGATTTTCTTCAGGCGGTAGAGGCGCTGGTCCGCGAGGCCGATGAGCGCTTCGACCAGCAGGGGTCGGTTGGGATCGGTATCCCGGGGATGCCGGAAACGGCGGACGGCACGCTGTATGCCGCTAACGTGCCTGCCGCCAGCGGCCGGCCGCTGCGCGCCGACCTCAGCGCGCGGCTGGGGCGCGATGTGCGCCTCGATAATGACGCCAACTGCTTCGCGCTGTCGGAAGCGTGGGACGATGAGTTTACGCAATACCCGCTGGTGATGGGGCTGATCCTCGGCACCGGCGTGGGCGGCGGCCTGGTGTTGAACGGTCAATCGATTACCGGACATAGCTATATCACCGGCGAGTTTGGTCATATTCGTCTGCCGGTGGATGCCCTGGAGGTGGTCGGGCGTGATTTTCCGCTGCTTCGCTGCGGCTGCGGCCAGCTGGGCTGCATTGAAAATTATCTCTCCGGCCGCGGTTTTGCCTGGCTGTATGAACATTTTTATCAGCAACCGCTCACCTCGCCGGAGATTGTGGCGCAGTGGCAGCAGCACGATCCGCGCGCCCTGGCGCACGTAGAGCGCTATCTCGATCTGCTGGCGGTGTGTCTGGGGAATATACTGACCATTGTCGACCCGGATTTGCTGGTGCTCGGCGGTGGATTATCTAACTTTACGGCCATTAGCGAAGGGCTGGCGCAGCGATTGCCGCGCCATCTTCTGCCGGTCGCCAGAGTACCGCGCATTGAGCGCGCGCGCCATGGCGATGCCGGGGGAATGCGCGGTGCGGCCTTCCTTCATCTGACCCATTAATCACAGAGGTAGCTATGCAGTCGCGCCGTTTACATCGATTGAGCCGTTTTCGTCGCAATAAACGTCAGTTGCGTGACCGTCTGCGTCAGCGGATTTTCTTTAGGGAGGACAGGATGAAGCCTGAAGCGATGGCCAAACCGAGAGTGGTGGTGTTAACCGGCGCGGGCATATCGGCGGAGTCGGGGATCAAAACTTTCCGCGCGGCCGATGGCCTGTGGGAAGAGCATCGGGTGGAAGATGTGGCGACGCCGGAAGGCTTCGCCCGCGACCCGGCGCTGGTGCAGGCGTTCTACAACGCCCGCCGTCGTCAGCTGCAGAGTCCGGAGATCGCGCCGAACGCGGCGCATCTGGCGCTGGCGCGTCTGGAGGATCTGCTGGGCGACCATTTTCTGCTGGTCACCCAGAATATCGATAATCTGCACGAACGCGCCGGCAACCGCCGGGTGATCCATATGCACGGCGAGCTGCTGAAGGTGCGCTGTTCGTGGAGTGGCCAGGTACTGGAGTGGACCGGCGACATCACCGCAGAGGACAAGTGCCACTGCTGCCAGTTCCCGGCGGCGCTGCGTCCCCACGTGGTCTGGTTTGGCGAAATGCCGCTGGGGATGGACGAGATCTACAGCGCGCTAGCCGAAGCGGATATCTTTATCGCCATCGGCACCTCCGGCCACGTTTATCCGGCGGCCGGCTTTGTGCACGAGGCGCGGCTGCACGGCGCCCACACCGTTGAACTGAACCTGGAGCCCAGCCAGGTGGGCAGTGAGTTTGCCGAAAAGCACTACGGACTGGCGAGCGAAGTGGTGCCCGCCTTTATCGATAAGCTGCTGCAGGAAAACGCGCTGTAAACTGAAGCAGCCTGCCGGGGACGAGGGCGACGCCCGCCGCCTCCGGCAGCGCTGCTGACAAGGGTGATACGTCATGACAGGAGTCAGACCATGCATAATCCCCTGGTCATTGAATCGATCGCCTTGATCGCGGCCATTCTCGTTGGCGTCTGGAGCCAGCGTGCTTTACCGCTACACGCCGACAGCCGACCGATCCTCTTCCTGCTGTGTCTGTTCGTCGGCACCGGCAGCGCATTGTGCCTGCTGCTGGATGGTTTAGCCCTGTTGCTAACCGGCCAGATAGCGACCGGCGGTGTGCGAATATACGGCCCGTTGCTGCTGCTGGTGGCGCTGTGGAAACCCCTCAACGGGGTTGTCGGCATCATGGAGGGTGTTTTGCAGCGGCGAGCCGCAAAAGGGAAGGGCAAAGGCCAGCGCGACGGCGGACGACGCTGATCCGCTTCCCCCTGAGACGCGCATAACTTTCTCCTGGCTACCGTCAGCCCCCGGCGGTCGCTCTGACGATATCGCCCGGACCGGCGCCGGGCAATGACCTCCATCCTGCCATTCTCGGCTTCTCCTTTCTGAGCGATTTCCTACTCTATTTTGTGCGTGACCGCTGATTTCTGTACGTTTTTTTGTGCATACCGGCAAATGTAGACCAGATTCAATAGGCGCCCGCGCGATCGCGCCGCACCCCTCAATTCCGCCGGAAGTCTGCAAAGGAGCCCCCGCCATGCCGTCACCGATGATTTATCAGGATCTCACCACCACCGCGCTGCTCAGCCATGCGGCGCAATACCACAGCGAGACCGAGATCGTCTCGGTGAGTGCTGGCGGTGAGAAGGAGCGCAGCAGCTGGGGGGAGGTGGCCAGCCGCGCTCAGCGGCTGGCCTCGGCGCTGGCATCATTGGGGCTGCCACCGGGCGCCCGTTGCGCCACCCTCGCATGGAACAACCGTCGCCACCTGGAGATCTATTTTGCCGTCGCCTCCGGCGGCTGGGTAACGCATACCGTCAATCCGCGGCTGTCGGTTGACCATCTACTGTATATCCTCAACGACGCTGCCGACGAAGTGCTGTTCTTTGATCAGACCTTTTTGCCGCTGGTAGCGCAGCTGCTGGCGCAGCTGCCGACGGTGAAACACGTCGTGCTGATGGAGCCCCGCAGCGAAGCGGCGCTCAGCCAGCTGCCCTCATTGCTGTTTTATGACGATCTGTTGCAGCAGGGGACAGTAGACTACCGCTGGCCGCAGTTGAATGAACTGACGCCGGCCTCGCTCTGCTATACCTCGGGAACCACTGGCCGGCCGAAAGGGGTGTTGAATACCCATCGTTCGCTGGTCCTGCACGCTTTGAGCGGCAATCAGCCGGACGCCGCCGGGATATCGGCCAGGGACAGCCTGTTGCCGGTGGTGCCGATGTTCCATGTCAACGCGTGGGGGACGCCGTTTATCGCCGCCATGGTCGGGGCGCGGCTGGTGCTGCCGGGGCCGCACCTCGATGGCGACAGCCTGCTGCAGCTGCTGGCTGCCGAGAAAGTAACCGTGGGGTTTGGCGTGCCGGTGATCTGGGCCGGCTTGCTGGCGGCGATGCGTCGGACAGACGTGAGAATGCCTGAATTCAAACGTGCGCTGGTTGGTGGCTCCGCGCTGCCGCCGTCGATGGCCGAGGCCTTTCAGCGCGATTACGGCATTGCGCTGACCCACGCCTGGGGAATGACCGAAACATCGCCTATCGGCACCATCAACACGCTGTTGAGCAAACATGACGCCCTCCCGGCACAGGAGCAGCAAAAGCAGCGTACCGGTCAGGGGCGGCCTATTTTTGGCATCGAGCTGCAGGTGGTCGACGTGGATGGCGAACCGTTGCCCCGGGATGGTCAAAGTCAGGGGTATCTGCAGGTGAGGGGGCACTGGGTGGTAGAGCAATACTATGGTCAGGACGACAGCGCCCTGACCGCGGCAGGCTGGTTTGATACCGGCGATATCGGTACGCTCGACGCCAATGGTTATCTGGTGATCAGCGATCGGGCAAAGGATATTATCAAGTCCGGTGGCGAGTGGATCTCCACCGTTGAGCTGGAGAATATTGCCATCGCGCATCCGGCGGTACGCAGCGCGGCGGCCATCGCCGCCCGCCACCCGCGCTGGGACGAACGGCCGGTGCTGCTGTGCGTCCGCGCGGAAGGGGGGGAAGTGGAGGAGAGCGATCTGCTGGCCTGGTTTGAGAAACGGGTGCCTAAATGGCAGATCCCGGACCGGGTGATATTTGTCGATGCGCTGCCGGTCAGCGCCACGGGTAAGGTGCTTAAAAACCAGCTGCGCCAGGCCTACGGGGAAATTTTAATGAGTGAGGGACAATGAGCCACGCGCGACCCGGTCTGACGACCTGCTCTCAGTATGACGCAGCGCTGCACGCCTTGTCGGCGGCGCGCCAGCGCTGGGCGGAAACCTCAGTGAACCGTCGTCTGGCGCTCCTGCGCCAGATCAAGGATGCCCTGGCCAGCATAGCGCCGGCGTGGGTGGAGGCGGCGGCGAGGGCTAAAGGGCTGCCGGCGGGGGATCCGCTGACGGGCGAAGAATGGCTGGCGGGCCCCTGCGCGCTAATGGTTGGCTGCAACGGGCTTATCGCCACCCTGGAGCAACTGGAGGAGAAAACCTTTCTGCGGCGGATCCCGCTGAGGACGCTGGCGGACGGCCGGCTGGCGCTGCGGGTGGTGCCCGGCACGCTCTGGGATCGGCTGCTGCTCTCCGGTATTCGCGCTGAAATTTGGATGCAGCCGGGAGTCACCCGGGCCAATCTCGATCGCTGCGCGGCAGCCGCATACGACATTCCGCCGGCCGCGCGGCAGGGCAAGCTGGCGCTGGTACTCGGCGCCGGAAATGTGGCCTCTATCGCGCCGCTGGACGTGTTACACAAGCTGTTTATTGAAAATCAGGTCTGCCTGCTGAAGCTCAACCCGGTGAATGATTATCTGCACGATCTGCTGGCTCAGGCTCTGGCGCCGCTGATCGCCATGGATGCGCTCCGCATCGTCACCGGCGACGCCCGGGCGGGGGCGTGGCTGACCACCCATCCCGCTGTCGATGAGATCCATATCACCGGATCGCGGAAGAGCCATGACGCCATCGTCTGGGGCGATGGGGAGGCCGCTCGCCAGCGTCGGGCCGCCGGGACGCCGCTGAACCCGCGCCGGGTGACCTCAGAGCTGGGCGGCGTTAGTCCCACCATTATCGTCCCCGGGCCATGGAGCGAGGCGGATATCGCTTTTCAGGCGCAGCAGCTGGCGACGCAGAAAATGAACAACGGCGGGTTTAACTGCGTGGCCAGCCAGGTGCTGATCCTGCAGCAGGGCTGGGAGCCGGCGTCGGCCCTGCTTAATCAGCTGTACCGGCTGATCGCCGCCAATACCCGCCCGGACTATTACCCCGGTGCGGAAAACCGGCTGACTAACTTTCGCCTGCGCGCCCGCCAGCCGCTGGAGATAGCGCGCGGCGACGCGCTGCCGTTGATTGTGGCGAACACCGAGGATGACCCGGCGTTCTGCCAGCAGGAGGTCTTTGGCCCGGGGCTGTCGATCACCCGCCTTGAGGCCGACAGCGCGGAAAGCTTTCTGCGTCAGGCGATCGGCTATGCCAATCAGCGGCTGCAGGGCACGCTGGGAGCCAATATTGTGATCCACCCACGCACCCGCAAAGCGATAGGGCGTAAGCGTTTTAATGCGCTGATCGCCGAGCTGCGCTACGGCACGGTGGCGATCAACTGCTGGAGCGGGGTGGCCTTCCTGTTAGCCCCTTGCCCGTGGGGGGCGTTTCCTGGCCATACGCTCGACGATATTCAGAGCGGGCGGGGCAAGGTGCATAACAGCTTTATGCTGGAGAAAGCCGAGCGCACGGTGATTGAGGCGCCGTTTCGGCCGTTTCCGCGCAGTCTGTGGCATGGCGAACTGACGCTGATGCCTTTGCCGCCCTGGTTTATTACCCACCGGGGGCAGGAAGCGGTGGCGCAGCGGCTGGTGGATTTTTACCATCGGCCGCGCTGGCGCAAGCTGCCGGCGATCCTCTGGCGCGCGCTGAGAGGCTAAACTGAGGGCAAAAAAAGGGCGGAACCGCGGTTCCGCCCTGCGGGATTAGCGGCCCGCTTTCAGCTTCTGGTAATACTCTTCATAAATGGCGCTGGCGCTGCCGACGTCATTCTGCCATTCGCCTTTTTCGATGGTGGCGGCGTCCGGATAGAGCGATTTATCGTTGGCCACTGCCGGGCTGAGCATTTTGCGCGCCGCCAGGTTTGGCGTGGGGTAGCCGATGGTTTCCGCGACCTGTTTGGCGACATCCGGGCGCAGCAGGAAGTTAATCAGCTTCAGCGCGCCGTCGACGTTCTTAGCATTTGCCGGAATCGACAGGCTGTCCATCCAGAAGATGCCGCCTTCTTTCGGCCAGATCACTTCCAGCGGAGTACCGGCCTGGCGTGCGACGTAAGCCGAGCCGTTCCATACCATCCCGAGGTTCACTTCGCCTTCCATATACGGGTTCGCCGGGTTATCGGAGTTAAACGCCGCGACGTTGGGCATCAGTTTTTTCAGCTCGTTATAGGCGGCTTCAATCTCTTTCGGGTCGGTCGTGTTGCCGGAATAACCCAGCTTACGCAGCGCCATCTGGAACACTTCGCGCGCGTCGTCGGTCAGCAGCAGGCTGCTTTTGTATTCCGGTTTCCACAGGTCGGCCCAGCTGGTGACGGTTTTCGGATCGATAGCGTCGCTGTTAACGCCGATAGCCGTCGCCCCCCAGATGTAGGGGATGGAGTAGTCGTTATTCGGGTCGAACGGTTTGTTCAGCATCTGCGGATCGAGGTTGCTGAAGTTAGTCAGCTTGCTCTTATCGATCTTCTGCAGCATACCTTCTTTGCGCATCTTGTCGACGAAGTAGGTCGACGGGACGACCAGATCGTACGCTCCGTCTTTATAGGTCTTGAGTTTGGCGTACATGGTTTCGTTCGACTCGTAGGTCGAGTAAATAACCTTGATGCCGGTCTCTTTGGTGAACTGCTCCAGCAGGCCCGGCGGCACATATTCGGTCCAGTTGTAGAAGTAGAGCGTTTTGCTGTCGTCCGCGTGGGCAGCGCTCATGCCGATTGCCAGAGCGCCCGCCGCGAGCAGGTGGCGTGACCATTTTTTCATTTTAACGTCCCCTGAGTTTTATCACGTGCAATTAACTGACTGGCGATGACCATCACCAGCGACAGAACCAACAGTATCGTTGCCAGGGCGTTCACCTCTGGCGAAACGCCGACCTTGACCATCGAATAGATCTTCAGCGGCAGGATTTCATACCCCGGACCGGTGACGAACGAGGAGACCACCACGTCATCCATCGACAGCGTGAAGCTCAGCAGCCATCCGGCGGCCACCGCCGGCAGGGCCAGCGGCAGGATGATTTTACGCAGGATGGTCATCTCGCTGGCGCCCAGATCTTTCGCCGCCTCCAGCATCCGCACGTCAAAGCCTTTCAGCCGGGAGTATACGGTGACCACCACAAACGGCAGGCAAAAGGTGATATGCGAAAACAGCAGCGACCAGAAGCCAAGCTGGACGCCAATCAGCATAAACAGCACCAGCAGGGAGATAGCCATGACAATATCTGGCGACATCATCACTACAAACAGCATACCGCTAACGAACGGTTTGCCGCGAAAGCGATAGCGATACAGCGCCACGGCGGTCAGCGAGCCGATAAGGGTGGCGAAGGTCGCCGAAAGCACCGCCATGGTCAGCGAGTGCTGGGCGGCCTGCAGCAGGCTATCGTTGTTCATCAGCAGGCTATACCAGTCGGTGGTGAACCCCTGCCAGTTGATGCCGAAGCGCGACCGGTTAAATGAGTTAACGATCAGGATAATAATAGGGATGTAGAGATACGCGTAGATGGCGGTCATAAAGCCGCCGCGCAGCAGTCGACCGATCATTCCAGCTCCACCTTTTTATTCAGCAGGCGCGCCGCGCGCCAGTAAATCAACAGCATCAGGCCCATCACCAGGGTTAAGGTAATGCTGGTTGCTGCGCCGAACGGCCAGTCGCGAATATTGAGGAACTGGCTCTTGATCACGTTGCCGATCAGCAGGTTCTTGGCGCCGCCCATCAGGTCGGAAACGTAGAATAGCCCCATCGCCGGCAACATCACCAGCAGGCAGCCGGCGATGATCCCCGGCATGGTTAGCGGAATGATGATGCGGATAAACGTCTGCAGCTTGCTGGCGCCGAGATCTTTCGCCGCTTCCAGCAGCGGACGGTCCAGTTTCTCAATGCTGGAGTAAAGCGGCATCACCATAAACGGCAGCAGGATGTATACCAGGCCGATAATCACCGCCGACGGGGTGAACATAATGCGTATCGGCGTGTCGATCACTCCCAGCCACAGGAGAAACTCGTTAAGGTAGCCTTTGGTGCTGAGGAAAATCTTCAGCCCGTAGATGCGGATCAACGAGTTGGTCCAGAAGGGAACGATCAGCAGGAACAGCAGCAGGGGGCGCACCTTCTGCGGCAGCCGGGCAAGGAACCACGCAAACGGGTAGCCCAGCGCCAGGCAGGCGAGGGTCGCCAGCAGCGCCATGTTCAGCGAATGCAGCAGCACGTCGTAATAGAGCGGATCCAGCAGCCGCGAGTAGTTGTCCAGCGTGAAGACCAGCTTGACGAAGTTAGCGTCGTCGCGGGTCAGGAAGCTGGTGGCGATGATCATCAGGTTGGGCAGAAAGACAAACAGCACCAGCCAACCGACGATGGTGGCGATCACCACATTCTGGAATTTACTGGTGTTCTTCATCGGCCAGCACCACCTCCCAGCTCTCTACCCAATTGATAGACATTTTCTGATCAAGAGAGTGGTCGAAATCCGGGTCGTCTTCGTTAAAGAATTCGCTGACCATCACCATTTTGCCGTTTTCCAGCTCCACCACCGACTCGAGGGTCATACCCTTATAGTTGCGCTCGCGGACATAGCCGATCAGGCCGTCGGCGTCGCTGTTGTGGTGGATCTCATCGACGCGCAGATCTTCCGGGCGCAGCAGGACATGCAGGCGCTGGCCGGCCTCCACCGCAAAATTGACGGTGATGTTGCATTCACGCCCTTCCACGCTGGCCCGCACGCGCTGTTCGTCGAGGCGTTCAATGACCGTGGCGTCGAAGATATTGATCTCGCCGATAAAGCTGGCGACGAACAGGTTTTTTGGCTCTTCGTAGATCTCGCGCGGGGTGCCGTCCTGCTCAATTTTGCCATCACGCATCACCACGATGCGATCGGACATGGTCAGGGCCTCTTCCTGGTCGTGAGTGACGAAGACGAAGGTGATGCCGAGCTTACGCTGCAGCGCTTTCAGTTCGTTCTGCATCTGCTTGCGCAGCTTGTAATCCAGCGCCGAAAGGGACTCATCGAGCAGCAGCAGGCGCGGTTTGTTGACCACCGCGCGGGCGATGGCCACGCGCTGCTGCTGGCCGCCGGAGAGCTGGTGCGGTTTGCGCTGGGCAAAGGCCTCCAGCTGCACCATCTTTAAGGCATCCATCACCCGCGGTGTGATTTCCGCCGCCGGGGTTTTCTGCATCCGCAGGCCAAAGGCGACGTTCTCGAACACCGTCATATGCGGAAACAGGGCGTAGCTTTGGAATACGGTATTAACGTGGCGGTTTTCCGCCGGAACATGAGTGATATCGTGATCTTCGAGATGGATCCGTCCGCTGTCGACGTTTTCCAGGCCGGCAATAAGGCGCAGAACGGTGGTTTTACCGCAGCCAGAGGGGCCAAGCAGGGTGAGAAACTCACCATTGTTGATGGTCAGGTTAAGGTTATCGATGACCGTTTTACCATCAAAGCTCTTGCGAATTCCCGCCAGATGCACCAGCGGCGAACGCGAACGCGGTTGTATATTCAATTTTTGACTCTGTCCCATGTAGACGCAACGGAAATTTCCGGCCGCTGCGGGGTTTGTGATTAACCACCTTTGGGGTTGCACGTTTTTAATAAGGGCCAGCATTCTACGGCAAACGAGGGTAATCGCCAATCCTTGATACGCCCGCATAGTCTACCTTTACACCATAACGTCGGTTCCGTTATTAAATTTCGCTTTACGGGCTAAAAATGACCTGACGCAATATTTGTCTTTTCTGGCTTATCAATAATGTTGTCACAAAAGAAGAGGGTGGCTACATGGATAAATTGCTTGAGCGTTTTTTGCAGTACGTTTCTTTGGACACGCAGTCGAAGCCTGGCGTTCGTCAGGTCCCCAGCACGGAAGGGCAGTGGAAGCTGTTACGCCTGTTGCAGGCGCAGCTGGAAGAAATGGGACTGGTCAAGGTAACGCTGAGTGAAAAAGGGACGGTAATGGGAACCCTGCCCGCCAACGTTGAGGGCGATATCCCGGCCATCGGCTTTATCTCTCACGTCGACACCTCCCCGGATTTCAGCGGCAAAAACGTTAACCCGCAGATTGTCGAAAACTATCGCGGCGGCGATATCGCGCTCGGCATTGGCGATGAGGTGCTCTCTCCGGTGATGTTCCCGGTTTTGCATCAGCTTTTGGGGCAGACGCTGATCACCACCGACGGGAAGACGCTGCTGGGGGCGGACGACAAGGCCGGCATCGCCGAAATCATGACCGCGCTGGCGACCCTGCAGGCGAAAAACATCCCCCACGGCGATATCCGCGTGGCCTTCACCCCCGATGAAGAGGTGGGAAAAGGGGCGAAGCATTTCGACGTCGAGGCCTTTGACGCCCGCTGGGCCTACACCGTAGATGGCGGCGGGGTCGGCGAACTGGAGTTTGAAAATTTCAATGCCGCCTCGGTGACCATTAAGATCGTCGGCAACAACGTGCACCCCGGCACCGCGAAAGGGGTGATGGTCAACGCGCTGTCGCTGGCCGCGCGCATTCATGCCGAAGTGCCGGCCGACGAGGCGCCGGAGACCACAGAAGGCTATGAAGGCTTTTATCACCTCACCAGCATCAAAGGCAGCGTCGATCGGGCCGAGATGCATTACATCATCCGCGATTTTGACCGCAAGCACTTTGAGGCGCGCAAGCGCAAGATGATGGAGATCGCCAAAAAGGTGGGCAAGGGGCTGCACCCGGACTGCTATATCGAGCTGGTGATCGAGGACAGTTATTACAACATGCATGAGCAGGTGATTGCCCACCCGCACGTGGTCGATATTGCCCGCCAGGCGATGGTGGACTGCGATATCGAACCGCAGATGAAACCGATCCGCGGCGGTACCGACGGCGCGCAGCTCTCGTTTATGGGACTGCCGTGCCCGAACCTGTTTACCGGCGGCTACAACTATCACGGCAAACATGAGTTTGTCACCCTGGAAGGGATGGAGAAAGCGGTGCAGGTGATCGTGCGTATCGCCGAGCTGACGGCGGCACGAACAGGGAAATAACCTTCGCAACCAGACCGGTCATTCTGCTTGTCGCATAAGATGCCGGATGGCGGCTTCGCCTTATCCGGCCTACGGTCCAGCCGGTGACTACAGAATCCGTAGGCCCAGCAAGGGCAGCGCCGCCGGGCGGTGAACAGCAGAGCGGGCACCTGTCTTCATGCCGGATGGCGGCTTCGCCTTATCCGGCCTACGGTCCAGCCGATGACCGCAGAACCCGTAGGCCCGGCAAGCGCAGCGCCGCCGGGCAAAAGCAATAAGGCTAATACTGAGGAGGGAACCTCACATGTCTGATTATCGTCGCAGTTATATCCCCGGCGGCTGCTGGTTCTTCACCGTTAACCTGCAAAATCGGCGCAGCGATCTCCTGACGCGGCATATTGCTCATCTGCGTGCCGCTACAGCGTTTGTTAAAAGCAAAAAACCGTTTCTGATTAACGCCTGGGTCGTTTTACCAGAGCATATGCACTGCATATGGACCCTGCCTGAGGGGGATACCGATTATTCCGGTCGCTGGCGGGACATTAAAAAAATGTTTACCCGAGCGCTGGCGCAGCACCATATCTGGCAGCCGCGATTCTGGGAACATACCATCCGTAATGAAGAAGATTACCGGCGGCATATGGATTACGTTTATATCAATCCTGTTAAGCACGGTCATGTCCGTAGGGTGCAGGATTGGCCGTATTCGACCTTTCATCGCGATGTGCGTCAGGGAGGGTATCCGCCGGATTGGGCGGGTGAGGTAAGCGAATTTGATGCAGGCGAGAGGCGATAATGCTCGGGTAAGACATTGTCGCCATCGAAACCACAAAGTGCCGGATGGCGGCTTCGCCTTATCCGGCCTACGGTCCAGCCGGTGACTACAGAATCCGTAGGCCCAGCAAGGGCAGCGCCGCCGGGCGGTGAACAGCAGAGCGGGCACCTGTCTTCATGCCGGATGGCGGCTTCGCCTTATCCGGCCTACGGTCCAGCCGATGACCGCAGAACCCGTAGGCCCGGCAAGCGCAGCGCCGCCGGGCAGGATGGAGACTCAGTCGCCAAAGAACCAGTAGCCGCTGTTGACCAGCGCCGCCAGCATGGCGAGGAAGGAAGGATCTTCCAGCGCATCGCCAAAATGGTCGGCGCGCAGCGTCAGGTGGGTAGCTAAGGCGTCCAGCGCCGGACGGTGCGGGGAGTTGATCTTCTCGCCATTGACGAACACCTCGCCGTCAATGCGCAGCACCCGCAGGCCGCCAAGGCGTTCCAGGGTATCGCCCTGCTGCAGGGCATCATAAATCTCGTCAGGCTGATAAGGCGGCTCCGGCGGCGCGACGTCAAGTTCATGACGCGACTGGGTGATAAACTCGCCGAACCACTGCTTAAAGTGCTCCGGTTGGTTAATCAGCCCCAGCATCATCTCGCGCAGGCGGTCGAGTTCGGCCGGTAAAATATCCGCCGGATGGTCGCGCGACGGCACGTCCGGATCGGCGTAGCGCTGGCTGCCCAGTTCGCGCTGGAGAACGTAGTCGGCAAATCCGCTGAACAACTCGCGGGCATTCGGCGCGCGATAGCCGACCGAATAGTTGAGCGAGTTTTCCAGCGAATACCCCTCATGCGGGAATCCTGGCGGAATATAGAGAATATCCCCCGGCTCCATCTCTTCATCGATAATCGCCTCGAAGGGGTCAACCTGCAGCAGGTCCGGATGCGGGCAGTGCTGTTTCATCGGCACTTTTTCCCCGACGCGCCAGCGTCGACGGCCGGTGCCCTGAATGATAAACACATCATACTGATCCAGATGCGGGCCGACGCCGCCGCCCGGCACTGAGAAGGAGATCATCAGGTCGTCGATACGCCAGTCCGGCAGGGCGCGGAACGGATGCATCAGCGCCGCAGACGGCTCATGCCAGTGGTTAACCGCCTGTACCAGCAGGGACCAGTTGTTTTCGCTCAGGTGATCGTAGCTTTCGAAGGGACCGTGACTGACCTGCCATTTTCCATCCTGATGGCTGACAAGGCGGCTATCGACCTCGCTCTCCATGGCCAGTCCAGCCAGTTCGTCCGGGCTCAGCGGGTCGATAAAATTGGCGAAGCCGCGCTTCAATACCACCGGCCGTTTTTGCCAGTAGCGTTCGATAAAGTCGGGCCAGTTAAGCGTTAATTGATAATCCATATTGATATTCCACTGCAGGTGTCTGACAGGGATTATAACGGATGCGGCGCCCCGGCGATGCAGGCGCCGTGAAAAAACTCAACGATTAACTCTCTTTATCTTCCATCAGCTGGCGGCCAAACACCACCTCCATGCAGGCGCCGCCGAGCAGGCTCTCGCCGGCGATGATCTCCCCGTCATATTGTTCGACGATTTCCCGGGCGACGGAGAGCCCCACCCCCTGGCCGGGACGCAGAGTATCCGCCCGCTGGCCGCGGTCGAAGACGGCGCGGCGCTGGCTCGGTGGGATCCCCGGCCCATCGTCTTCCACCAGGATGTGCAGATGACTGTCGGTGGTCTGGCGCACGGAAACCTCCACGAACTCCAGACAGTACTTACAGGCGTTATCGAGAACGTTGCCCATCACTTCCATAAAATCGTTCTGCTCGCCGACAAAACTGATCTCCGGCGAGATGTCGAGCGAGATATTGACCCCCTTGCGCTGATAGACCTTATTGAGGGCGGAGGTCAGGCTGTCGAGCAGCGGGGCGATCGGGTGTAGTTCCCGGCTCAGCAGGGTACCGCCGCTGCGCATGCTGGCGCGATGCAAATAGTAACCAATCTGCTGCGAAATGCGGCTTATCTGCTCCAGCATCACCGGCTCCGCCTCGTCGACACTGATCTTCTCGCCGCGCAGCGAGCGCAACGTGCTCTGCATCACCGCCAGCGGCGTTTTCAGGCTGTGGGTGAGATCGGTAAGGGTGGTGCGGTATTTGTCATAGCGTTCACGCTCGCTGCGAACCAGCCGGTTAAGGTTGCTCACCAGTCGGGTCAGCTCGCGGGTGGTGTTGGGATTGAGCTTCTCGCGGTGATGTTCCTCCAGCTCGCGCACCTCTTTGGCCAGCGACTCGATGGGGCGCAGGCTCCACCAGGCGGCGACCCACAGCAGGGGGATCACCAGCAACAGGTTGGCGGCCAGCACGTAGATAAACCAGCTCCACACCATATAGCTGCGCTTGAGCTCCACCGGGATGGTGTCGACCACCACGATACTGAGCTGGGGCATTTTGCTGGTGGCTGGGTAGAAGTTGATCGCCACCGAGTGGGTCATCTCCGAATCGTCGCCCTGTTCGCGGATGGCGTCCAGCTGTTCCTGAACCTCATGGTTATTGCGCAACAGCATACTGCTGCTGTCGACATCGGCTTCAATTTCATGGAAGCCATTGCGTTTCAACCAATCCGGTTGAATGCGCTTCGTCAGCCAGGGGACATCGCGCTGCGCCCACAGTAGTTTGCCCTTCTCATCGTAAATAAGGGTCACCGTCGGGCTTTCCATATTCAGATTTTCCGGGATATCGACATCAATGGCGCCGTTCTCCCATTTGGCCAGCATATAAAAGAGATTGCTCTCGCCGCGTAGCAGACGGAAGGTGGTTTTATCGAAGCTGACGCTGTAGCCCACCAGCGCCACCATGCCATAGGCCAGGGAGAGCACCAGCACCACCCCGGCGGTCGCCAGCAGGAAGCGAACCCGTAATGACAGCGGGAAAATATGCCGCAACAGTCCCTTCATCAGCGCAGTTCGAACAGATAGCCCTGGCCGCGCACCGTGGTGATGACGTCCTGCGGGTATTCAGCCTGAATTTTCTTACGCAGCCGGCCCATCAGCACGTCGATGGTATGGCTTTCACGCAGTTCGGCATCCGGGTAAAGCTGGAGCATCAGGGAATCTTTACTGACCACTTTGCCGCGGTTGCGGATCAGGGTTTCCATAATCGTGTACTCAAAGGCCGTCAGCTTGATCGGCTGATCGTTCACCGACAGCTCGCGGCGGGAGAGGTCGACCTGAAACGGCGGCAGAGAGATCACCTGCGAGGCCAGGCCGCTGTTGCGGCGCAGCAGCGCCTGCATGCGGGCGGCAACCTCTTCAATATGGAAAGGCTTGGTGACGTAATCATCCGCCCCGGCGCTGAGCACTTCGACTTTATCCTGCCATCCTTCGCGGGCGGTCAGCACCAGCACCGGCAGCGACACGTCATGGCTGCGCCAGCGACGGATCAACGATAATCCATCTTCGTCCGGCAGGCCGAGATCGACGATGGCGATATCCGGGAGATGTTCGCCCAGATAGTAATCCGCTTCCTTGGCATCCTCTGCGGCATCGACCTGATGGCCCAGCTCCTGGAGCTGAACTTTGAGGTGGTGACGCAGCAGGGCATTATCCTCAACCACGAGTACGCGCATGGCTGTTCTCCCTTGCAATTTCGAAAGTAGTCTGACGCTTATTATATACGCAAAATATAAACAGCTGTTAAATAAAGCTTTTTATACAAACGGCGTGGAGCATCGCCGGGCAGGCCGGCGTTGAGCGGCGCCTTTTGCGCAGCGGGTATGGAACTCCTTCATTCTATGCGTAATTTCAGCAAACGCCCAGCGGCAGGGCGCGGCAGTGAGCGGGTTGGTGATGTTAATTTTTTGTGTAATAGTGCTCGAATCCTCCCTCAAGAACGCCGCAGGTTATTCATTATGTCTCAGCAGCAGAGCGCGGATTGGGTCAGGCTGGCGCAATCGCCCAGCCGCACGGAGCGCATCGAAGCCTTCTTCGGCGGCCACGGCTACGAGCCGCACCGGCATGATACCTACGCCATCGGCCAGACGATCGCCGGCGTGCAGAGCTTTCACTATCGCGGCGGGCTACAGCACAGTCTGCCCGGCGGGACGATGGTCCTTCACCCGGACGAAATACACGATGGCGAGGCGGGCACCGAGGCGGGGTTTCACTACCGCATGGTCTACATTGAGCCAGCGCTGATCCAGAAGATACTCGGCGGCAGGCCATTGCCGTTTATCCCCGGCGGCCTGTCGGCGGATCCACGGCTAGGTCGCGCCGTGCAGCCGCTGTTGAAAGCGGTCACGGATACCTTCGAGCCGCTGGAGGAAGAAGACGCCCTGTACGACCTGGCGCAGACCCTGGCCGTGGTCGGCGGGCAGCGTTCCCGTCGCCAGGCGTTTGATTATCAGGCGGCGGAGAGGGCTCGGGAGTATATCCATGCCTGTTTTATGCAGGATATGACCCTCGACACCTTGTCGCAGGTCAGCGGCCGGGACCGCTGGAGCCTGAGCCGTGATTTCAGAACGCTGTACGGCACCAGCCCGTGGCGCTACGTCATGATGCGCCGGCTCGATTTTTGTCGCCAGCGGATGCGCGCCGGGGAGCGTCTGGTGGATATTGCCGCTGACGCGGGGTTTGCCGACCAGAGCCACATGACGCGCCAGTTTATCAGCCGCTTTGGCCTCTCTCCGGGGCGCTGGCTGCGGGCGATCCGCGGCTAAGGCGGCGCAGGTTGCACAATCGTTCAAGCGTCAACGCGGCGAGGCGAACTATGCTGACTGCCTTTATCACAAGGAGACAGCCTATGTATCAACTCGTTAATCTTGCTCAGAAATTTTCCCTGTTCAGCGAACAATGGCAGCCCAAAGTGGTGGCCGAAATGAATGACTATCAGTTCAAGATCGTGCGCATCGCCGGCGACTTTATCTGGCACAGCCACCCGGAAACCGATGAGACGCTGATGGTGATGGAGGGGGTATTGCGCGTGGACTTTCGCGACGGACATGTGCTGGTGAAGGCCGGGGAGATGATCGTCGTGCCGCGCGGGGTGGAACATAAGACCTCGACGGAGACGGAAGCGAAGCTGATGCTGATTGAACCGCGCGGGGTGTTAAATACCGGCCACGAGGGCGGCGAGCGGACGGCGGTGAACGACGTTTGGATCTGATCGCTTTCCGGCGATAAAACGCCCCTCTTTCCGGCGGAAAGAGGGGCTGGGCGATTACTTCAGCTCGTCAACCATGGTGGTTGCCCGACCGATATAGTTGGCCGGGGTCATCGCTTTGAGACGCACTTTTTCCTCTTCCGGCAGGGCGAGGCTGTCAATAAACTGCTTCATCCCTTCCGCGTCCACGCGTTTGCCGCGGGTCAGCTCTTTCAGCTTCTCGTACGGTTTTTCGATACCGTAACGACGCATCACGGTCTGGATCGGCTCAGCCAGTACTTCCCAGTTGTGATCCAGTTCATCCAGCAGGCGATCCTGGTTCAGCTCCAGCTTGCTAATCCCTTTGAGGGTGGACTGATAGGCGATCAGCGCATAGCCGATGCCCACGCCGAGGTTACGCAGGACGGTGGAGTCGGTCAGGTCGCGCTGCCAGCGGGAAACCGGCAGTTTGCTGGCCAGGTGCTGCATGACCGCATTGGCCAGGCCGAGGTTGCCTTCGGAGTTTTCGAAGTCAATTGGGTTCACCTTGTGCGGCATGGTGGAGGAGCCGATTTCCCCGGCGATGGTCTTCTGTTTGAAGTGGTTGAGCGCGATGTAGCCCCACACGTCGCGATCGAAGTCGATCAGAATGGTGTTAAAGCGCGCGATGCAGTCAAACAGCTCAGCGATATAGTCATGCGGCTCGATCTGCGTGGTGTACGGGTTCCACTGAATGCCCAGCGAAGTGACAAACTCTTCGCTGAACTGATGCCAGTCGACTTCCGGGTAGGCGGCGATGTGGGCGTTGTAGTTACCCACCGCGCCGTTGATTTTACCGAGGATTTCCACCTGGTTCAGCTGACGATACTGCCGCTCCATACGGTAGGCGACGTTCGCCATCTCTTTACCCATGGTGGACGGCGTTGCCGGCTGGCCGTGGGTACGGGAGAGCAGCGGCACATCGCGGTACTGGGTCGCCAGATCTTTTACCGCGTCAATCAGTTTGCGCCAGTAAGGCAGAACCACTTCGTCGCGGGCGGTTTTCAGCATCAGCGCGTGGGAGAGGTTATTGATGTCTTCGGACGTACAGGCGAAGTGAATAAACTCCGACACGGCGTGCAGTTCGGCGATGTCAGCGACTTTCTCTTTCAGAAAGTACTCTACCGCTTTCACGTCGTGGTTAGTGGTGCGCTCGATGGTTTTGATGCGCTCGGCGTCTTCGACGCTGAAATCGGCAACGATTTTGTCAAGGAAACCGTTTGCGTCGGCAGCAAAAGCAGGAACTTCCTTGATCGCTGCGTGGGCGGCCAGTTTTTGCAGCCAACGTACTTCCACCTGAACGCGGAATTTCAGCAAACCGAATTCGCTGAAGATACCGCGCAGCGCGCTGACTTTATCGCCGTAGCGGCCGTCTACAGGGGAAACGGCGGTCAGTGAGGATAATTCCATAGATCACAACTCCGGGGTTAAATGAGCAAGAATTTGCTTTGCCTGGTTAACCAGACGATTACGGGAAAACATAAGCTGGAGACGTCCGCCGCCCACCTGATGCCAGAGCACCGCGGCGCGAATACCCGCCAGCAGCGCTGAGCGAACTTTCGCCTGCACCTGCGGGCTTTGCAGCACGGCAGGGGAGCCGGTCACCTGAATACGCGGGCCCAGCGGGCTTATCACATCGACATAGATGCCCGCCATGGCGCTGAGCAGCGTTTCGGACTGCAGGTCAAAGTGCTCCAGCTGACGGTGCAGGCCGGCGATGCGGTTGCCGAGCGTGTCCATCGCCCCTTTACTGGCGGCGAGCTTGCGCTCCAGCACCATCAGGCTCAGGGTATAGCGGGTGAGTTCCGCATTGAGGCCCTGACGGCTGCTGGTATTGAGCACCCCGAGCAGCGTTTCAAGGCCGAGGCGAAGATTGGCTTCACTGCCACCGAACACCGCCAGCGTCGACTCGGGATCGAGGTCGATGATGCTGTTCAGCGACACATGCAGGGCATCGCTGTCGCAATGTCCCTGATGCGCCAGTTGCTGAACCAGTCGCGCCGCCTGGCAAACGCCAGCCAGCGCCAGGGTGATGTCATAGTAATTCTTCGCCACACATACTCCTTGTCAGCCGCCGGGGCGGTTCGTCCCGGCGGAAATAACGCGCGTTCAGGACTGCAGAGGCAGTCGTTGTTCAATAATTCCGCCGCCGAGACACACTTCACCCAAATAGAATACCGCGGACTGGCCCGGTGTCACCGCCGCGACCGGCTCATCGAAGCGGACTTCGATACGGTCTTCATCCAGCGCGGTAACGGTGCAGGGGATATCGGTCTGGCGATAGCGGGTTTTCACCGTGCAGCGCAGGGTGCCCTGCAGCGGTTCACGGTCAACCCAGTGCAGCTGTTGGGCAATCAGACCGACGGACATCAGGCGCGGGTGGTCATGGCCCTGGGCGACGATAAGAATATTATTCTCAACGTCTTTATCGACCACGTACCATGGATCTTCACTACCCTCTTTGGTGCCGCCGATACCCAGCCCTTTACGCTGGCCCAGGGTGTGGTACATCAACCCCTGATGGGTACCGATCTCCTCGCCGTCGACGGTGAGGATTTTGCCCGGCTGCGCCGGCAGGTAACGGCCAAGGAAATCGCGGAATTTACGCTCGCCGATAAAGCAGATGCCGGTGGAATCTTTTTTCTTCGCGGTGATCAGATCCAGCTCTTCGGCGATCTTACGCACCTGCGGTTTTTCCAGTTCACCCACCGGGAACAGGCTCTGGGCAATCTGCTCGTGGCTGAGGGTATAAAGGAAGTAGCTCTGATCTTTATTGCCGTCGAGTCCGCGCAGCAGCTGGCTTCTACCGTCGACATCGGCGCGGCGCACATAGTGCCCGGTGGCGATGTAGTCGGCGCCGAGGTCTTCGGCAGCAAACTCGAGAAAGGCTTTAAATTTGATCTCTTTATTGCACAGAATATCCGGGTTCGGCGTGCGGCCGGCTTTGTACTCTTCCAGGAAGAGCTCAAAGACGTTATCCCAATATTCGGCGGCAAAGTTAACGGTGTGCAGTTCAATGCCCAGCTTATCGCAGACCGCTTGCGCATCGGCATGGTCGGCGGCGGCGGTGCAGTATTCCTCGCCGTCGTCTTCCTCCCAGTTCTTCATGAACAGGCCTTCCACCTTATACCCTTGCTGCAACAACAGGTACGCGGAGACCGAGGAGTCGACGCCGCCGGACATGCCGACGATCACTTTTTTCTGGCTTTCTGACATGGAAATACTCGCTACATTGAACTTCGAGGCGGCGTATTCTAGCACGCGCTCACCGTTCATTCACCCCCTGTGAACGGCCAGTTAAATGCGCCAATCAGCGACAGCGGCTGGCGCGGGTCCTGCAGGTAGCAGCGAATGCTTTCGGCAACCAGCGGCGAGCGCAGGTTTGGCGCGTTAAGAATTTCCTCAGCACTGAGCCACAGGCAGCGATCGATATCGCTGTCGTGCGGTTCAGTGGCGCACAGATCGCTAAGTTCGATGGCGAACAGGAAGCGCAGAAATGGGGTGTTATCGGGGGCCAGCCACTGATGCATGCGGATGAAGTGCTGCGGCGTGGCGCGAATGCCTGTCTCTTCCCACAGTTCACGTTCGGCGGCCTGCAGCAGCGTTTCATTGGCCTCGAGATGGCCCGCCGGCTGGTTCCACAATGCTTTGCCGTTAATGGTCTCTTCGACGATGAGAAATTTATCCTGGGCGTGAACCACGCAGGCAACAGTGACATGAGGTTTAAACATCGCTTTTCCTTTTCGGTTATTCGGCTTTGCGCCAGTCGCCGTTGGCCAGCCCGTCGAGGGTGTAGCCGCCCATGGCGTAGCGGATCAGCCGCAGGGTAGGGAAGCCGACGTGGGCGGTCATCCGGCGCACCTGACGGTTGCGTCCCTCGTAGAGCGTGATCTTCAGCCAGCGGGTGGGGATCGATTTGCGCTCACGAATCGGCGGGTTGCGCGGCCACAGCCAGGCGGGCTCCTCCACAAGTTCTACGCCGGCAGGCAGGGTGGGGCCATCGTTGAGGGTGACGCCGTCGCGCAAAGCGGCCAGCGCCTCGGGCGTGGGTTCGCCTTCCACCTGGACGTAGTAGATCTTGCCGGTGCGTTTACCCGGCTGGGTCAGCTTCGCCTGCAGCGCGCCATCGTTGGTCAGCACCAGCAGCCCTTCGCTGTCGCGATCGAGTCGACCTGCGGCGTAGACGCCCGCCACGGGAATAAAATCTTTCAGCGTGCTGCGCCCGGCCTCGTCGGTAAATTGCGGCAACACATCATAGGGTTTATTGAACAAGATCACAGTTTTTGGCTGGCGTTCTTTACGTTGTCTGGTGACTTGTTGTGTGCTGAATCGCTCAACGCGATGTTTTCTAAATGAAGTTTTCTGCATGGTATTTTCAGGCTCTATCAATTGCCGCATTATAGCCTAATTACGAATGCCTTTCATGGACGCAAACATTCAGGTAGTATTGACATGCTCATTACAAATTATTAACAAAAAATTGCTCAAACCGATTCGCAACACAGGCAGGAAGGCGACACGGACGCGATAGCTCCGGTTAGCGGGATGACCCGGTACTCCGAAGCTGGCCGACTCAGCCAACACCAGGCTCGCGTGAAGAGGGAAGAGCAGAACCAGAAGCGCTCGAAGGAGAGGTTAATGGAAAGCAAAGTAGTAGTTCCGGCGGAAGGTCAAAAAATCACCCTGCAAAACGGCAAACTGAACGTCCCTCACAATCCGATTATCCCGTTCATTGAAGGTGACGGTATCGGCGTTGACGTTACCCCAGCGATGCTGAAAGTGGTTGATGCCGCCGTTGAGAAAGCCTATAAGGGCGAGCGTAAAATTTCCTGGATGGAAGTTTACACCGGTGAGAAATCGACCCACGTCTATGGCCAGGATGTCTGGCTGCCAGCTGAAACCCTCGATCTGATTCGTGACTACCGCGTTGCTATCAAAGGTCCTCTGACTACCCCAGTCGGCGGCGGCATTCGTTCCCTGAACGTGGCGCTGCGCCAGGAGCTGGATCTCTACGTCTGCCTGCGTCCGGTACGTTACTACCAGGGCACCCCGAGCCCGGTTAAGCACCCGGAACTGACCGACATGGTTATCTTCCGTGAAAACTCCGAAGATATCTATGCAGGCATCGAGTGGAAAGCCGACTCTGCTGAAGCAGACAAAGTGATCAAATTCCTGCGCGATGAGATGGGCGTGAAGAAAATTCGCTTCCCGGAACATTGCGGCATCGGCATCAAGCCGTGCTCTGAAGAAGGCACCAAACGTCTGGTTCGTGCAGCCATTGAGTATGCGATCACCAACGATCGTGATTCCGTCACTCTGGTGCACAAAGGCAACATTATGAAGTTCACCGAAGGCGCGTTCAAAGACTGGGGCTACCAGCTGGCTCGCGAAGAGTTCGGCGGCGAGCTGATCGACGGCGGCCCGTGGGTGAAAATCAAGAACCCGAACACCGGTAAAGAGATCGTGGTAAAAGACGTGATCGCCGACGCCTTCCTGCAGCAGATCCTGCTGCGTCCTGCGGAATACGACGTTATCGCCTGTATGAACCTCAACGGCGACTACATCTCTGACGCGCTGGCGGCACAGGTTGGCGGTATCGGTATCGCCCCGGGCGCCAATATCGGCGACGAGTGCGCGCTGTTCGAAGCGACTCACGGTACTGCGCCGAAGTATGCTGGCCAGGACAAAGTGAACCCGGGCTCCATCATCCTGTCCGCAGAGATGATGCTGCGCCACATGCAGTGGTTCGAAGCCGCAGACCTTATTGTTAAAGGCATGGAAGGCGCTATCGCTGCCAAGACCGTGACCTATGACTTCGAACGTCTGATGGAAGGCGCTAAGCTGCTGAAATGTAGCGAGTTTGGCGACGCTATCATTAAAAACATGTAATACAGATTTTTGCTTAAACCATAACGGGAACTTAATAGTTCCCGTTATTATTATTAGCATTTGAATGTTTATCAAAATTTTATCAAAACAATTTATCAAAAAGATTGATTTTGACCTCATAAAGGAGAAAATAGTCATACATACAATAAGTGATAAGATGATTAGGGATGAAAACAAATTATTTCAAATATGATCTTTTTCCGCAAAGTGGTCAGCCTCTTGCGACTACTCTTCAAGCTTCATTTTTACAGCTCATACAGAATAATACTCAAACCGTTAGATTAGATGGTGCATATTACTCGATACATCATATCTCAGGTGATGTATTCATGTTTTTAAAAACTAATAATACCGACATAATTAAAACTATAGATAGAGTTAACAATAACTACCAAGATATTACGGCCCTATTGCAACAAAACCAAGACGTGGCTTTTGCTTCCTATATCTATATATCAAATAGATGTATTGGTTATGGTTCAACTTTATTTGGACCTAAAGTTGGTTCATTTTGTAAATATTATGATAACTTTTTTTTCAATGCTAATAATAATAGAAATATTAGGGTTGAACCGATTAGTAAAACTGTAACTCCTGCCCAAGCGTTACAATTTGCTCACATGGGAAGAATTAATGTTAAATTAGAACCAAACTCACCTTTCGCATTACGAGAAATGACCAATTTTCTAGGCATAACTGCGGTTGATCTCACAGATGTCGACAGCTTTGAGATCACCATTAAGCCTAAGCATCTTAAAAATATTAAAGATACCATAAGTCCAACGCTAAATAACTTGCCAGCGGGTATTCGGGAGATGACAATAGCTGCTAAGCAGGCATTAGGTGATCAGGCTATTGAGATTCATGTTGCGACAACGGGCGGCATCTATGATATAGTTAACCCTAAGGGTAACACATCAATTCAAGCTCAAATGACCACGAACTTTATTAATAATGCAGATCTTCGGGCTGCAGGATACTGATTATGATTAAATGGATTCCCCCCGTGATTTTAACAATCATAACTAATGGCATAGGCGGGTTAGTGTATAAATACCGCTATGACTTGTTGCCGGGGGTGAATTTTAAAGAGCATCTAGATGGTCTTGGTTCTGCTTTAGCGTCCTATGCAACCGCAATGATGGCTCTAATATTTGCTCTAATAGTTATTTTAACCTCCATCGATAATGCAAATATTCAAAAGTTCAGAGCGCATGGATATTTGCAAGGTTCCTTGATCTTTTATTTTATTTGTTTTATACAGCTTGGAGTTACACTTTTATTGTCAATACTATGTCTTTCAAGTATTAAAACATATTTTATTGCTTCGCTTGCTCTCACAGTTGCGGTGATCACTTTAGCCCAAATAATTCTTATTGTTATTCAGATCGTTTTGCTATCACTCAAAAGTTAACAATCTGTACTAATTTTTATCCATTCCTTTCCTCTATCATCATGATATCTGGCAGTCTGATTTGGTGATTTATGTCCGAGCAATTTTTGAGTATCAATGCCCTGAGCAGCGTAAAGACGTTCTGATAAGGAGCGTTGTTCGTGGAAGGTCGCAGGAGTACCTTCTCCCCAGTTGATATTAGCGGAATCTCTTGCCTTGCTAAAATTCATCGTCAGAGTTCTGGCTTTAACCTGAGTGCCACGTTCTGCCTGAGATGTAGTTCTGAAAAAATGCACCAAATAAGGACTTACCACATAATCCCGGCAACGGTCTACTACGTCGCGAAGGCTCCAGTTGATTGCGTTGCAACGCAGAGCTAATGGAATAGCTATTTTGCTTCCGGTTTTCTCTTGCTCAACGTGTAGATGCTCGTCCCAGATGTCCGAGAATTTCATACGGGATATATCACCTAGTCTCTGGCCTGTTACTATGGCTAAAAGCATGGCGTTCCCCATGTATTTGTGGTTTTCATCGGCTATATCAAAAATCTTTTGCCATTCCTCAAGAGTAAGGCGCTGGCGAGTGATCTTTCTACGAGGCTGTTTAGTTGCTAGTGCAGGGTTATAACCAGGAGGTACTTCTCCCGCATGCTGAGCTTCTTTAAAAACATCTATTAGGACAGAGCGAATGACCTGAGCCATTCTAGGTTGTCCCTCCGCTAAATATTCATCAAGAATTTGCGCAATATCTCTAACATTGACTGCGGAGATTAATTTCATTCCTACCCGTTCCTTAAGTAGAGATACTGGTTTTGCTTTTTGCTTGATAGTGTTTTCTTTTATATCTCCGGACCTTAATCTTTCCTGCTGAATTTTCCAGTAACGCTCAAGCCAGGTGTTAGTTGATATTGCTTTCCCTGTGCTAGTGGAAATTCTGTCAGTGATTGCCATTATCTGGCGGGTTTGTTGTTCTGCCAGTCTTTTATTTGCTTCAATAGCAATTGCCATAGCCTCTGCCTCGTCTGTTCCTAGACTATGAAACTTACCAGTTACCGGGTGCTTATAACGCCAGTATACTTTATTAACCTTTCGACTGAAGAGCGGGTATAAATTTGGAATAGATATATTATTTTTACGTGGTCTGGCAGCCATCGTTCAAAATCCTCTGCAAAAGAATAGGGTCACTTTTCTTTACTACAGGAGTGGTCAATGTACCGACCAACTCAGCATCCTCCCTGACGCGCCAGAATCGACCTTCTTTTTTGGCTGGGGGAGAAAACATATTCTGTTTAGCATAATTCCTGAGAGTGGAAACACTTGGAGGATTGCTTCTGTATTTCTCGTTTGCCCACTCTTCAAGGGTTAACATCTGGAGCATATGTTTTACCTCATTATGGCCCATTGCTGGGCCAGTATCTGAAAATAAAAAATCAGTTTTGCATCAATTTTTGCAGCACCTGATTGCTGGCAATTATTCGCTGCCAGATCGCTGATACATAGCGGGCCTGATGAATAGCATCAGCGAGGGCATTGTGACGAGACCCTTCAAACGGGATCGTTGTTTTGGGGTCGAAGCTAATGGCCTGGCCGAGCTCTACCATTGTTCGTACGTCCCGATCGTTCCAGTATTCCCACGGATAATCTTCAGCAATGCAATCGTAAGAAGAACGCAGAATAGAATTGTCAAATGACGCACCGTTACCCCATACCTGCGCCTTTTTGCTCCCACCAGCGACATTATCAGAAACAAATTCTCTGAACTGGAGTAATGCATCCAGCAACGGGATAGCATCATCATTTACGATCGCAGAGCGTGCTTCGGAGGACTGCTTAAGCCACCAGATAACAGTAGATGGATCGATTACGGCGCCCCAGTTCACAGAGGATTCAAGGCATACGACTTTATAGAAACTTTCTCCAATAGAGCCGGTTGCCGGGTCAAAAACAACCGCACCAATAGCGACGATAGGGGCGTTATTTTTTTTACCCATGGTTTCCAGATCAACCATAACGTGAACATAATCAATTGGCTGATCTTCATCCTTATTATGATGACCGGATTCAATATCTACAGCATCCGTTTGATGAACAACTTCATCTGTTTTTTCTTTTTGGTTAACCTTGCCCTTAACATCAACAAGACCGTCAATGGAAAATACTCCGTCCCCAATTTTTGAAACTTCAGGCTGCCTGGTCTTGGTAAGGTCTTCGGTTACCCACTTCGGATCCGTAGGGTCGCTAATCCCTTCAACATATTCGCCGCGCTCGGAGGCCAGAACCTGATTAGCGTCTGGACGTTGCTTTTGAGCCTCTTTTACCAGTTCGGTACCAACTGCTTTAAAGTCGGAGGAGAGTGTTTCCAGGTTTGCGCTGCTATCCTCTTCGGCGATTGCTTGGTTTATTGCATCCAGAGTGACTGCTGCAGATGGAATATGCCCCGCCTTGGCAAGCGTTTCAGCGCTCGGGGTATCATGCTTATGTTCAGTCAGATTCGCGTTGATGTAGCCACGCAACCGATCTGGAAAAGGAGTTATTCCACTGGATGCTTCCCTGATCAGTGCAAAAATCGCTGCACGGGAATAATCAAGGATGCCTGGTGTGCTCCGTAATGCTGCAGACCATTCTTTAAATGGACTTTCTTTCTTCTGTACTATTTCCTTCGCGCGGCGGTGGACTGATGCCGGAAAATTATAGATGTCAAAATCCATAGGCATCGTTGCAAGCGCGATCTCTATATCCAGAGTATCCAGCGAATGCTGATAATCCTGATTGCGGTCAGTTTTGTTACCGCCACCAGCATTGGCGCCGGTATCGGTTTTGTTTATTGAGGTGATATAGTTTCCAGCAGCCCATTCCTTTGTAAGGATCCCGCGGTCAATGTGTGACGTTTCAAGCCACAATTTGGCGAACTGAATTTGCTTGCCGAGCTCATGGCGTTTCCCCACAGGAAATACGCTCTTAAATGCACTGGTAAATTTCCACAGGCCAGGCATATCATATTTTTTAAGCTCCGGAATATTTTCTGCCGTCAGCAGCAGATTCTGCACACCGTGATTATCCGTATCCATTTCCATCGCTGAAAGGCGGTTTCGATGAGGAATGCTAATGTGATACACGTGACGTTCGTCGGCCATATACTGGGCAAGCAGCTGCGTGCGGAATGACATTTCCGCCAGGTTGAAGAGTGCTTCTTCATTGTTCGAATAGTCTTCTTCATCACTATTTGCAGGAGATATATCGTTTTCTGGTTTACTGGAGGGCTGTGGTTCAGCAGCCGCCGGCGCAAAGATTTTTTGCCATGTCAGCCCGTCTTCACCACCAAGCTCGTAGCGATCGCACCAGGTGTCATCCAGTACACCTTCTTCCGGTAAGTCATCAACGATGAGCCAGTTGGTGCGGATCGGCAGCTGATGGCTGGCGCCGCGGCCAACGTTAATTTCAGCGTCTTCCAGGATGTCCAGGATTTTGCGCTCGGCGCGAGAATCGGATTTAGCAGAGAACCAGCAGAAGAGGCTTTTCGCTTCGTTTGCTTTTGCCTTAGCTTTAATGAGATACGGGTAGTTGTTCATTGCGTTTGGGCTCCTTTGGATTGTAAGATACCCGGCAGCTGATGGCAGCCGCCCTGGTGGTGGTCATTGGTCAAAACTCGATTCCGGAAAGCTTTGGTCGGCTGACCGGGTACTTAACCCGCCTTGCGCGGGTTTTGTGCTTTATGAGGCTGGCGAATCGCCCCGCAGCAGCTGTGATACGCGAACGTCGTCAAGCGCTCGCAGGATAGGCTCAAAAGTTTTATGGGCTGGCAGTTTAGATACCGCAGTGATCACTTCTGTAACGGTAATGTCATCGCCGCGGGGGCTATAACCACCACCTGGGCCACGCTGTGAAATTACCAGGTTACCCGCCCGCAGCTTTTTGAAGATCTGCTCAAGGTATGAAGTAGACAGCTTTGACTCTTTACTGATGGCCGTCAGTGAAACAGGCGAGCCGTCATAGAGCTTATTCAAAGTGGCGGCGGCCTGGACAGATGCCAGAACGCGTTTCATTCCAAATTCCATAATCACTTCTCCGGCCGTAATGGCCATTGGTCAAAACTCGATTCAAAAACTCACTGCAGGCTGTTGGTCGTCAGCCATTTTTTGTGCATTTCGGTAGGGGAGGCACTGGCCCTGTACTTTTTGTTCATCGGCGTTGCTGTTGCAACTGGCCTCTGATGGATAAACACCGATCAGAACATCAGAGCATTCACCAGTGAGAGCACATACGCTGATGACAAGGGCAAACAGGGTATTCATGCCTCAGCCTCAGGGTTTCCTTTCTGCGCCAGCAAGTAACACAGCTGGCGTAGTCTCACCTCGAACCAGTTCAGGTGGGTCGCCTGGTTGCCGGTAGGTACTCGGGCAAAATCCTTCATAGTTATCTCCAGTTAACTCAGTATTAGCATGTGGTTTTGCAATGCGGCGCCGGGTGCCTCCCGGTGACGGCAGCCAGTTAACAACTACCGCCGACAACTTTTTCCCCACAACATGTGAATAACCGCCATGTTTATTTTTTAACTGTGCCGCGTGCGCATAGCCGCATTCACCGCATTGCAAAACCTACTAGTCGTGATGCCTGTCTTTTCACCACTTCAGGCTCGGTGGTATTCTTGGCGCTCTCACACAGCCAAATAAAAGAGAGCAAAATGTCTCGTAGCCCTATACCTGTCTTCTGGTACGAAAATCCCGCTCACTATGAAGGATTCCAAAAAATCCTTTCAGATGCTTACGTCCTTCCCTTTGACTACCACGACTGGCGTATCCGCACCGATAGCATGGTGGAGCGCTACGAAAACAGCGGTATCCAGGCTGTGAAGGTGGTAGCCAGCACTTACGATTTCATCACCTGGTGCCAGGCCCATGGACGTGATATCAGTACCAAAAGCTGCAATGATTACGCGGTCTCCGAATCGGGCCTCCAAATCCTGCGCGACAGAGAGTTTGATTGGGGAGACGAGTAAAAAGTAAATTTTCCCTATCTTGGATATATCTATTCTCATAGTGATGTCCTATCTCATGCCTGTAACGCCGGCCGGCGGAACGTTTAAACCTGCTGCGAATTCTTCTTGTCGTCATCTCATCCGGTGTTTCGTATGCCGCCGGCAGCTACTTCGTGGGCTTCCTGCCTCGATGACCCATACTGCTTTGTGTGTTTTGAAGTTTCACATGTCGTGAAATTGTTGTCAATACAAAATGTGAAATCAAAATTACTCATTTTGTGTAATTTATTGGTAAGGGTACAAAAAAACCGGCTCAAGGCCGGTTATGCAATGCTTATTTTTTGATTGAGTTAGGTGGGGTTGTATCTTCCGCGTAGGTATTTTTCTACATACTCATCAATTTCTTTAAGTCTAAGCTCAAAGGTATCGATCATGCGTTCCTGTTCAGCTTCAGGCAATTGATTGAATAGGGAAAGAACCCTTTTTTGTTTGTCTGTTAACCAGTTCGATGGATCACTTTGTTCGCCAAATAAAATCATAACGGGCGTGGTGCCTAATGCTTTCGCTAAGGACAATGCATCATCTACACCAACGTTTCGATTGCCATATTCATAATTGGCGACACGCGACGCCCCAGACCAGCCACATAATTTCGCAAGCTGCCCTTGGCTCATTCCTTTCTCAGTTCTTAGCGCCTTGATGCGCTCACCGATTTCTTCAGCAAGTGTCTTCATACCCTCACTTTATCACGAAGAGTGAATATTGGGGATTCACGTTTTGTATTGACAGATATTTCACGATGTGTGAACATTGTTTTACACAACAGGAGAACTGTATGAACTACATTTCGCATTTACGGAAAAAAGCCAACATTTCGCAGCAAGCCTTGGCTAAAGCGGCTGGTTGGAACCAACCTCGGTTAGCCAACTATGAAAAATCCTTACGCGTTCCAAGCCTAGCTGATTCTCGTCATATCGTGGCCGCACTTAATACGTTAGGGGTTAGTTGTTCGCTTGATGATGTATTTCCTCCAGAACCCTCAAATCCTAGGGAGAAATAAAAATGCAAACCATCTCTTTTGAAAATTATACCCAAGACATGGCGGTGCAACTGAAAACCAAAAATCACTATTCGCTGATGCGCCGCGATCGCCAGAAGTGTAGGGCTATTTTTGCCGCTGTTCAGGAATGGGAATCTTCATTACCTGGTCGCGCGCAGGAGCTCGTCGCAAAGCTGGTGGCCGAACAGTGGGAGAAACAAAACGGTCGCGGCATCAGCGTTAATAAACAAAATCTGTACCGCTACCTGAAAAACGAATCTGGATCAGAGAAGTACGCCAGTTACGTCATGCAGCTTTCAGGAGCGATCGCTGATGCAATGCCTATTGAGATTGCGCGCAAACACGGATTGAAACGTGGGTTGACTGAAAGCGAGCTGGTGGCTCAAGCAATTAAAGAGTGTAGCGAAGCGCACCAGGCAAAATTGCTTGGCGCTCCGTTACAAAAGTTAGAGCGTGAAATTCGGGAGGCAGCAATTGCACTTTTTAACATGCTACCTGCAGATGCGGCGGGACCACTACTGGCGAGCATAAGCGCCGTAGCGCCACAGTTTTTTTAATCGAGTTTTGACAATGAGTACCGTACAGAAAATAGGGGGGCTTCATGAGCATTGATGCAATGCGATGGGCCAAAAAAGTCAAGACAGGGAAGTCCTCTGCAAAAGCTGTTCTGACCTGGATGGCCGACATGTGCGGAGCTGATCTCTGTGCTTTTCCATCCATTCCTGCGCTGGCTGAAGCAACTGAGCTGGATAAGAAAACGGTCCAGTCGAGCCTGCAGTATCTGGTTTCGATCGGGCTTATTGAAGATACAGGTGAACGGCGTGGAAAGACTAAACAAATCCCGGTTTACAGGCTTCTTGGTGTGGAAGAAAGCGTTGCCGAAATTGAACACACCCAAAAACGGGAACATTACCAAAAACGGGATCGTTTAAACACACCCGAAAACGGGGTTGTTACAGCAGAAAAGGCACCCGAAAAAGGGACTGTTTCCTGTACACAAAAAAAACAAACGATCCCGTTTTTTCCGTCAAACGATCCCAAAAACGGGATCCGGAATCTACCAGAGGAACCAAAAGATATAACCCCCACACATAGGGTTTTGGTCGGACCAGTTGTGCCTGACTATCCGAATCAACCGGGAATAGTTCCTGGTGAAACACAAGCATTCGGAAAATTTGCGATGTATTTCGGATGGAAACCTTCCGAGGATTTTCCCCGACTGGCAACGATTTGGGGAATGCCATTAAGACCGGGGATAAATCTTGCGGCCGAGTTGAGCAGTTTCATCGCGTACTGGCAGGCTGAAGGCAGGGCGTTTCACCAGGTCCAGTGGGAGCAAAAACTAGCAAGACATCTTAACCGTGCGGAAGTCCGCCAGAAAAAACCAGTGAATGGGGTTAACGATCATGTGGGAGTACGAGCAGAGCCAGCAGCATCCAGAGCTGTTCAACAGATTCGAGCCGCCCGAGAGCAACGGTTGCGAGTTGCAGGCACAGACGGCCGTAGAAACGGCGTGGCGCTTATGGGAAGTGATGGGCGAAATCTTTTCGAACCGATGGATCCTGAAGAACGGAGAGGAACCATCAGAACTCTGGATCGCTCAGATTGGGTCGATGAGTGAAGCCCAGATTACGCTGGTTTGCCGGCAGTGCATGGAGCGTTGCGCCGCAGGCAGCACATGGCCGCCGGATCTTGCTGAGTTCGTTGCGCTGGTGTCTGCCAGCGGTGCTAATCCATTCAATCTGACATCCGATGCAGTGATGGCGGAGTACAAACGCTGGAGAAACGAGTCTTACCGATATTCGGGAAGCGACAAATACCCATGGAAACAGGATGTTCTGTATCACATTTGCATTGAGATGCGCAGAACTGGAGTTGAGAGGAACCTGACGGAGGGAGAGCTGAAAAAACTGGCAGAAAACTTACTCACGAAATGGACCAAACACCTGGCTAACGGGTTTTCGATTCCCCCGATTCGTCGGCAGTTGGCAGCACCGAGGCATCCAGCAGGGCCGACGCCAGCGCAGGTTCTGATGGAAGAGTACAAACGCCGCAAGGCGGCAGGTTTAACCAAGTAAACGAGTTTTGACCATGACCAAACAATCAAAAACCAAAGTAACCAAAGCGCAGATGGTGCTTGCCATCGTTAGCCGGACGCCAGAATGCGTCCTGCAGGATGTCTGCGATGCACTCGACTTGCAAGCCAGTACAGCAGGTAACACGCTGCGGCAGCTACATGCCGCTGACCTGCCCCCAGAGTTAGATACAACCTTCAGTTAGTAATGTCGGTTGGTTTTT